>Ga0207941_1000202_pt1 | contig 19268 bp, 24 predicted proteins | sample LakMenEpi13Sep12_FD_150695 | JGI IMG/M metagenome (GOLD analysis project Ga0207941, IMG submission 150695) | Freshwater microbial communities from Lake Mendota, WI - 13SEP2012 deep hole epilimnion (SPAdes) | ecosystem: Environmental > Aquatic > Freshwater > Lake > Epilimnion/Euphotic zone ...
CCGAATTGATGGCTATTCACACGAAGAACCAAAAGCACCAAGAGAAAAAAACCCCAATTTAAAGCAACACAATTACAAGTTCATAAATCAAATTGAGGTTGTTGATGCAGAAATAGTTGTAAATAAGCAAAATAATTAATACTTTTACAAATTATGAGAAAGATTATATTAATTTTTTCAATACCTTTAATGGCTTTTCAGTGTGAATCCGGTATAGAATCAGATTGTAATTGTATTCAAGACAATTTCATTGACAATGGTTACGAAATGGTAATACTTCCAAGCGAAGAAGTAAATATGCAACTATGTAACGAATCAGAATCAGAAGCGGTTGTACATATAAAAGGCACACCGTATTGGTATGCTTTAAGAGTAGAGTGCGAGTAGTATGGGTAAAAGAAAATACATAGAGACTCCAGAAAAGATGTGGGAACATTTTATTTCTTATAAAAAAGAAATAAAAGAAACGCCTATTATTGTAAAAGATTGGGTAGGTAAAGATGCTGTTGATGTGTATAGAGAAAAAGAACGTCCTTTAACTTTAGAAGGCTTTGAAAATTGGTGTGCTGATAATGAAATTATAGAGGATTTAGGGGATTACTTCTCAAACAAAGACAATAAGTATGAAGAATATTCCACTATCTGTTCACGTATACGCAAAGCAATCAAGCAAGACCAAATCGAGGGCGGAATGGTTGGCATATACAATCCAAGTATAACTCAACGTTTAAACGGATTAGTTGACAAAAAAGAAACTGAAATTAAAGGCGGTTTAAATATTCCTAATATTCCTGACATTGGAAACCGAAAATAAATATAAGTATTCAAAAGCATATTTTAAAGTGCTTGATTTAATAGTCTCGAATCCCAACGAGACTGTTTTTATTATACGTGGTGGTCAAGGTGCATCAAAGACAATTTCAATAATTGAGTTGATAATTCAGTCTTTGCTTAGTTCGGAAAAGGAAGCTTCTATTCTTTCGTCGGAACTTTCAAAAATGAAACGCACTGTAATGCGTGATTATAAAAAAATATGCAAAGATTGGGGAGTGATTCAAAATGAAAGTGATTTTAATAAAGCCGAAAGTAAACACGAGTATACAAATGGTAGTTATTTAGATTTCTTAGGTGCTGACGTTAATGATGTGGGTAAGGGCTTTAGAAGAGATATTTTATACATAAACGAAGCCGACAAATTAGAACTTGATACTGCGGTTCAATTTATTTCACGTGCCAAACTTACCATTGTCGATTATAATCCTGATGCCTTATTTTGGGGAGACGATTACATAAACGAAAATAATTTCATAACTTTAACATTTGAGGATAACGAGTACTTATCGCAAAGCGAGGTTAATGCTATTTTAGATTATAAACAAAAAGGATTTCATAATACTGATTTACCGACTGAATTACTTTTTAAAGAGGAAAATATAAAATCAACTTATTGGGCGAATAAATGGCGGGTTTACGGACTTGGAATGGTCGGATCACTTGATGGGGTTGTGTTTGATAATTGGAGGGAAATAAACAGTTTGCCACCTGAGGCAAGATTAATCGGTTATGGATTAGATTTTGGATATTCAAACGACCCCACGGCAATAGTTGAGATTTATAAATACAATGATTTAAGAATACTAAATGAAATATGTTATAACAAAGGATTGAGTAATTCAGATATTGCAAAATATATATCAACGAAAGACCCTGTTTATTGTGATAGTGCTGAGCCGAAAAGTATTGACGAACTTAAACTTTACAAAGTAAATGCTTATCCTGTTACGAAAGGAAGCGATAGTATTAATTTTGGTGTTCAGACAATGCAAAAACAAAACTATTTAGTTACTAAAAAATCAATTAATTTAATCAATGAGCTTCAAAAATACACTTGGGATAAAGACAAAAAAACAGGAAATAAACTAAACAAACCTATTGATAAATTTAATCACGCTATCGATGCAGTAAGGTATCACGAAATGGAAACGGTAGGGGGTTTAAAAAAATCATTCAAAACACGTGCTTATGTCTAAAAATGTATTAAATTTGAACAAAATAAAAGTTCATCAATATATTGAGTTGCAACCAAATAACGAGTATGATATTATTTTATCGCACTCAAACCAAAAGAAAATATTTGCAGACAAGGAAACGGATATTTTAAATTTGCCTTATGTAGATGTTAAGTATTGCATTGATATAATGCGTGGCTCGATTAGTTGGGAAACAATAGCAGAAGTGTTCACGATTGTATTTGGATGCACTAGGGATAAGTTTTTTAACGCTGAGATAACGGATTACTTTCCGGCACGAAATTATATTGATAACACGTTTAAATTGATTATTGAAAATGAATCTGTACTCGCTAAAGGGTCAAATGTAAACGTTACCAAGTGGCAAATGGCTGGCGGTGATAGATTGAATCAGTTTAACAATGTAATTAGTTTAGACCAATTAGCTGAAAGGTACGGACTGTACCCTTTTGATTTAGGACGTAAACCATATAGCGAAATATTTTATTTGATTTCAATGGTTAAAACAATAAATGAAGTGAATTTTAATTATAGTAAACCTGATAAGTAATGACGGACATAGTAAGAATCTTTGAGCAGTACGCAAACGATAAAAGTTTTATCTTTCATTACGGAAGAAAAAACGTGTTGAATTTAATTGATACAGGTTCTTTTTGGACGGGTCAACTAACTGATATTTATTTTTTGTTTGAGTATCGAAAGATTTTGAATGTTAAGAACCAAACGCAAACGGGTGTAAAGGGTACTAAGTTTAACGGTACTTTTTATTTACTTAAGCATTCCAATTTAGACCAAAACTTCTTTCAGGAAGTAGGCACGCAAGGACAATCAAAATACGTTAACAATATCGAACCACTTTTAGCAATCGTCCAAGACATGGAAAACTATTTCGCTTGTACTGATATTGAGATTGAACGAATGGAGGCGGACGATGTTACGGATATTTTAGATTTGAACGGTGACGGATTAATGATTAACTTTACGGCATACGTACCAAAGGAATATAGTTTACCGAGCAATGGAGGAAGTAGCTAAAATATTAAAAGACGAATTGGAATTTCTTAAGACCGAACTTATCAAAGAGTATGATAGTTTAGGAATGCGTTCTAGTGGTAAGTGGGCGGATGCTTTAGAAGTACAATCCACAGAAACAAGCGGAAAAATATTAGGTTTAAATTATAGTGAGCAGTTAGAATTTGGAAGGCGTGCCGGAAAGTTTCCACCACGACAAGCGATTGAGCAGTGGATTAGAGATAAGGGATTAGCAAGTAGAATTGAGGGTCAAATATCAGTATCAACTTTAGCCTTTTTAATCGCTCGAAAGATTGCAAGGGAGGGGTGGAAGCGTGAACAGTTCGGGGGTGTGGAATTGATTAGCAAAGTAGTAACGGCGGAACGGATTCAAAAGATATTGGATAAGGTAGGTTTTGAGTATAGACTAGAATTTCAATCCTCAATTATTAAGGAATTAAAACAACTAGAATTAGCATGATAACATTCTCACAAGATATAAGCACAACGAGCCTACTAATGGCGTACAATAATAATGTAGTTAGATTTACTTCCGACACGATAAGTAAAACTATTCTAAATGCTACTATTGGTTTTAACGGTGTCACGGCTATTATTTACCCGCAACCCGATGGAGTGTTTTACTTTAACTTTTTGGAGTGGATCAAGCCTTTGATTAATACTAAAAACTTTGTCGATACATTGAACCCTGATATTGACGGCACCGATTATGAAACTCTTACTTATCCTGATAGTGGGTTTTTAAATTCAATAACTACTTTTACTATTCAATTTACCGACGACACAACTGAAACAGCCACACGAAACCTTAGCTATATTGCGGGGGTTGAGCAGTTGGAAACTTATAAAAAGAATGTAACACAAACAGGAAGTAGTATAGTTGCACTTCCATTATTTCCACAAACATCTGACAGATACTATGCAAAGTATTGGGAGGGGTTCCCGTTCGATATTACATTCATTCAAAAAACACCTATTGACTTAGATATAGAAAACACTACAAGCGGACTTGATTGGTTGTTTGATGAGCGTGGAAATATTACACGGCTTTTCTTTTCAGATGGACGAACCGATGAAAGTATTAATGATTTCCTTCCAATTGCTATTGGTCGGAATGTATTGAGCTGGTTAGACAAATTTATTGTAGTTGATAAAGAGGATGTTTGTGATGGTGCTTACTTCAAGTGGGTAAATAATTACGGAGGTTATTCTTATTGGAAGTTTCCGAACTTCTATCAACGCAATCAAACCACAAGGGCAATAGGTGAGATAAATACCGATTTTGAAAACTTAGACAATACTTTTAGTCAAGTTTCACAATTAGGAACGGAAGCGGGTAATAGGATAGCGGTTAATTCAGATATTCTAAGTACTGAGGAATTTAATTTACTTAAAACAATATTGACAAGTCCTAAGATTTACTATTTTGTTGGAGAGCCTTTTGCACGTGCGAGTGCAAATGATTGGGTAGAGGTTAGACAAATCACAACAAGCCACCGAATAAGAAACTTTAAGAATGAACCTAATTCAATAGTTTGCGAATTTGAATTACCTGACAATTACATTCAATCGTTATGAGTTATTTACTTTACATAGATAGTCAACTTTGCGAATTACCCGCAAATTTTTCTATTGCTCAAACCAAACAGGTAAATGACATTTCCAATTTAACAACTAGAAACACTAATTTCACGCAAGCGGTTAAGTTAAGACGTACGGCAAAGAATACACGTATAATTGAAAATGCGGGCTTAGTTGGTAACGATTCTAATTTACCTTATGAACGTGTTGATGCTGAGTTAATCGATACCGATACTGGCTTACATTTGATTTATAAAGGGTGGGCGGTGCTAACCGAAACAACAGCTATTGAGTACATATTAACGCTATACGACGGCTCTATTGACTTCTTTCGAGCTATTGAGAATATAACTATTACCGAGTGTGGAATAAGCGATTTGAACCACATTAAGAGCTTAGCTAATATTATTGAAACATGGACGGATTTAACAAAGCCATATCGTTACATTATAGCGGATTACAACGGTAATAACATATTTGATGGGAAGTTAAATATTGATTATCAGGTGCCGAGTGCATCGGCTTTATATTTGTGGAATCGTATCTTTGATTATATCGGTTTTACCTACTCGGGAAGTGTATTTTCGCATGAAAAGTTCGTTGATTTATGGTTAACTTTTCCAAAACCGACAGGCGAAGTTGAACCGAATAAAGTCTTAATTAATAACCAAACATCGAGCGACCAACAATATACAAGCTTTACCGTGTTTGGGTCAACAGTATTCGAGCAAACTGCTTTTAATTCAGATATATTTCGTGAAAACTTTACCAATGTAAGGGCAGAGCTAACCAATACGGGGCAATGGACAACGGTGACGGCACCCGTTCCTCACGCTATTCCAGTACGTTCGTTTATTAGAATATTAGAAACAGGTGTTTATGCTTTTGACATGACTTTATCAGGGGCGTTTTCTTTTACATTAACGGTTAAGAATACACTCGATGAGATTGTAATACTAGAACAACCTTTTACAACGAGTGTTATTTTCAATGCAAATGCTGGTGATAAAGTATTTGTAAGTTGTTCAAATATTCCACCGATAAGCCTTGAAAATATTGAAATTAATTTTAGCTATATTGATGGTTTTGCGGTTAATTTTGAAGAAATATTTATTGATTTTAAGGTAAGTGACTTTGTCCGTGAAATATTGGTTAGATTTGGATTGACACCGTTTAAGGATAAGTTTACAAATAACGTTGAGTTTTTAACTTTGGAGGAGCGATTACAAAGTGCAACCGTTGATAATTGGGAGAGTAAATTTTCACGAAAGTTATCAGAAAAATACACTTTTGGAAATTACGCTAAAAGAAACATTCTAAAATACAAATATAACGACGATGGAGAAAAGCACAACAACGGTTCATTCACGATCCAAAATCAAAACTTAGCTGAGGAATTAACATTGTTTCAATCTCTAATCTATTCGCCTGATTCTCAAAAAACAACTTTATTAGGACAACAGATAAACGTATATAAGATTTGGGAAAAGGAAATTAAAGATGATGAAACAATCGAGTACAAAGATTTACAAGGTAGGTTTTACTTTCAGCGTTCCGAGCGTAAAAATTTATCGATTGATTTAATTTCAGAGTTGACAAACGACGAAGCAACGAATGGATTCTATTACCGCGAAAGTTATTTTAGATTATCATTTAACGAGATTGTTCAAGATTGGTATAGACCAATAGGAGCAATTTTCAATAAGGCTAAAATGATAACAATCGATGCTTATTTAACTGTTAAGGATATTGCGGAATTGGATTTGCGGAAACTGATTTATATTCCGCAATTAGCGAGTTATTATTTTATAAACAAGGTTCCGAACTTTATAAAAAATATATTAACAAAAGTTGAATTAATTGAAGTTGATTATTTAACTGAAATTGAAGCTGAAATACCTATCATAACACAACCGACAATAACAATTAATACGTTAACGTTAAATGATTGTGAGATAACCTTAGATGTAACTACTGATTTAATACAACCTACTGAGGTTCAAATTGTACCTTTTACATTACAATCAGATGGTATTGGTGGATTCGGTTGGAGTGAGATATTTATAACACCTCCAATACTTGCAACGTTAACGGGTAATAGCGTAACGTTTAATATATCACAATTAGAGTATTTGTTGTTAGGTTATAAGTTTATGATTCGTAAAAACATAGCTTTTAACGAACCGGTTGTAAGTAATCTAAGTGAAATTATTGTTTTAGATGGTAGTTGCTTTGTTGCGTTTCCTAGTAACGGTACTGAAATAACAATAACAAATGTAGAAACATTATCTATTAGCGGATTTAATAGAACTATCAGGGTGTTTTATGAAAGTGATTTCGTAGGTAATTGGGAGTTCATTTTATATGTTTATCAGTTTGGGGTTAGCTATCAAGTTAACGGATTTGCGACAACACCAAACGGATTCAAAGATATTAACATACAGCAAGGAAATACTTTTGCATCGAATGTTAGAATTGATGCCGGTAGCATTAGTAGTAATGTTTATTCTTACGAACCATGATATTAAATGAGATATTTAAAAAACCAATATTTAGTTTTGGTTTAGGAAAATTAACCGCACTTATCCAAGTTGGGCAAACAGTGAGGGTTTATAATAACGAAATATTTAATGAAAATGTTTTTGAATTAATAAATGATTCAGATGTTAAAAGTAATACGCAATTTTTTGATTTAGATTGTAATGAATTAGGTACTTTTGTAATAGCACCGGTAATTAAAAACACAATCACTAACTTTGAGCAATCAGGAAACGTAATTGATTTAAACGTTAAATTTAGAGCAGACAACACATACATAACAGCAGACACAAATTTAATAACATCAGATTATGAGTAAGCAAACAATCGGGATAGGAACAACGGCAAACGATGGAACAGGCGACCCAATTAGGACAGCATTTGATAAAGTAAACGACAACTTTGACGAGGTTTATTCCTTTACGGGTTGGATTTCTCGATTCAATGCGAGTACAGTTGCTTTAACAGGAGCGACAAATAATTTAATAACTGTAACAGGAACGCCTGAAAGCAATAATGGACTTACTTTATTAGATACAAATTCAAGAATAACACCACTAACATTAAACGATGTTATAACGGTTGATTTTGCTTGTACAGTAATAACACCTTCAGGGAGTAATAATTATGTTGAAGTTGGGGTCTTTGTTCCGTCGGGTGGCTTTTACCGTAAAATAACTGTTCCATTATTAAAAGGTAGTGGTGTGGATGATTTTGTCGCTGTTAGTTGGACTATGCCCGTAGGTTCTGTTTTTTTATCAAATGGAGGGGACGTGGTTGTCGTTCCAAATGTTAATTTAAGCATCAAGGATTTATATATATCAGTAACAAGAACGCACAAAGGGCAATAATCATGGCGGAAAAAATAACCATTGCGGAAATAGACATTAATATCAATTCTTTGATTAAATCAACAGCCGATGTTAAAAAGGAAATTGATAAGTTAAGAAAAGAACAAACAGCTTTGGCACAAGCGGGTGAAAGTGCATCTGAGGCTTTCGTGCAAAACGCTTCCGATTTAAAGGTTCTTACTTCCGCTTACAATCAAAATATAAAAGTACTTGCAAACCAAAAGCAAGCAACAACCGATTTGGCAATTAGGGAGCAGTTATTAGCACAAGCGTACGATTCAGAGGTGACAAGTATTACCGAAGCAAGGGAGCAAAATAAACTGTTAAACAAACTTAGAAATGATGCGAACGCAACTACTGAACAAGGACGGGAAGAAATAGAAAAGTTAAACGCATTGCTTGACCGTAACAATGAGTTCGTAAAAGAAAATGGCGACGCTTATTTAAAGCAAAAAATAAATATCGGTAACTATTCAGAAAGCATTAAAACGGCGTTGAATGATTTGAATTTATTCAACGGTGGCTTAGGCGGATTTATTACACGTTCAAAAGAAGCGGGCGGTGTTGGCAACTTGGTTAAAGGTTCGCTTACTGGAATGGCTCAGGGATTCTTAGGTCTTACAAAAGCCTCACTTGCTTTTATTGCAACACCAATCGGGGCGGTTTTAGCCTTATTAGTTGGTGCTTTTGCTTTGGTTCAAAATGCGTTAAGCAGAAGCGAGGATGCAACCAATAAATTAAAAGGTGCTTTCGCTATATTCTCAGGAATTATAAACACCGTTTTAAAAGCACTAGAACCACTTGGCGAGTTTTTAATAGATGGTATTGTAATGGGATTGGAATTAGTAGCTGAAACGGCACAAAAAGCGGGTCAACTTGTGGCGGATGCTTTAGCTTTCTTTGGATTTGATGAAGCAAGTAAAGCGGTTGAGGGATTTAATAATGAGATTCAAAACGGAATTAAATCAGCTAAGGATTTAGCACAAGCGGAAGCCGAACTTGAAAAAGCACAAAGACGGGCACGACTTACCCAATTGCAATTCCAAAAAGATGCTGAAAAGTTAAGACAGTTAAGGGATGACGAAACTTTATCAACTCAGGAACGAATTAAAGCCAATGAGGATTTGGGTAAAGTTTTACAACAACAATTAAAAGAGGAATTAGCAATTGCGAATATTGCTTTGAAAGTTGCTAATTTAAGGATTCAAAACGAGGGCAAAACAAAAGAAGCATTGGACGCTCAACTTGACGCACTTACACAAATAGCCGATATTGAGGAAAGAATAACGGGGCAACAATCTGAACAGTTAGTTAATCGAAATTCATTAATCAAAGAGGCAAACGATAGAGCAAGGGAGTTAAGACAAAAAAGAATTGACGATGCTATTCGTGAAAGTAAAGCGTTAATTGATTTGTTTGTTGCTGAGCAAGGTTTTAAGAAAAAAGAATTAGAGGATGAATTTGCTTTTGAACAAGCGTTAACGGCTAAAAGATTAGCATTATTAAAACAAGAGTTTGAAGCGGGTAAACTTTCACGCACTGAATACGAGGCTACAAAGTTAGATATATCAAACGAATTTTTACAAAAACAAGCTGAATTAACAGTTGAGTTTGCACGTAGGGATTTAGATGCTTTTATTGAAAATTCAAAATCCATAATTGACACTACTAAATTTATAAGTGAGCAAATAATAATTGAGGAAAATGCAAGGATAACCGCATTAAGCGAGCAAAGAAAATCATTTGCAGAATTACAATTTCAACAGGGTTTAATTAATGAATTTGAATTTCAGCAACAAATAACTCAAATACAAAAAGATGAACAAGCGGTTAGGGATGCGAACGAATTAGCACGAAAAGAACAGAAAAAAGAAGCCGACAGAATTGATTTAGAAAATCAAAGAGCTATCGAGGACTTAATATTTCAAGATGAACTTGCTATTCAATCGCAACGATTAGAACAACAAAGATTATTAGAGATTGCAAACGCTGAACGAACGGGTGCGGACATTACTAAGATAAATCAAAAGTATGCTTTACTTCAAGCGAACATTGATAAAAAAGCAGAACTTGCAAAAATTGATTCATTTAGAAATTCAATAGGTGAAATCGGTGCCTTGCTTAGTGCATTTGGTGTTAAGAATAAAAACTTAGCTATTGCGTTCGCTACTGCTGATGCGTTTTTAGGAGCAACAAAAGCCTATGTGTCACAACTTATTCCGGGCGACCCAACATCAGTAGGGCGTGCGACTTTAGCGGGTGCTAAGGCTTTAGCGTTCGGTATTGCAAACGTGGCGAAAATAGCGACAACCGACACGAAATTTGAAAAGGGTGGTGTAATGGAAATCGGAGGCAACCGACATTCAAGCGGTGGCACTAAATTTGTCGGTAGCGATGGTACAAGATTTGAAGCCGAACGAGGCGAACTTATCGGGGTTTTAAATCGTAATGCTTCAAAACAATTTATGAATTTTAACGATGCTTTTGGAAGTCGTGGAACCGTTGGAACGAGTTACGCTCAAAACGGTGGTATCATTGCACGTGGTTTAAATAGCGGTCAAAGTGATTTAGAACAGATAGCAATATTAACGGCTCAGGCTTTCGCAAATGCACCGACGCCCATAGTAACAGTTGAGGACATTAATCGAGTAGGAAACAATGTAAGAGTGATAGAAAATGGAGCTGAATTTTAATAAGATTCTAAACGGTTGGAAAAACTACATTGACAAAAGCGAAGTAGTTGAAAAGGTAGCTGAACAACGTGCTGAAATTTGTGGGCGTTGTCCGTTTGCGGTTGAAAAAAAAATACTTATATTTGTAAAAGACGATTTCAAAGAAGTTGAAGGGATGGCGTGTAATAGATGCGATTGCCCTTTGTCAATGAAAATAAGAAGTATTAACGAAAGTTGCCCTGAAAAATTATGGTAATGCTTTACATAATAGGCAAAGGCTCGCACCACTACAACGAGGAGTTGAAAATCTCTTTAAGGTCAGTTGAAACGCATTGCCCCGAAATAACTAGATTAATCGTTGCGGGTGAACCTGTTCAATTTTTATCCGATAAAGTAGAGTTCATTCCAATAGCTGAGGCAAATGGTAATAAAGAATATTGTATAGCACAAAAAGTTTTAAAAGCGTGCGAGTTTATAAAAGGAAATTTTATCTTTATGAACGATGACTTTTTTTTCACACGAAAGCAAGATTGGTCGATTAATTATGCAAAGCCAAAACTAAAAGGATTACCTAAAATGGGTTCTATTGAACACTATCAAAAAGCGGTTAATGATACGGGTTTATATTTGGAATCATTAGGTTATTCAACTTATCATTTTGACGTTCACACTCCAATAGTTTACAACAGTGAAAAGTTTAAAGCATTAGCACCGCATTTCGATAAGTCAAAAGTAAGTAGTAACGGTTATGTAGTGAAGTCTTTATACGGTAATATTTACGGTTTAGAGCCTTGTTTTTACGAGGACGTTAAATTAACTAGAATGGAAACGACAGACGATTTTAGAAATGCAAAAGAAACGCATTGCATTAGTTGTTCTGATGCAAGTTGGCATCATGGAGTTCGAGCGTATTTATTAAAAATGTTTCCAAATAAATCAAAGTATGAAATTTAATATTTTAATCAGGACAAAGGCGGGGCGGGAGGATTTATTAAAAAACTGTTTAGCGAGTATTGAAAAGCAAACTTATAAAAATTACAATATTATTATTGGATCGGAATACAAAAAAGAAGGTACTGTTTTATTAAAGCAAAATTTAAACTTAGGAGAATATTTTTATAATGATTATTGCAATACTTTGAAAGATTTAATTACTGATGGATATTTCTTTTTTTTGGATGACGACGACATTTTAATTAATAAATATGCACTTGAACGAATAGCAAAACATTTAAAAGGCGATGGCTTGATTTGTCAAATGCAAAGGGGAGAAAATAAATTAAAACCTAATGATTTACAAATTGAATCAAAACAAATTGAAAGCGGAAAAATAGGAATGCCTTGTTTGGTTTTACATTCAAAACATAAAAATTTATTTGATATTCCAGCAACTTCCAACGGTGATTATGTTTGGATTAAAGAAATCAGTAAATTAGTAGATTTGCATTTTGTAAAAGAAGTTTTAGTATATTCACAAAAAAGAAGTTTTGGTTTATGAAATTATCAATATTAGTTTGCTCAACACAAAATCGTTATAATACTTTTTTGCCTAAAATATTAAATGAGTTGTTTAGTCAATCAACAGATGAAGTTGAAATACTAACGCTAATCGATGATAAAAAAAGAATGTTAGGAACTAAACGAAACAATCTTTTAGACATTGCTCGGGGCGAGTATGTGGCTTTTGTCGACGATGACGACAGAGTTAGTAAAGATTATATTAAACAACTTTTAAAAGGTATTGAATCAAATAGCGATATAATTAATTTTATTGTTTCGGTATCTTTAAATGGAGGTGTTTCAAAACCTTGCTACTATAATAAAGATTATTTAAGCGACTACAATGAACCAAATAGTTATCATAGATTGCCAAATCATATAATGTGTGTTAAGCGTGAATTAGCCTTAAAAGTAAAGTACAAAGATATTTTAAAAGGCGAGGATTCTGACTATTCAAAACGATTGCAACCTTTTTTAAAAACACAAACAAATATAGATTCTATTTTGTACTTTTACGATTATAATTCAAACACAACCGAAACCCAACAAAAAATAAAACGATGATTGATATTGTAATTTTAAGCAATGCAAAAGATGAAAGTCTTAAATCAATTACAAACGACTGTATAAATTCAATTCATAAAAACACAAAGAAATGTAATATAATTGTAGTTGAGCAAAATAAATATATCCATTGGAATAAAGCAAACTTAGTAATGAATGTTAATGAAAAATTCAACTACAATAGATTTGCAAACTTAGGAGCAAAAGAGGGGTTTAACGAATGGATTTGTATAGCAAATAACGATTTAATATTTACTCCAAATTGGTTAGATCAATTATTAAAAATTGATAATCCGGTTATTTCGCCACGTTGTCCCGACGACAAACGACAACAAAATATAAACGGATTTGAAAAAGGGGTTCAGGTCGGACGGCATTTATCGGGATGGTGCTTTGTTGTTAAAAGAAAAGTTTGGGAAAAAATAGGAGGATTTGACGAGGATTTCTCTTTTTGGTGTGCCGATAATAGTTTTGTTGAGCAACTTATAAAAATAGGAATTGAACCCGTTGTCGTTGAAAAATCAATTGTTTATCACTTAGGTTCTAAAACTTTAAAGACAGTAAATAATAGGGATGAATTAACCAAACAACAAGTTATAAAATTCAATCGTAAATATGACAAAAACTTATTTGGATATGGTAAATAGATACCAAACAATAAAACAGTTGAATGGAAATTTTAACGTATTGATAGGACTTGGAATAATTCCAATACAGATACATGATTGGATTAATATTTATGAGTTTTTTTTAATCGAAAGACGTAGCGAAAAGAAAATGCAAAGCTATGAAAACACCGCCGAGAATTTCAAAATATCAACACGCCACGTTATGAATGTAATTCGTTGGATGGAATGTGATTAACCAAATTATCAATACTTTTACAAAACTTCTTATATTCGGGTGTTTTTTTTATTTTATACTCAAACCAAAAAGCCGTAAATTTTCGATAAACGGCTTTTGAAATTAAAACACCTCCTTTAATTAAATGGTAAGTCAATACCGTTAACGAAAATAAAAGCAATAAAATTATCATTATCAAATTTAAAAATACTTTTACGTAAAAGTTTGAACAAATCAGTTCAAACAATGCTAACTAACATTTATTAGTTTTGCTTATTATGGAAGGTAAAATTTACATTAACGGACAGATAGGCACAATTAAAGGCTTAGATGCAAACGGCAAAAAAGTAGAAAGTAAAGGAGTGGAGCTTGTTGATGTTATTCGACAAGTACAGGAAAATCCTTTAGCTACTTCATACACCGTTCATATAACTTCCGAAGGTGGAGTTATTTCAACAGGAATGGATATTTACAACTATTTAAAATCTTTAACGGTTCCTGTTAATACAATAGGAACAGGAATAGTAGCTTCAATTGCAACCGCTATTTTTATGGCTGGTGAAACTCGAAAACTTTCAAAAGGCACTCGTTTTATGATTCACTTACCTAGTGGAATGGTTCAGGGCACAGCCGACCAAATAGAACAATACCAAAAAGAATTAAAAAAAATAGAAAGTGAGTTTGTTGATTTCTACATGAAAAATACAGGACTTACAAAAGAAGCTATTTTTCCGCTTTTACAAAAAGAAAGTTGGTTAACAGAAAGCGATGCTTTTTCAATGAATTTCGTTACTGAGTTGGAATATGAATTTCCAATGGTAGCAATGGCACATATTAATTTAAACTTAGATACAAACATGACAGCAGATGACAAAACTTGGATTGAAAAAAAATTCGAGGAGTTTACAGCATTATTCAAAGGGCAACCTAAAAATATAATGCTTATGGATTCAACAGGTCAGGAAATTGAATTTCCAACAGTTGAAGAAGGACAACTTCCAGCAGTAGGTGACACCGCATTATTGAGTGGTCAGCCAATACCTGACGGGGAGTACATTATGCCACAATTAGACAACGCAGTAGTTGTTTTCGTAGGTGGTTCAATTTCAGAAATTAAAACTGCTGACGGTGGCGACGACGAAGAAATGGCAAAGTTAAAAGAGGAAAACGAAGCGTTAAAAACTCAATTAGCAGAAGCAACGTCAAAGGCAGAAACGGCAACGGCTTCGATTGCTAAAATCGAAAGTGAGTTTACAAACTTCAAAGCATCGATTGTAGCTAAATTTGAGGCACAACCGGCAGACCCGACTCCAAAAGATGGAGGTAACGTCGCAAAACAAAGATTAGAAAAACTTAAAAACAGAAACAAATAATGGCATCAGCAATTAACAACGGTACATTTACTTTTAACCCTGAAGAGTTAAAAGATTGGTCGAGAGTCATCAAAGAGTTAACCTTTGGTGCTCCCGCATTGAACGCAGTACATGACGTTCAAACAGGTATTAAGCACCAAGAGCAAATAGTATTTGCGGGTAAACTTGGATTGCTAGGAAAAAAGGTAACGGCTAACTGTACACCTAACCAAATTTCAGGAATTACTTTATCTCAAAAGTTTTGGGATCCAGTATTCGAGGATTTTAGATTGGAGCACTGTACAACCGACGTAAACCAACAAGATAAATTGGTTAATCAAATGGCTAGGATGAACCCTGATTTTTATCAGATTTTAGAAGGTTCTCAATCGGGCGTTGGTGATTTCCTTGTTGCTAGTGTATTGGAAGCTATGCTTGAAAATATGTGGATGAAAATTTGGTTTGATGACAAAGACGCATCTAACTTTAATGATTCAGATGGTTCACAAACTTTTACAAATGGAGTTGACACAGGTTATTTCAGTGGATTCAATGGTTTGTTCAAACAAATATTTGCTACTACTTCATTAACAACAGGAGGTAAGTATTACACTGCAATTGCTAAAAATGCGGGTGCAAGTTACGCTTTACAGGCTTTGACTTCTAACGATGCTATTAATGCATTGAAATCGGTGTATAACAAGGCGGATTCTCGTTTACGTTCACGTGCTGACGGTAAACTTTTGGTTACTCGCTCAATTTATGATGGATTAGTTAACGACTTGGAGGCTATCCAAAATGCGGGCGGATTCACTCAAACTAACGAAGGCGGTGTTTCTGTATTACGTTACAGAGGAATTGAGGTTGTAATGATGGACATTTGGGATAGAACAATCGATTCTTACCAAAACAACGGTACAAAATGGAATATTCCTCATAGAGTTGTTTACACGGTTGCAATAAACATTCCGGTAGGAACTTTAGCAAGCGAGGATTTGGATAGCTTAGATGCTTTCTATGCACCATACGAAAAAGTAAACGTTATCGACGGTGTTTATTCACTTGATGCGAAACTTTTACAAGACTATTTAACTTGTGTGGCGTATTAATTTACGCCACATTTTAAAACAAAAATAAAATGGCAGATTGTACAGGAAAAATAGTGGCTAATTTCGTTTTAGATTGCGATAATTTACCAAGTGCGGGTTTAACTACCAATGCGGTTATCATTAATTATGATGATATTGACCGTTCGGCTTCAACTTTCGATGTAACAAATAGAGTAATTTGCACTAACCTTCAATTAAAGGCGGGTAAAACGGGTTATTTGTTCACGGGAGTTAAGCAATCAAACGGTAAAAATTGGGAGTTGGTACCTAAGGAAAATCTACCTGATAAATTTTTACATAGATTTTCAGGAACCATTTTCAATCCAAGTGCATCAAACAAACTACAAGCGGAAAACCTTGCATTAGGCGGGAAATATGTGGTAGTAGTTGAGCAACTATGGAAGGGAGAAGATAATGACGATGCTTTTGAAATGTTAGGCTTCCAGTCAGGATTGATTTTAACTGAAATGACAAACAGTTCAGCAGAAAATGACAATACTATTGTGTTGGCTTTAGCTTCTCAGGAAAACTTTGAAGAGGCGGGTGTACCTAAAAACGTTTTGGAAACGGATTATGCTACAACTAAAACCGCTTTCGATAACTTATTCATTCAGGCTTCAATCTAGTGAATTGGTGTGAAACAAATATTGATACTATTATCGGGGGCACAGCTCCCGATGGTGTATCTTATAAAAAGATGTTTCTTAGTGATTACGCTAAGGAATTTAAACAGACTAATTTAGGAACGTGTACTAATTGTATTGCGGACTATTTAACTAAATGGAAAATTAGAATGGCAACAAATGCAAATAATAGTCAATATAGACTAAAAGAAAAATATAACGGTATTCAGATTTCAGTAGGTTCAAATATCTTTTTGAACAACTCAAACATTACCGATGAATTAGCTCAGGAGCTAATCAAAAATAGAGGCAGTCACTTCTTTGACAAAATGCCGGAACCTATTGTTAACCTAACGGATGCACCGAAATTAAAACGCACCCGTACTAAAAAACAATAGCCAAAAATGAAACTTACAATTTTAAAAGATATTTATCAAAACCTCACGAATTTTGATAAGAAAAAAGAAATATTCTTTAATGGTGAAGATAATCTTTACCCGCAAAGAATGGACAGATTTATAAACAATTCTGTCACGGCTAAAACCGCTACTTCATTAATGATTCAGAGCCTACTTTTAAACGGGTTCGGTGATTCACTAGACAAAACCATTGTAAATAAATTTAAACGCATTACGCTTTATAATTTTGCGGATGATTTAGCAAATTCAAAAGTAAGACAAAGAGGGTCTTTTATTTGGGTTGGATGGAACGCAAATTATAAAATTGATTCCATTGAGTTATTGCCTTTTTATTCGTGTAGAGTTGAAAAAATGGATGCTGAGGGGCATATTGCTAAGATTCAATATTCTAGGCAGTGGGATGAAAAAGAACAACCTGATTTGGTTGTTTTTGACGTTTTTAATCCGGACTCGAAAGTAATTGAAAGCCAAGTAAAAAAAGCGGGTGGATGGCAGAAATACAAAGGACAAGTTATTTATGTTAATGACGATAGCGATTATATTTATCCGTTAAGTAGAATTGATGCTGTATCTAATGATTGTGACAACGAACATCAAGCTAGTATTTACAAAAATCAATTATTACGAAAAGGATTTTTTGGAAAAACATTAATTGTTACAAGACCATTAACGGAAAAGGATTTACCTAAAACTATTATTCGTGACGGTGTAGAGATTCGCAATAGAGAATATTACGAACAAGAAAGCGAAAGAGAGGAATTTAAAAACACGATTCAGGATTTTATCGGTGCTGAAAATGCGGGTGGAGCTTTGCACGTAGAATTAGAGTGGGATCATGAAAAGTTAGACGATGCAATTTTAATAAAAAACATCGAATCCAATTTAGATGACAAGATTTTTGCACACACTGAAAGCTCAACTAGAAAAAATATATTGATTGCTTTTAACAATTTGCCAAACGGATTAGTTGAACAATCGGAAGGGATTTTTAGCAATTCAGGAGAAGCAATTAAGGAAATGCAAAATCAGTATAAAAATAATTGTGCAAAGGAACGAAGTCAATTTATCGATTTGTTAAACGATATTTGGAAACGTATGGAAATTTACAACGGGCAAACACTAATTTTAATCGACAATGCTACAACAGAAATTAATAACACGGGAGCAAATACGACAGTATAAGCAGATTAGCCAAACGGTTAACGATGACCGATTGAATGATATTATTTTGCAAGTGCAAATCGATGAAATACGTCCTGTTTTAGGCGAGGAGTTATTCAATGCGGTTTTAGCAAGTCCGACAAGTTACACTGCTTTGTTAGATGGAGGAAACTATACTTTTAATAACGTGACTTATTCAAACTATGGCTTGCGTGCAGTTATTGCTTATTACGTCTATGCTTATTGGATGATGTTTGGCGACGTAACGAATACACCTTTCGGAACGGTTACTAAATTAAATCAATCCGTTTCAGAGCCAACGGCATATCCAATTAAGCAATCATTATTCAAAGTAAACAAAAATAGTGCTTATAATATTTGGTTAAATGTTCAGGATTTTTTAGTACGGACAAATGAACCAAAGTTTAACAATTTATGTAATATAACAAAGACTAATTTTAGAATAAGAAAAATATCATGATAATTATAAACACGGTTAACAGTACTCGTTTTTCTTTAAACGGAATTGAATATTTTAAAAACTATATTTCAGAGGTTGCTGGAAGTGGAATAACTATTTATAATGCTTATGACCGAAAAGATGTAAAAGTTGATTTTGTAAATTTTGCGGAAATTGAATTAAATGGTACGGTTTATGGAAATGTAGGAGATTTACAAAGTGCTTTACTTCCTGTTATTTACACGAGGGCAAGTCTAGGTGATGGTAGTGGCTTTAACTTAACGGTTTACGAAACAGGCGAAACACCGATTGAGAATATAGATGAAATTGAATTTGATGGTGCAACGGTTACTGATGATGGTGGCGGTAAAATTACGGTTACTATTACTGGCGATGGCGGTACTCCAACGCTTAAACAGGTTTTGGATAACAACCACGATTTAGTTGATGGCAATAACTTTCAGGGCACGGGTGCGGGGGATGGAAATACAGGAACGGAAGTAAATGCTTTTGGAACAGATGCTGGTACAGAC
>Ga0207941_1000203_pt1 | contig 19249 bp, 13 predicted proteins | sample LakMenEpi13Sep12_FD_150695 | JGI IMG/M metagenome (GOLD analysis project Ga0207941, IMG submission 150695) | Freshwater microbial communities from Lake Mendota, WI - 13SEP2012 deep hole epilimnion (SPAdes) | ecosystem: Environmental > Aquatic > Freshwater > Lake > Epilimnion/Euphotic zone ...
TGACTCACCGGGCAGCTTGCGCTGCTCCGCTTTCATTTGCCGATTAGTAAGAAACGCAACTTCATCAATGTCCCGATTTGACGGTATTGGGCGCAAGCCCTCCGGTGAAAAACACCGCGATATCGGGGATATTCCATCACTCACCGGAGTGCTTGCGCACTTCCGCTTACACTAATTCAATGCCATTCGGCGTCATGCCGGCGGGGCCAAGATTTGCAGCTACAGGGGTAGGCACGAACATGGGCTATCTTGCTCAGCGGGCTTGCTCAGCGGGGGAGTTGTTTGACAAGCCCCTCCATCAGGCCAGTCCGTGGCTCGAGGACTCCCCTGAGTTCGTCTCGATCGATCCGAGGTCGCTCCCAATACCTGGAGTCCTCAGAGATCGTCCCGTTATCGCCGAGCACAATCCAACCCTCGGCCGCCGCAAATTCCTGCTCAGGGGTGTCTCGAATGCCACGGTAATGCAACCCTCGATAGATTATACATCGGTCGATCAGCTCCGGAGGATCGACCAAACTCAGCTCGGTCCATCGGAGCCCCTCTTGCATCGGTCCCAATGCAACCGACCATCGCTCTTGACGCTCGTCGAGCACGATCAAGCGCCCCCCGAGGACCACGATGTGGATCCAGGTCGGCTGCCAGGATCGGATCCAGCCGATCTGCGGCGAGGGGGAGGGCGGCGAGGGGGAGGGCGGCGAGGGGGATGGCGGCGAGGGGGATGGCGGCGAATCGGTGCCATCTTGGATTCCAGGTGCCATCAGGGTCACTTGGGTGTCTTTCTCGTAGCAAGAAAGCTCGATCGGTGTCCTTTGGTCGCCATGGGCTAACTGAAACTTGAGATTCCAGTTGCTCTGGGGCTGGGCTAGCCTCATGGCGATCCCGATGTCGCTTACGGCGACCGGATGGTGCGAGTCGTGGGCATTGATCGGTAATGCGTTGTCGATCGGAGCTGCAAATCCAGAAAGGAATCCCTCAAGGGTCTTGCTGGGTGAATTTTCGTCGGATTGATTTTCGTCGGGGGAGTTCGAACCGAGCTCCCAGTTGGCTATCAAGACGGCCTGTTGCATGAATTCACTCAGGTTCGGAACGATCGGTTTGCCATCGGCATAGATGCGCCCCTGGGCGATGCGGATCGTCTCGCCCGGCAATCCGACGACCCGTTTGACTTGGTTGATTTGGTTGGCTTGGTTAGCCTTTGGGTCCGCCTCTGGGTTATCGTCCTGGCGAGCTTCGAGCACGAGGATGTCCCATCGGTCCAAGAGGTCGGATTGGCTTCCCGAAGGGCGACGCGCTGTGCTCGGAATGAGGCGCGGTATCGGGACATACCGGATCGTTTCTCCTTGGGTGACTTTTGGATCCGAAGTATCGAGGTACTCGCGGCAGGATCGGCAACGCGCCTCGCGGCTCGGATTCCAAGCGTCATAGGTCCATGAGTTGGACGACTGGCAGTTGGTGCAGACAAGCTCGAGCCTCGGCCCACGCAGGGCCGGTTCCATCGACGAGCCGGCGATGCGACCGACTCGCACAACGTGCGATTGCCGCATCAGCAGGTACGCACCGACCAGACCCAGGATCAAAAAAAACAGCAGCCCGAGGGTTGCAGCGACAAACCAGCGGCTCGGCCACCGCGCGCAGAGCTCTTGTGGATTCTCGTCGGACAAAAGGCTAGTTGTCTTCACCGATGCGATAGAGTCCGTCTTCGGTTCGAATGATCAAATCGTTCTGATCGACAGCGTAAGACGCAAACACGCGGCCCGGCAGCGAGCACCGTCCGATTTCGGTAGCGGTTTGACCGATCTCCATGACGATCGCTTCTCCCGCCTCGCTTTGGAAGTAAACGCGGTTCCCGATGGCGATCGGGGATGCTGAATAATTCCCTCCCAACCGCTTTTGCCAAACCTTGGTTCCATCGTTGACGGAAATTCCGGTGGCCACTCCGCCATCGCTGACCATCACGATTTGGTCGCCGACGGGTACAGGGCTAGGTGTGTTCGGAACCGCCGTGGGTACCGTCCAGCGAATATGCGTCTCGGTCACATCTCCGGTCCCCGTCGGGTCGATCGCAAGGAGTTTCGGGGACATGTAGCCGGTGCTGATCAACACCAAACCCTGATGGTACAGAGGCCTGACGATCAGAGAGAAGCCGCTGTAACGGACCGACCAAAGGACCTTGCCTGTCTTCGGGTCGAGCGATTGAACGATGTCCGAACCCGGCGAGATGACTTGGACCTGACCACCGACGGTGATGGCCTGAGGGGTCGCGAAGGAAAAAGGTCGATCGGTCGCTACGTCCCGATCAGTCCGCCAGACCTCTTTGCCCGTCCGAACATCCAATGCCAGTGTGTAAGGTTTCTCGGAGCCATCGCAGGTCAGGATCAAAAGATCTCCGACAACGATCGGCGAGCCGCCATTGCCATGGACCGGGTTGTAGGAGTGCTCCCGATCGGTCCAGAGGATCTTGCCATCGAGCGACAGGCACGCGGTACCTTGATGGCCGAAATGCACGAACAGGCGGACAGAATCGCTCGCCGGGTCTTTATGGGCCAGAACTGTCGGGCTCGCATGCGAGTTCTTTTTGTGGATGCTCGGCGCATCGGTGGGTTGTTCGAAGATTTTTTGGTCGAAGATCAATAGACCATTCGAAGCGTTGTAGCAGCTCAGGTACAGCGACTGCGGGCCGGTCAGGGATTCGGCAAGCGTTTTTGGATCGGAACCCGCCGAACGTTGATCCGCCGGGCCTTGATCCGCTGAGCCTTGTCGCGCCGAGGTCACGTAGATCGAATTGCCGACGACCACCGGCGAGGACCAACCGAGCCCTTCGGTGGGCGTATGCCAGCGGATATTCTTGCGCTGCTCGTCTTGGACAAGCCACTCGACGGGAAGCTTCGTGCCGTTGGCGACCACGCCGTTTTGGGCCGGTCCACGGAACTCAGGCCAATCGGCTTGCGCTTTTCTCGGAAATGCGATGACCAAGCAACTCACCAGGGCGCAACTCCCAAGGGCGCACCCTACAAGTCGGTACGAAAGTGCGTTACACTGGACCCGGATGGATGGATTCATATTTTGTTCTGTGGAATGCTCTTATGCGTTCGGGTTTCAGGGACCTCTTTCGGGGACGTCCCAGATCCGAGCGGAATTTACAAGTTGAGGAAATCATGATGCGGACAAACAGCGACCGGGTTACCGGCAACCGGGCAAACAGTCGCCGAGCGGTCTTGAGTTTAGCAAGTTTGATCGCTTTGCATTGGTTCAGTCTAGCATCTGGCCAGGAAACCGAAAGCAAAACGCCTGCCAAAAACCCAACCGGGGTGAGTTTGGGAGAAGCGAAACTCGCAGGCGATGGATTCAAGTTTACCGAAGGGCCGACGGTCGACCCCGAGGGAAACGTCTACTTCACCGATCAGCCCAACGACCGAATCGTTCTTTGGACCGTCGATGGCAAGCTGAGCGATTTTCTCAAACCCGCAGGGCGCAGCAACGGGATGTACTTTGCGCCCGATGGCAAACTGCTCGCCTGCGCCGATGAGGCCAACGAACTCTGGGAATTGGATCTTTCTGGCAAGCATGGGGTGTTGCTCAAAGAATTCGAGGGGACCAAGCTCAACGGTCCGAACGACGTGTGGGTCGACCAAGGGGGTACGATCTACTTTACGGACCCTTACTATCAACGCCCTTGGTGGGACCATAAGAAACAACCGCAGCGCAAGCAATCGGTTTATAAGTCCGATCGCAACGGATCGAATTTGGTGTGTGTCGACGATGCCCTCGTGCAACCCAACGGCATCATCGGCGATTCAGCGCGCAGGCTGCTCTATGTCGCCGATATCGGCGATCGCAAGACCTATCGTTACAAGATAGGCCGCGATGGAGAGTTGCTCGATCGGCAGGTCTTCTGCCGCCAAGGTTCCGACGGAATGACCATCGACTCCGAGGGCAATTTGTACTTGACCGGTTCGGCAGGCGTTTATGTTTACAACGCCGAAGGCGAGTTGATCGAAACGATCGCGATTCCCAAGCCTTGGACAGCCAACGTCTGCTTGGGCGGCAAAGATCGCAAGACGCTATTTGTTACCGCATCGGACAGCGTCTACACCGTACCGGTTCGATTCGCTGGAATCGGTTCAAAGTAGCCATCGCGTTGTATTTCTGGCACGGGTTTCTGCTTTTCATCTGGAGTTTTCATGCGCGTTGTCATCACCGGTGGAGGTGGATTTCTGGGCCATCAACTCTGCGAAGCCTTGCTCGCTCGCAAGTCGCTCATCGGGCAGGATCGGCAAGTCCAAGCCATCGAGGAAATCGTGCTACTCGATGCTGCGTTTCCAAGACCCCGTATTCCAAACTCCCAATCGATCCGCGTCGAGCAAATCGTCGGAAGTATCGAATCGCAAGACGCGATCGATGCGGCCGTCGGCAAGCGATCCGATACATCCATCTTTCATCTGGCTTCGATGGTTAGCGGGGAATGCGAGGAACGCTTCGACGAGGCCATGTGCGTGAACTTGCACGGCGGGTTGCGTTTGCTCGAGACCGCAAGACGTCTGGGGCCGACCTGCCGATTCGTCTTTGCCAGCAGCATCGCTTGCTTCGGTGGAACGGCGCTCGAAGACCCCTGCGATGATTGGACAAAGCTTACCCCGCAGACGACCTATGGAATGACCAAAGCGATCGGGGAGATGCTTATCAACGATTATGCGCGCAAAGGTTTCGTCGACGGCCGTGCGGCGCGATTGCCCACGGTCATCATCCGACCAGGCAAACCCAACGCGGCGGCCAGCAGTTGGGCCAGCGGCATGTTCCGCGAACCGCTCCAAGGAATCGATTGCTTGCTGCCGGTCCCGTTGGACCAACGCCACCCGATGACCAGCGCTACCACGGTCATCGATTCGCTCATCGCGATCCATGATCTGCCATCGGAGGCGATCGGTCGGGACCGTGCGATCGGTCTCGATGCGATGAGCATCACCCCTCGGATGGCTCAGGAAGCACTCCTTGAAGCGACCTCAGGACCCAACGCCATCGAGCTTCCTCATCGGCTCGGTCAGATTCTTTTGACCCCAGATGAACGCATCGCGAAGATCGTCGAACAGTGGCCGGTGGCCATCGATGGCCACCGCGCAAGAAGCCTTGGACTCCCAGGTCCGGCAAGTTTGGTCGAGATCATTCGATCGTTCGTCGCGGAATTCCTCAATGCGCCCACCCAGGGTCGCTCCTAGGATCCGCGCGCAAGGACCTCAGGAAGCTCGATGAGTCCGATGGATTCGACTTGGGTGTCGCTGGAGATCTCGCTCGTCGAGAGGACCTGAAGGTTCGGCAGGGAATCGCGAAGCGTCTTTCGGACGCATTGCCGGATCTGCGGATTGACCAGCAACACGGGTGTTCGAGACGGATCATCAAGCGATCGGATATAGCCTTTGAGCTGGTCGATCAGCGGCCGCAGAAGACTCGGCGGAAAGGCTGCATGAGACGATCGGCGATCTTCAGCGGCCGATGCGAACGCGTCCTCGATCCATGGATCGAGCGTGATCGCAAGAATCCGACCTCGGGCATCCTTGAGCCGCCCACAGAGCGTGCGCGCCATTCTCTGCCGCACTTTCTCAGTCAGCAATTCCAAGTCCTTCGTCTCCGATGCATGGTCGCCGAGCGTCTCGAGCACAAGGCTCAGCGGGCGAATCGGAACCCCTTCGTCGAGCAAATTCCTGAGCACCTGCTGGACCTCCGAGAGCCGCATGACCTCCGGAATCAATTCGTCGACCGTCGCAGGATTGGTTTTGTGCAGTTGATCGATCAGTTGCTTGGATACCTCCCGCGAGAGAAGCTCCGAGGCGTGCTTGTTGGCTACGACCAATAGATGGTTTGCCAGGACTTGGGCACACTCCAAGACGCGGAATCCTTGTGCCTCGGCAGCCGAACGGTCCGCAGGTTCAATCCAAAGCGCTTTTTTACCCGTGGACGGATCGATTGCAGGATCCCCGGAAACGCTCGATGCTTGAGCCCCAGAGCGATGGCGAGGTAGGACCGCTAGGAGCCTTTCGGGCACCAAAGTTCCCGAAGCGACCGAATTCCCGTACAGCGAAAATTCATACTGGTACGACGGCAAGCTCAATCGGTCTTTGATTCGGACCATCGGCATGAGGATTCCGAGTTCCGTTGCCAACTGCGTGCGGACCGCCCCGATGCGCTTCATGATGTCGCTGCCAGACTTCGGATCGACCAAAGGTACCAGTTTGGCACCGAGTTCGAGCCGCAAGGGATCCTCCTGCAAGTAATCCTCGATCTTTTTGTCCGTAGGTTTCGACCGCGAGAGAAGCTCCTGCTCCTCGCGACGACGGGTGCTTTGCGACTCTTGCTTGTGCTGCTTTTGTAGGATCACCGCTAAGCCGACCATCCCTCCTCCAAGGGCCAAAATGGGAACCGGAGGCATGGAAGTAAAGAGCAAGAGCCCTAGGAAAACCCCCGAAAGGATCAGCGGTGCGGGCTTGGAAAAAACCTGACCCAGTAGGTCGTTCGATAGGTCGGAACGCTGCGTCGAACGGGTGGTCAAGACGGCCGCTGCAATCGAGACGAGCAAGGCCGGGAGCTGCGTGGCAAGCCCATCGCCGATCGTCAACTTGCTGTAGGTCGCTGCCGCTTGGGGTATCGATAATCCAAAGTGGACCACCCCCATGTAGACTCCACCCAAGAGATTCAATGCCGTGATGACAAGTCCGGCAATCGCATCCCCTCGCACGAATTTGCTGGCCCCATCCATCGAACCGTAAAAGTCCGCTTGCTGGGTCACCTCCCGACGCCTTCGCTGGGCTTCCTCGTTGTCGATCGCATTGGCGGCCAAGTCCGCGTCGATCGCGAGCTGACGACCCGGCATCGCATCGAGCGCAAACCTCGCTGCGACCTCGCCAATCCGAGTCGCACCCTTGGTGATCACCACAAAGTTGATCAAAAAGATGATCAGAAAAAGAAGGATCCCCACCTCGATCTTGTCGCCGGCAACAAACGCCCCAAAGGATTCGACCACCCGGCCAGCGACCGCCGTGGAACTTCCCGAATCCTGCGTCAAAATCAAGCGAGTCGTCGCAATGTTCAACGCCAAGCGTCCGAGGGTTGTCGCCAAAAGGACCGTCGGAAACACGCTGAACTCCAGCGGAGCACCGACCGATAGTGTCGTCAGGAGCACCATGAGCGACAGGGCGATGTTGGCCACCAGGAGTAAATCTACCAGCGCCGATGGCATGGGGACCAACACCACCACCAGACACGCCAAAATACCTGCGGGCACCAAAAAACTCCGTGAGCGGAGGAACATCGCGACGAGTTTTTCCATAGGTGCCGATTTCCAATTCGTTCTTGCGTTCAAACCGACAGAAAACTAACCTTCCAGGCACCTTAAAGTCCAGACCGATTCAGTCCGCTAGAATCTTCCCCATGGTCAAAGCCGAGCCGAGCAAACCTCTCAAGTATTCGATCTTCATGCCCCGAATCTGGCACGGAATGCCACCCCATGTCTGGCTCCCAGCCTTGGGCCGTAACCGATTCGATATCTCGCCCTCACGCTTGCACCACGTACTGGGTGTCTCGGCCTTCGGTCCAATAACGGCCGTGCTAGCATTGGCTCAGCACTTGGGCTGGGGCCGGGCGATCTCCCAAACACCGATCGAAAACCCTCCGGTTTTTATCCTCGGGCACTGGCGAAGCGGTACGACGCTCCTGCACGAGTACTTGGGACTCGACCCGCGATTCGCATCCCCGACGACTTACCAATGCTTTGCCCCTTGGCACTTCCTTCTGACCGAAGGCTTGATGACCCGTTACGGAAACTCCTTGTTGCCGGATCGGCGTCCGATGGACAACATGAAAGCCGGTTGGGCCTTGCCCCAGGAGGACGAGTTTGCGCTGATGAATCTCGGCGCACCGTCCCCTTATTTACGTCTGATGTTCCCAAACCACCCGGTGCCGTTCACCGATACGTTGGCATCGGATCGATTCGAACCGGAGCATCTTCAGGCCTGGCGAGAACACTTGAAGTGGTTTATCCAAGCCTTAACCTACAAGACCCGCAAGCAGTTGCTTTTAAAAAGCCCTCCGCACACCGGTCGGCTAAGGATCTTGAGGGAGATGTATCCGAAGGCGAAATTCATCCATATTGTCCGCGATCCTCGCAAGCTCTATCCCTCGACGATGAAGCTCTGGAATTCGCTCGACGAACACCAATCGCTCCAATCCACGACCGATCAATCGCGCTTGCAAACCTTCGTGCTCGAATCGCTTCGCACGATGTACCAAGCCTTCGAACGGGACCGATCCGAGGTCCCTGAGAACCTGATCGTCGATATTCGCTATGAAGAATTTATCGCCAAACCTGTCGAGATGCTCTCGGAGATCTACGAGCACCTTGAACTAGGTGACCGCAATTCGATGCAGAAGCTCTGGATGACAAAAAGGGACCAAGAGCAAGGCTATCAGACCAATAAGCTCGAGCTCAGCAGCGACCAAGAGGCCATGATCCTCGAGCATTGGGACTTCTATGCGAGGCGGTACGGTTACCTCGACTCCTGAACTCCTGAGACTCCTAATCGGCCGTCTCGAACGCACCCTGGAGAATCCTTGCCCAGATTTGATAACCGATCGAATTCAAATGAAGCCGATCTTCCTTGAATAACTCAGCTCGCGGGTGCCCATCGCGATCGAGGAACGCATAAGCCGTCGGAATGTAGAACACACCCGGCGTCGTTTCAGCGATCTTTCGCAGCATGCGGTTGGTGACCTGAATCCTCGGCCAATGCTTGTACCGCACAGGTGTAGGGGTTACGGCGACCAAATGGATCGGTACTTCGGGGTGTTCGCTTCGCAACTGCGCGATGACCAACCGGGCAAGCTTCGAGGTCGTCTCCGGGTCGGTGTCTTCGCTGTCCTTACCGGTAATATCGTTGGCGATAAAAATCACCGCTTTGGAAAATCGCAAGCCGGCGATGAGCTCCGGAGTGTAGATCGCAAGATCGCGGAACCGAGCGCCCCCATAAGCTCGCTTGACGACCTTCACTGGGGCTAGGTCCTCATGGATGGTGTCCCATAGACGAAATGAGGAACTCCCCAAGAACAAAACATGCTCGGCCCCCCCATCGGTCGCATTGCCTGCGGCTAGCTTAGCGACATCCTCTTTCCATTTTTCCGATCGTTCGCGGTAGGGCTCAAGGAGTGCCTCGACGGCCGCAGGATCGTGGGGATTGAATGCGACGAGCGTTTCGTCGGCGTTGCTTTCCTCGGCGGCGTTATTCTCGGCGGGGTTATTCTGGGCGGGGTTCTTCGAGGGAGCAGAGGTTTCTTGGGCTCTCAGCGCCTGAGGATAAAACGCCACAAGGCAGACGGCCAGAATCGCGAGCTTAGTCAACCTATACCGGCTTGTCGGTTCAGGATCCACTGGCCGACTCCGTAGAAGCTCGGTCGCTTGAACCGGGTCGCGGGCCATTGGACGCCAAGAGCGAGCTTGCTGTCGAAATGCAGCCGAGCGACATGACGCTCATGGACAGGGACTCTGAGCGGATCATGGACGCGGCTTGCTCGAGCAAAGCGTGCACGGATTTGCTCGGGTCAAAGGCAACGGCGATCCGCTCTCCGCACAGGACCATGATGGCTCTTTGGTTGGTATAAACACCTTCGAGAGCACAATCGCTCAAAGACTCTTTGAGTTTTTGCTCATCCCAATCGACCGGATGAACCGAGCCATGGTGGGCCGAATCGTAAAGGATGCTCAGCGCCAAATCGACATCGACGGCCTTGTCGAATCGGGAGCGTCGCAGGGTCCCTTCGGCAAGCCGGCTGAGTTCGAAGACGGTCGATTGCAGGGGTAAGCCCGGTCGGAGCGAGGTCTGAATCCAATGGGCTAGGGGCAAATTCGAATCGACATCCACCGCCGAGAGGACGATCGACTGGGCCGTTCCGTCCATCGCGTCGAGGACGTAATAATTCGGGGTCGCACCATGCGAGAGGTTGATCATGGTTTGAACCGTGGCCGCTTTGAGTTTCTGCAAACTCTCGACGTCCCCCGGAGGTCCTTCGAGGGGCATCGGGTCGGGCAACTCGATGATATTCAAATTCCCTGGAATCTCTAATCCTTCGAAGGTTTCGAGCAAGACCGATGGGTCTTTCCAAGCATCCGCTGGCAAACTGGCTTGGCGGCATAAGGCCCCCAGGGTCGCGTCGGTATCCCAGCCTTGTTCGAGGGGCTGGCCCGGCAGGATCAAGCCACCGCGTTGGCCGTAGGGGCTCGTCAAGCTGGTGGTGATTCGCAATCCATGCTTGCCCAGTTCGATCTTCTCGTTGCGTTGCGCGCCGTCGGCTTCGATGGCCAAAGGGTCGGAAAGGAGGGTCAGATGGCAAGAAAGATAAGGCAACTCGATGCTCGAGATCCCCGGCATGCGTGGATCGTCGCGGGCGGTTTTTTGGGCCGACTCGGCGATCGCATCGCGCAAGCGTGTGGGCCTTCCGAGAAAGCCGCAAGAGCCTCGGAGCGTCTTGCCCCGTTTGAGTGTGGTGAAGCATCCATAGACGTAATGCTCAGCCAATTCCCCGAGTTCGTCGAATACCGATGCGCTCAGGCGCTCTTTGAGAACCTTGGCCACCACGATTCGGGCGGCGATCTTTTGAATCACCGCTCGCGTTTGCGAATCGATCCCCTGGAGGTCCAAAAGGGTGAGTTTACGGACGGTGGGCTCGCTCATCGAAGTGGTTTCTGTTCTGGCTGGTGATCCGGTTGTGGCTGGCATTCCGGATGTTGGATGACGCCGTGGGATGAAAATTCCAAAAATCGCATCGCGATTTACAGTTGGAACGCGTCTTCCTCGGCCTGCTCGCCATACAAGGGCATGTATCGGTAGTAGACTTCGAGCATCATCGTCGACATGCACGTCCAGTACAAGCGGCCCCCTTCGCTGGTCAGTCCCGCGTCGGTGTACCAACTGCCGGCCCCGTGTCCGGATTGGACCTGAGTGCTGACGATTTGATCTCGCATGCGAACGTTCCAGGACTCCCACTCCGGTCCACCGTATTGTTTCATGACCTGGGTCGCATAGTAGTTGTAGTAGATATCGGACTTGCTCGGCCCGGCTTCCGCGAACTTTGCGGCAGCGGCCTTGATCGAGGGTTCGTCTTTTTTCCAGCCGGAATACATGCGGCACAAAACGCCACAAGCGGTCATCGCTGGGCGATATTCAAGTGGGTTCTTCTGTTTCGAGTCCATGCTATAGTGGTACCCAAAGCCCCCCGGGACCATCATCGTGTCGAGGAAGAAGTTCGCGCGACGGACCGTATCGAGGTCGATGTTCAGTCCGGACATCGCAGCGCTCTTGATGGCCATCATCTGCCAACCGACCACGGAGGTGTCCCCAGGCATCTTGTCTTGGATGTAAGGAGAATAATGCCAACCGCCTGTCTGTGGGTTCTGGGCCGGTGTCATGTAGTTGATGCTCAATTGGGCCGCTTCGCGGAGCCTCGGATCACGCGTCATGCCGTAGGCTTCGCACATGGCAATCGAGGCGATCCCATGGCCGTACATGTCGTCGAACCCCTTGCCGCCAGAGCCGACCCACCAAGCCCCATAGCCACCCTGGGCCTTGAGACTTTGGATCAGAAAGCTCAAGCCTTTGAATACCGTCTCCTTGTACTCTCCTTCCATGTGCGTTTGGCCCGCGCCTAAAAAGCACATCAAGGCCATACCTGTCGCGCCGTTCATGCTCGCGGTGCGCTCTCCAGGATGATCGCACTTGCCACCGCAGACCAACGAGTGGGACCATGTCCATGCACCGGTCTGGGGATTCTGATGCTCGGCAAGCCATTTGAGGGCCATCGACACGGCGCGCTCGGTCTCGGTGGTCCCACCGAACTTCTTGAGCAAGTCCCGCTTGGTCTCACTCGAACGGCTGTTCAATCCCGCACGCATCGCTGCGTTGCTCTGGGCCGCGATCCCCGAAGCAGGAGCGAGCGATTCGCTCAATCCGGAAATCGATACGTCCGGCGCCTCGGCGATCATCGAACTCATATCGACCTCAACCTTCGCGTCGACGGCCGTCGGCTCGACGCTCGGAACATCCGAAGGGCTATCCTCGGTGGTGTCCGATTGCATGTCGGCCGTCGCATTGTCCATCGAGAACTCTTCGAGCGCATCGGATTCGTTCCCCGACTGCTCGCCGATGTTCAAGAGCAGATTGATCTCTTTTTGGATCGGCTCGATGTTCCAAGCCGCCAAGCCAAGAATCGCGGCGACATGGACCACGGTGCTGATGAGCCAACTGGGTGCCGCATTCCAAAATCCCGACTTCTTGGGCCGCAGTGGTTGAACCTCCGATTCGCTCGCTTCGGATTTCTCGGGCAGCTCCTTTTTTGAAGTCGCAACCCCCTTTGACGCTACCTGGCCTGCTTGGCCTACCTGACCTGCCTGGGCTACCGGTGCCTTGGCGGCCACAGGAGCTTTGGCTCCTGAAGGTTTCTTGGAAACGCCCGGCTCGGCAATCGGAGTCGCAATCGGCTTAGAACCGGGCTCAGAAATCGGCTCAGAAACCGATTCGGCAGAACCGTTCTTGCTTGTCGGGGCCGTCTCGAACCCCGGCAATCCCAAATCGAATCGATTCAGGTCCCCTTGATTGTGATCTTCACGATCCTCACCAGGATTCGACGACATAAGTCACCCATACAACGAAACAGGAGAAGAACTGCCAGCCCATCGGTTTGTGACTACGATAAGACCCACAAACCCGCTACTATCTTAGCAGTTCCAAAACCGACAGTGTACTCTCGGAAATCCATTTTACCCAACCTTCCCCTGGCTAGCACCAAGGTCCCTCCATGCAAGCGAATCGAAAGAACGGCCGTTGCGGACCTGCCTGCCGATACCGGACGCGGGCCGCATGGGCTAGGCTCCTGGCCGGGATTTCTCTTCTGTTCCCATTGTTCCTATCGGGTTGCACCCAGGATTCGGCCCCCGCAGACCCCGACCTGGCGGCTTTGCCGATCGTCCGCCCAATTCCTGCGAAACCAAACTCGCCAGCTCCAGAGCCAGCACCCCCAAACCAAGAGCCACCCCCGAGCCAAGAGCCACCTGAGCAACAAGAGCCTCCCCCGAGCCAAGCCGTACCTGCCCCGGACCGAAAACCTAACCCGCAAACATTGGTGGTCGAAGTCCACGGCTTTCAAAACCTATCTGGCCGATGCCGCTTGGCCCTCTACCAGAACGCAAAGGGCTTCAACCAACCGAAATCTGCTTGGGCCAAACAAACGCTCGATCTGCCCGAACAAGGGCCAGTGATTTGGAAAGTTGAACTCGAAGATGCCCCCGAATCTCAGAAGCTCTTGGACTCCCCGACGCGCTGGGCGGTCTCGGCCCACCACGACCAGAACAACAATGATCAACTCGATAAGAATGCCTTCGGTATCCCCACCGAACCCTACGGCTTTTCCAACAACCCTAAGCGTGGCTTTGGGCCACCGAAGTTCGATGAGGCCTGTTTTTCAATCGGCTCTGACGAACCCCAAGAGACCTTGCGGATCGAAATCCGAGTCCAGTGATCCATGGTTATGCACTCTGCTTTGAATTCGAACGTCGGATTGCGATTGACGGCCCAAGCCACCGCCAGGCCAGAGCTTCTGGGGATCGCCACACCGATCGGCTCGCATCGTCAAGGAACCCATCGTCGCTATTGCACGATAAGTCTCAGGGATCTCGACGAGCGCTCTAGCTCGATCGCCGCAGGCATGCAGGCCATGGGGATCGGCCCGAATCACCGCATCGCGTTGCTGGTGAAATTCGGAGAGGATTTCATCGCGCTGGTCTTCGCCCTTCTGAAGACCGGTGCGACCCTGGTGCTGGTCGATCCGGGGATGGGTCGCAAGAACCTTCTGAATTGCTTGGCAGAAACTCAGCCGGATGGTTTTGTCGCGATTCCTCTTGCACAAGCGATCCTTAAGGCCAAAAGGAGTCTGTTTCCCAACGCCAAGTTCTTCGTGACGGTCGGCCGACGGTTTGGCTTTCTCCCGGCACCGACCCTCTCGGAACTCGAAGCAACTCCTGCGAATCGATTTCGTCCGCCGGTGACTCAGTTGCAAGACTCGGCGGCCATCATCTTCACCACCGGCAGCACTGGGCCACCCAAAGGTGTCCTCTACAGCCATCAGACCTTTTTGGCCCAGATCGACATGATCTCGGAGCGTTACTGCATCGAACCAGGCGGGAAGGACCTCAGCGGCTTTCCCCTCTTTGGACTCTTCAATGCGGTGATGGGAACGAGCACGATTTTGCCCGACATGAACCCGACGCGTCCGGCCGACGTCGATCCGGTTCGCTTGCTCGATGCGATCGATCAATGGCAGATCAACCAGTCCTTTGGCTCTCCGGCTCTGTGGACTAAGGTGGGGCTATACTGCCAATCGACGGCGAGGCGCGTTGAGAGCTTGAAGCTTGTCCTCAGCGCCGGCGCTCCGGTCCCTGCGCGCGTTCTGGAACATCTTCGAGCCGCCATCGCTCCGGACGGCCAAGTCTTCACTCCTTACGGTGCGACCGAGGCGCTCCCGATCGCCTCGATCGAGTCTCGCGAAGTTTTGCAGGAAACCGCCGAGCAGACGCGCCAAGGATACGGCACTTGCGTGGGCAGTCGCTTCGATCGAGTCCGATGGAAGGTCATCGAGATCACCGATGAGCCGATCGCGACGATCGATCAGGCCCGCAGCGTCGCTCCGGGGCAGATCGGGGAACTGATGGTCTGCAGCCCTAGCGTGACGCATCGCTACGTCACCCGCACCGACCAAAACGCTCTGCACAAAGTCCTCGCTGACCCCAGCGATCCTCATACCGAAATCTGGCATCGTATGGGAGATGTCGGTTACCTCGATTCCAAAGACCGCTTCTGGTTCTGCGGTCGCAAAAGCCATCGCGTTCGAACGGCCCAAGGCCCCATCTTTACCGAGCCAGTCGAAGCGGTCGTCAACACCCATCCGAGCGTGTATCGAAGTGCCTTGGTTCCTCTCGGCTCGCCGGAGAATCAAAAGCCGGTGGTGATTGTCGAACCCTGGCCCGAGCATCGCAAGCGTGTCCGAGCAAACCGCGATACCCTCGAGCACGAATGGAGAGCCTTGCTCTTGAGTCGCCATCCCAACCTGGACATCGATTCCTTCGTGGTCCACCCTGGCCGACTACCGACGGACATCCGCCACAACTCCAAGATCTTCCGCGAACAACTTACCCAATGGCTGTCGAAGGTTCGAAGCCGAACATATGGTTAAGGTTCTGAACCGCAGCGCCGCTAGCTCCTTTGACGAGGTTGTCGATGGCGCTGACCAAGACGATTCGAGGCCCACTCTCCCAGACGGATATATCGACGTAGTTGGTCCTCGCGACATACTTCGTCGCGGGCATATGCGAGACGATCCGCACAAATCCCTCGACCGAATAATAGCTCATTAGGCACTCTCGGATTTGGTTGGCCGTCACACCGCTCGTCGGATGAACATAGATCGTCGAGAGAATCCCTCGCTCCATCGGTGTCAAATGGGGTGTGAAGATCACCTCGGGAACCACACCGCTAAAACGATGGACGATGTCGACGATCTCGGGTTGATGCCGGTGGTTGCCGATCGAATAGGCCGAGATCGATTCGTTGACCTCGCAGTAGAGGTTCCCAAGTTTGGGGGTTCGCCCCGCACCACTGACTCCAGACTTGCTGTCGACGATGATATCCTTCGGAGAGATCAAGCACTCTTTGAGCAGGGGGGAAAGGGGCAAAATCGCCGAGGTGGGATAGCATCCAGGATTGGCGACCAGACGGGCATCGGCCAACTGATCGGCAAACAGCTCGGGCAACCCATAAGGGGTCTTTCCGAGACGACTCGGATCCGGATGAACCTCCCCGTACCACTTCTTGTAGAGTTCAGGGGTGCTCAAGCGGTAATCGGCCGAAAGGTCGATCACACGGCATCCCTCGTCGAGCAACTCCATGATGATGTGGGCCGAAGCGCCATGGGGCAGGCAGGTCAACGCCACATCGGCTCGCTCGGCAATTTGCTTCGATGTCAGATCCTCAACCGGCAATCGAATTCGGCGGACCAGCGACGGATGCATGTCCGCAAGCATGCTTCCGTTGGCTTGGCGACTCGTCGCAGCGACGATCTCGACATGAGGGTGATCGATCAACCACTCGATCGCTTCTAAAGCGGTGTATCCCGAAGCGCCGACAATCGCGACGCGAACTTTGCGTGAGGTCATAGCAGAATTCCAAAAGTCTCAATCGACGGAGTATTAACGGCCGTTGGATGTGATCATATCGCAACGCATGCAGCTTGGCCAGATTGCAAGCTTGGCTAGATTGCAAGCCAGGTCCCCTTAAGCCGCCTTGCGTGCCGAATCGCGCTGAGAGCCTTGGAAATTCGGTTGAGGAACGATCGTCCGGAGGCGCTCCCATTCCCGAGAACGGTCGGCGAAAGCCACTTGGGCCGATTCGACCCGTTTTCCGATCGCCCCGGACCAACTCCGATCGCGAACGCCCAGAACCCATCCGAGCCGTTCTGCAGCCAGCTTGGGGCTGACCAAGCCGCTCGCTAGGTGTCCGAGTCGTCGGACCAGCGGTTCGATCACGATCGCCGAATCAGATATTTCGCTAAAAGCGCAAGCCAACTGACCGATCGAACGGCCCAGTTCGTAATGGGATAGGACCATGGATCGCGATTCATCGCAGGTCACCGAGGAGCCTTCGACGACTCCGACTTGCAGGCCGAGCAATTTGGCCATCAGGCACAATTCGAAATCGATCAAGTCGCCTGGTATTTTCGTGTTCCACCCGCCGAGGCACTCGATTGCGCTTCGACGGATCATCGTGCCGGCCAGCAGCGGTCCGGCGATCTTCGAGGCTTCGCCCGTGGCTCGTCGCTGGGGGATCAGATCGGCTTCGAAACCGTATTGAAGAGAGTTTGCGCCCGAGGCAGAAACCCCCGAGGCAGAAACACCCAGGGCGATCATATCGACATCCAGTTCGTCGAACGCCGCGAGCGCATCGACACACCAATCGGGTTCCAGAACCGTGCCTGGCAAGACGACTTGGAGGACATCTCCGGTCGCATTTTGGACGGCGATATTGAGTTGTTCGGCAAGAGAGGTCGAAGCGGGAGTCTCGAGGACCTTGGCCTCGTTACCTTGCAACCCATAAGGGTCTTGGTACTCGCCTCGATGCACGATGAGCAATTCATCGTCTGGGGAGCGAAGCTCCAGGACCGACACCAACGTGTTTTCCAAAGCTTGGGAATCGCATTGGAATGGAACGATCAGCGACAAGCGTGGCACGGGACAACGCTCCAGGAAACGAGGTAAGAGGAATCCACTTAGCCGGTGGCTTGGAAGATCGACCAGCCCCTAAACTCAGTCCAGCGTTTCAAAGCTTTAACGGATAGCCGCATTGGCGAGACTTTGACGGTTGTGCGGGTTTTTAGGCTTTAGGCTTTAGGCTTTAGGCTTTAGGCTTGAGGCTTGAGGCTTGAGGCTTGAGGCTTGAGGCTTGAGGCTTGAGGGTAGGGTAGGGTAGGGTAGGGTAGGGGGCTGTTTGGTTTTAGCCCGGAGGGCGGTACTTCTCTGCCGGTGTGCGTAAGCCACCGGAGGAGGGCAGCGAGCTGCTTCTCTTTCTTCTAAACATGCGCTGGCATCGGTCTTCTAGCCCGGAGGGCGAAACTTCCCTGCCGGTGTGCGTAAGCCACCGGAGGAGGGCAGTGTGCTGCTTCTCTTTCTTCTAAACATGCGCCAGCATCGGTCTTTTAGCCCGGAGGGCGGTACTTCTCTGCCGGTGTGCGTAAGCCACCGGAGGAGGGCAGCGAGCCGCTTCTCTTTCTTCTAAACATGCGCCAGCATCGGTCTTCTAGCCCGGAGGGCGGCACTTCTCTGCCGGTGTGCGTAAGCCACCGGAGGAAAACTTGTTAGAATGGTTGGCTCGGTACTTCTCGGCCCCCTGTTCTGATTGACCCGCTCGAAAAACCCACCGTTCATGCCTATCGAAAACCAAGCGACCAACCCCAGTGTAGGCATGATGGCCATCGTTCGCGGGAAACGACGCGCCGTTATCAGCGAAGTCCGCCCGTTCCTGGGTGAGGACCAAGTCCTCCACGTCGTTCGGGTCGATTACAAAGACGACCTATATCCCCTCTCCGAGGAACTGATCTGGGAGCGAGAACCCTATCGCAAACTATTGGAACCGACCGCCCTTCCCAATGCGTCGGATCCTCCCATGCCCACGGATCAATTCGACGCCCTGATCAACGCCTCGCGATGGAACGCCCTGACCCCTTTCCTAGACCCAGACGCAGACGGACCCCTCGAACGCATGCCCATCTGCGCTCCGTTCCATGGTGCGGTCCAAATCGAAGACTACCAACTCGTTCCGCTCCTCAAAGCGCTGAAAATGCCCCGCATCAACCTGATGATCGCCGACGACGTCGGGTTGGGCAAAACCATCGAAGCTGGATTGATCCTCCGGGAACTGTTCATCCGCCGCCGTATCCAACGCGTCCTGATTCTGACGCCAGCCTCCCTCCGATCCCAATGGCGGGAGGAACTCTGGTCCAAGTTCTCCCTGCGATTCGATATCATCGATCGCGCTTCGACCCAATCGCTCAAACGCTCCATGGGGATCGATGCCAATCCATGGCGATCCTCCCAACGCGCCATCGCGTCGTACTACTACCTGCGTCAACCCGACGTCCTCGAACAGTTCCGAAGCGCTAGCCAAACGGCAGAAGGCTCCCCTGTTTTGCCTTGGGACCTGCTCCTGGTCGACGAAGTCCATAATCTCATGCCATCACCGCTGGGGGATGATAGCGACCTTTGCAAAACCCTCCGCGCGATCGCTCCCTACTTCGAACACCGACTGTTCCTCTCTGCCACGCCGCACAATGGCCACACCCGCTGCTTTACCGGCCTTCTGGAAATGCTCGACCCAGTACGCTTCACGCGAACCAGCGAACTCAAAGACGCCGAACGCCAGCGGATCCAACAGGTCGTCGTGCGACGTCTCAAACGGGAAATCAACGAGCGATCCAATCCACCCAAATTCTGCAACCGTCTCCAACCCCAAGCCCTAGCCCTAGCCTTCAGCAAATCCGAAAAGCGACTCATCGCGGCCCTCTACGCGCTTCGTACAAAGCTGCGAATACTAATAAAGGGCGAACAAGGCAGACGCAAAGTCGCAGGCACCTTTGCCCTCGAAGTCCTTAGCAAACGTCTCCTAAGCGGCCC
>Ga0207941_1000205_pt1 | contig 19056 bp, 16 predicted proteins | sample LakMenEpi13Sep12_FD_150695 | JGI IMG/M metagenome (GOLD analysis project Ga0207941, IMG submission 150695) | Freshwater microbial communities from Lake Mendota, WI - 13SEP2012 deep hole epilimnion (SPAdes) | ecosystem: Environmental > Aquatic > Freshwater > Lake > Epilimnion/Euphotic zone ...
GAAGTCATGCAGCAATTGGGTTTTCTGAGCCTCGAAATTCAGCGCATGCCAAAGGATAGTAAAAAAGAATTTTTCCATCCCAGTGAAGCGCCATACCTGAGTGTGGTGACCCCTTCAACCCACGACATGAGTACCATCAGGGGTTGGTGGGAAGAAGAACGTTCAAGGACCCAACGATTTTTCAATAACGAATTGGGGCAATACGGGGAAGCACCGTTTTACTGCGAAGCGTGGATCAACAGGGCCATCGTGATACAACATTTATATTCTCCGGCCATGTGGAGCATATTTCAGGTGCAGGATCTGTTTGGGATCGATGAGAAACTACGTAAACCCGATCCTAATGTGGAGCGCATCAATGTGCCGGCCAACCCAAAGCATTACTGGCGGTATAGAATGCATATCTCGTTGGAAGAACTCATGCGTCAGAAAGAGTATACTTCAGCGTTAAAGCTATTGGTTAACGCCAGCGGACGTGCATGAAACTGAACCACTACTCCCATGAGCTTCCTTTCGTGTATCCATTCACGATATCCAAGGGCACAAAGACGCACCAACCAACCCTTGTGGTGGAATTGGCGTGGAGGGGACTGAAAGGATATGGCGAAGCTCCAGCGATAAATTATTATGAAATCACTGTGGAGTCCATGATCAAAGATCTGGAAGCCAAAAGAACTGTATTGGAGAAATTTGCCCTCACCGATCCGGAGCGATACTGGCATTTTCTGCACCATCTGTTTCCCCGAAACCCTTTCCTGGTTTGTGCATTAGATATGGCTGGTTGGGACCTATGGGGCAAAATGGTTGGAAAACCACTGTATCAACTTTGGCAGTTGGATCCCTCCAAAGCACCGCTTACTGACTATACCATCGGAATAGATTCCACCGAACGGATGATTGCCAAGATAGAGGAGAATCCATGGCCCGTGTATAAAGTGAAGGTTGGGTTTGATGGCGATATGGAAATGCTCGCTGAACTGCGTCGGCATACGCAAGTACCCCTGAGGGTAGATGTCAATGCCGGATGGTCCCTGGAACAAGCCTTGGAGAAGATACCCGTCATGGAAAGCCTTGGGGTGGAACTGGTGGAACAACCACTTGCCAAGGATAATTGGGAAGGAATGGCTAAACTCTTTCAGGTGTCCCCAATCACGCTGTTTGCGGATGAATCATGTGTGGCAGAGCAGGATGTCGAAAAATGTAAAGGCTATTTTCACGGAATCAATATCAAACTCACGAAATGTAGTGGCATCACCCCAGCCAGGCGGATGATCAAACAAGCCCGTAGCCTGGGGATGCAGGTCATGTTGGGCTGCATGAATGAATCATCCATCGGCACATCGGCCATGATTCACCTTTCACCCCTGTTGGATCACCTGGATGCAGACGGACCAATGCTGCTCAAAACGGATCTGGCCAGCGGACTTCAGTATGATAATGGTCGCGTTTCGTTTACCCACCCCGCCCCTGGACTTTCTATTGCAGTTTCCGAAAATCTTTATGTGACAGATTAATGCATTAGGCAAGATTCAACAACGCTCATATCTGGTTGATAAATGCCCAATACCAAGTGACTAATGTCTAAACCCAGGCTTTGCCTGGGTTTTCAGTCGGGATGACAGGATTCGAACCTGCGGCCTCTTCGTCCCGAACGAAGCGCGCTACCGGGCTGCGCTACATCCCGTATAGGCTGTAAAATTAGTTCTTCCCGTATAAATTTCATTCTGGCCTGTTGTGTTTTGGCAAATAGGTACGCCCAAACTTGGCAAGTTGTTTCGATTTCGGTATTCTAAACATAGGTTGGGGGCAAAAAACTTGCTTTTAGCTCTGCTGATGGTTAATTTTGATCAGCTTTTTAATTACCAATCCCTTATTATTTATGTCAGTCCACAGCCAAATTTTCGCAGGCCTGTCTAGTTCAGATAGGTCCATGTTGCAAAAAAACCATGTTGAAGAGTTCATGGCCATTCAGAAGCCTTATCTCGCTCATGGGTTTTCGTTACAGGAGTTATCTTCAAAAACGGGCATTAATGTGCCAACCCTTTCGGCACTGATCAATAGGGAATATCGTATGAACTTTAATGACTTTATCAACCAGCACCGGGTTGAATACTTCAAGCAACTGCTGCTGAACGAAGGTTACCACCGCTGGACCCTGGAAGCTTTAGCGTATAAAGCAGGTTTTAGTTCAAGGACCACCTTCATACGGGCATTCACAAAATTTGCATGCTGCTCACCAAGTCAATATCTTAAAACGCTGAAATACAATTAATTAAAAGCTTTTACTCCATAATTAATTGAAGTTAGAGCCTGATGGAAGCGGTAGCGCCAAATGTTCTGGGGTTACCAAGGTGTACCCCCCCAAAATCATAACCGTAGGCAATAAATGTGGTATTGCCAATGTTCCTCATCCATAAGGAAAGCTCGGCTCTGCCGAATTTAGCCCCAACGCGTGCATTCATGATGTTGTAGGCATCCTGGCTAATAGTGTTGGCCAAATCAAAATATTGCTGGCCGAAAAACCGGGCTTCAAGCCTCGCGGAAAAACTGACTTGTGAAGAAAGATGGTAGGTATATTGGGCCACCCCCATGGCAGTATAGGCAGGGGTAAAGATCTGTTTGTTCCCGGAAAAATCGATGGCTTGTCCATCTTTTGGAATGGTAAGTTCCGTGTATTTGGCGTCAGTGAGACCCCCATTTAACACCAATTCAAATCCTTTTATCGGCGTTGCCGCAAATTCCAACTCAGCTCCTTTGCTGTTCAGTTTGCCCGCATTTCTGATGACGGTAACGGCATCAGGGAGGATGAGGGTAGGCGTCTGGACACTGTTGACAAAAGTGTAAAACAGATTTGCGTTCAGCCGATACCGCTGGTTGTTCCAGGATTGTTTCCATCCCAGTTCAATGTTGTTACTGAACTCGGGATCATATGGCGCCAAAGGGGGCTGACTGGGATCGGAGCCCAAAGAGGTATATCCACCGGCCCTGTATCCTCTGCTGTAAATAAGATACACCATCCGATCCGTTGTGAAGGAGTATTGCAGACCCGCTTTTGGGGATATCGCTGTAAAATTCGCTGTTGCACTGGTATCTTCCTGTGTCGGGAAATTATTGCCAGCTTTTTCATACTCTCCTGAAACGGTAAGTTTACGACGCTCATAGTCGAAACGAAGCCCACCAATCAATTCCAGTTTTTCAGTCAGGGACCAATTGAGTTGGCCGTATGCCGATGCGCCTGTATTCTTCCCAAGGTTGTTGGAGATGATGGTAAATTCCGAATCAGGCAGACCCAGGAGAGGGGCATCTTTGCCAAAAAAAGTGCCTTGCCTGGTAGGGTTGTCTTGGTGGAAGAAAAACAATCCGGCATTCCATCGGATTTTTTGCTCTTGTAGATCTTTGGATTGAAACCTGAATTCCTGGGTGAATACTTTTACTTTATTGAAGTTGTTGCCATAATCATTCACAATGGCGATGGCGTCAAGCGGGGAAAAATCACCATCTATCGGCGCATCATAGATTCTGCTGTTGGACTGCCACGCACTGATGGATTGAAAACGAACCGCTCCGCTATTGTATTTCAACACCAGCGATGCATTCAAGACATTATCATTCATGGTGGCGATGGCGTTCTGGTTCAGCAGGAAAGGCTGATCCAACGCTGAGGTCTTGTCAGCATTCAAAGGAAAGGCGCCTTGGTTTGCATTGTGGGAATGCTTAACATTAAGCGTTGCTGAAAACCTGGCAGTTGGCACATAGCTCAGATAGTAGTTGCCCATGAACCTTTGCTGTGCATCAAAGTCTTTACCTATAAATTCATTGGTGTAATACCCGTTTCTTTTTTCATATAATCCTGCAACACCAACGAAGAGCTTGTCTTTAATCAAGGGGGTCTTTAACGCAAGCATATAGCGTTGCTGGTTAAAGTTGCCGATGGTAGCTTCGGCATAGAGATCTGTAGTATTTGTTGGTTTTTTAGTAATGATGTTGATCACCCCACCCATTGCATTTCTTCCATACAGTGTGCCTTGTGGACCGCGAAGAATTTCGATTCTATCAACATCCAGTAATTGCGGAATATAGGTATCCAGACTGAACTGGTTTACTCCATCGATATATGTTGCCACCGCTTGTTCATAAGACGTGGTGGTAATACCACGGATAGAGGTTACGTTACGGTAGTCGCCGGAATTGGCACTATACAGGTTTGGAACGATGCCGCTGATCTCACGGATATCCCAAAGCCTGTATTCCCGGATCTGCCGGGCAGGTATGGTAGTAATGGCCGATGCAACCTTTTGTAGTTTTTCATCTTGTTTTTCTGCACTAACTACTAATTCATCCAATGTTTGCGAGGAAGCAATAAGAATTACTCTCAGTGGCGTTGAAGAACTTCCTGCGGTTGCTGTCACAAGCTTTTCTGCATAGCCAACGGAACTTATGGCAAGGGTGTAAGTGCCGTTTTTGGGGACGAAGAGGGTAAAAGCACCATTGCCGTCTGTCACTGTTCCTCTAACGCCATTGAGCAACACAACAGAAGCACCCTTTATGGGTTCTCCTTGCTGATTGCTGACTTTTCCCTGAATGGGGAAGTTTGATTGAGCCTTGGTGGATTGAAGTAAGACTAGAACGGATAAAAACGCTACTAAAGTTCTCATGTCATCAATTGGACCACAAATGTACCTCAGTGAAGCATTTCATCGATCGAATGTTGGCTGAGATCGTAGAGAAAATTTCCGATGTTCTCGATCGTCCGGTTGAGGAAGATCTCGCCCTTTTCTGGACTCGCTTTTGAAGGATCTCCGGATCCGGTGTCTTTGGTAATCTTGGACCATGGCCGCTGGGTCCAGGCCCATCCTTGTTTGAAACCGTCCAGCTTGAACGATTTGGTGGCGCCGTCTCCGGCAGTATCCAATGGCTGTACTAAATCAGGGGCAATAACCATCATCACGCTGGTTTCCATTTCATCCGCGTGATCTCCCGGGTGCTCAAAAATATCATGCTTGGGTGCCGATTGGTACCAGTTTACCACCGAGATAAACAGCTGGGGAAACAGGCCGGCAAGCTCGCGTATCATCGCTACAAATTGGTTAGCGCCATGTCCGTTTATAATGACCAGTTTACCAACTTTATGTTGTACCAAAACGGCACAGATATCTTTCAGGATGGCCAACTGGGTGGAAGGCATCATGTTGATACAAAGGTTAATGTCTGCCTGTCCAGTGTTCACTCCAAAAGGGATTCCCGGCAGCAATACTACTTTAGCTCCTTTAAACCACGCTCTTTCCACCGCGCGTTCCGCAACATAGGAAGCCTGGTAATTGTCAGTACCATAGGGGAGGTGGTAGTTGTGTGCTTCAGTGGCGCCCCATGTGATCACTGCTGTATCGTATGCGGTATGCTGCACGGCAGACCAATTTGCTTCGGCTAATATGAAAGGTCTAGACATCGTTGATACTTTTGTCAAATATAATTCTTGCTGTTCGTATAATGTTCATGATGATTTACAGATGCATCTGTTTACTCCCCCTAAACCCTTACCCTTGTACTCATGCGCCTTCCTCTGCCTGTCTTCTCCTGGCTATCGACTTCAAAGAATTTATCGATACATTCAGTTCAAATCCGATGAGCAAAACAAGTGAATTGACAAATACAAGCAACATAAGGATGAGAATGCTTCCAAGCGATCCATAAACTTTGTTATAGGATGCTACATTATTCACCCAGTAAGAAAATACATATGTAAAACCAATGATCAGGCAGGTTGCAAGCAAGGCCCCTGGCGAACTCAGTTTCCATTTTTTTTCTATGGCTGGCGCAAAGCGATAAATGAATGCTATGGAGAAAAAGACCATAAAAAAAGTAAGCCCCAACCGTAGCAACTCCACAACCCAGTCCAGCGATTTGTTTTTAATGGACAACCATTTTCGAACCAGCCCCAAGACGTTTCCCTGTAGCACGATGATCAACATCGTTCCAATGATCAACGTGATGATGAGTATAGTGAGCTTCACAGCTTCATAACGGATCTCAAAAAAATTTCGCTTTTCAACATCTATATGGAGGATAGATTTATTGAAGGTACGCATGATCGTGATCACAGCATTTGAAGCAAAAAAAATAGCGAAGAGCAGACTCACCGATAATGTGCCACTTCCTGGTTTGAAGAAGTCGTCCATGACCGACTTCAGTATTTTATACGTGGATTGGTCCGGTGTGATCTGCCTGATCAGCAGCAGGGCTTCCCGATATAGTTTGTCTGACATCGGAAGGTGCGATAGGATCGTGAACAGAACGATGGCAAGCGGAGGAATCGCCATCAGGAAGTTAAAAGAGATGGCAGCAGCTCTTTCGTTCAGCCCGATCTGCTGGGTTTGCCGGAAAAAAAATGCGGCAACATCATACAAGGGTAGGCCCTCAAAGCCGGGTAATGAAATCTTCTTTGATTTCCGAATCAGGAAAGCAACGGGCGGAGAAGTGATGACGAGCCGTTCAAATTTGGTCACGGGTTCAGGTTATTTGATCCGCAAACTGTCCAGTGCTTTCTGGTATTCCCTTGCATTCCTGAAGTGGTCAGTTTCATTAGATGCAAAGCTATGATATCCCGAAAAATCTGCACGTGCGCAGAAGAAAAGATAGTCTGTTTGTGCGGCATTCAGCACGGCATCTATTGTTTTAATAGATGGCGTGCAAATGGGACCAGGCGGCAGACCTTTGTTCATATAGGTGTTATAAGCGGATGCTGCACTTTCCCGAATCAAAGGTATGGTGATCCTTTTCAGCCCGAAATTCCGCAGTGCAAACTTAACCGTAGGGTCAGCAGAAAGGGTCATCCCTTTTTTCAAACGGTTCAGGTAAACGCTGGCCATTACCGGTTTCTCATCGTTCTTATTGGTTTCCTCTTCTACAATCGAAGCTAGAATATAGGTCTGGGTTTTATCCAGACCTATTACATTTAATTTGGATTCCCTTTCCTCGTTCCAGAATTTGTTTCGTTCGTCAAACAATCGCCTGATCACCTTATGTGCGGGAGTTGTCCAATACATTTCGTAGGTATTGGGGATGACGGTGGTAACAATGGTATTGGTATCAAGGTCAAAGATTTTAGCAGAGTCAGGATGGTTGAAGAAATCAAGAATGGCCGTGGAATCCAGTTCCATTTGCCTTCCGATATAGCCTGCGATGTCTTCCCGGGTCCTGAATTTATTGATGACCAGTTTTACTGGTGTTTGCCGGCCATTCTTGAGAATCCGAAGAAGATCCAGTGTGCTGGTGCCTTTGTCTATCACATATTTTCCTGGTTTAATCTGATCCCAGTAACCAAGGATATCTGCAAGCATTGAAAATGCAGTGGGGGAGGATAGCATTTTCTTGTCTTCCAGTTCTTTCATTACCGTGGTCTTTGTGTTGCCGGAAGAAGGAATGTACAGGGCCTGCGACTTGCCTTCAAAAGATGTGGCGTTTCCCAACGCAAACCATGCTGCCAATGCAGCACAAACAAGTAGAATCAGCAAAACTGCTAGAAAAAATTTCCTGATCATATAATAATGTCAAAATAACCAAAAACCCTGCTAATTGCAGGGTTTTTGTATAAGATGAGGCTATTTTCAATTATTTGGCTGCCGGCGTTGTAGTACTGGGCAACGGTGCAGTATTGGGTGCCGGTGCCTGTTGTGGCGGAGTAACAGTAGTACCCGTATTGGTGTTGATGTTTTTGATCATATTGCTGTCTGTGCTTGGGCTGTTAATCAACAGCGAAGAAATCAAACACAGGAAAACAATAACGCCAGCAAGGATCCAGGTGCCTTTTTCCAGCACATCTGTAGTTTGCTTAACACCCATGAATTGGTTGCTGAAACCGGCAATATTTCCGGATAAACCACCACCTTTTGGATTCTGGATCAACACAATAAGTCCAAGCAGCGCCGAGGCAACAATGATCAGTATTAAAAACAGTAATGACATGTCAGTTTTCTTTGAGTTCCTTAATTCGGACTGCAAAATAAGCGCTTTTACCGGGATCAAGCAAACTTAATTTTTCAAAGACTTCCCGGGCTTTTCCTCTTTTTCCCTGTTTAATGTATACCTCAGCCATCGCTTCTGTATACACGATCTCGGAGGCGTTAGACGATTCCGCTATAACCCTGACCTGCTCTTCCTGGTCCTGGTTGAAATCTTTATCAATTTTTTCCGGATGGAGCTTTTTCATGGCCCTGAGCCATTCCGTAAAACTTCTCAGTTTCAGGGAAAGCTGGTCTTTTGGAGTGGCTTCAGCCGCAATTTTAATGCCCTGGGAAGCAAAATAGTCGATCGTATACAACGGTTCAAATGGAATGCCAAGATCGGCTACCACTGGCTCCTCAGGTTCGGTTACTTCCTGAACAGACTGGGGCACTGTTTCTTGCTCCGGCTCCTGTATTGTATCCATCACCGGCTTTTCAACGGGGGCAGGTTCTTGTTCGGAAAATTCAATCTCCGGTTCAGGTTGGATGTGGAAATTTTCTTCAGTAATGATCTCTTCTTCCTGAGTGGATACGGACGAATCTTCCGGCACCTTGGTCTCAGGTGACTCCATTTCCAGGATTTCTTTTGCTTCGATGTTTTCAAGAGGGGGTGAGATGATCTCCTCAACGGGTATTTCCATTACTGGCTCTGCTGCCTGCTGATGCCATATCTCCTGTTCTGTTCTTTCTTCGTCAGAAACCTGATGCTGTTGGAAGAAGGGATTTTCAGCCAGGTTTTGCTCCCATTCTGGCTTCGTCTGGGGTTCTGATTCCTGAACATCAAGCACAGGTTCTTCTTCAGTTTCCTCAATCTTGATTTCAATGATTTCAACATGCTCGTTTACCGGCGTAAACGCATCAATTGTGTCCGTATATTCCACCCTTTCATATCGCATTTCTTGTTGATCAGAAAAAGGTGCCGGCTCCGGAACTTCCGGAACGCTGTGTTCCATCAAGAGCGAAAACCAATGCGGATTGGGGAAATACAGGGATGCCCTGGAATAGTTTCCAGACAAATCATCTGGCTGCATTGCTTTCATCTTTGCAGCTTTCAGGAAATGAAGCCCTGCAAAGTAGGGGTACTCATCAAGTAGTATATCAATTTCTTCCAGGCTGGCTTTTGACAAGTCAGCGCCGTTAAGCAATTGTCCCGCAAGATGTTTCCATCCCAGATTCATCGGATGAAGATATGAACTACCAATCAGAAAAAATACGATTGAAAATTTCGTCTGCCAGATTATTGATCAACTGTTCGGCTAATTGTGTTTCTGCCTGGGGAAGGCTCAGGCTTGCTGCAAATGGATAGTTTCTTGTCACATCTGCTTCAAAGTTTCGCGAGGGCTTTACCTTGTTGACGTACAAGACGTGAACCGTGACGTTCAGGTTGTTGCTTGAAGTTTGCTGATTTGAGATTCCCGAAGTACTTACACTATAATCCGTAATGACGGCAGAGATCTCATAGTCTGCCTCACCGTTGGTTTGCGTTAATCTCGTCTGGTTAACAATTTTTTGCCTGAGTTTGTCTGTAAGCTTGGGAGCCAGCTGTGGATTATTGTAACGGGCCCTGTTTTCGATCAGGTTTATCTTTACCGTCTTAGCCTCTGGTTCAATGGAAACATCACGCGTGCCTACACGGCAGGTACCCTGTATACTCGCAATGGCCAGCAGCAATATGATAAGTTTCGTCCATTTCATCACTCTTCGATATTATATTCTTTCAATTTGCGATACAAAGTACGTTCACTGATCCCCAGATCAAGGGCAGCATCCTTACGCTTTCCCTTATGCTTTTTCAGCGCCTTCTCAATCAATTCTTTTTCTTTATCCATGATGTTCAAAGACTCTTCCACTTCCACATGATCGTGAATCTCTTCTGCATTGTAAATCACGGGTTGCGTCACACCATTATGCACAGGTGTCAGTTGGGTGTCGATCTCTTTAAACCCACCAAGGTCATGTAGCATGCTTTCATTCGCAAATACGGCAGCGGCACTGCTTGCCGCGGCAGGATTGTGCAGGATCTCGAGAAACATTTTTTTGAGTTCTGTAACATCTTTTTTCATGTCAAAGAACAGTTTATACAGGATATCCCTTTCACTGGTAAAATCCGCACCGGCACTATTGCCATTCAAGTGACCTTGTGGCGCTAGTACGGGAAGTCGATGTTGCCTGTGGTCAGGCAGAAACCGTTGCATGATGGCACCCGTTACTGCTTTATCTTTTGACAACACAGAAACCTGTTCCGCAATGTTTTTAAGCTCGCGAACATTGCCTGGCCAAGTATACGCTTCAATCACACGTCTGGCCTCATCGTCAAGCTGAATAGGTGAGGTCTTATATTTTTCCGCAAAGTCAACACAGAATTTACGAAACAATAAAACGATATCTTCTTTTCGATCCCGCAGTGAGGGGACCCTGATCGGAACAGTATTTAAACGGTAGAAAAGGTCTTCCCTGAACTTGCCGTTTTGTGTCCCTGCCAGTAAATCTTTATTTGTTGCTGCTATAACACGCACATCTGTTTTCTGAACTTTGGATGATCCTACCCGGATATACTCGCCAGTCTCCAGCACACGCAACAACCTGGCCTGTGTACCCAGCGGCATCTCGCCAATTTCATCCAGGAAAATAGTGCCGCCATTGACCGTTTCAAAGTATCCTTTTCGGCTATCCATGGCTCCGGTGAAGGACCCTTTTTCATGACCGAATAATTCTGAGTCGATGGTTCCTTCAGGTATAGCGCCGCAGTTGACCGCAATAAAAGGATTATGCTTCCTTGAACTCAGGGCATGAATGATCTGTGAGAAAACTTCCTTACCAACTCCACTCTCACCATAAATCAAAACAGTCAGGTCGGTATTAGCCACCTGTGACGCCACCTGCAATGCATAGTTCAGGGCAGTGGAATTGCCGATAATACCAAATCTGTTTTTTATCAGTTGAAGATCCATTTCTTAAATAATTTGACCTAACAATGTACCCTGGGTACAATCATTTACTTTAACCATCACGTAGTCTCCTGGTTTGAGTGACTTGTTTTCCTTCGGGAACACCACAACCTTGCTGTGACTGGTTCTTCCCATCCAATCCTGACTACTGCGTTTTGATTCTCCTTCAATGAGCACCTTGAATGTTTTACCAAGGTCTCTTTTGTTGCTTTCCAGGGAAAGCCTATTTTGAAGGGATACAATCTCTTCAAGTCTTCTGCGCTTCACCTCCTCTGGTACATCATCTTCATATCTCTTTGCGGCAAGGGTACCGGGACGTTCTGAATACTTGAACATGTATGAGAAATCATAACCACTTTCCGCCATAAGGTCAAGCGTATCTTTGTGGTCTTGGTCGGTCTCCGTACAAAAACCTGTGATGATATCTGAACTAATGCCACAACCTGGCATCACTTCCATGATCCGTTTCACTTTGGCCAGATACCATTCCCGGGTGTAGGTGCGGTTCATCAGTTGCAGAATCCTGGTAGAACCGCTTTGAACCGGAAGGTGAATGTATTTGCAGATGTTTTCATGTTTTGCCATCACGTGTAACACTTCATCCGTAATGTCTTTGGGATGCGAGGTGCTAAACCTAACCCTTAGGTCAGGATGAACGTTTGCAACCATTTCAAGTAAATTGGCAAAAGTTACCTGTATGCCTGTTTCCGGATGATGCCAGTAATAGCTGTCCACATTCTGTCCTAACAGGGTCACTTCTTTATATCCTTTATCCCAGAGATCCCTGCATTCAGCTACAATAGAAAAGGCGTCTCTGGAACGTTCACGTCCTCTTGTAAATGGAACCACACAGAATGCGCACATATTGTTACAGCCGCGCATAATACTCACAAAGGCGGTAACCCCGTTGCTATTCAAACGCACTGGCGAAATATCTGCGTAAGTCTCTTCCCGGCTCAACAATACATTCACGCCTTTCTGTCCACCATCTGCCTGGTTGATCAAAACAGGAAGGGTTCTGTAGGCATCGGGGCCCACTACCATATCCACCAGTTTCTCCTCTTCCAACAATGTGGTTTTTAAACGTTCGGCCATGCAACCAAGCATCCCGATCAACATTCCGGGATTGCTTTTTTTAAGGCTCTTAAACTCAGTCAGTCTTTTCCGGACGGTCTGTTCTGCTTTTTCCCTGATACTACAAGTGTTCAGGAAAACAAGATCAGCCTCTTCCGCATTGCGGGTAGCCCCATAACCACTTTCCTGCAGGATGGATGCAATGATTTCACTGTCTGCAAAGTTCATCTGGCATCCATAACTCTCGATATAGAATTTTCGGGCATAGCTTCGGGTATCACCAAATTTAGGGGCTATGGCTTCGCCTTGCCGCGCTTCATCTTGTAACTTTTCAATCAAGTCAACCATAGTTTGAAAAAAGAAAACAAAAATACGACAATTTGTCATACCAGTCTCGATGGAAGCATATCAAACCTTAATTTTAAGCTGATTTTGAGAATTCTGCTGTGGATACTATGTTTAATCCCTTGTTCCGCTGTTGGTCAGTTGAGGGATGGCAGCCTGGAGGGTTCCCTTAGGGATTCTGCAACCCGAATGGCGGTTAGGTCGGTAACGGTAAGTCTTAATAAGTACGGCGAGGCTTTAAGGCGATGGTCTGTAACTGACAAAACAGGCTTTTTCTCCATCGATTCCCTGAGTGAAGGCAAATACCGCCTGGTGATCACTTACTCTGGCTACGCCAGTTTTGTGATGGATAGCGTACTCATTAAACCAGATCGTAAAGACCTCAACCTGGGTGAGATCATCATGGTGCCATCGGCCCAAAATCTGGAAACCATCGTTATTTATGCTGAGAAACCCCTGATTCAATCCAGGGACGGGAACATTACCATGAACGTGGCTGAGTCTCCCATGAGTGCAGGATCTAACGCTGCAGACCTTTTAAAGAATATGCCCCTGGTCAATGCCGATCCCGATGGCAAGGTTACGGTGAGAGGCAGGGAGCCCCGCATCCTGGTAGACGAAAAACCGGTAGATCTGAACGGCATGCAGCTCAGTGATTTCCTGGAGTCCCTGCCCGGAGGAATGATTGAGAAAATAGAAGTCATGACAAATCCCCCTGCGCAGTACGCACAGGAACCGGGCGGTGTGATCAACATCGTTACAAGAAAAGGGAAAGGCGGATTGAACGGAAAGGTTACCGTTTTTGCAGGAAGCAGGGGCGAAGCCGGCGCCATCCTAAACCTGAACTACCGGCAGAAAGGCTTGGCCTTTAGCTTTACCACAGGGGACACTTACAATTCTTTTTCAGGATTCGGCTCCAGCCTCCGGGAGAATTACTATGCCGATTCCTCCAACCAGCTGAAAACGTCCAATGAATATGTGAACATCAGTAGGAGACCCAACATGAGGTTCAACCTGGACTATGATTTCAATGCCCGCAACAGCATCAACTTCGTGATGACCTATAACGGAAATAATTTTGATAACGATGGTACCACGCAGTATGCCAATTTCAATGATACGGGCATAAACTACAGGAACTCTTCGAGGAAAATTCTGTCTTCCGGAAATAACAAGAATCCTGGTGCCAACCTTAGCTATACCCACAAAGGCAAAAAGGCTGGAGAACAATTGCGAATTCAACTGGGATGGAACAAAAGCTGGCAGGACAATGCACGATATTTCCAACAAACATTTTTTGACAGCAAGGGAAATCCGTACGGCGAAGATTCATTGCAATCGCAGTTGGTAGACAACAAAAACACTGGTCTCAACATCAGGGGCGGATATGATTTTCCGATCAACAAAGGAAAGACCGTCTTCTCAACAGGTGGAGCCTATTTTTTCCAGCAAAGTCATGTGATACAAAATACGTATTATGAAGACCTAAATGGGGACGATGTGTTTGTGGATATCCTGAGCAATGACCTCAGTTTCACGCAGGGTGTATCCAATCTGCGGGCTTCGGTCAAACAAAAATTCAACAAGACGATATCTTTAAATATAGGCATTACCTGGGAGGCAACAGACATCCGTTTTGATTTATATAAGCAGGGAAACAAGGTCAGCAACCATTATGCAAACTGGCTTCCATTTGGCGGACTATACTATAATCTCGAGAACGGTCGCAACGCAAGTTTGGTTTACCGCCGTACGATCCGAAGGCCTGGAATCAGGGAACTTAATCCGTCTATTGACTACACGGATCCATACAATTTAAGAAGTGGGAATCCTTTTCTTGAACCAACCTTTGCAGATAACTTTGATGTAACGGTGGGCAAAACCACGAGTAAATTTTATGCCAACCTTGGCCTTGGGTTCAACCTCGTGAACAATATTTTTGCAAGCTTGCGCACTTTGATTGATGAAGGTAAAACGATGACTACCTGGTATAACATCGATACCAAAAAAGAATATGAAATCAGCGTATGGACCGGATATACCATTGTAAAGGGATTACGCGTCAATGGCAGTGCCGGCTATGTGTATAATCAGTACAGTGCAGCGGATATTCTTCAATATCGTTATAGAAACGGAGGATCCGTCAATGGTAAGTTGAATCTGTCTTACGCGCTGAAAGACGTTTGGAATTTTACGGGTAATATGAACTATAATCGCTTTGCAAATCCGCAGGGCACGGTACGCAGTACTGTTGCGATGAACATGGGTATACAAAAGAAATTTTACAAGAAAAAGCTGATCGCAACATTCAATATGATTGATCCGATCATCCAGCAAACCTACCAGAATACAACTACGGGTACCAACTTCATGGTCTTTAGTGAAGGAACTACAGAGACCCGGAATTTCCGGCTGACCCTGACCTACAATTTCAAGTTAAAAGGTTGAATTTATGCAGGCTGTTGTGCAAACTTTCCGCTTAGCCAGCTATTCCCAGCCGGGATCATCCATTTCTCCTGCAATTCAGCTTTTGTTTGAACGGTGTTGTTGAAATAGAGGGTGTCACGCGTTACAAATCCATGCTCAACAGCATAAGATAGTTGTGCCAGTGGCAACAGCTGTATGTTGTCTTTCATCACAAAACCAAGCAACTGTCTGTTAAATAACGCAACCTGAAATGTTTGTTCGATGGATTTGATTAGTCTTACTGAACTATCCGTACTGCATCCACTGACGGTTGCACCTGATTCATCCGCCATTAGCACAATGAACTGCCCGAAGAACATGGTTGCAAAACCTTTGACGGGCGTACCATGGGTATTCCACTGTTCCACGAAACCGTCAAGCATTGCTTCGATCTGTAAAGCTTCCTGCATGGTAAATCTGCGATCTGCCTGATAGATCCAAACCCTGGAGGTATCATCAAAATCTTCCGGGATCAGGTGTTTAAAAGCTAAGTTCATGGTACAAAGATATGAAAAAGCGAATTGCTTATTTCTGCAGGGAGGCGGCTACCAGTTCAGCGATGTCAAGCACATGAACCTCGGCCTCTTTTTCCCTGCCTTTCACACCATCTGTGAGCATCGTATTGCAGAAGGGGCAGGCCGCCGCAATTATTTGGGCACCCGTTTCTATTGCTTCGTTGGTTCTTTCCTGATTGATGCGAACCGTGCCTTTTTCTTCTTCCTTGAACATTTGTGCGCCGCCGGCACCGCAACAGAGGCCATTGGATCTGCATCGTTTCATTTCCACCAACTCAGCATCGAGTAATTCAAGGACCTGACGGGGCGCTTCATAAATACCATTGGCCCTGCCGAGATAGCAGGAATCATGGTAAGTGATTTTTTTCCCTTTAAAGGACCCGCCACCCTGAAGTTTAATGCGTCCTTCCTGGATCAGCTGTTGAAGAAAGGTGGCATGATGCACTACTTCGTAGTTACCACCAAGCTCTGGGTATTCATTCTTTAAAACATTAAAGCAATGCGGGCAGGTGGTTACTATTTTACGAATCTGGTAGTTGTTCAGTAACTGTATATTCTGGTAGGCCATCATCTGGAACATGAATTCGTTACCTGCTCTCCTGACGGGATCGCCGGTGCAGGCTTCTTCCTTGCCCAGAATCGCAAAATTGATCTTTAATTCCTGGAGGATGGTTGCAAAAGCCCTTGTTATTTTTTGTGCACGCTGATCAAAGCTTCCGGCACAACCCACCCAGAATAGGATGTCCGGGGATTTACCCTCTGCCAATAGTTCAGCCATGGTAGGCACCTGCATAAAAGGAAATTTTCGTAAATCTATGATGAAAGGTCAATATAGTATGCCTGTGCGTTCAAATATTTTAGCGATGTATTATCTTTAGCGCGATTAGGCTAAAATCTATCCAACAAAACGATGCCATTGCAAGAAGCTGTGCGCCATACATTCGTACAATTATCCGGTTCCCTGGAGTTAATGACGCAGGAAGAGTTTATACAACCCTGTGCACATTTATCCAATTCAACTATCGGACAACATGTCCGGCATATCATTGAAATGTTCCAATGTCTTGAATGGGGATATGAAAGCGGTTCAGTGAACTATGAATTGAGGAAAAGGGATACCTTGACGGAAACAAATAAAGAAGTTGCACTTGCTGCGCTGCAAGTTGTTTTTGAGGAATTGAACAAGCCAGATAAAGCCTTGGTTCTGGAAGGCGTTTACAATGACCACAGCGAAACCCTTTTACAGATTCCTACCAATTACTACAGGGAGATCATTTATAATCTGGAGCATACCATCCATCACATGGCCTTGATCAGAATCGGAATTCGCGAGCTTAAGCAAATTGAGCTGCCTGAAGGTTATGGCGCAGCGTCTGCAACGGTGAAGCATAAACGCACATGTGCACAGTAACCTTTTTGCCAGGGAAGGACGGGGTTCTGCTGACGTCAAACCGGGACGAAAAGCAATATCGTTCCCTCGCCCTTGTTCCACATACTTATAGCAATCATCTGGGTAAGGTAATGTATCCACGTGACCCCGATGGTGGGGGTACCTGGATCGCGGTTCATGAAAACAGAAATGCCATCGTTTTCCTGAATGGTGGATTTGAGAGTCATCAGCCCAATCCGCCATATCGCCGAAGCAGGGGACTGATTTTATTGGACCTCCTGGCCTGTGAACGTCCGTCGGTTGCGTTCAAAGATCTGTCGCTCGTTGATGTGGAACCATTCACTGCAGTGATCTGGGATGCAAATGAGTTACTGACCTGTGTATGGGATGGCAATGATAAGCATCGTGTGGCTATGGATTCATTGAAGCCGCATATCTGGTCTTCATCAACTTTATACACACACCAGGTGAGGGAAAAACGCGCATCGTGGTTTACCCAATGGCTTTCCGAAGGCACAGCATACGAAATGGAAAGGATCATGGCCTTTCATCGGTTTGGTGGTGAAGGTGATGCCCATAATGACCTGCTTATGAACAGGGCAGGGAAGGTGTTTACGGTTAGCATAACCGGTCTGGAAATAAGTGCGGATAAAGCCAGAATGGTTTATCATGATCTGCGCGAAGAAAAAAAATATGCGCGTGAACTCGCGTTTTCACCTGCTCAACCCGGTGCCATTGTTTAAGCGATTACTGCACCAGCCGTTTTTCATCCGTCTGTTTCATTGGGAATACTGGCCCTTCTGGGCAGTTTATATTTGGACAGCACCGGCTTGGTTGTATTTCTGCATGCGCGCAAGGTCTTTCTTCTTTTTCAGTGCTTCTAATCCTTCGATCAAAAACGGAGGATTGATCGGAGAGTCAAAGAAAGACATCCACGATATTCTTCCGAAGGACCTTATACCTGCTACCATACATTTCCCATTAAATACCGATGAAGATAGTGTGTTGCGCGGTGTTGCGGAGGCCGGATTGCGGTTCCCGATGATTGGAAAACCCGATATTGGTGGAAAAGGGAGAGGAGTTAAGATTTTACGTTCGCCACAGGAACTACTTGCCTATGCGGAAAAAGCAACGCTTGATTTTCACATCCAGCAGTATGTGGATTTCACAGAAGAGATCGGCGTGTTTTATTACCGATATCCCGATCAACAAAAAGGTAAGATCACTGGGATCGTCGGGAAGAAGTTTCTAACGGTCAAGGGTAATGGAAAAGACAGTTTGCACCAGTTGCTGAAAGATGACCGGCGTGGCGTGATGTACCTTCCCAGCCTGGAAAATATGCATCGGGAGAAATTGGAGGAAGTGTTACCTGCTGGCATGGAAAAAATCGTTTCGCCTTTTGGAAATCATGCCAGGGGCTCGATGTTCCTCGATTATTCTGATAAGATCGATCCGGCGTTGACAGAAGTGGTGGATGCAATCAGTAAAAGGATCCCCGGGTTTTACTTCGGTCGGTTTGATATCAGGTTCAAATCCTGGGACGATTTGCTTGCGGAAAAAAACTTTGTCATCATTGAGCTCAACGGAGCCGGTGCGGAACCCACCCATATGTACGATCCCCGCCATTCACTATTCTTTGCGGTAAAGGAAATCATCAGACATTGGGCCATTATGTGTAAGATTGCCCGCATGAATCACAGTCTTGGTGTTGCCTATCCATCATTTAGGGAAGGCGTGGAGATATTTACCAAGGACAATACAGACGCAGAGAAACTGGCAGCCATGTCTGACTAAGTTGCCTTAATTTCAATCTATGTTCAGATTATTTGTGACAGGCATTTTCATTAGTTTCCTGGGTGCCCTGCCCATGGGAACGCTGAATATGTCTGCCATGCAAATAGCGATAACGGATGGGTATTATCCTGCCGTTCTTTTTGCTCTTGGTGCACTGCTGGTTGAAATGATCTATGTGCGCATGACCCTTGTTGCGATGGGCTGGTTCCGAGCGCACAAGAAATTGCTGATGGCGATGGAATGGCTGACCCTGATCATTATCCTGGTGCTGGCGGTATCCAGTTTTTATACAGCCATGCATCCCACACTTAAAGCGAATCCCATCCTGTCTAATTCCGTCCATCGGTTTTGGTTAGGTGCAGGCCTTAGTGCCATCAATCCACTGCAGGTCCCTTTCTGGTTTGGTTGGAGTACGGTGCTTACGGGCAAAGGGATACTGGTTAGGCATGGATACAACTATGTGTATTATATTCTTGGCATTGGTATAGGCACCTTCATCGGTTTCACCGTGTTCATCTTTGGTG
>Ga0207941_1000206_pt1 | contig 19050 bp, 17 predicted proteins | sample LakMenEpi13Sep12_FD_150695 | JGI IMG/M metagenome (GOLD analysis project Ga0207941, IMG submission 150695) | Freshwater microbial communities from Lake Mendota, WI - 13SEP2012 deep hole epilimnion (SPAdes) | ecosystem: Environmental > Aquatic > Freshwater > Lake > Epilimnion/Euphotic zone ...
AATGATTGGGTCACCAATCTCCTGCGGATCCTTGGGTTTTTGTTCATCCTGTTTTTTATTCACCAGGTAGTTCTGGCCATCTCAAAGCGATGGGGCGCGTTGTGGGGGATCAGTATATTGGCGGTTACGCTTGTCATCATCAGAACCCTTACCTATCTGTTCCCGATACCCGTTAACCAGCGCCAGTTTGAATTATTTTCACCCGCAGTGTATGCATTCAACAGTGTATTCAAATCACTGGGGGATCTGCTCATCAATGCCGTACTGTTTTTTTGGCTGGCATATTTTGCAAGAATGCAGATCAACCAGCAGAAGATATCCATTACCACGCAAGATAAACGCAAACGGTTGTGGATCTCGGTACTGTTGCTTCTTATCATGGTTGCGATGACCTTCATGAGCGGAAACTTGATCCGCAGCCTGGTAGCTGATTCACAGATCCAGTTTGATGTGACCAATTTCTTCAGCCTGAATGTCTACAGCATTGTGGGTTTCATTGTGCTTTGTAGTATATCGATGGGATTCTTCATTTGCAGCCAGATGATCCTTCGTTTCCTGGATACCATTCCGGAGGCCAGTTTCCTTTTCAGGGCGGTAGTGGTTGTGGTGTCAGGACTTATCTATCTGAGCACACAGCTCAGTAATATTTTTGAGTACCAGTTCGGCCTGCTTTGCTGGCTGATTTTTTACCTCCTGATCAACCACCAGCAGATCCTGCGTAACAGGATGATCTCAGGCTCAGCCATGGTTTATTGGCTGGTGATCTTTTCCGCATCCATCACCCTGGTGATCAGTACGCAAAACCGTACCAAAGAACACGAATACCGGAAACGCATAGCCGAAAAACTGGCCTGGCAGGCAGACCCCTCCAGTGAAAAACTGCTGAATGTGGCCATCGGCGGATTCAATAATGACTTCTGGTTGAATAATCTCAGCCGGCTACGGATGGAAGATGAGAGTGAAAAGATCAAAGATTCCGTGATCAATGCAAACTTCTCCGGTTACCTCAATCGCTATGAAACCAGCTTCCACTTTTATGATGCCGATGGTAAGCCTTTGAGTGGTTATGAGGACCTCACATATGACACCCTCTCCACCATCTTTGCCATCCAGAGCAAGAAAACAAATATCAATAACCTTCGGTATTACGAAACTTCGTATGACCGTTTCAGCTATATCTATCAGCGCGAAGTGAAGGATAGTACAGGGGCAACCGTTGCACTCGTGTATATGCTCTCCAACCCTCGCAGATATCGCAGCGAGGCCATGATTCCAACCCTCTTTAAGGAAGCCAATGATTATTCTTTTGAACGATCGCCCCATTATGCTTATGCATTGTACCACAATAGTGAACTGGTGACGTATATGAACGACTATCCCTTTAAACGCACGCTCACCCCTAATGAGACGGCATTTAATGAGTTCCAGTTCAGGGATAAGGATGGCTACAGTGAACTGTGGTATAAGCAAGGAAGGGAAAGATTGGTGGTGATCACCCGGAAGAGTAATATGTTCCTGGAGGCCATTTCCCTTTTTGCCTATCTGTTTTGTGCCTTTCTTTTTTTGGTGGGTATCTTCAATGTTGTAAGCATACTGCTGCGTTCAGGCTTCCGATGGTCTTACCTGCAGCAACACTGGCAGTTTAATATCCGGCAGCAGATATTCACAACCATTATCTTCTTCAGCATATTTTCTTTTTTCGTCATCGGTGTGGCAACCTTCATCTTCTTTATCAATCGGTACAACCGGAACAACCAGGACAGGCTGAGCCGCACCATCCAGGTGATCTCCAACGAGATCAACAATAAGATCGATGTGAACTGGATCAACGAAGCGGATTATAGTTATTCGGATTCATCGGGAACAGACAATCTCAGGAATATCATCTACAATATTTCAGAGATCCATAATGTTGACGTGAACCTTTACAACAGCAGCGGTTCCTTGGCAGTATCTTCTCAACCGCTGGTATACAGCAAGGGAATACTTTCCCGTTTGATGGACCCTACGGCATATTACAATATGCGCACACTCCGCAAGATCCAGTTTGTACAAAATGAACGCGCGGGTGGCTTGACATACCAGAGCATCTATCTTCCATTGAAGAATGACAATCGCGATGTGGTGGCTTATATTAATATCCCTTATTTCACGTCAAGCCGTGATCTAAACCAAGAGATATCCAACTTCCTGGTAACCATCATCACGCTGAACGCGTTCATCTTCCTGATTGCTGGTGTGATCGCGGTGTTCCTGACCAACAGGATCACGGAATCGTTCACCTGGATAGGAGAGAAGATGCGTGAGATTAACCTTGGAAAACACAATGAGGAGATCACATGGACACGTAACGACGAAATTGGCGGTCTGGTGAGTGAGTACAATAAAATGGTCCGAAAGCTTGAGCAGAGTGTGGCAGATATGACCCGTGCGGAAAGGGAAGGAGCCTGGAGAGAGATGGCCCGGCAGGTGGCCCACGAGATAAAGAATCCACTCACGCCCATGAAACTGAGCATCCAGTACCTGCAGAAAGCGATAGATAACAATGCGCCCAATGTGAAAGAGCTTTCTTCCAGTGTGGCCAGTACCCTTATTGAGCAGATAGAACACCTTGCGAAAATCGCATCAGAGTTTTCGCAGTTTGCCAACATCGGCACGGTTAAAAATGAAGAGTTTGATCTTCACGACTTACTCTATTCACTGATCTCACTGCATCGCACAAACGAAAATGCCGTTTTTGTATGGCAGCCTGTACAAGGTAAAGCTGAGATCATGGCAGATAAAACCCAGATCAACCGGTTGTTCACCAATCTCTTCCAGAACGCTGTGGAGGCCGTTCCTGAGTCCCGCAAAGCACACATCGTGGTCAGGGAAGAAGTGAAAGACGGTTGGATCACAGTGAGTGTGACGGATAACGGCGAGGGTATTCCGGAAGAAATGGGGTCCAAAATATTTTCACCCAACTTCACCACAAAAACCTCAGGCACAGGTCTCGGCCTAGCGATGAGTAAAGGCATTGTGGAACAATGTAAGGGCGATATCTGGTTTAAGACTACCGCGGGCGAAGGGACTAGTTTTTATGTTAGGATACCCTTGTTGTGAGTTGGAAGTTGGAAGGTTGAAGGTGGAAGAGCTTCCACCTTCAACCTTCCAACTCAAGAAAGATACTGCTCAAGTTCCTGGCGGGAAAATGAACTAAGGTTACGCTCTTTCGTCAGTCCGCCTTTCTGTGCTGCAAGTACACCATACTTCACGTCTTTATATCCTTCTACTGCATGTGCATCAGGATCAATGGAGATCATTACGCCCTTATCCAGCGCCTGTTGGATGAACCGCCAATCGATATCCAGTCTTCTCGGATGCGCATTGAGTTCAATCACTACCTCATTTGCTTTGCAGGCATCAATGATCTTTTGATGATCTACAGGGTATCCCTTTCTGGACAGGAGGAGTCTGCCCGTCATATGACCAAGTATGGTAGTGCTTGGATGTTCGATGGCTTTTAAAAGCCTTGCCATGGCCTTTTCTTCCGTCATCTTCAGGTTGCTGTGTATGGATGTGATCACGAGGTCAAAGGAAGAAAGCACATCGTTGCTATAGTCCAGGGATCCATCGTTCAAAATATCACACTCGATGCTTTTGAAAATGCGGAAACCGGGATATCGTGCATTCAACTCGTCAATCTGCTGATGCTGTGCGGCAATGCGTTCTTCAGAAAGTCCGTTTGCATAGAACGCAGACTTACTATGGTCGCTGATCGCGAGGTATTCAAAACCCTGATCCATACAGGCTTTGGCCATCTCTTCCAGGGTCTGGCTTCCATCACTCCATTGGCTGTGAGCATGAATAATACCTTTGATATCCGAGGGCTGAATCAACGTAACAGCAGGTTGACTGATCACGGATGGGTCTTCCCGTCTTGCAGCAGGAATAACAGAAATATCCGCCTGCTCAAAGTATTGGGTTTCATCATCTGCATCATCCAGTGTAAACGCTGACTTCCATGCATGGAGGAAATCTGTACTACAGCTGGTTTCAAAAAGTTCTTTGGCAAACTGCGCAGCTCTGGTACAGATGAAGGCGATGGTAAGACTTTGCTGACCTTTAAAGCGAATCCATGGCTGATGATCTTCTTCTGCTTTAGCAATTTCATGAGCCGCAAGATAACTGGTGAGTTCTGGTTCAGGGATGGTGGTCACCCATTCCAATTGCTCAATGATCTCCAATTGCCTGCGGAATGCGCCAGTGTGCTGTGTCTTGTGGCCGGGGAAAGCAGCAGTGAGCATGTTCTGCACCTGATGTGCAAATGCCTCTACTTCTGCATACAGGAAACTTTCCCGGTTAGACAGGTAGAATTCGATGGCATCCCGCACATTCTGCTGCGTCTTGGCACCAAACCCTTTATACAGCAACAGGCGGTTTTCGTCGCAGGCATAAAGCAGCTCACCGAGACTTTCTATTTGCATTTCCTTCCATATAGTGTTTATTTTTTTGGGGCCGATGCCTTTGATGTTCAGCATGTCTAACACTCCTGGCGGCGTGGCAGCAACAATTTTCTCCAACTGGTCCAGCTTTCCTGTTTGCAGGATTTCCAGGATCTTCTTCCCGGTGGATTCGCCAATGCCTTTTTGTGCGATGATCTCTGCCGGGGAAAGGGCAGACAACTGAATCGGGAGCTTTTCTATGTTGAATGCCGCGATGCTGTAGGATTTTGCTTTGAAGGAATTCTCGCCGTGAATGTCCATGAGTTTAGACAGCAGCGAGAACTGGTCGGCAATCGAGTAGTTATCAGACATGGTGGTAGTGTGATAGTGTGAAAATAAAAAAAGTCCCGGTGAACCGGGACTTAAATATTTGCGCTAACGAAGTAAGATTACTTCTTAGCTACAGCTTTCTTAACTGCTCTCTTAACGGCAGCTTTCTTAACAGCTCTCTTAACTACAGCTTTCTTAACTGCTCTCTTAACTGCAGCTTTCTTAGCGGCCTTTACAACCGCTTTCTTAGCTACTTTCTTTACAACTGCTTTTCTTACTGCTTTCTTAACTGCGGCCTTTTTAACTGCTTTCTTTGCAGCTTTCTTAACGGCAGCTTTTTTTGCTGTTGCCATTTTGTTTTGAATTTAATGGTTAGGAAATAAAAAAAAGCTTCGGGGGGTTACCCGAAGCTTTTCCAGAATTACTTTTTCTTTGCAGCCTTCTTAGCTACTTTTTTTACTGCAGCTTTCTTAACGGCCTTCTTTGCTACTTTCTTTACTACTGCTTTCTTAACGGCCTTCTTTGCTACTTTCTTAACTGCGGCCTTTTTAACTGCTTTCTTTGCAGCTTTCTTAACGGCAGCTTTTTTTGCTGTTGCCATGGATTTTGAATTTAATGGTTAATTAATGGGTAATTAACGACAAAAATAAAAAAAATTTATTCCCGTCAAAAATTTTTTTTTGACGGGAATAAATTCTATGAGGAAAAGAACCTCAGTTACCCTATTAACCAGCTACTTCGATGGGAGCTATAGAAACGAAAGTTTTGTTGTTCTTTCCCTTCCTGAACTCAACCAGACCTTCTGTTAATGCGAAAATGGTAAAATCTTTACCAACGCCAACGTTTTTACCGGGATGATATTCTGTGCCACGCTGACGCAGGATAATGCTGCCTGCATTTGCGGGTTGACCACCAAAGATCTTCACGCCAAGCCTTTTGCTTTGTGAATCGCGGCCATTCTTTACACTACCTTCACCTTTCTTATGTGCCATGACAATTAGGTTTTAATAGATCTCGCTTACGCGATCTTGTTTATCCTGATCTGGGTAAATAATGTGCGGTGTCCTTTCTTCTTGCGGAAACCTTTTCTTCTTTTCATTTTAAAAGCAATCACCTTATCACCTTGCCTTTCGCCAAGGATTTCTGCGGCCACTTTTACTTTTATATCACCGCCAACGGTAATGTTACCGTCAGAATCTGTGAACAGAACATCAGCGAATTCCAATTTGTCGCCAGTGGCTCCCTCAAGGTGAGGAACGTACAGGCTCTGGCCTTCCTGGACCCTGAACTGCTGACCGGCGATCTTAACTACTGCAAACATAGTATGCCAAAATTTAGGAGTGCAAAGGTAGGGTTAAAAACCTTACTTACAAAGAATTGGTGTAAAAAAAGTTACACAAACGGCCAGTTTTTCACCCGGGGGGCGTTTATCTTTGCTGAACAACGAGCCATATTCCGATGAAGATCAAATCATTTCTGGCCAAACCCTTCGCAAGCTACGTCTATAAGCAGGTCCGGAAAGGTATGCATACTGCCGTGGACGACCAGAAAAAGATCCTTAAAGAGCTCGTCAAGGCAGCCAAAAACACCCAATTTGGCAAGGACCACCATTTTCAGGACATCCAGAACTATGATGATTTCAAAAAAGCCGTTCCCATCCGGGATTATGAGGCATTCCGCCCTTACATAGACCAGATCAAGGAGGGAAGGCATAATATCCTCTGGAAGGGGCAGCCCATCTATTTTGCGAAGACATCGGGAACCACCTCAGGCGTAAAATATATCCCGATCACCAAGGATTCGATCTCCAACCATATCAATTCAGCCCGAAATGCCCTTCTCTGCTACATTGCAGAATCCGGCAATCACCTGTTCACCAACGGGAAGATGATCTTCCTTTCTGGCTCGCCGGAGCTGGAAAGGTTGGCGGGTATTCCTACGGGCAGGCTGAGCGGCATCGTCAATCACCATATCCCTAGTTATTTGAGAACCAATCAGTTGCCTTCTTACGAGACCAATTGTATTGAAGACTGGGAGACCAAGCTGGATCGTATCGTTGGGGAGACTCTTCAGCAGGACATGACCCTGATCAGCGGCATTCCACCATGGATGCAGATGTATTTTGACAGGATCATGCAGCTGACGGGTAAATCCGTCCAAGAGATATTCCCTAACCTGACCGTGTTGGTGCATGGCGGGGTCAACTTCGAGCCTTATAAGGCCAAACTGTTTGCCAGTGTGGGCCGAAAGATCGATACCATTGAAACTTTTCCTGCTTCAGAAGGCTTTTTTGCGTTTCAGGATTCCCAGAAGGCGGAAGGATTGTTGCTTAACACTGATTCGGGTATTTTCTTTGAGTTTATTCCAAGTCAAGAGATCTTTTCAGAGAATCCAACCAGATTGAGTCTCGCGGACGTCAAGGTAGGGGAGCAATATGCGCTGGTAATTAATAGCAATGCAGGTTTGTGGGGATACAATATCGGGGACACCGTCAAGTTTGTTTCCACGGATCCTTATCGCCTGGTGGTTACGGGCAGGATCAAACACTACATTTCTGCATTTGGGGAACATGTGATCGGGGAAGAGGTTGAATACAGCCTGATGAAGGCTGCAGAAGAAGAGGGTTTGAATGTCACTGAATTCACCGTTGCGCCGATGATCCAACAGGGTGAGGGAAAGAGTTTCCATGAGTGGTTTGTGGAGTTTGAGGAAGTGCCGGCAGATCTGCTGGCCTTCAGTACCAGGGTTAACAATCATTTGAGGGATAAGAATATTTATTATGATGATCTCATCAGGGGTAATATCCTTCAGCCTTTGGTGATTCGTCAACTCCGGAAAAATGCCTTCATCGATTATATGAAATCGATCGGTAAACTGGGTGGACAAAACAAAGTGCCCAGGTTGAGTAACGACAGAAAGTTGGCCTCTGACTTGGAACCCTACATAGTTATGGCCGAAAGAACTTATTTTTAGTGCATGGATTCAGTTATACAGCCCAAACCGGCATCCGCTACCGGAACGGCCGGCGCTGCGAAAAAACGAATAGGTATTTTTGGATCAACCGGTTCCATCGGTAAGCAAGCCCTTGAAGTCATTGAGGCCAACGCAGATAAATTTTCCGTTTCCATCCTGACAGCGCATTCCAACCACGATCTGTTGATTGAACAGTCGCGCAAGTTCAGGCCTGCGGCGGTTGTGATTGTAGATGAAACCAAATTCCAGCTGGTAAAGAATGAACTTAGCAGTTTAGGGATAAAAGTTCTTGCGGGGGAAAAGGCCCTGGAAGAAGTGGCCGAGATGAACAACTACGATATGATGCTTGCCGCTATCGTAGGATTTGCGGGCTTGAAGCCAACCCTTAAAGCCATAGAAACGGGTAAGACGATCGCACTTGCCAACAAGGAAACCCTAGTGGTTGCGGGAGATATCGTGATGCAGATGGCGGTACAGCGCCGGGTACCTGTGATTCCGGTAGATTCTGAACACTCCGCGATTTTCCAATGCCTGGTGGGTGAAACCAGGAACAGGATCGAGAAGATCGTTCTTACGGCGTCTGGTGGTCCTTTCCTCGGCAAAAAGCCCAACTACCTTGTGAATGTGAAGCGTGAACACGCGCTGCAGCATCCCAACTGGAGCATGGGCACGAAGATCACTATCGACTCTGCAACGCTCATGAATAAAGGATTGGAGATGATCGAAGCCAAATGGTTGTTCAACCTTCAGCCGCGTCAGATCCAGGTGGTGGTGCATCCACAAAGCATTATTCACAGCATGGTTCAATTTGAAGATGGAAGCATCAAAGCCCAGATGGGTTTGCCAGACATGAAACTGCCGATCCAGTACGCCATGGCTTTCCCGGTAAGGATCGCCAATGATTTCCCGAGATTCGATTTCACCAAATCCTCCCAACTGACATTTGAACCGCCGGATATCAGAACCTTTCGCAACCTGGCACTCGCTACCGATGCCCTGCACCGCGGCGGTAACCTGCCTTGCATCATGAATGCGGCCAATGAGATCGCAGTCTTCGGATTTCTCAAAAATCGCATCGGGTTCCTGGATATGACCGAAGTGATTGAAAGAACGATGGAACGATTGACTTACATTGAGAAACCCACACTGGAAGAATATTTTGAGAGCGACGCAGAGGCGCGTAATTTTGCGGCTTCACTAATTAATTTATAATTCAAAAGAATTAAAAATTGAAAAGTAAAAAGTAGAAAACGAACAATTTTTTGCTTTTTACTTTTTAGTATCTACTTATCAAATATGATCACAACACTTCTCGAAATAAACTGGGCACACCTTGGTATGCAAGCCGGACAATTGATCCTTTCTTTGTCTATCCTGGTAGTGATGCATGAACTAGGCCATTTTATTCCTGCAAAGATTTTTAAATGTCGTGTCGAAAAATTCTACCTCTTCTTTGATCCCTGGTTTTCACTTTTCAAAAAGAAGATTGGCGAAACCGTTTATGGTATCGGCTGGCTTCCCTTGGGAGGTTATGTGAAGATCTCAGGGATGGTGGATGAAAGTATGGATAAAGAGCAGATGGCCAAGCCACCTCAGCCCTGGGAATTTCGGAGTAAGCCGGCATGGCAAAGGCTGATCATCATGATCGGCGGTGTTACCGTGAATGTATTGCTTGCGTTTTTCATTTATGCCATGATCCTGTTCACCTGGGGTGAAACAAAATTACCGATGAAGAATCTGGCTGATGGCGTATGGACCATTGATAGTGTTGCCAACGAGATCGGGTTGAATACCGGTGATAAAATTCTCGCCGTTAATGACAAGCCTGTCGCGTATTTTGAAGACCTCAACGCACAATTGCTCTTGGGTGAAAAGCTTACGGTTGAACGAGGCGGCAAAGTCCAGGATATTGTCATTCCGGTGAATTTCATTGAGAAGATCGTTGAGAAAGGAAAACGCACGGCCCTGGTGTTGCCGAGGATACCTGCGTTGGTGGGCGATGTTCCGGATTCTACAAATGCATACAAAGCCGGATTAAAAGTCAACGACCAGATCGTTGGCATCGATGACCTTTCGGTCAGGTATTTTGACGAGATCAAACCCGCATTGTTGGCAAAAAAAGGGGATACCATTTCCCTGAAAGTGAAGCGGAAAGAAAAAGTGGAAATCCTTCGTACTGTAGTAACAGCTGAAGGCGCCATCGGATTTTTCCCGTTGATGCCATCCATGGATGACCTGAAGAGGCTCAACGCTTATCAGTTTGAAAATCGGGAGTATGGTTTTTTTGCTTCATTTCCTGCAGGCGTAAACAAGGCGATAGAGAAATTGGTCTTCTATGTTCAACAGTTCAAGAAAATTCTGAATCCTGCAACTGGCGCATATAAAGGGGTGGGTGGATTTAAATCCATGGGTTCTATCTTCCCTAAATACGAATGGAACTGGGAAGCTTTCTGGAACATCACTGCATTCTTTTCCATTGTACTTGCATTCATGAACCTGTTACCGATCCCGGCGCTGGATGGCGGTCATGTGGTGTTCACCCTCTACGAAATGATCACCGGCCGCAAGCCTAATGAGAAGTTCCTGGAATATGCTCAAATCGTGGGCATGATCCTGTTGTTGGGACTGGTGTTGTATGCCAATGGTAACGACTTGTTTGGATGGGGAAAACGATAAGTTGGAATACTGTAATTCAGGCATTCTATCATTCAGACAATCCGGAGTTGGAATCCTGGAAGCCTGAAATCCGGGAATTCTGAAATCCAGGATTCCCGTCGGAGTATCCGTCTGTCATCTTCTGATTGTTTGAATTACTGTATGGCTGAATGACTGATTGCCACTCCAGAATTCCAGGATTCCAAAATGAAAAAAAAATCCCCGATGCAACCGCACCGGGGATTTTTTTATAATGACTATTGCCAAATGCCTATTGACTCACTTTAAACTCAACGCGCCTATTCTTCGCCTTGCCTTCTTTAGTAGTGTTATCAGCAATCGGCTTATCCTGACCAAAGCCAGAAGTGCTCAGCCTTTCACCGGCAACTTTCTTGCTCACCAGGTAAGTTTTTACTGCGTTTGCACGGCACTCAGAAAGCGTCTGGTTCTTGTCTGGTTTACCAGTAGCATCGGTATGCCCTTCGATAGCGATCTTGATATCAGGATAAGTCTCGTTCAGGATCTTCACCAGCTTGTTCAGCTCAGTTTTCGCACCTGTGGTCAGGTTGCAAGAACCCGTTACAAACTGAACGGCAGAAGCATTGAAGTCGATCTTGGGACAGCCGAAGTTCTCAGCAACACCTGGGATCGTTGGGCACTTATCTTCTTCATCGTTCACACCATCATTATCCGTATCAGGAATCGGACATCCCTGGTAGCGGGCGAGGCCAGCTACATCAGGACACTTGTCTTCTGAATCCTGGATACCATCACCATCCCTGTCTGGGCAGCCCTGGAACTTCGCCAAGCCTGGTACAGTGGGACATTTATCTTCTTCATCGTTGATACCATCTTTATCTGTATCTGGGATGGGGCAACCTTTGTATTTCGCCAGACCAGGAACGGTAGGACAAGCATCGAGTGAATCGATGATGCCGTCGTTGTCTGTATCAGCAGGAGGTGGTGGTGGCGGAGGAGGAGCCAATACCACAGGTTCTTTTTTCTTACCGATGTTACCTGCAATACCAAAGCTGTAGAACAGGTGGCGGGCAGTTGTTCCTGAAGTAACAGGAACACGATATTGTGCCTGTACAAACAGGAATGTTTCCTGGAAGAAGTTTACTTGTAAGCCAAGACCAGTTGGGATATACGCACCAAAATATCCGTTCCACACACTTGCACCAAAACCAGCGCTAATGAATGGAGATACCCAGTAACGGTCACTCAACAATTTTACGTTGATGTTGGCATCTGCCTCCAAGAGAAGTTTGTCGTTGATAGCTGTGGGCTTGTTGGGAATAGGATACTTCAACAGTGATCCACCCAGGCGACCCATGAAATCGATATTCTCAGTCAGACCCTTAGAATAAGAGACCGCCAATCCGGGATTCATCCTTCCGGTTTTATACCATTGACCCGCTTCTAATACTTCACTAAGTCCATTCTGCTTGATTTCGGCAGCAGTCTGGAAATCATGTAATGTAAAATGCACGCCAAGCGTGTGATTCTTCTTATAAGAGGGCTTCGGAAGAAGCACATCCTGACCCATGGAGAACAACACAGGACACAAGGCTAAAAATCCTAAAATGAATTTTTTCATAAACGGCAGTTTGCTGAATTGAGCGCAAAATTATACCCTACCGTGCGAAGCGTAAAAATTATTTTTTAGCCACCGTTTCAGGAGGATTTTTCCCGAGCACTTCCACCTTCACTTTTGTGAGGCCATGCCCGGTGTAGGCCAGTTTTTTGGCAGCAGCCTTTGAAAGATCCACCAAACGGGGATTTTTGCGATGGAGCCGATCGGTCACCCGTACTACAACCGTTTTCTTACTACTTAAATTAGTAACACGGATCCAGGTGCCAAGAGGCAGTGTATTGTGGGCACAGGTCATGCCTTTCTGGGTGAAAATCTCACCATTTGCTGTTTTTCTACCCTCAAATTTATCGTGGTAGTAGCTCGCAGTGCCGTATTGGATCTTCGATGGTTTACCGTTCCGAGTACTCACAGGTCCATATGCACTCACGTAAGAAGCCGAATTACCCTGCGCAAAAGCACCTGACAAAAGGGCCATCATCGAGATCCATAATGTAAAAATGTACTTCATCATCACAGTTTTTGGGTCATAAGCCATTTCCTCGGGTCAAAACGCACTTGCCTGGCTGCCTAAGAACTGCAAAAACCAGCCCAAAAACCGGAAAAAGAGCTAAAAATTGTTTACTTTTTAGCTAAGTACTTCATCCTCAACAACTTATCATCGCCATAAATATCCTCAAAAAACCGGATCCTGCCGTCTTCCCCAACCTCACATGTGAAATATCTTAAATATACTGGCACCCTTTTCTTGAGGGGGACCATATGTTTTTCCTGCCGGGCCATCCAGGCTTTCACCGTATCCACCTTCACATTGGCCGTATCCCTGGCCAGGAGGAACCGGGCCAGGGTATCCCAGGATTGCACCCTCACACAACCATGGCTCAGGGCCCTGCTGCTGCGGGAGAACATCCCCCTTGCATTGGTATCATGCATGTATACGTCAAACTTGTTGGAGAAATTGAACTTGATGACACCCAGGGAATTATCGTCCCCCTGGCGCTGCCGTAGCAGGTAAGGGAAGTTGGTTTTACTCAGTTGCTTCCAATCAACGGTAGCCGGATCAATCACACTGTCATACTTATCCACCACCATCAGCTTCTCTTTATCGAGGTATTTGATGTCCTTCTGGATCTTGGGCAACATCTCCTTAAATATGATGCTGTAGGGAACCGTCCATTGGGGGAAAGTGATGAAGTTTACAACCGCACTGTTTAAAACAGGGGTCCGGGTGCGGGGCTGGCCCACGATCACTTTGGATTCCAGCACCACTTCACCTGAATCCACCACCTGGAGTTTAAATGAAGGAAGGTTAACAAAAATGTAGTTGGTGGGCATGGAGTCTGGCAACTGGGTTTTGAACCGGTCAAGGTTGATGGCGATGCGCTTAAACTTTTCCAGACCCGTATTATTGAGGGAACCGATGAGTTGGGGCCCGGCCTTGCCATCTACCTTCAATCCGCGGGCCACTTGTGCGCGCTTCACTGCTGCGGCAAGTTCAATCGTGTCCGGCATCCGGGTATTGAATGTGATGTAGGACTCTTCAAAAAGCCTGGCCTGTAATTGCTTCACATACGCGAGGGAATCCTTGAAAGGGTGCTCTACATAGGTATATCGTGTCCGATCCATGGAATCCAAAAAAAGAGGAATAGCAGCCTTCAGTGCCTGGTAACCCTGGTGACTGGGTTCGAGTTTCTCCAGCACTGATCTCGGCGATCCGGACTGAAACATTTCGGTAAGAATGCCATCGTAAAATGATTGGGCAAATACAGAGTCTTTGCGAAGGGTTGAACTATCCCTGCCAAGACGTCCCCATTTCAAATGCCTCGCCATCGTTACAACAGCATCGGAAAGCAATACTTCACCACGCGCCCACAACGCAGCATCCCTTTGCTTGATACTGTCCCGCATTAGGCTGAACACATTGGCCAGATAGGGCTGGTGATAATCCTCCGGAAACAATCCGTAATATTCTGCATTGCTGATCATGGCCAGCATACTGTCTGCCACCGGCAGCCACTGCTTATCTTTACTCCAGATCCGTTGATTGGATTTTGCCTTGAAGAAAGCGGCTACCGGTGCTGGGTTGTGGATGCGAATAGAATCATCCATCAATCCTTCATTATCCGCTGCATTGTTGACCAACACGCCGATCTGTTCCACAACGGACGGCTCCAGCCGTTCGGGTTCCTGCACGATGACTTTTTTCTCCGCCTTTGGTTTAGACGGCTTTTGATCACAGGATCCCAGCAAAAGAACAGCAGACAAAAAAACCAAGAAACCAAACCTGGACACCTTGGGCAAGCATGTATTCATGAAGGAGCAAGTTACTTGACGAAATCGGATTTCAAATTACCGCCGAATATTGTATCAACTGAAATGTAACAAAAAATTGTAATTTCCTATCCTCATGTTTGTTGAATGATAAATGGTTGGCTAAAAGGAAAAGTATTGGTAATCATAGGCGGCAGTTCAGGACTTGGATTGGCAGCCGCAATCCGTAGTGTGGAAGAAGGCGCGAAAGTGGTGGTGGTTGGCAGGGATGATGACAAGATCCATTCTGCCCGGGATGTCCTTGGAAGCAATGGACTGGCGCTGATGGGCGATGCCACGGCTCCGGATACCGCCGTGCATGCTATCGCCAAGGCCGCAGAATCCTTCGGCGGTTTTCACGGGCTCTACCATGTGGCGGGGGGCAGCGGACGTAGATTTGGCGATGGGCCCCTGCACCAGATGACAGAGGAAGGATGGATGAAGACCCTTCACTGGAACCTCGATTCAGTTATGCTTTCCAACCGCGCAGCGGTGAACTATTTCATGGAGCACCAGCAATCCGGGGTGATCCTGAATATGTCTTCCGTACTCGGCTTCTCCCCTTCCCCGAAACATTTTGCTACGCATGCGTATGCTGCTGCCAAGGCCGGCATCATCGGCTTTTCAAAATCGCTGGCATCCTATTATGCAAACCTTGATATCCGCATCAACGTAATTGCGCCCGGTCTCGTGGAAACACCGATGTCGCAGCGTGCATTCCATGATCAGCAGATCCTGGATTTCATCGCTACAAAACAGCCCCTTCGCAAGGGCGTCGCACCAAAAGCAATTGATCTCGCCGATACTGCCGTCTACCTTTTGTCTGACCGCTCCGCGCTGGTCACCGGACAGGTTATTGCTGTGGATGGCGGGTGGACCGTATCGGAGGGTCAATATGCATAACCAACAAGCCATCGGAATAGACCTTGGCGGTACCAGGGTAAAAGGTGTGGTGGTGGATGCCGCGGGCAAGATCCTGCACCAGCAATACACAAATATTGAAGATAACAACTGGAAACAGGCGATTGAAACAACGGTTGGCGTACTTCGACTATCCGTTACCGGTAGTCCTTTGATTGGCATATCCGCACCGGGGATCCCATCGGCCCAAAACAATTGTATTCAGTTCATGCCCGGCAGGTTGCAAGGGTTAGAGGGGATGATCTGGTCCGATGTGTTTGGCACACCCACCTGGGTGGCCAATGACGCCATCGCCGCGATGGCCGCAGAAGCGAGGTTCGGCACGGCTAAAGGCATTCAGCATGCGATCATGTTAACCCTTGGCACAGGTGTGGGTGGTGCGATATTGATTGATGGGAAAATTTATACCGGTGCATTTCAGAAAGGCGGACACCTTGGTCACATCACGCTTGACCATACCGGCGAACAGGACATCACGGGAATTCCAGGAAGCCTTGAAGATGCCATTGGCAATTGCACCATCGCCAAAAGATCTGAAGGAAGGTATCAGTACACACACGAACTGCTTGAAGATGTACGTAACGGGGACGCCGCTGCTACGGCCATCTGGGATCTGTCCATCAAAAAACTGGCCATCGGCATAGCTTCCCTCACCAATGTGCTTTCCCCTGAGTTAGTGATCCTTGGCGGCGGTATTACCGAAGCGGGACAGCTCTTGTTTGATCCCCTTGAACAGTATATGGGGCAATATGAATGGAGGGCCGGCGGGCATAAAACAACTATTGTTAAAGCAATTTATGGTGATATGGCCGGTGCCATTGGTGCCGCAGGATTCGCTATGATGAAACAAGACATCAGCAATTGATATGGAACCTATTCAACAATATCTACAGGCCAGTGAAAAGATCATCAGCACCATCCGTGCGCAGGAAAACACTATCCGTACTGCAGCGAAAATGTTTGCCGATACCATTCTCGCAGGAAGGATGGTGCATGTATTCGGCTCCGGGCACAGCAGGATCATGGTGGAAGAAATGTGGCCGCGATATGGATCATTTCCCGGCTTCAACCCCATCGTGGAACTTTCCCTGACCTATCACAATAATGTGGTTGGACCTAACGGTCAGCGTCAGGCGATGTTTTTGGAAAATGTCAGCGGACTGGCAGAACGTATTCTTCGGAACTTTGTGCTGGACAGCAGGGATACGGCACTCATCATATCCTCCAGTGGCACCAATATCGTTCCGGTTGAAATGGCGGAGCAGTTCAGGTTGAAAGGTGTGAAAGTGGTGGCGCTCATTACAACTGAACACTCAGCAGCCAGCGTGAGTAAACGAAGTGATGGAAAAAAACTGGGTGATTTTGCCGATCTGGTCCTGGACACTGGCGCACCTGCAGGCGATGCCATGGTTTGGATCGATGGACTGGAAACGCCGGTATCACCGGGCTCAACCGTTGGTGGTGCGATGCTTATTAACTGCGTCAAGGCAGAACTGGCTTTACTGTTGACGCAGGCGGGCCATCCACCCAAAGTACTTACGGCAGCCTGTCATGTGGGTGCCGACAAGGCAAAGGAACTCTTTGAATCCGCTTATGATGAGCATGCGCAAAGGCTGAGCAAGCTTTATCAGTTTTGAACACCCAGATGACATTCCCCGTAGAATTTCATATTGGCCCTGCGAGGATTTCTGCACACCTTTTGTTGGAGACGCTGGCGTTTTTCATTGCCTTCCGGTATTTTCTTTTCCTGCGAAAACGTAAAGGCGATCGTATTGATGAGCCCAACCGCATCTGGATCATCATCGGCGCAACCGCTGGTGCACTGGTGGGTTCCCGCTTGCTCGGCGCGCTCGAAAGCCCCTCTGCAATGATGAAGACAGAACACCTGCTCTTGTATATCTACAGCTCCAAGACCATTGTGGGCGGACTTCTGGGCGGTCTGCTTGGTGTAGAGCTGGCGAAAGCAGCCATCAGAGAAAAGACTTCCAGCGGAGATCTTTTCGTGTACCCCTTACTGTTAGGTATGATCATTGGAAGGATCGGTTGTTTCCTGAACGGCACAGCGGAATCCGTAGTGGGTGTACCCACCGATTCATTATTTGGGATGAACCTGGGAGACGGTGTGCTTCGGCATCCCGTAGCGCTTTATGAAATTGTTTTCCTGGTCTTGCTTTGGATCCTGATCAGCATCTTCAGCAAGCAGGCATCCTGGCAGTTGGGTTTATTGTTCAAAACATTTATGATCAGCTATCTTGGATTTAGGTTTGGGCTTGAATTTTTGAAACCCAGAGAATCCATTGCCCTGAACCTGAGTGCTATTCAATGGGCCTGTGTGGCAGGATGGCTTTATTACTCGGAAACGATTTGGTATCTTCTCACCAACAGACAAAAACGCATGATGAATGGATCAGCAGCGTAACTATATCTACTATGACCACACCACAAGCCTTTGTCATGAGTGTCTGCGGCCGGTGAGTGCAAAAATCGTGTTCCAGGACGGCAAGGTACTGATGAAGAAAAACTGTCCGGACCATGGGTTCATGGAATCCGGAAAAGCATTTTTGCTCAGTGGCCTATTGATTCTGGTTGTAGGTTTTTCCGCTTGTTTTGGTATTGCTTCCTTATTTTAGTCTCCATTTTTAAATCAACGATATGTCTATCCGCACTACTGTAGTTGGCTCCTACCCTTTCCCCGGCTGGCTCGAGTTTGCCAGCCAGAACCTCGCCCAGTTTGGTCCTGCCGATATAGAAGAAATGATTGATGATGCCGTGGTGGCTGCGGTACATGATCAGGTTACGGCTGGCCTGGATGTGATCACCGATGGTGAGCAGACGAGGCTGGATTTCAACCTTTCATTCTACGGTTTCATCAAGGGCATTGCACCCAATCACGCGGAAACCCGCAAGTGGGGGCCAGCCGCACATGACCAGCGCGGCAAACACAGCATTGTGGAGCCATTGACCGCACCCAATGGTTTGGGAGCCGTTGCAGAATACAAGCGATTGCTGCGGCTGGCACCTAAGGGACCCATATTGAAAACATCGGTACCGGGACCCTATACTTTGAGCGGGCGCATGTTGCCCAACAAACAATATCCTGATCGTTTTGCAATTACGGAAGCGCTGATACCCATCGTTCGCAAAGAACTCGAGGACCTTGTGGCCGCAGGATGCCAGGAGATCACGGTGGATGAACCTTCTATGAGTTGCTATGCGTATAAAGAAGATACCAAGCGATTCGTGGATATCTTCAACCGCACCGTAGCACCAGTGGTGGGAAAAACAAGGTTGTCAACCCATCTCTGCTTCGGAAATTTTAAAGGCCGCCCCGTGGGCTTCAGAAGTCTCAGACCTATGTTGCCAGATTTCCTGGAGATGACGATAGACGAAATGCATATCGAAATGGCCAATCGCGAATTTGCCGAATTAGAATTACTACAGCCCTTCGCGGAAAAAATGAACGTTGCCGTGGGCATCATCGATGTAAAAAATTACTACATAGAAACGGTGGATGATGTAAAGTACCGCATTGAGAAATGCCTTAAATACGTGCCAGCCGAAAAGCTTTCCGTGGCACCAGATTGCGGATTATCTCAGACAGCAAGATGGGCGGCGCGGCAGAAGTTGAAGAATATGGTTTTGGGGGCAAAGGCGTTTTAAAACAAATGAATAATTGTACCATTGGACCATTGTACAATTGCACAATGGCTCAATGGTCCAATTGCTCATTTGCGATTATTGATTTTCAAAGCATGCTCCCGTATCACCTTTATCGTACTTGAATCCGTATCATACACAGAATACCAACCCTGCGTTTCGTGCGGTGGATCCCCAATAAAATTA
>Ga0207941_1000207_pt1 | contig 19025 bp, 16 predicted proteins | sample LakMenEpi13Sep12_FD_150695 | JGI IMG/M metagenome (GOLD analysis project Ga0207941, IMG submission 150695) | Freshwater microbial communities from Lake Mendota, WI - 13SEP2012 deep hole epilimnion (SPAdes) | ecosystem: Environmental > Aquatic > Freshwater > Lake > Epilimnion/Euphotic zone ...
GCAGTGCTGATCGATGCAGCTCAGCAAGGCTCTGCCTTTGGCGTTCAGCTGCCTCAGCCTGGCGTTCTCGCGCCTCAGCTGCTCGGTTTCGCTCTCGATTTGCTTCGTTCTCTCTTCGATTTGCTTCATCCGCTGCTCGGCTTCGCTCTCGTTTTGCTTCGAGCGCTGCTTGATCTGCTCGATCTCGAGCTCGATCTCGCGCACGGGTCGCCAGTTGAGAGTCGCGCCCAACTGGCGCGCCGTATGACACGAATCAGTTAAAAACTGTCGCCACCGAGGCAGCGATGAGGGGGATGCCCCATTGCTGCTGCAGGCCTGATGCTGCGGCCGAAGGCGGTGATGTGGTCATAGGAGGAAAATAGTGCGATCAGGCCAAGGATCACTCCCCCGCCGGCCTGGATGGCACCGAGGTGATCCAGGCCTGGCCAGGGGCGCTGTTGTACTGGTAAGTCTGGCGGAGCCGGGGGCGTCTCGCTGTCAGCGGGGGCGCCTGGAGCGCCTGGAGTGTCAGGGGGCACAGGGGACGGGAGGCAACAGAGAGCCCAGGGGCTTCCCCTTACCAGTTCCACCACGGGCAGCACCGCTTCATCGCCGCCACGCCCCATGGCCATCCTCTGTGGTGCCGGTGGATGCCGACCTCGCCCGTCGCGCCCTCGCCCTCTACCAGCGCTTCGGCAAGGGCCTCGACACGGGCCTTGGCAAGGGCTTCGGCCATGCCGCCCAGCTGAACTTCGGCGATTGCTTCGCCGCTGCCCTCGCCGAGCGGGAGCAGCTCCCCCTCGCCTATGCCGGCGAGGATTTCGCCGCTGCGGGGTTCTGAACCAGGCGCCCCTCAGCTCCTCTTGCTCCGGAGTCCCAGCAAACCGTAGCGGTTGCAACCGGATGGCCCCCAGGGCGGCGCTGCAATGACTATCCCTGCCCTCCGCTCCTGATCGCTCCCGAGCCCGCTGCCGCCATGGCCCCCGCCCCTTCCCCCAGCCCCCAGCCGGTTCGCAGTCAGTGCCCCTATTGCGGCGTGGGCTGCGGGCTGGAGATGCTGCCGCCCCGCCCCATTGCAGCTGCTGCAGCCCCTGGTGCCAGAGGCCAATCTGCCCCAGCCGCCCCCTGGCAGGCCCGCGGCGATCGCCTCCATCCCTCCAGCCTCGGCCAGGTGTGCGTGAAGGGCGCCACGGTGGGCGAGAGCCTCGATCCGGGCCGCCTCACCCATCCCCTTTATCGCTCCAGACGCGATCAACCCTTCGAGCGGATCAGCTGGGACCAGGCCTTCGACGTGCTGGTAGAGCGCATCCAGACGACCCTGGCCAGCAAGGGCCCCGGGGCGATCGCCATGTACGGCAGCGGTCAATTTCTCACGGAGGATTACTACATCGCCCAGAAGCTGTTCAAGGGCGCCCTGGGCACCAACAACTTCGACGCCAATTCCAGGCTGTGCATGAGTTCGGCCGTCGCCGCCTATCGCCGCAGCTTCGGCTCCGATGGCCCTCCCTGCTGCTACGACGACCTCGACCTGGCCGATGGCGTGCTCTTGATCGGCACCAATACCGCCGACTGCCATCCGGTGCTCTTTCAACGGCTGCTGAAGCGCCGCAAGCGGAATCCCGGCTCCGTGCGCATCGTGGTGGTCGACCCCCGCGCCACCGCAACCACCGCCGCCGCCGACCTCCACCTGGCGATCGCTTCCGGCACGGATCTGGCCCTGCTGCACGGTGTGGCCCATCTGCTGCTGCGCGCCGGTGCCCTCGATCGGCCCTTCATGGAGGCGGCCACCGAGGGGTTCGAGGCCTTCGCGGCCCATGTGGAGCCCTGGACCCCGGAGCGCACCGCCGCCATCTGCGGGATCCCCGAGCAGCAGCTGCATGCCTTTGCCGAGATCTGGGCGGGCTCGGCGGCCATGCTCAGCCTCTGGTCGATGGGGCTGAATCAGCGCGCTGAAGGCACCGCCACGATCGGCGGGCTGATCAACCTTCACCTGCTCAGCGGTCAGATCTGCCGGCCCGGTGCCGGGCCCTTCTCCCTTACCGGCCAGCCGAATGCCATGGGCGGTCGGGAGGCCGGTGGGCTGGCCCAGCTCCTGCCCGGCTACCGCTCGGTGGGCGATGCCGGCCACCGGGCCGAAGTGGAGCAGGCCTGGGGGCTGCCGCCGGGGGCGATCGCTTCCAGCCCGGGCTTGGCGGTCTGGCAGCAGATCGAGGCGATGGAGGCCGGCGCCCTCGACCTCTGGTGGGTGGCAGCCACCAATCCCCTGGTCAGCCTGCCTGATCTGGCCCGGGTGCGGGCCGCCCTGGCGCGTTGTCCCCTTGTGGTGCTGAGCGAGGCCTATGCCGGCAGTGAGACCGCCGCCGCCGCCCATCTGGTGTTGCCCGCGGCCCAGTGGAGTGAGAAGGAGGGCACGATGACTAACTCCGAGCGGCGGGTCACCTTCTGTCCGGCCTTCCGGCCACCCCCGGGTGAGTCCCGGCCCGACTGGCAGGTGTTCGCCGAACTGGGCCGCCGCCTCGGCCATGGGAACCTCTTCCCCGCCGCAGCCACCGCGGCCGATGTGCACGCCGAATTCGTGGCCCTCACCGCCGGCCGTCTCTGCGACCTCTCCGGTCTCAGCCATCAGCTCCTGGCCGAGGCCGGCCCGCAGCAGTGGCCATTTCCACCTGGCACCCCGCCCGGCGGGGAAGCTCGGCGCCTCTACGGCGACCGCCACTTCCCCACCCCCAGCGGCCGGGCCCGTTTCCAGTGCGACGTGCCCTTAGGCCTGGCCGAGCCACCCTGTGAGCGCTTCCCGCTGGTGCTCACGGTCGGCCGATACCTCGGCCACTGGCACACCATGACCCGCACCGCTCAGGTGGCCCGCCTCTCGGCCCAGCATCCGGAGCCCCTCCTGGAGATCCATCCCAACGACGCGCTGGCCCACGGGTTGGCCGATGGCGGCATGGCCCGGGTGCACTCCCGCCGCGGCAGTGTGTCCGTGCGGGTTCAGGTCACGCCGCGCATCCGGCCCGGCACCCTCTTTCTGCCGATGCACTGGGGCGCCAGCCAGGTCCTGGCCTGCGAAGCCAACCTGCTCACCCACGAGCAGGCCTGTCCCCATTCCCTCCAGCCTGAACTCAAGGCTGCCGCGGTGTGGGTGGAGGCTCTTGCACCCCTGCCGACCTGAGCCGTTGGGCCGGTCGCCTGCTTGCCGGACCCCACCAACTCTGAACGCTGATCGGCGATCAGGGGCTTTCAATCAAAATGGGTGCGAAGCGCAGGTAGGGGCTTCCGTCTGGACCATCCTCGATCAGGCCTGCCTGTCGCCAGCGGGCCATGTGGCGCGTCACGGTGACGCGGGTGTGGTTCACAAGCTCGGCCAGTCGCTCGTGCTTCAGCCGCACCGGCAGTTCGTACCACTCACCGCAGCGATTCCCCAGGCGATAGACCAGCAGCTGGATCAGGGCCCGGAGCCGCTGTTCAGAATCGCTGAGGTGCTGGATTCTCAGCAGGGCTGCGGTCCATTCAGAGAGCCCGACCGTATCCGCATCCTCCGATGGGCTGCCACTGCGCAGCAGACTGGTGGGTTCGAGCGCCTCTAGGTGCAGCCAGGCGTGGCGCAGCAGCTCCAGGGAGAGGGGATCGCCCGTTTTCAGAAAGCCGAGGGTGATGGGATCTGTGGCTTCGCCGTTCGGCTGACAGGTGGTGAACGCGACGCGGATCAGACCACGACCGACCTGCAGACTGGTGAGTTGGCGGAGGTGATCGCCATCCAGCATGAGGGTGTGGCCCTTCGGGATGCACAGAAAGGGGGTCGCGTTGGAAGACGAGGTCATGGTGCCATCAGCTGTCCTGGTGGGCGTGGCGCCGGTAGAGGAAATCGAGGGCGTGGTTGCGCAGGCGGCCGTAGCGGGGATCGGACTGGATCTGTTCGTAGCTTCGGGGGCGATCGAAGGGAACGCTGAGGATTTCGCCGATCGTGGCGGCGGGTCCGTTGGTCATCATCACGATGCGGTCGGCGAGGAATAGGGCCTCGTCGATGTCGTGCGTGATCATCAACACGGTGGGTTTCTGTTCCCTCCAGATCGCCAGCAGTTCCTCCTGCAGCTCCTCCTTGGTGATCGCATCGAGGGCGCCGAACGGTTCATCGAGCACCAGCACCGCCGGATTGACCGCCAGCGCCCGGGCGATCGCCACCCGTTGCTTCATGCCTCCAGAGATCTGGCCGGGTCGCTGCTCGGCGGCGTCGCTCAGGTGCACCATCTCCAAGTGATGGTCCACCACCCGGCGGCGTGCTGCTGGGTCTAGCTCGGGCCGTGCTGCCTTGACAGCGAGTTCCACGTTCTGGCGCACGCTCTTCCAGGGCAGCAGGGAATAGTTCTGGAACACCACCATTCGGTCCGGTCCCGGGCGTTCGATCGGCTGACCAGCCAGAAGCACCTCGCCAGCGCTGGGCCGCAGAAAGCCCGAAACCATGTTGAGCAGGGTGCTCTTACCGCAGCCGGAGTGGCCGATCACACAAAGGAATTCCCCTTGGTTCACCTGCAGATTGATGTCCCGCAGGGCCTCGTAGCGGCCCCGCCGGCTCTCGAAGACCTGGCCGACCTGCTTGAACTCCAGGAAGCGGGAGTTTTCAGGAGGTCTGGGGGAATCCAGAAGTGGGCTGGTCATCGCAGATTGGGCACGGGGACGACGGATGGCGGCAAGCTCACGCTGGCCAGGGGCGGTTGGGTCGCATCCGGCAGGGAGCGGAGGTAGTCGAGGGGGGTGTCCTGGTCAAAGGCGATGCCATCGGCAAGGAGGAAGGGATGGCGATCCGGCCTGAGGGCGGCATAGCCAGCCCGGGCCAGGGCGCGGTCGCACAGGTCCGGGCGGTAGACCTGCGCCAGCAGTTCCAGCCGGTTCGTGGGGAAAGGGCAAAGCCCCCAGCGACTGAACTGGGTGAGGATCCAGGCCCCCTCCGCCGAATTGGGCACATGGGCCCGATCGGAGTGGTACCGGTTGAAGTGGAGCAGGGTGCGGGGCTGCTCGCCGGTACCAGCGTCGAACTGGTTGCGCAGGGCGATGGCGGCCCGGCGGCCCAACCACTGGGGCTGGCTGAGCAGCGTGGCGAGCTCATCGCGTCGGGCTCCGTCGTCGCAGCGGGCGCCTGCCTGCATCAAACCGGCCCCCAGGGCCTCAAGGGCGTCTGGGTTGGCCTCCGCCCAGGCTTCTGAGCAGGTGAGCACTTTCTCAGGGTGCCCGCTCCAGATGTCGAGGTCGGTGGCGAGCACATAGCCCTGCCGATCCTCCACCGCTTCAGCCACGCGGTAGCGGCCGGCCACGAAGCCCTGCACCCGTTCGGTGCGCAGGGCGCCGTGCATCACCATCGGTGAGAGGGCCTCAAAGCGCACCTGTCGCTCCGGGTCGATGCCAGCTCCGATCAGCCAGTGACGGACGAGCAATTCGGCGATGCCGAAGCGTTGAGGCACGGCCAGGTGCAGAGGCTGCTCGCGCCGCTCCAGCCAGCTGGCCAGGCTGGGACGGTCCCTCACTCCAGCCTCGAGCAGGGGGCGGCTCAGGCAGAGGGCATTGCCGTTCCGGCTCACCGTCATCGGCGTGATCGCCGCCCACGGCTGACGGCCTCTGAGGCCGAGGCTGAGGGCTAAGGGGGTGGTGGCTGGTGTGATTGCAGCCTGCAGCTCGCCGGCTACCAGAGCTGCATCGAGCCGCTCCCAAGACGCGAACGAGACCGGCACCAACTGCAGGGAGTTCCGATCGAATAGGTCCTGAGCCAGGGCCAGGGCCAAGGGGGCGATGTCCAGGCCCGGTAGATAGCCCAGCCGCACCAGGCGCGCTGACGGCCCCACCCCCGAAACCGCTCTGCCGGACCTGGCAGCCGCAGCCACACCAGCGGACTCTGCGACCGTTGTGTTCGCCTCGGCGGCGATGGTGGCGCGGTCCGTGCGGCGCTGGCGGAGGCGGCGCTGCTGCTGCAGAAACCCGATCAGTTCAGCCCGCAGGCCGTAGTAGGCGGGATGCTCCATCACCTCCAGCCGTTGCCGCGGCCGGGGGAACGGCACCCGCAGGATCTGGCCGATACCAGCCTCCGGTCCGTTGGTCATCATCACCACGCGGTCGGCCAGCAGCAGGGCCTCATCGACGTCGTGGGTCACCATCACGGTGGTGACGCCAGCTTCCTGGCAGATGCGCATCAGCTGCTCCTGCAGATTGCCGCGCGTCAGCGCATCGAGGGCGCCGAAGGGCTCATCGAGCAGCAGCAGCCGCGGGCGGATCGCCAGGGCGCGGGCGATCGCCACCCGCTGCTTCATGCCGCCCGAGAGCTCCGCGGGAAATTTCTCGGCGGCGGCCGCCAGCCCCACCATCGCCAGGTTGCGCTCCACGATCTCGTGCCGCTCGGCCGCGCTGAGCTGGCCCATCACCCGGTTCACCGCCAACGCCACGTTCTGGCGCACGGTCTGCCAGGGCAGCAGCGAATAGTTCTGAAACACCACCATCCGGTCGGGACCCGGCTCGGTCACCTCCCGCCCATCGATCAGGATGCCGCCATGGCTGGCCTGCGCCAGGCCCGCCAGCAGGTTCAGCAGGGTGCTCTTGCCGCAGCCGGAATGGCCGATCAGCGAGACGAATTCGCCCTCGCGGATCTCCAGGTCGATGTCCTTGAGGGCCACATAGCGGCCGCCATCGTCCAGCGGAAAGATCTGCGTAACGTCGTCGACGGTGAGGAAGGAGACCATCTCAGTTGGACCCCCGTGCCACGCGCCGACCCGCCCAGGCCACCAGGCGATCGAGGGCCAGGCCCACCAGGCCCACGTAGACGATTGCCAGGATGATCTGGCTGGAGCTGCCGTCGCCTCCGGCGTTGTAGGCGTCCCAGATGAAGTAGCCGATGCCACCATCGGCCTTCAGCATCTCGGCCGCCACGATCGCCAGCCAGGCCAGGCCCACGGCGATGCGCAGGCCGGTGAAGACGTAGGGCACCGTGGCTGGAATCACCACATTGCGGATGTATTCGCCCTTGCGCAGCCGCAGCACGCGGGCCACGTTGGTGTAGTCCTGCGGGATCTCGCGGATCCCTACGGCGGTGTTGATGATGATCGGCCAGATCGCGGTGATGAAGATCACAAAGATCGCCGAAGTGCTGGCGTCCTGGAACACCATCAGCGAGATCGGGAACCAGGCCAGTGGTGGCACGGTGCGCAACACCTGGATCACCGGATCGAGGCCCTTGCCAAAGAAGCGGTTCAGCCCCAGCAGGCCGCCGATGCCGATCCCCACCAGCGCTGCCAGCCCGTATCCCAGGGCCACCCTTTGCAGCGACAGCAGAATCTGCCAGCCCAGGCCCTTGCTGGTGCCTCCCTCATCGAAGAAGGGCTGGGTGATGTAAGGGTCCCAGGTGTCGACGATCACGTTGATCGGCCCCGGCAGCCGTGCCGTTCCGAGGATCAGCGAGAGCAGCTGCCACAGCAGCAGGAAGCCACCGATGCAGACCAGATAGGGCAGCGCTGCCCGCAGCGCCGGCTGCAACCGGTGCGGGCGATCGGCACGCCGCGGGGCCGCGGCGGGGGAGGAGGGGGTCATCGGGAAACGGTGGGACGGTGGGGGCGCGGGGCGGGGCTGGACCTCAGCTCATCGCCTTGATCTTCAGGCCGTCGAGGTAGGCCTTGGGGTTGGCGGGATCAAACACCACACCGTCAAAGAAGGTTTCCTTGCCGCGCGAATCGCTGGCGGGGATGTCCTGGCTGCGACCGATCGCCTGCGCTGCTTCCTTCCAGAGATCGGCGCGGTTCACCTTGTTCACCAGCGCGTCGATGTCGGTGTCGGCGGGCAGGTAGCCCCAGCGCATGTCTTCCACCACAAACCACTGGTCGTGGCTCTTGAAGGGGAAGGAGGCGTTGCTGTCCCAGAACAGCATCCTGTAGGGGCTGTCGGTCACCTTGCGGCCGTCGCCGTAGTCGACCACACCGGCCAGGCGGGGCTTGAGATCAGCCACCGCGGCTTTGATGTACTTGTCTTTGGAGAGGATTTCGCACATCTCATCGAGATTGGCCGGGTCTTGGCACCAGATCTGGGCCTCCTGCACGGCCATCAGCAGGGCCTTGGCCGCTTTGGGGTTCTTGTCCACCCAGTCGGCGCGCATCGAGAAGGCCTTCTCCGGATGCTTGTTCCAGAATTCCCCGGTTTGGGCCGCCGTATAGCCGAGCTTCTTGTTCACCAGCCGCTGGTTCCACGGTTCACCCACGCAGAACAGATCCATCGTGCCGGTCTGCATGTTTGCCACCATCTGCGGCGGCGGCACCACCACCAGGTCGGCATCTTTGTTGGGGTCGAGGCCGTTGGCCGACAGCCAGTAGCGCATCCAGAGGTCGTGGTTACCGCCGGGGAAGGTGACCGCCGCCTTCAGGGTGCGTCCCAGGCTCTTGCTTGCATTGGCCAGGCCTTCCCTGTTGTCGATCGTCAGCTTTTCGTCGAGCAGATCCTTCGAGGCGCTGAAGGCCTGGCCCTGCAGGTTGAGCCGCGCCAGGGTGTACATCGGCACCGGCTGCTTGCTCTTGCTGATCGTGCCCGCGGTGAGCAGCAGGGGCATCGGCGAGAGGATGTGGGCGCCGTCGATGCCGCCCCGCTCGCTGCCGAGCTCCAGGTTGTCGCGGGTCACGGCCCAGGAGGTCTGCTTCACCACCTTCGTGTCGGGCATGCCGTGCTTGGCGAACAAGCCCTTCTCCTTGGCGATGATCAGCGGAGCGCTGTCGGTGAGGGCGATGAAGCCAAGCGTGGCCCCTTTCACTTCGGTGTCGGAGCCGGTGCCGCTGGCGGCCGGTGCCGAGCTGGTGGTGGATTGATTGCTACCGCAGGCACTCAACCAGAGGGCGCCGGCTGTCGTGCTGGCAGCGGTGAGCAGGAACTTGCGTCGAGTGAAAGGGGTCATGGGGGGATCTGCTAGCGAAAAAGGGCGACGATCGGCCGCCGGGATGGGAACTGAGAGGTGAACAGAGTTGCTGCCGGTCGGCAACATCGGCTGGTGGGTGCGGCCGGCTCCGTCGACTCAGAGCCGTCTCCAGGCTGGAGGTATCAGAGCCAGGAAGCCAACGATGGCATCCCTGGCGGGAACGACATCCCTGAACGCGCTGGCCGTCGGCTTCGGATTGGAGACCGATTCCCAACCCCAGCGGCAGGGAATCGAACCGGATGGTGATCATCAGGTCCGGTGGAAACCCGACGACTCCTGAACTGAACAGCCCGGTTGATCGCATCACCCTTCGTCAGCATCTTGGGGAGAAGACACTGTTGGAGGGCAGTTAAAATCGTTGTGAGCAGTTTTATTGGGGAGCTGGTGGGATGGAGAGCGACCGGCCAGCGACATTCAGGCTTCATAAAAAAGAGCCCGAAGTGAATGTTTTGATCGGCGCAAATGCTTACCGACCACACTACGGAACCACGCGGCCCCAGACTGCGTCGGTGGCTGTCGTTACAGAAACGCCCCCAGCGTCAGCTCTTCAGGTCAAACTCCTCCAGGGCCCTGGGCAGGTTGCGGTGCTCGTGGCCGGGATGGCAGAGCTTGACCAGAGCGAAACGTTCCAGTTCATCGAGTTGGCTCCAGCGCTCAGCGCGGAGGTTGACACCCAGCTGCCGGCATGACTCCAGCAGGACGTCGGGGATGGCCCCGCCCCGGAGCCAGGCCGCGGTGTGGAGGGGATCGATCGCTCGGGCCGGCCCCTGGGGCAGCTCAGCGCTGCGGGCCAGCAGCCAGCTGTGCAGCCTTTCAAGCTCGTCAGGGCTGTCGGGCCAGGCCAGCAGGTCGCGCCGCTCCGCCTCGCTCAGGCCATGCCAATGCGCCAGCTTGAGCTTCACCCCAGCCAGATCGAGCTTGCGACGCACCGCCATCGGGATGCAGCGCAGATCGCCACTGAAGTCGGCCTCGAACGCGAAGATGCGCCGGTGTCGGTCGCCACTCATGGCGCCAGCTCCTGACGCAGCCGTTCGCCACAGCGGGCCTGCAGCAGGGCCCGGGCCTGATCCAGGGCCGCCGGCAGACTGCTGAAACGCCGCGCCAGCCAGAGGTAGGACCCCAGATTCCAGAGCAGGGCCTCCGCCAGGGGACCTTCACCGCGCAGCGCTGCCAGACCCTCGCTGCGCCAGGTCTCCAGGCTGGTCCAGGCCTGCTCGGGGGCGTTGATGCCATGGTCGCGAGGGTGCAGCAGGATCCGCTCCACGGAGCCATCAAGAACCCGGGCCGTGATACCCGCCCGGGTGGTGGGCAAATCGGTGGAGCCCTCCAGTCCCTTCACGGTGAGCAGATCGGTTTCACCGGCTGCCGCCAGGGCCTCCCAGGCGCGGGTTTCTGTGGGGGGATGCACGAAGCCACTGATCAGGAGATGCTTGCCGCGATGCGGAGTCCAGAGCAGTTCCAGGCTGGCTACCGGGGGGCGTTTGCCGATGGCGTCTCGAATCGCGACCAGCCGCTCAGCGCCCGGGAAGTGATCGGGTTGGTGGGTGAGGGCCAGGCCATGCCGATCGAGGCGTGCCTGCACGGTGCCCAGGGGCAGGCCGCACCATTCGATGCCCAGGCTGCGGAACAGCTCCGCCAGGGTCACCCCGTATTTCACGGGCATCGGAGCACCGCCGTGCAGCACCACCGGCAGCCCGGCGGCGGCCAGGCTGAGGGCAAGCAGCGGGAGCAGGGGGGCGGTGCGGCTGCGGCCGTCGTAGGGCACGCCGAAGCAGAGGGGCGCTGGCCCGCTGCTGGTGAGAGTGGGCCCATGATCTCGATAGCTCTCCAGCATGCCGGTGAGCTCCACAGGGGCCGGACGGCGGATGCGGTGGGCGATCAGAAAAGCTCCGATCTGGGCATCGTCGACCGGACCTGTGAGCATCAGGTCGATAGCGGTCCGGGCTTCTTCGCGGCTGAGGCCGGTGCTGGTGTGTTCGCCGCTGCCCACCTTGGCGATCAGCTCGCGGAACAGGGCCCGCTCCGGACCGAGGGCCCGAAGTTGGGCGGCCCGCCGCTCCTCCCCGGCCGCTGGCAAAGGAGCCACCTCAGGATTTGATTCTGGATTTGGTAGCGATTGCAACAGGTCGCAGCGGGGTCGACGTGATGCCATTGTCACCGAGAGCTTGACGGCCAGCCCCACTCGATCCAATTCCTTGAACTCATCGTCAGATCGTTTCAGATCTGCGAACTCGTTTTCAGATCGCTTCAGATCTGTTTCTTGGTTCGGTTCGGGATTGGTGTTGTTCTGAGTGGTGGTTAATCGTGCAGGTATGCCTTGGCCACGGGAGTGTCGATTGCAGTTAATGGCTGCAGGATGCTTGCCGAAATGTTTGGTATTCCGGTCCTGCTCTCCTGAAATTTCTCTGCGCACGGAGGTCTGTTCCTCCGGCGTCGATCTGCTCTGTCGCCCCGATCCGGCCATGTCCGCTTCCTCCACCCCTTCCCCGGCCGCTTCCCTCTCCCGTCTAGAGGAGGCCAAGGCTAATTTCAGCGGTCTTGATCTCGCCCCGAGGCTGGAGCAGTTGGGCCGCGACGGCTGGGAGTCCCTCGATGAGATCACCCTCACGGTGCACCTCAAGTGGCTGGGTATCTTCTTCCGGCCGGTTACACCGGGACGTTTCATGGTGCGCCTGCGTCTGCCCAACGGCGCCATCGAGGCCAGGCAACTGGCGGTGCTTGCTGAGCTGGTCGATCGTTGTGGAGAGCACGGCAGCGCCGACATCACCACCCGCCAGAACCTCCAGCTCCGGGGGCTTCTCCTAGAGGATATGGCTCCCCTGATGGCGGCTCTGGAGCGGCTTGGGCTGACCAGCCGTCAGTCGGGTCACGACAACCCGCGCAATATCACCGGCAACCCTCTGGCGGGGCTGGATCCCGAGGAATGGCTCGATACGCGGCCGATCGTGCAGGCCATCCAGAGCGCCCTGCTGGGTCCCGCCGGCCCCCGCAACCTGCCCCGCAAATTCAATGTCGCCGTTGGCGGTGCCCCCGATAGCTTTCTGCTCCACAACGACCTCGCCTTTTTGCCCGCCCTGCGGGACGGCGAGCTGGGCTTCACGGTGCTGGTTGGGGGCTTTTTCTCCGCCCAGCGCAACGAACTGGCCGTACCGCTCGGCCTTTGGCTCCGGTCCGCTCAGGTACCCGCCTTCACCCTGGCGGTGCTGCATCACTACAGCGCCCATGGCAACCGCTCGGCCCGCAATCGCAGCCGGCTGATGTATCTGGTCGAGGCTCTGGGCCTCGATGCTTATCGAGGCGCCCTGCGGGCCACCTATCGGGACCAAGGTGGTGCCGACCCCGACCTGCTGGATCACGACGGCTCCCATCTCGTGAACCGGGCCCCTCGCGATCTCTGCGGTGTCCATCCCCAGAAGCAGGAAGGCCTGTGCTGGGTGGGGCTGAATGTGCCGATGGGCCGGCTGGAGGCCGACTCCATGGCGGAGCTGGCTCGCCTGGCCGCGTTGTATGGCAGTGGTGATCTGCGTTTCAGCGAGAGCCAGAACGTTGTGATCGCCGATGTGCCCGCCGATCGGGTCGAGGCCCTGCTGGCGGAGCCGCTGCTGCGTCGCTTCCCCGCCGTTCCTGGACCCCTGCTGGCCGAGGCGGTGAGCTGCACTGGAAATCAATATTGCGCTCTTGCGCTGATCCCCACCAAATCCACGGCCCTGGCGGTGGTGGAGGAGTTGGAGCGCCGTCTGGAGCTCCCCGAGGCCGTGCGCACCCACTGGACCGGGTGTCCCAATGCCTGCGGCCAGCCCTACATGGGGCAGATCGGGCTGATGGGGGCCAAGACCCGCAAGGATGGACAAATGGTGGAGGCGGCCCGAATTTTTCTGGGCGGCTCCATGCAGAACGAAGGCCGCCTGGCCGAACTTCACCACAAGGGGGTTCCCCTCGAAGACCTCCCCGATGTGCTGGAAGCGTTGCTGATCGACAACTTCGGTGCCCGTCGGCGATCGGCCGCTGATCCCCTTTCGGTGCCATCGTGATGGCGTCACGGCTGAGCTGTGCTGTGTCGCGCACCCCCGCCCTGGACAACACCCTCGACCCCCTCGACCCCCTCGACCCTGCCGACCTGCCTTCGCCGGCCAGCGCGGATCGTTGGGAGTGGTTGCAACGGTTGCGCGCCGGCGTCTTCCCCCTGGAGCCCTGGTTGGCGGCGATCGAGGCTGGTGGAGTGCGGCCCGAGTCCGATCTGATGGTCGTTTTGGCAGAGCGCCTGGATGCTGCCGCCACCGTGCGGCTGCTGCGATGGTGGCTGGCCCAGCCTCTGCGGGAGCCGGCCTTTCCTCAGGGCATCGCTGGGCACCGCGATCCTGTGGTGGCCACGGCCCTGCGCCAGGCCCTCGGCGACCATGCCGACACCGAGGTTCAGGCGGCCCTGTTGCCCCTGCTCGGGCACCAGCGCCAGCCCCTTGATTTCGGCCTGCTCCAACGCCGAGCCCTGGAGCCGGCGCCACGGCAGCAGCGTTGTGCCGCCCTGGAGGGCCTGGGGCTCGGCTTGAGCGTCTGGCCCCTGGGGCCCTTGCGCGCCACCTTGATCCAGCTCGCCATGGATCTGGATCCCGGGCTTGCCGCCGCCGCCGTAGACGGCCTGGCCCGATTGCCCGATGCCCGCAGCGGCCTTCTGGCGGTGCGTTCCCGGGCCCTGGAGCCGGCCGTCAGGGAGCGGTTGGAGCGACGTCTGCGGAGTGTGCCCTGCCGTCCCCTGCTTTTGCTGGTGCACGGGCGAGCCCAGGGAGAGATTCCGGCTGAGCTCCGCAGCCTGGCCGCCGAGCTGCAGCAACGGCGTGGTGCTCCGGTGCTGTTGCGGGCTCTGACGGATCCGCAGCCCGCCGATCTGCCAACCCTGGAGCATCCGCTGGGGCTGGTGCCGCTGTTGCTGCTGCCCGGTGAGCACGTGCGCCACGACCTACCCCGCCTGCGCCACGAACTTCGACCCAGCAGCGGTCTAAAGGTGTTGCCGTTCCTCGGCAGCTGGCCCGTCTGGCAGCGGGCCCTGGCGGCTGAGCTGAGCCGTCAGGTGAGCGATCAGCCGTCGCCGCCAGCGCGCCCGGCCCTACTGCTGCACCATCCGATCGCCTCTCCCTTGGGGCGCCGCTATCTCCGGCTTCTCGCCGCCATCACGGGCGCCACACCCCAGGAGGCTGCCTACGGTTCGGATCGAATCGAGGCCAGTCTCCTGGCGCATCAAGGTGCTGTTCTGCCGCTGGCTTTGGCGGCCAACCGCCTCACCGAGGCGCTCACCCCCCGCTTCGGTGAGGCGGCGGCCCCCCTGCTCAGCCGTCCGGCTCTGCGCCAGGTGTTGCTGGAGCAGCTGGAGGCCTTGCCATGACCCTCGCTTCGCCTAGCGCTTCGGAAGCTCCCGACTTGGCATTGCCCGGCCTTGCCTCCCCCGGCACCGTCTACCTGGTGGGGGCCGGCCCCGGCGACCCCGAGCTGCTCACCCTCAAGGCCCATCGCCTGCTGCGGTGCTGCGATGCCCTCGTGCACGACTCCCTGGTGCCCAAGGCCCTGCTCGATCTGGTGCCCAGCCACTGCGAACAACACTTTGTGGGCAAGCGCCGCGGCCACCATTCGGTGCCCCAGCCCAGCACCAATGCCCTGCTGGCGGAGCTGGCCGGCCGCCACCGCACGGTGGTGCGGCTCAAGGGTGGTGATCCCTTCCTGTTTGGCCGCGGTGGCGAGGAGGCGGCCCACCTGGCCCGCCAGGGCATCCCGGTGGAGGTGGTGCCCGGGGTCACCGCCGGTATTGCCGCCCCTGCCTATGCGGGCATCCCCGTGACCCATCGCCGCGCCGGATCGAGCGTCACCTTCGTGACCGGCCATGAGGAGATCGACAAGGGCCGCCCCGGGGTGGATTGGCGCGGCCTGGCCCGCAGCAGCGATGGGCTGGTGATCTACATGGGCCTGCACAATCTGCGCCGCATCGGCGAGGAACTGGTGGCCGGTGGCCTCGACCCTGCCACTCCGGCGGCGGTGATCCAGCAGGGAACGGTGCGGGGCCAGCGGCTGTTGCTCTCCAGCCTGGGGGAGCTGGCCGATCAGGTGGAAGCCCAGGGGTTCGCCTCGCCTTCCATCGTGGTGGTGGGTGAGGTGGTGGCCCAGCGGGTGGAGGCCTGTGCGCCGGAACCTGCCGACGCCGAGCTGCCGATTCCGTTCTGAACGGCCGCCAGGCTTGATGGCATCAAGGAGTTCCGTTCCACCGCCTCAGCTGTCAATCATTCACTCCAGCCGCAGCACGCCGCCGGTGCGATCGCGCCGTTGCTGGTCCTGGGCCGCGAAGCGGGCCAGGCAGTTGCCTCGGGGCGCCAGCACGCAGGCCACGTAGTCGGAGGCATTGACCAAGGCGGCGCGCAGGGCCTTCGCGGGCGGCGTGCGCTGCACCTCCGAGGAGCTGTTGCCGAAGTTGAGGGTGCCGGCCGCTCCGGTGAACACCTGGCCGGTGCGGCCCATGTTGGGGAAGAGCAGCAGGGCGCCGGCCGCCGCCGGCAGCAGGCTCACGCCCTTCTGCTGGGCCGCTGCCACGTTGGAGGCGCGGCCCTCCACGGTGCGGGCGCCAATCACCTCGCCGGTGGTGCTGTCCACCACGCGCACATCGATGGCGACGTAGTCCTGGGTTTCCAGCTGCTGCTTGTTGTTGCCGAAGCCCAGCAGGCCGAAGTTGCTGGAGGATCCCTTTTCTCCCACACGGGAGTCGAAGGAGGTCACGGTGCCGAGCACGATGTAGCGGGCGCCGGTGAGCTGGCCCTTGCGCGCCGCGTTGGCGTTCTTGCGCACCAGGCCCATCTCGGCCATCTCCTGTTCGGAGAGCACGGCGCCCACGTTCTGGCGTTCCACCACCTGCAGCTCCCCGGTGGCCTGCAGCTCATTGGCCAGGGCGTGGGCCAGGTCGGTGGCCACCGGCCCCTGCCACCACCAGGTGCTGGGGGTCACGGTGTTCTTGAAGTCCGGCACCGACACCGTGGGCCGGCCGGCGGCCCGGGAGGCACCGGGCTGTCCCTGCGCCTCGACGGCTTGGCCGACCGCCAGAGGCGCACTGAGGCTGAGCAGGAGTGGCCCTGCGGCAAGCAGGCGCCGAATCGGGGTGGACAAGGGGCTGGAGAGGAGGTGCGCCATCGATCGGGGCAAACAGAGGGAGTGGAAGGGGAGGCGGCGGTTCACAGCGGGCGGTTCTCAAGGCCCCTTGGCTGGCCACAAGGGGTGGGAGGCATGGGCTCCGCGCAACAGCGAAGGTGTGCCGAGGGCAGGGTTGTGGGGGCTGGTCGCAGGGATGGAGTTGGGCGTGGTGGCATTCAAGCAACGCCCCTGCGGATTGCCAGCGGGGGAAGTGGCCTGCGGAAACCGGCTTTTGGTATCGGCTTTCACTCCCTGCAGCACGCTGGTTTCGTTTCACTGGTAGATCAGCTACCGGATGCGCCCCGTTGCGCCTTCGCCATGACCGCCACCGTTCCCTCGCCCAACCTGGCCGCCGGTCTCCCGGAGCTTCCCGAACCGCAACGTTCCCCCAGACCGGTGCCGAGTTCCCCCAGACCGGTGCCGATGTTCGAGATGATCCCCTATGAGAAGTTCCGCGATACCCCCTCGGTTCGTTTCTTTGACATCACCGTGCCCGGCTCCAATGCCCGCGACATGGTGGTGCATGCCGGTCCGGCCATCAGCCCCCCGAATGATCCCGTGTGCGGGGCCTGGCAGTTCTATCTGCATCCCCACCAGGAGGACAACCTGCTGGCCATGCATGGTGGTCGCACCTTCTATCTGGTGAATCTGGGCTGGAACTATCCGTTCCACATCGTGCGGCTCGAGAGCGGCGGCGACATCCTGCGCATCCCCCCGGGCACCTTCCACCGCTCCGTGTCCGACCCCGATGGCTCCCTGGTGCTCAACCAGGCGGTGCGCGAGGAGGGGGCCAGCATCCTGCGCGAATTCCGCGTCTACAACAGCAGCCGCATCCCCAGGCTGTTCGCTGTCACCTCCCGCACCGCGCCGCTGCCGAAGTTGCACGGGGTGAGCTGGTAGGTCCTCGCCCGTTCGGGTTCACCCCAGGGCCGGAACAACCCAGGGGGCTCCTGTTCAGCCCAGGCGCAGGTCGATCGTGGCGTCGTCGCTCCGGCGACGGCCCCGCCAAGGCTGGCCCTGAGGCTCGGCCGCGGCCTCGGTTTCGGCCACGAAGGCGGTGCCCTCCTCGTTGAGCTGGAAGGCCTGGCCCTTTGTGCTGCCATGGAGGCTGAGCACCAGGGGCAGGTGGGGGGCGATGGCCGGGTGCAGGCAGGGATAGAGGCGCTGCAGCCGATAGCGCACGGCCAGGGAGCCGCCGTCGGCCGGGAGCTCCAGGGGACGGCCCGCGAGTGCCAGCCGCCATTCCCGGCGGAAGGCCGCGTTGGTGGTGATCTCGAAGCGGCGCAGCGAGCCATCCACGAAGCGGCTGGTGAAGCCCCCCTCGCGGGGGAAATCACAGATCAGCGGCCAGGGCTCCAGGGCCGGACGCACCTCCAGCACCGCCTCGCCCTCCTGCCAATGCAGCAGCGGCGGGAAGCGCCAGTCCCAGATCTCCCGGAAGGGAGCCGGGTCGAGGGCCAGGCCATCGGCGGCCAGTTCGGCCAGCACCGCCTCCAGGTCGGCCCAGAGGGCGCTGGGGAGCAGCATCCGGTCGTGCAGCTCGCTGCCCCACTCCCGGAGGCTGGTGGGGCGATGGTGGGGTTCGAGCAGATGGGTGGCCAGGGCGCTCCAGAGCAGGGCCACGGCGCTGCTCCACTGCACGTCCGGCATGCTTTCCAGCGCCCGGAACTCCACCAGCCCCAGGCAGCCGGCGGGGGCGCCGGGGTTCCAGAACTTGTCGAAGCTGATCTCGCTGCGGTGGTTGTTGCCGCTGCGGTCGGCATGGAGGTGACGCAGGGTTTCCCCGATCACGCCCCGCTGGTCGGAGCCGGGTTCGTCCGGGCCGCTGCCGTCATCGGCCTGCTCGAGGGCCCGATAGGCCAGTTCCAGATCGAAGCTGTCGCCGGCTGCCTCATCGGCCCTTGGGGCCTGGGAGGCCGGACCCACGCAGGCGCCGCTGAACAGATAGGCGAGGGCCGGATGGTGCTGCCAGTAGCGCAGGATGCCAGCCAGCCAGCCTGGCCGCCGGAAGAAGGGATGCTCCTCCAGGCTGGGGCCGCCCCAGAGGAGGTGGTTGCCGCCGCCGGTGCCCTCCTGACGGCCATCGAGGGCCTGCTTCCAGCTGCGTAGCCCCACCCGTTCGCCCGCCCGCTCCAACAGCCGCAGCCAGCGGTCGTAGTCGGCCCAGCCGTAGCAGATCGGCAGGTTGATCTCCAGCACGCCCGGATCGGCGGTGAGACCGAGCATCTGCCAGTGACCTTCCCAGTCCACCGGCAGCATGCCGCTCAGCTGCGGCGGCGCGAGGCCCGCGAGGCTGTCGGCCACGGCCTGCAGCAGGGCGGTGAGGGGGCGGCGGAAGAGGGGCGGCAGGAAGAGATCCCAGCTCTCGCCGTCGGTTTCCAGGGTGAGCACCTGGCGGGGCAGCCCTTCCGGGAAGTGCTCCAGCGGCAGCCGCAGGCCCGCAGGGCCGGGGGCGCCACTGAGCTGGCGGAGGCTCTCGTCGAGGGGCCAGGCGGCCGGCAGCCACTGGATCGGTGCCGTGGGAAGGTCTGGATCGGGCTCGGCGGCGCTGAGGGGCACGGCCCACACCCGCCGGCCGGGATCGAGCGGATCCCGCAGCTCCAGCGGTTCCAGGGTCACCCCCAGCAGCCCGGCCAACTGGGCCAGCCAGGCGGGACCGTCGGCGGGGGCGAGGGCTACTCCCGGGGGGCTATCGCTGTCGGCTGCGGGCCACCGCACCGCCGGCTGGCCATCGAGACCGGTGAACAGGCGCAGGGCCCAGCGCGGGTTCACCTCCCCCTCGTAGCGCTTGCCGGGGCAGTAGAGCAGGGTGCTGCCGGGCCAGGTGGTGCGCTGCAGCTCCCGGGCCATCGCCCGGGCCATCGGCAGCTTGGTGGGGCCATCGGCCGCCACGCTCCATTCCGCGCCAGTCGGCTCGAGCGGCACGTAGGTGGGCTCACCCCCCAGGGTGAGCCGG
>Ga0207941_1000210_pt1 | contig 18777 bp, 9 predicted proteins | sample LakMenEpi13Sep12_FD_150695 | JGI IMG/M metagenome (GOLD analysis project Ga0207941, IMG submission 150695) | Freshwater microbial communities from Lake Mendota, WI - 13SEP2012 deep hole epilimnion (SPAdes) | ecosystem: Environmental > Aquatic > Freshwater > Lake > Epilimnion/Euphotic zone ...
TTGAAGGCGCAACACTGCTCTGCCTGAACTCTCCACTGAATCCTACCGGTACAACATTTTCAGAAGAACAGTTGAAGGGCATATGTGAATTGGTGATCCGTGAAAATGAAAAAAGAACAGAAGGGAAGAAGTTGTATATCATGTATGACCAGATCTATTGGCTGCTCACTTTCGGTAACATCACACACGTGGATCCGGTCAGCCTGTATCCGCAACTAAAAGATTACACCATCTATGTGGATGGCATCAGCAAGTGTTTTGCTGCTACGGGTGTGCGTGTGGGTTGGGCGCTCGGACCGGCTTTGGTGATCAATAAAATGAAGGCGATCCTTAGTCATATCGGGGCTTGGGCACCGATGCCTGAACAAAAAGCAACAGCAAAATTCCTTGGACAAAAAGGAACCATCGATCAGTATTTAAAACATTTCAAAGCTGAGGTTCTTGAACGTTGTACAAAGATCTATGATGGGTTCATGAAACTGAAGAAAGAGGGATTCGCTGTTGATGCCATTACGCCGCAAGCTGCGATCTACCTGAGTATTCAACTGAACCTTAAGGGAAAAAAGACAGCAAGCGGACAGGTACTGGAAAAGCAGTCTGACGTAACAGCCTATATTTTACAGGAGGCAAAACTCGCCGTGGTACCCTTCCAGGTATTCGGCGCATCAGACTCCTCATGGTATCGTTTAAGTGTGGGTAACTGTAAAAAGGAAGAAATTAATGAAATGATGGCCAAACTGAAGGCCGCATTGGAGAAACTGTCATAAACAAAAAACCCTCTGTTTCCAGAGGGTTTTTTAATGCATTGTACAGCAGCTTAGTTGAGATTGCAAAGGAAGGTAAACGGCTTAAGTTCTTTTTGCCTGATCGCTTGCATGATCTTCCACTTGTCGCTGGAAATCTTGTATCGATTCATATCCAGCAACTCATGTGACAAAGAGAAGTTGTCGGTTGACTCCAATTGGAACAGCATGGCGTTCAGCTTTTCAACTTCACGCTCGATAGCATGTTCACTCATCGTGTCATCCTTTAGCAGTACCAGCAGATCTCTGTTGGGACTTTTCATACATTTTTGGATTTAAGAGCTTGCTAATAACCAACCATTCCTTTCTTGTTCGGACATCCGCAATTTGATTTTTTGGATGCACTGCAAGAAACAGTAGTGATTACAAGAATTAGTAACAATAAAATGATATTTCTGTTCAAATGCCTCATAACCACAGTTATCTAAAATAAACTATTTTGACAATAATTTATTGTTGAACCATTAAAATTTCCGTTAAACGGAAGCTAAAACCAAAGAGCTAAACATTATAAATAATCCTACTATATTAGTCGGCATTCTTGACTGGGGCCTTGGCCATGCAAGCCGGATGGTCCCTATCATCCGTTATTTGCTTCAATTCCAGTGCCAGATTTTAGTTGCAGCCACCGGAAGACAAAAAAAGCTGCTCGAAACGGAGTTCCCTCAACTCAATTTCCTCAAACCGCCTGAATATGATGTAAGATACAACGGCAAAACCAAGGGACTGACTTTTGGCCTTTTGGGACAAATACCAAGACTTATTAGGGTAATTCGTAATGAAAAAGCCTGGGTAGAGCAAATTGTCAGCCAATACAACATTGACGCAATCATCAGTGATAATAGATACGGATTCAGGTCAAATATTGTTCCATCCGTCATCATTACCCATCAGGTATCCCCAAAATCAGGCATCTCCAGCGCAATTGATCACATCGTAAAAAATCTACATATAAGGATTTTACAACGCTTTAGTGCCTGTTGGATCCCTGATGCTGAGGGAAGCGTTTTGTCCGGAGAACTGTCGTGCAATGGCCAACTGCCAGCAGGATTTCACTTCATCGGACCCCTTTCACGGTTCGCCGTAGTGCCAACCCAATTTACCGTTAAATCAAAATTGCTTATTGTCCTTTCTGGTCCGGAACCCAACCGTACACTTTGGGAGAATAAGCTTCTAAAGCAGTTGGCCCATTACCATAAGCCCTACACTATCGTCCGTGGCCTTCCGGGTGAGCCGACCAGTTTTCCTAACGGCATTAATCATTTGCCTGCGGAAGCCTTACAAAAAGAGATCCTGGAAGCCGAAGCGGTGATTTGTCGTGCTGGATACACGAGTATCATGGACCTCCTTGCCTTACGAGCTACTGCCCTGCTGGTACCCACGCCGGGGCAAACCGAACAGGAATATCTGGCGAACTACCTATCATCGCAAAACATGTTTTTGACGATGGATGAAGATAAATTCTCTGTGGTTGATGCAATGCAGAAACTGGAAAGCTTTACACCGCATCAGCCTCAACTGGATTATTTCCGATTCAGGATATATATAGACGAATTAATTTCGCGCGTAAACGAAAAACAAATTGAACGTTAAACAACGCGCTCACCTTGCTGTGCTGACGGCCAACCTGATATTCGGGGTGAACTTCAGTATCGTCAAATATGTAACGCCTGCATTGATCAAACCTTTCGGGCTGAACGTGGTGAGGGTATTGGTAACAACGGCATTGCTTTGGATCCTGCATCTATGGGAAAAACCTGCTGTTTCCCTTCAACGCAAAGACGTTCCTTTGTTCATTGCATGCGGCCTAACCGGAATCACCATCAATCAGTTGCTATTCATTAAGGGACTTTCCATCACCTACTCCATTCATGCTTCGTTACTCATGTTGTGCACTCCCTTGCTGATCACCATCACGGCCTTCTTTTTCCTGAAAGAGAAACTGAATACAGGCGTGATCATGGGGTTGGCACTGGGTATTGGTGGTGCTGCATTATTGATCACTTCAAAGGAAAAAACGGGAGCAGGAACAAATGTGATCCTGGGAGATATTTTCATTGCACTTAACGCCATTTCATATGCGTTCTACTTTGTACTGGTGAAACCACTGATGGCTAAGTATTCCCCTTTGCAAGTGCTGCGATGGGCTTTTACTTTCGGAACATTGTTCATCCTGCCCTTTGGATGGACGGAATTCATTGAAGCGCCCTGGTCAACATATACCACCCAGGACCTGCTTGCCATTGGGTTTGTAGTCATCGGCGCAACATTTTTTGCATATCTCTTGAATATCTTCGGGCTTCATCATATCCAGGCTTCTGCAACGGGTGCATACATTTATCTGCAACCGATATTCGCCACCGTTGTAGCCGTTGTATTTTTAGGGGAGCATCTGACGATAATGAAAGTTTTATCGGCACTGCTGATCTTCATCGGCGTATTCCTCGTGCAACGTTCCAAACTAAAAAAAGCCGGATCAACGAATTGACCCGGCTTCAACGTTTATGGCGTTGTTACAAACAGCGTTATTGCTTTACTACTTGCTTGACGGACTGCATACCACCTGCGCTGGTCACTTTAACAACATATACACCATTTGTGTACGCATCCATGGATATAGTCATCCGAAGGGTATTGTTCAATTTGTTTTCTGAAAGCTGTGTAACCGGCCTTCCCAGTATATCATATACCACCACATTAATGGGCTCTTGCCTTTTACTATTCACAGTGATATCGATCCTCCTTGTCAGATTCTTGATGGATACAGATCCACGATTGTCAAAAAACAGTTTCTTCTCACCCAGATATACCTTTTCACCAAAGGATGTAACAGCATACAATTTGTACAGATTGTTTCCCTCAACATCATTCCCATCAGTTGAATTGTATGATTTGGTACTGTTTGCACCGCCAAGGGCTGGATAGTTGCCTAAACCAAGAAAGGTTTTATCGTCCTTAGCTTTCTCTATCTCAAATCTGGCAATTGCAAACTCATTTGATGTAGCCCATTTCACCTGAACGGTATTGTCTAATGTTGCCAGAGCAAATTCGGATAACTTCACAACAGGTTCTTTGACGTCAACTGCGGCAGAAGTTGAACAACCATTGGCATCTTTTACCTGATAGGAATACGTCCCTGCTTTAAGAGCGGTTGTATTTCCGGTAAACGTATATGGGGAAGCACCACCATTTGCTATAAGTTGAACATCTGTTGTACCGCCGATCTTAGTGATGGTGTTTGCCGTAGCCTGCAAGGTTATCGGCGAAGGTGCTTTAATGGTTACCGTTGAAGACACCGTCTGCCCGTCAGCATCCCTGACTGTTACCGTATAATTCCCTTCTGCAAGATTTGTAGCACTGGGCGAAGCCTGGGGTGTGCCCGTACTCCATGAATATGCATACGGAGGCTTTCCGCCAGTCACACTCACCGTTGCCCTACCATTGGATAGCCCGGCACAGGTAACGTCATTGTACGATAAAGAAACGATATTGAGTGGTGAGGAAGGACTGGGTCCTGTGATGTTCAATGTCTTGGCATCCACACATCCTTTGCTGTCTGTAACCGTATAATTATAAGTGCCTGCGGATACGGATGTGGTTGGGCCGGAGTATGTATAAGGCGGTGTACCTCCAGCTGCAGAAAGGGATACATTGGTAGTTCCCCCTGGTGCAGTGATTACACCTGCCGTAACAGATAACATCAACGCTTCAGGTTGCGATATGGTTACACTGCCTGTAACAGTGCTATTGTTTGCATCTTTAACCGTCACTGTGTAAGTACCTGCAGTCAGGTTAGTGGCTGTGGCACTTGTTTGTACAGGACTTGTGTTCCAATTGTATGTATAAGGCGCCTTGCCGCCTGATGGAGTAACGGTAACGCTACCATTGCTGTTGCCAAAGCAGCTGACATCTTGCTTACCAAGGGCAAGGATGATCGCCGAAGGTGCCGCCGGTTGGGTAATGGTAATGGTTCTGGGAGCTGAGCATCCCTTTGCGTCCGTAACGGTATAGGTATAGGTTCCTGCTGCAACATTGGCTGTAGGCCCTGTAAATGTATAAGGCGCTGTACCTCCTGCTGCTGCAAGGGTAACATTGGTTGTACCTCCAAAAGTTGAAATGGTACCTGCGGTAGCAGTGATGCTAAGTGGTGCAGGCTGAGTAATGGTTACAGAAGCAGTAGCTGTAGCACCAGCTGCATCCCTGACAGTTACGGTGTAGTTGCCTGCCGCAAGACCTGATGCGGTTGAAGAAGTTTGGGCAGGAGATGTACTCCAACTATAAGTGTATGGTGCAGTACCTCCACTCACGGACACTTTTGCACTACCATTGCTTCCGGCATTACAAATGACATTGTTGTTTACCGTTGCTGTGGCGTTCAAGGGCGACGGTGTAACGGAACCGCGCTTCTGCTGAAGCAACCACTCATAGGAATTTAACCCACCTACAAATTTATCTGTGGGATCATAAGAGGCTCCCCAGGCGTTGTGCCCGCCTGAAGGCCAGATAACTTTAATGGCTGGTGTGGGTGGATTAAAGCTATTGATTCCATTCACCCAACCTATGGTATTGCTAACCGTCACAACATCATCATCCTGATTGTGAGTGGCAAGTACGGGCAGATTGGCGTTTGCAATAACCTGCTGGCCAGCAGAATTAGGAGTGCTGGCACCGCAAATGGGAAATATTGCCGCGAGCCTGTTTGCTCGTGCTGGCGAACTCGCCGCATGATCCCAAACCGCACCACCACCCATACTCAAACCTGTAAGGTAAATGCGTTCCGGATCAATTTTATAATTCGCTTCTGTGAAATCGATGACATTGTTCACATCATTGGCACTGGGCCATCCTGCAAATTGTGGAACAATGATTATGAATGAAAAGTTTTGCCCACCTACAGTGAACTGGGAAGGGAAAGATCCATTGTTGATCAAGAGCGGCAGGCCTGTTCTGAGTACTCGCGAGAGTTCCGTGGTACCATTTCCTTTATCACCAACGCCGTGAATAAATACGATAACGGGAAATTTCTTTACCCCATCATAACCAACCGGAAGATACTCATAATAACCACCAATGCCCGGCGTAATCTGGTTTGGCTTTGGTTTCCAGGTTTGTCCACTTGCCTGCTGCAGAGATAGAACTGATAGACTACCCAATATCAAGGATAGTACAAGGATCAAGTTGTAAAATTTTTTCATAAGGTATGGATTCTACGTACGGTGTTTCAACAGGCAACTAGGTCAATAACGCATTTTTTTGCCAATTAATATTTTTGATGAAGGCAAAGAATATGCCATAAACATTATTTTCAACAATACCATTTTCGTTATTGAATGTATTCCCTTAACAATCAAGCCCCTCGCTTTGGAGGGGCTTGATTTTACTGAAGTAGCTTTCTATAGGTTTTATAACTTAATCACCTGCTTTGTATATCTGATATGGGCAGAGGTGATGGAAATGATATAGGCGCCTTTTGGTAACTCATCCATACTCATTTTAGTATTGAAGGTGAAGTATTGTTTGCTGTATTTACTGGACTTCAAAGGCCTGCCATTGAGGTCATATAGCATAACCTGTATATCTTCAATATTCTGATCTTCAATTATAATATCCAGTTGGTTAATCATGTTCCTGACTACCACCTTTTGCTTATTTTCATAAAGCAAATCCTTCTCTTCAAGTATGATACGCTCTCCATACATGGTCACCGCAACGATACGATAATTGTTGCGGGAAAGAGCAGGTCTGGGATCCTTCACCAGATAAGTGGCAAGTCTCATACTGCTCCACAGACTGGTGGTTTTTTTAATGGATGCAAAATTGTAATTATCTATTGAACGCTCTATCTCAAAATAGTCTATCGCATACTCATATGAAGTTCCCCATTTTAGGCTTACTGCGGAATCTCCTTTACTCACTTCAAATGATGTCAGTTTCACTGCTGGCTCGCGTACTTCAACCGTAGCAGATGCTCTACAATTTTTAGCGTCAGTGACTTCATATTGATAATCTCCAGCCCTGATACCAGAAGTTGTACCCAGGTATGTATAAGGTACTATACCACCTTTGGCATTCAGCGTCACATCGGTAAAACCGCCGATCTTCCTGATTAGACCAGGTGTGGCAATAAGCTCAAGCTTCTCAGGCTCAGCTAACACCACTGAAGCAGAAGCTTTACTCCCCTTGCTATCAACAACTGTGAAAGTATGTGTACCTGCACGCAAACCAGTAGTATCACCCATATATGTATATGGCGCCTTACCCCCCTGAACATTCACGCTCACATTTGTAGTACCACCGAAGCATTTTATCTCGCCAGCCGTAGCCTTAATGATTAGTGGATCTGGCTGGGTAAGTGTTAATGAAGTAGTTGCGGAGCACCCATTAGCATCTATAACAGAATAAATATGGGTGCCGGCAACAACATTTGTAGCATTGCCATTGAAGACATATGGCGCCACACCGCCGCTTGCCAGCAAAGTAATATTTGTGCTTCCTCCGTTTATCTCAATTGTTCCTGGTAATGCAGTTAATGCAAGCGGTAGAGGTTCCTTAATCTCAATTGAAGTGCTTGCACTTGCACCATATGCATCCGAGACCGTAAAAGCATATGTTCCTGCCTTGAGATCTGTTGTATTGCCAACTACCTGATAAGGGGCAGCACCTCCTTTGATATCAAGAATTACATTAGTTGTTCCTCCTGAGCATCGTATAGGAGCAGCCGAGGCGTTCAGCACAAGTTGTTGTGGTTGACCAAGTGTTACGGTACCCGTGGCAGAACATCCAAGGGCATCATTGACAATATAACTGTAGGTGCCGGCAGTAAGACGCTGGGTTTCACCAATAAACGCGTAAGGTGCAGTGCCACCAGTAGCAGATAATGACACTGAAGTTGTACCACCAAAATTTTGAATTGAACCAGGGGTGATCTGTAAGCTAAGCGCTGCTGGATGAGCAATGGTTACCGTTGCATTGGCAGAAGTTCCATTAGCATCCATTACCGTCACATTATAATTGCCAGCTTTTAAACCAAGTGCAGTTTTTGTTGATTGCACCGGAACAGTGTTCCACGAATAGGTATAAGGCGCAGCTCCATTTTCTACTTCAACAGTGGCCGTGCCATCGTTTCCATCAAAACAGTTGACATCCTTGGCTTTCACAGAAAGCGAAAGAGGGGTTAGCACAGGCCTCGGAGCCGGTTGACTGATACTGATGATGGTATCCTTGGTGCATCCGTTCTGGTCAGACACACGGTATGTATAAGTACCTGCGGTAACGTTAGCCGTTAGGGCCCCTGAAAACGCATATGGCGGCGTCCCTCCTTTGGCTTGCAGCTCAACAGTAGTTGTTCCACCGAAAGAAAGGATGCTTCCCGGGATTACATTGATCTGGATCGGTTCAGGCTGTGACACAACAAAAGAAACAGTGGCAGTTTGCCCGTTGGCATCTGAAACAGTCAAAGAATAACTGCCTGCAGAGAGACCAATGGCAGCGGGGCCGGACTGAACAGGCGATGTATTCCATGTATATACAAAAGGTGCTGTGCCTCCGCTTACCGTTGCTGTGGTAGAGCCATCGGCACCGTTATAACAACTTACATTCCGGATAGAACTGATATTCACAGAAACAGCCGCTGGTGCCGGTTCAGTTATGGTTACTGATTTTACATCACTACACCCTTTGGCATCAGTTACTGTATATGTATACGTACCTGCTTTTACGCCCGTTTCCGGTCCTGTAAATACATAAGGCGCGGTGCCCCCGGTAGCAGATAAGGATACTGAAGTAGTGCCTCCGAAATTTTGGATTGTACCCGGTGTGATCTGTAAGCCAAGTGTTGAAGGTTGGGTGATGGTTACGGTTTCATTCGCTGAAACCCCATTAGCATCTCTGACATTTACGGTGTAGGTTCCGGCTTTGAGGCCAACGGCAGTTTGTGTTGATTGCACGGGTATTGTGCTCCAGGTGTACACAAAAGGAGCCGTACCTCCGCTTACCAATGCAGTAGCGGAACCGTTAGAGCCATTAGAACAACTAACACTTTGGACGGAACCGATAACCAAAGAAACAGCTGCAGGCGCAGGTTCTGAAATGGTCAGTGATTTCACATCACTACAACCGTTGGCATCCGTCACCGTATAACTATATGAACCGGCTCGTACGCCGGATACAGGCCCGGTAAATGTATATGGCGCTGTTCCGCCGGTTGCACCCAAAACAACATTGGTATTGCCACCAAAAATGTTGATCGTACCGGGAACTACATCGATCTTCAGGGGCTGGGGTTCAGTGATGTTCACCTCCAACCGTGCCGAATTATTGTTGGCATCTGTTACCATAACGGTATATTTTCCCGCTTTCAGTTGAGAAGCCGCAGGGGAATTTTGTACCGGTACAGTATTCCAGGTATAAGTAAATGGTGCCAGGCCTGAAGTGGCACGTATCTCGGCGGAACCATCGGTTCCACCAAAACAAGATACATCTTTACGGCTCACCAGTTCACCGGCAACAGTAGGTTGCGGAACTGGTGGCTCTGTAATTGTGATGGTTGACGTGGCTTTACATCCTTTGGCATCCGTTACGGTATAAGTATAACTACCAGCCCTGACATTTGTGGTAGGACCATCGAATACATATGGAAAGGTCCCTCCTGTTGCGGACAACGAAACAGAAGTGCTTCCTCCATTAGAGGGAATAGTACCTGCAGTGGCCGTTAGGCTTAATAAAGCAGGCTGCGTAATGGTAACGGATGTGGTTGCAGTTACACCATTTGCATCCCTGACCGTCACGGTGTAATTTCCGGCCACCAGATTGCTTGCCGTTGCGGAAGTTTGCGAGGGACTTGTGTTCCAGCTGAATGAATAGGGTAGAGTACCTCCGCTTGCTTGCGCGGTTGAGCTGCCATTGGAATTTCCAAAGCAACTGATCATGGAGGAAGCCGATATGGATACCGTTAATGGCGAAACAGGTGTCACAACTTCCCTTGAATACTGAAGCATCCACTCATATGCATTCAAATTACCAATCAGTTTCTCTGCCGGATCATAAGTCCTTATCCAAGAGTTGTGGTAGTCTCCATTCCAGATCAGCTTAACGGCAGGCGGATTGGAATTATAACCATTAATACCATTGACATATCCAATCGTATTCGAAGAAGGTACAGTGGGGTCAAGGTCATTATGGGTTGCCAATACCGGCAACTTTGCATTCGCTATGTTCTGGATTCTGAGGGAGTTAGGATTGCTGGCACCACAGACAGGTAATATAGCCGCCAAACGTTTGGCATTGGCCAAAGATGCACCTGCATAATCCCAGGTAGCTCCTCCGCCCATACTTAAACCCGTCATATAAAGGCGGGATGCATCGGCCCGGTAATTGGCCTCAATAAAATTCAGTATGTTATGAATCTGCGTCGGATTTGGCCAGCCCGAGAACTGGGGAACGATGGCGATGAAAGAAAACTGCTCCCCATTAACAGTGAACACATCCGGAAACTGTCCTGCATCAATAACTGCTGGCAAGCCATTTCGGCGAACAAGATCTAATTCAGATATACCATTTCCCATGTCCCCTACACCCTGAATAAATAATATCACTGGATACCGTTTATTGGCGTTGACAGGGTTTCCATAACCAACAGGTAAGTATTCAAAATACCCGCCTGTTCCGGAAGTCATGCTCACATATTTAGGAGTCCAGGTCTGGCTATAACCAGAAAAGGAAAAACTGAGCACCAATAAAAAAGTAAATAGCACGCTACAAATCCAGCCAGATTTTCTCATCAGATCATTTCGCTTAAGGATAGACGCAAAAAAAATAAACTTCCAGAGGGTATGAGAATCGAAATGATTTCACAAGTTGGTCTGCACCAATTCCACAAAATCACATTTTCTTGACCGGACCGCTGAGTCCAAAGAACATGCCATTTTTTTAGATTGGGGCTAGCTTTGCCCAAACTGTTAACAACTCGCCTAAATAGCGTTTAAGAATTGTCTTTTTGAATCATTTATTCATTTATCAACATAAAAAAACGGACGCAAATGCCTCCCATACTACTTAAGTAAATAGCATCAGGGAACTTGGTTTTTCCGTGAATCAGTTTTTGATCAGTTTGAGGCTAAAATGGTTATCCTGATTTTGGCCTTCCACTACATATACACCTTTTTGAAGCCTGCTGATATCGAGCGTTGTCCTCGGCTGTCTGGGTGGCACCACCTGACGCATCAGGGTTCTGCCAGACATATCAACGATCCTTAGATTAAGTGGCTCCCGCAGGTTGTTGCTCACTTCAAGGGTTGTAGTTGACGATGTTACATTGGGAAATAACCTGGCTGAAATATTTTTAGTTCCCATGAACACTTTTCGGATTCCAATCACCTCAATATGGCCATCCCGGTCTTTCTGGATCAGCCGATAGTACAGATATCTGGATTGGGTTTCTTTTGTATCCAGATACTGATACCGGCGCTCAATGGATGAATTCCCTGCTGCAGGCAAAGTAGCCAACGCAGAATAAAAATTACCATTCTCAGATCTCTCCAGTATGAATTCCAAACTGTTTGACTCTGTAGAAGTGACCCAATTCAACTCTACCCCCTCATCAACCCTTTCTGCTTTAAATGAAGTGACATGCACCGGCAGAATGATTGCAACACTTGTGTTGCGCTTGAGCAGCATCCACTCATAAATGGTATAAGGATCTCCAGTGGCAGGGTCTACATATACCGGCGCCTGGGTGGAAGACATTGCACCTCCATACCGCGTGGGATATGTCCTGGTCCAGCCATCATGGTTCTGATAGTATCCGGCTAAAACCTGTTGTTTATCTAATCCTGGAGGTTGATACGTATAAAGGAATCTGTAATCGGTCAGCCAGTTGCTGCCACCCGGATACCCTCGCATCAAATTAGTAGCCTGATCAATTCTCGTTATCACATCTGCTTTCGTATTATTAGTAACGTAGTCGTAGCTATTAACAACCGAAAAAATATGGGTTTGGTTATCAATGATCCGCTGAACACCCTCGGTTGTGGTTAAATTTTCATTGTACGCACAAACGGGAACGGTGGCCGCCAGCTTATTTCTTGTTTGGCTGGCAGGAAACACCCATCCAAGGTTACCACCATTACTCAAGCCAGTCAAATAGATGCGCTGGGGGTCAACGCGGTACAATTTTTTAGCGAGATCAATGGCGGAGTCAATATCAGTAATAGTAGGCGACATCACGTTTACACAAAGTCCCTGATCGCCCCGGTACATTAGGGCCATAGCAATAAAACCTTCTGTAGGTCCATTTGTGGGATTATAAACCACCCCCGGCGTTTTTACCGGAACAGCAGACATATAGGCTCCATTGTCCCTTAACTCGGTAGGAAGGGCAGTAAAGAAATTCGATGGTCCAAAAAACTTGCCTAAACCCCAGGTATTGCTTGGCCTGGCCGGATTCAGTACGCCGTTACGATCCACAAAAGGAGGTTCAAGATATAATACACCATGCTGAATTTCCCCGCATCCAGGCAAAAACAAGAGCAACGGATAGAGCTTATTGGCGTTTTCCGTTTTATCATAATTCTGCGGAAGGAACTCTAAATAGCCCGGTAATCGGTTGGAGATATAGTATTTGGTTCTTTTGGAAGGATCATTGCTTGCATAAGTTGTATCATTCAATTCGTCTTTAGGAAAATAGAGCTTCCAATTCAAGGTGTCCGTGGTGCCAGTTCTTGGTCTCAACCGCCATGGATGTGGTTGTCCATTGTCGTTATACCATACCGTATCAACGGGATCAAAAACGTATTGCGCTGTTGCCATGTCACAAAACGACATGCTAACGATTAACAACACAATACTCAATGTGCTTTTCTTCATTATTAACGATTTGATCAATTTAAAAAGGGTAAATGGTTCACGATAGGGTGGATTAAACGCTCCAATCCTGCAACGAAACAGTGCTGTTAACAACTTGTTTCGTTGCAGGATTGCGTACTATTGCTTGATAATTTAACAACAACATTCTTTGATGTTCCTATGACCTGAACCATATACATCCCCCTTGAAAGCTTGCTCACATCCAGATTTACGCGGTTCTGTCTCCGGGCGATCACCTGCTGCATCAACGGTCTTCCTGCCACATCAATCACCCGCACCGTCAGTGCTTCATTCACCAACCCCGGAATATCCAGATTGATATTGCTGGTGGCAACATTCGGATAAATACTCACTTCAAATCCACTATTGCCAATATAAATTTTCCGCACACCGGTGATGGTAGACTTTCCATCACGGTCAACCTGCGTCAGCCTGTAATATTCCTCTACGTCACCATTTAAAGGCGTCATGTATTTTCTACATACATCATTGTTCTCAATTTGGTTGCCACTAACTATACAAGCCATAACAATTAGACCCTGGGTTAGGCCGCCAAATGCAGGATATGCTTGCCCGGGTGTTTTCAACGGTATTGCTGAAAAGTAATCGCCATTGAACAACAATTCTCTGGGTAGTGAATTAAAGAGATCATTACCCCCAGATGGCTTCATAATTCGTCCCAATCCACGGCTATAATTGGGCATAACCATCGTTCTTGTACCGGACGGCGCATGGGTATAAAAAACACCATTTCCCAATTCACCGCAGCCGGGGAAGTAAATGATCAACGGGTATGGCTGGGTATTGCCTGGAGCATTATAATCTTTAGGTAAGTACTCCATGTAACCTTGAACACGCTCACTGATATAGTACTGACTATTTTTCACCCTAACAACTGTGTCATTATCAATCAATACCGATATCGGCTCGATACTTATCGATCTATCGATTCCTCTGGCAAATCCAGGAATATTAGTTGTGTTATTAAAATCACGGTAATCAGGATTCGGATAGAAAGGGAATACCTCATCCTTCAATCCTATCCTTGGTGTAAGTGTCCAGGGAAAAGTGCCAGAATTACCCTCCCAACGATGCGGGATAGTTGTTGGATTGGATGATGGAACCCATTTACCTCCTGGAGCCTTAAAATCAAAAGGCTGCTGAGAATAAGAATAATTGTTCATCAAGAGAAATAATCCTAAAAAGAACTTGTTCAGGGTAAGAACTCGGGTTAAAACTTGTGATTTCATTCTAATGCTCTTCTTGAGTGTTTGAAACAAACAATTCAATAGGCATTGGACTCCGTAAGATTTTTGAAAAGGAGAGGATTTCAGGGCACTCCGAAATGGAGGGGCTGTAAAATTACAATTTTATGGCATAATTCAAAGACATTTTTCACCAAAGCTGCGCCCGCACTGCGTTTGGTTCTAAGAATGAACCAGTTAGCCTGCCTATTTTTTTTCGGAATTTAAGATCAGGATACCCATGCCGCTCTTTTTTGGCTTAATTTACTGCTTCCAAAAAAATCATACTGTAACATGAGAAAAGGTCTATTTGCCCTCCTATTGGTCCTTGGCATCTCCCAAATCAAGGCCCAAACCGGTTTCCCGGTTAATGGTGTGGCGGATCCGCGGCATGGCACCTATGCATTTACGAATGCAACCATTGTCAAGGATCCCCAAACCACGGTTTCCAATGCAACCCTGGTGGTTAAAGATGGTAAGATCATTGCCATCGGCACCGGGGTTACCATACCCAAAGAAGCCCAGGTTTGGGACTGCAAAGGAAAATTCATTTATCCATCATTCATTGATGCCTATACCGATTATGGCACACCGCCACCTGCACCGGCGGGCCGCTTTAGCTTTGGAGGTCCCGCGCAACTCGCAACTACCCAAAAAGGACCCTACGGCTGGAACCAGGCCATCAAGTCCGATGTTGATGCCGCAAAAGTCTTCAGTGTAGACGATAACAAGGCCAAGGGCCTTCGGGAAATGGGCTTCGGCACGGTGCTTACCCATGTGAAAGACGGCATCGCCCGGGGAACCGGAACGGTAGTGACCCTCGCCGCTGAAAAAGAAAACCTCGTAGTGCTGAAAGACAAAGCATCGGCCCATTACTCTTTTAACAAAGGCTCTTCCTCACAGGCATATCCCAGCTCCATGATGGGTTCCATCGCCCTGCTCCGCCAGAGCTACCTGGATGCCCGCTGGTACAAGGCCAATGAGAAAACAGCGGAGACCAACCTCTCTACCAAGGCCTGGAACGATAACCAATCCCTCCCCCAGATCTTTGAAGTCACAGACAAATGGACGGCGCTGCGTGCAGACCGCATCGGGGATGAGTTTGGTGTTCAGTACATCATAAAGGCCGGAGGCAATGAATACCAGCGCATTAAAGAGATCGCCGCTACCAAGGCTACCTACATCCTCCCCCTGAACTACCCCCAGGCGATGGATGTGGAAGATCCCAACGATGCCCGTTTTGTCTCCCTTTCAGACCTGAAAAACTGGGAACTGGCCCCTACCAATGCAGCCGCATTTGAAAAAGCTGGCATTCCATTCTGCCTTTCAACCGCAGACCTGAGGGACAGCAAGACCTTTATGGCCAACCTGAGAAAAGCCATCGACAATGGCCTCTCTGAAACAAAGGCCCTTGACGCGCTGACCAAGACGCCCGCACAAACCCTCGGGATCTATGATAAAGTCGGTAGCCTGGAAACAGGTAAACTGGCCAACTTTATCATCACCAGTGGACCCGTTTTCGCAGCAAACACATCGATCCTCCAAAACTGGATCCAGGGCACTAAATACGGTGTGAAAGAAGACCAGTGGAACAGCATCAAAGGCACGTACAATATCGCGGTTAGTTCTCCCGCCGGAACAACCAACTATATACTTGACGTGAAGAGTGCTGCTTCGGCAAACATGATTGGCAAGGATACCGTTACCGCCAAATTCAGTACCGATGGCAAACAGGTACGCATCGGATTCACGCCAACAAAGCGCTCAAAGAATAATATCCGGCTTAGCGGTGTAAGCAATGGCGACAGCTGGACGGGCTACGGTGAAGATTCTGCTGGTACCCGGCTTACATGGACAGCCAGTTTGGTGAAGAAGGGAGAAGATAAAGTGGATAGTGTGAAGGCTAAAACGCCGGCGATACTAGGTAAGGTGACCTATCCTTTCCTTCCCTACGGTCTTGAAGAAGCAGCGAAACAAGAGACCATCCTGATCAAAAATGCTACCGTGTGGACAAGCGATGCCGCCGGTAAAATGGAGAATACCGATGTGCTCGTAAAAAATGGCAAGATCGCACAGATCGGAAAAAATCTTGCGGATCCTGCTGCGCGTGTGATTGACGGCACCGGCAAACACCTCACGCCAGGGCTCATTGATGAGCACTCACACATTGCAGCCTCTTCCATCAACGAAGGCGGCCAATCAGTAACTTCTGAAGTGCGCATCGCAGATAACCTGAATCCCGATGATATTAATATCTATCGTCAGTTAAGTGGTGGCGTCACCACTTCGCATATCCTGCACGGCTCTGCCAATACCATTGGCGGACAAACTCAGTTGATCAAACTGCGTTGGGGTGCAAATGATGATGAGCTTAAGTTCCAGGGCGCGCCCGGCTTCATCAAATTCGCATTGGGCGAAAACGTAAAACGCAGCAGCGCCAGCAGCGGCAACAATCGCTTCCCCGATACCCGTATGGGTGTGGAGCAAGTGATTGCAGATGCCTTCCAAAGAGCAAAAGAATATGAAGCAGAATGGAAAGCCGCTGATGAGAACAATAAGAAAAAAGGAGCTACCCCCATCGTAGTCCGCAGAGACCTTGAATTGGACGCACTGGTGGAGATCATGAACAGCAAACGTTTCATCACCATGCACTCATACGTTCAAAGTGAGATCAACGCAGCCATGAAAGTGGCAGAGCGCTATGGCTTCCGCATCAACACCCTCACACACATTCTGGAAGGATATAAAGTAGCAGATAAAATGAAGGCCCATGGTGCAAATGCTTCTACTTTCTCTGATTGGTGGAACTATAAGGTTGAGGTGATCGATGCCATTCCTTACAATGCAGCCATCATGAGTAAAGTTGGTGTGAATGTGGCCATTAACTCTGATGATGCAGAGATGGCACGACGCTTAAACCAGGAGGCAGCCAAGAGCATTAAGTTCGGTGGACTCACAGAAGAAGAAGCCCTGAAGATGGTGACCATCAATCCTGCAAAGATGTTGCGCGTTGATGACAAAGTGGGCAGCATCAAAGTAGGTAAAGATGCAGATCTTGTTTTGTGGAACGATAACCCCCTGAGCATTTATGCGAGGTCAGAAAAGACGATTGTAGATGGCATTGTTTATTTCGATAGAGATAAAGAAGCCGATAAACAAAAAGCGATCAACGCAGAGCGTATGCGCATCATCAACAAGATGATCGGCGAGAAAAGATCCGGCGGTCCTGTGGGTCCGGCCATGCCTTCCATGAACATCATTATGAACTGTGGTGATCATGATCATAGTCATGGATTGTTAACGGTAGAAGGAAATTAAGTCAAAAATCAAAAGTCAAAAAATGAAGAAATTAATCATAGCGGCCTTCGCACTTCTCCCTTTCACTTCTTCCTTTGCCCAGGATGATGTGTATCCTGCAAAAGAATACAAGGGCTTACTGTTCATCAAGAATGGTATCGTGCATGTAGGCAACGGCCAGGTGCTGGAGAACGCAACCATTAAGATCAGCAACGGTAAGATTGAGCAAATTGGCACCAACCTACCCATTCCGGTTGATGATGTGAAGGTGTTTGATGCAACCGGAAAGCATGTGTATCCAGGGCTGATCCTCGCCAATTCAAACCTTGGCCTGGTAGAAGTCAACAGCGTAAGGGCCAGCAGCGATGCAGAAGAAATCGGCGACTACAATGCCGGTATTCGATCCATCGTAGCATACAATACAGATTCCAAAGTCATCAACACCCTCAAACAAACGGGTGTATTACTCGCAAACGTGGTGCCCCAAGGTGGTATCATCAGTGGCACATCAAGCATTGTACAATTGGATGCATGGAACTGGGAAGATGCTGCTTACGTGATGGACAATGCCGTTCATTACAACATGCCTGATCTGTTTGCAAGACCAAGTCGCTTTGGTGGATTCGGACCTCAGGCACCACAAGGAGATCCCGTGAAACAGGGCCTGGAAGAAATTGAACAGACCAAGGCCTTTCTGAAAGAAGCAAGAGCATATGCACTTTCTGCAGACAGGAAAGAAACCAACCTGAAGTTTGAAGCTTTGAAAGGGTTGTTCGATAAATCGAAAAAGTTCTTTGTTCACGCAGACATCGTGAAGCAAATGCTGATGGCCATCAACTTCAAAAAAGAACTCGGTCTGGATGTAGTGATCGTTGGTGGAAGTGAAAGTTTTCAGATCGCAGAGTTGCTGAAACAAAACGATATCCCAGTGATCGTAAACCAAATGCATTCGCTGCCAACCATGACCGAAGATGCGGTAGACTTGCCTTACAAACTTCCTGCATTGTTGCAACAAGCCGGCGTATTGTATGCCATCAACGATGAAGACGGTCAGCATCGTGGAAAGAACCTGCCCTTCAACGCAGGTACTGCTGCTGCATATGGTTTAACAAAGGAACAAGCCCTGCAAGCCATTACGTTGAATGCAGCGAAGATCCTCGGTATTGCCAATAAAACTGGTTCTATTGAAGTAGGCAAAGACGCTAATATTGTGATCAGTACGGGCGATATCCTGGATATGCGCAGTAACAATATCACACATGCATTCATTCAAGGTAGGCACCTTGATCTCACAGACAAGCACAAGCAACTGTACGATCGTTATAAATACAAGTACGATATCAAGTAGGAGGTCGCATAGTTCACAGGTCGCAAGTTCGCAGGACGTCCTGCGAACTTGCGACCTGCGAACTGCGACCTAACTTTTTTGTTTCGGATAATCAAAAAACAACAACATCTTCTCCGCCTTCCTGATCTCTTTCCACTCATTAGTATTTGCTGCAAATCCCAGCACACTGCAGGTTGGCATATTATCTATCCGGATGATCCCCAATGAATTGGCAAAATCCGTG
>Ga0207941_1000211_pt1 | contig 18766 bp, 21 predicted proteins | sample LakMenEpi13Sep12_FD_150695 | JGI IMG/M metagenome (GOLD analysis project Ga0207941, IMG submission 150695) | Freshwater microbial communities from Lake Mendota, WI - 13SEP2012 deep hole epilimnion (SPAdes) | ecosystem: Environmental > Aquatic > Freshwater > Lake > Epilimnion/Euphotic zone ...
TCGCCCCCATTCGGATCGTCGGAAAACCCTACGACGAGCGATGCGTTGTTGATCCCCTTGGCCTCCCCGGATACATCGTTCAGCAACAAAGGAAGCAGTACGAATTCGCCTTTCGCGGAAACGAAGCAAGGCTGCCGCAACCCGGTCGGACCTCGTACCGAACCGGCCATTTCCGATTGGTCGTTGATGCCTCGCAAGTACAACTGCTCGCGTGACAAAAGCGATCGCTCCCATGCGCCGGACTGGCCCTGTGCCCAGCGATATAACGCGCTATCGACACTGCCATCAGGCAGCGTCCCCTCGGTACAGCAGCCGGCGATCGACTTGCCGTCCGGAGATATCATCAAACCACCTGACATCAAATAAGGGTTGTTCTCGTACTGCGTAGGCAGAACGGTGATCGACCATTGCTGCTGGCTTGGATCGTACTCCCACAATGCAGGTCGCAGTCGATTCGGTCCGGTGGTGTAACCTGTGATACGCTTTCCGTCTGCTGAGATGGCTTGGGGATGGTTGACGTTGTCTCCCTCCGCTTTGGGTAACAAGGTAAAGGCGTCTTGCTTTGGATCCCATACCGTTCCGATCAGTGATCCGTCCTTGCTCCCTGAGGGTCTCGTGGCATACCCAATGACCAACTCGGTATCGCTGATGCCGATGGGCTCAAAATTTGTATAAGCGTTGGGCGTTGGGATATCTTTCGTGCCGTAGGTCCCGCTGTAGAACGGACGAGGAATCCACATAGCCCCTGCCTTGTCCGGAACCTCGCGGGTCCCGATGACCGATCCTTGATTGTTGATCGCTAGGGCCTGTGACAATGTCCAAGAATTGTGGAACCACTCGATTTCTCCTCGCTCGTTGGTTTGCTTGCAGATCGTCGGTTCTTGCCCATAGAGATGCAAGGCAAAGAAAAGCGGTGATGCAATCACCAGGAGTCGGGAAATGAAAAGGCTTGATTTCATGATCTCAATGCAGCCAAAGGGTGCTCGGTCTTTCTTCGCCGCCCGGTTTTACTTCTCCGCCCGGTTTACCTTTACAGCTCGGGCCGTCGATCGCATACCGGCGACACTGACGCTGGATCTATCTTACTCGTTTTGCGGATCCTTGGTCGAACGGGACTGAGCTTGTCGCAGAATCTCTGCCTGCGCCTTTTTGAGTCGCTCTGGCCAGAGGAACTTAGGGGCCGAGGAGGGGTCATAGCCTGTCAGGTGGTCGGAAAGCCTAGTCGGTGGCTTGGTGTAGCGAAACGCTGTTTCGCCGAAGACTTCTCGGCATAGCCCTGCAAGGCGAGCATCGTATTCGACGAGTTCTTCGCGGGTATTGACGTGGTTGTGATCGTGATCGTCTTGCCGGTTGTCATCAAACCAGGATTGCACACCTTCGGCGAAGTACTCGTGGTGGTTAACGCTGGCGTATTTGCCTTTCCACAACCCCTCTTGCATCGCGGCATCATAAGCGGCCTTGACCCTGCTATCGAAGGTTGGATCGACATTGACCATTCCCCGCAGGTGAATGTTGTGCGCCAATTCGTGAATGAGAATATTCTCTGTCGAATAAGGGTCCCCGGGGTAGCACAGCAGATTCTCTTCGCCACACGAACAAAAGGGATCGGTCTGGCTTCCACCCATTCCCCTGGCACGAGCGTCGTAGTAATCGTTCGGGGCGATCCCTGGGAATCCGGCTACTGGCCTTACAGCTAGCCACTCCCATTCGGGCTGCTGGGTGGTGAATTCGTTCCATGCCAGTATGCAAAGCCGCGAACCACTCTGGATCATCGCCTTGCGCACATCCGGACGCTCTGCGAGCATCAAGTCGACGAGATAGGCAGCTTCCTTCAATGCATAAGGATTAACTCGGTCCGATGCGACGATCGGAAATCCATGCGCCTCGAGCCTCTGGGTATAGAAACCAGGAACTCCCCCGGCTCGGAACGCCTGTACGGGAACTTGACTGGTCACTTCGTCTTCAAAACCGCCATCGCGATCTGCGAGAGCAAATCGATGTCCAAGCGTTGTCTTGATCGAGGATTGCTGCCCAGGCTCTAACGTCCGATTGAAAACGCGCTGCGTATCGGATTGGATCCAGAAAACATCCAATGCTCGATCCGTACCATTCAAAATCTGGAGCTTAGGCTCCAAAACATCCTGTGCCGTGGCTCGGCCTTGAACCGAAAAAAGGCTTAGCGAACTTTCGCACAACAGGCATACAAGTAACACGACAAGGTACCGTCCGATGCACATCGATCTACCCTTTCTTCCGCGTTGCTCGATAACGCTCAATGAGGGCATTGGTCGAACTATCATGATGCAATTCTAAAGCTTCAGGGGACTCAAGCTCTGGAACGATTCTTTGCGCAAGGACTTTGCCCAACTCGACCCCCCATTGATCGAACGAATCGAGATTCCAAATCACCCCCTGAGTAAAGACAATATGCTCGTACAACGCGACCAACTTCCCGAGCGAACCTGGGGTTAGCCGTTCGAGCAGCAAAACATTGCTTGGTCGGTTCCCATCGAATTCCCGATGCGGAGCCAACCACTCGGGAGTTCCTTCTTGGCGGACTTCATCGAGCGTCTTTCCAAAAGCCAACGCCTCGGCTTGGGCAAACACATTGGCCATGAGCAAATCGTGATGTCGGCCAACCGGATTGAGCGAGTGACAAAACGCGATAAAGTCGCATGGGATCAATCGTGTGCCTTGGTGGATCAACTGATAAAAAGAGTGCTGGCCATTCGTACCCGGCTCGCCCCAGTAAACCGCCCCGGTGTCATAGTTCACATGGTTTCCTGCGAGGGTCACGCGCTTCCCATTGCTCTCCATCGTCAGTTGCTGGAGGTAAGCTGGGAATCTTTTCATGTACTGATCGTAAGGCAGTACAGCGATCGATGATGCTTGGAAAAAATTGTTGTACCAGATCCCCAAAAGCGCCATGAGGACAGGGATGTTGCTGTGCCAAGGTGCTGTCCGGAAATGCTCGTCCATCTGTCGAAAGCCCTGGAGCATCGCATGAAAATTCTCAGGGCCAATTGCGATCATGGTCGAAAGCCCAATGGCCGAGTCCATCGAATACCGGCCACCGACCCAATCCCAAAAGCCGAACATGTTGGCCGTATCGATTCCAAACTCGGAAACCTTTGCAGCGTTGGTCGAAACGGCGACAAAGTGCTTTGCAACCGCCTCTTGGCCCGCCCCGAGCCCTTGGAGCAACCAGTCCTTGGCCGTCTGGGCATTGGTCATGGTCTCTTGGGTCGTGAAGGTCTTCGATGCGACAATGAAAAGGGTCTCGGCTGGATCCAAGCCCTCGACGGCCTCGGAGAAATCCGTTCCGTCGACGTTCGATACGAATAGGAAGTTCAACGACCGATCGCTGTAGTTTCTCAGAGCCTCGTACGCCATCACCGGCCCTAGGTCCGACCCCCCGATTCCTATGTTGACGATGTTGACGATCGATTTTCCTGTGTGCCCCTTCCACTGCCGACTCCTGAGTCGATCGCAAAAGCTGGACATTTGATCGAGGACTTCGTGGACATCAGGAACGACATTTCTCCCACCGAGTTCGATGCTTGCATTTCGAGGAGCTCTTAAAGCCGTATGGAGCACGGCGCGATTTTCGGTGATGTTGATCGCATCACCTCGAAACATCGCTTCGATCGATGGCCTAAGTTCCGACTCATCGGCAAGTGCAAAAAGGTGCTTGAGCGTCTCTTGATCGATGCGGTTTTTCGAGTAGTCGAGGTAAATCCCCTCGGCTTCGATACCAAAGACCTTTCCTCGCTGAGGGTCTTTGCTGAACAAATCCCGCAGATGCACTCCTTGGATCTTGGAGAAATGGGCCTGAAGCGATTTCCAACTGGTTCGTTCCGTCAAAGGTGCGGTAGTCTTCATACGATCGAATTCCTGAGAGGACCAAAAAGGGAATCTAAAAAAGCCGCTAGGCAAGCATTAGATCCTAATGGAAGCCGAAACCTCTGTGAATATCCTGCTCGATCCACCCCATTTTCAGGATGGGCTGGCACATCGGGCCCTTGGATGGGTTCCGGCCTAGCCCATAGATAGGTTCGGCCACGAGGAGCTCAGACGGCAAGAAAACCGATCTGTGAGGTGCGTGCGCGGTATTAGAAACGGCGTGTTTGACGCGGTTGTGGCTCGGCCTGAACGGTTTCTTGGATTCCCGCAACTGGGACTTCGATCGCGCTCGAGGCGGGCAGTAGATCCCGGATCTTTTGGCTCAAGACCGCTGCATCGTACCAATTGAAGCTCATCGATGGATCGGCAGCGTAACGGCCCAGCAGACGCAGCAGTTCCGTACGTCGCTTTGGATCGAACACAAAAACAAAGTGTTCCTCGCCACGCACCAGAGCGATGACATTGACTTGTTCGCTTCGGACCGTTTTGTCCATAGGTCGGATTCCAATGCCAGCAGATGGGCCGCAAGAAAGTAAGCGGCTTGTGCGGTATGGATCGGACGCAGGATCGTTAAAAAATGAACGGACCTACCTGACCTGTTTTGATCGTCAAGGTCGTCATAGAGTCCCAGAAACTTGGTGAATGCTAGCTGACTTTTAGAGTCCAAAAACCGACCGCAACCAAGAGAAACCGTACTTATCCCAGAGCGGATTTGCTTGCGGTGGGTGAGTCGAATCGGTTCGGACAGCTCGAACGATTTCGCGGCGTTCTTCGAGCCAGTTCCTTGAGTCGTTTTTCGAGTCGACGGTCAGTGCGTTGCCAGCCGTCTGCCCGAGGGCGCGGTCGATGAGCGGATTGAGGATCGTTTCAAAGTGGTCCTCGGAGCCTTGCTCCATGCATCGGAGCAACGAACCTGGGTCTGGGGTTTGGTATTCGCGGTCTTCACGATCGACTGGGCGGGTCAATTGGATCCGTTCCCAAGGGTTTTTGCGGCGTCGGGGATCGAGGAGTCGGTAGGTTGCAAGTGCGATTTCTTGGCGTGAACGCTCGATCAATTCCGGGGAGTTAAACGGTGCCCGCTCTTGGACGAGCCGAGCCATTTTTTTGGATGCCTCGAGGATTGCCTGCTCGTTGCTCTCGGAAGTCTTCAGTCCGAGGAACTTGAAGTAGACGCGGTTGGCTTTGCTTGAGGAGGGTTGTTTCGCAGCAAGCGGACGCTGGGCGTCAGGGTTCGGCTCGTTGTGAAATGGGTTTGACATGATCGGGCAGGGGTTATTCGGCGAATGGGTTGGTTGGTAAGGTGGTAGGATTGGTCTATCGGAACGATCTTATTCGCAAGTCCACATGGGTCTAGAGCATTGTTAAGGACGATAAGTCACAGCCAACCCCCCTGTTGGTTCGGGGGTTGCCTTCTTGGTGGTTCCGCCCCCCGTCAGATCGGGACAGGGTGGTTTAAGTTCCCCCAAGAGTGCAGAGGGACTGAGGAAAGATTTTTTCGAAAAACCCTTCGCCGACCAAATGCGAAGAAACGCTATCAAAACGCTGAAATTTGTTCTTTTTTTGGAATTTCTCAAAGTAGACATTTAGTCGCATCGCGTTGTATCGAGTCGCTGGGGCTCTGGGGCTCTGGCTGTCCTAGAGGGCCGAGCACAGGCACGGGTCTTTCTTTGGGGTGCATCGGTTTTGTGCTACACTGTGTTCCGGTGTTCCTATGGATGTTTAGACTCACCGGGCAGCTTGTGCTGCGCCGCTATCATTTGCCGATTTTTTCTTACCACTGAAATTTTTCGAACCTCTCGACAACTTGGAGATTTGAGCATGATCCGTTCGCAGTCGACGTCTAGGCGTCATTTTTTGTTTGGGGCCGCAGGGGCTTCGGTCCTCGCGAGTTGCCCGTTCCGGGCCATGGGGTATCAGTCACCCAACGACCGGCCGGTTTTTGCGACGATTGGATTGCGCAATCAGGGTTGGGCCATCACGAGCAAGTCGTTCAAGTTCGCGAATTTTGCGGCATTGGCCGACGTCGACTCCAAGGTCCTTGAGGATAATGTCGGCAAGGTTCAAAAGGCCCAGGGTCACAAGCCGGATGCTTACAAGGATTACCGCAAGATCCTTGACCGCAAGGACATCGATGCGGTGATGATCGCCACCCCGGATCACTGGCACACCAAGATCGCCGTCGAGGCGATGCTCGCGGGCAAAGACGTCTATTGCGAGAAGCCTTTGACGCTGACGATCGACGAGGGCAAGCTCATCGAGAGGATTGTCAAGCAGACGGGTCGAGTGTTCCAGGTCGGCACGATGCAGCGAACGGAGTTTAACAATCAGTTCTTGATGGCCGTCGCTTTGGTACAGCATGGCCGAATCGGCAAAGTCAAGAAGGTCACTTGCGGGATCGATGCGATGGAAGCATCGCCGATGATTCCCGAGACGGCCGTACCCGAGGGTCTCGATTACGACTTCTGGTTAGGCCCAGCTCCTTCGGTCGCTTATCGCGCCTTGCCGGAGCTTCGACAAGGCTACGGTGGCGGGGTTCCCTTGTACAGCAACGGACATTATTCGTTTCGCAATTGGCATGAGTATTCCGGTGGCAAGTTAACCGACTGGGGGGCACACCACGTCGATATCGCTTGTTGGGCCATCGGTGCGAACCAAACGGGTCCGAGCAAGGTCACGCCGGTGAACTTCAAATTGCCTGTGGAGTACAAGGATGGGCATCCGACGGTCTCGGACCGTTACAACGCCGCGACGAACTTTGAGATCCATGCGGCGATGCCTAACGATGTCTTGATGGTCATCACGAGCGAAGGCGACAATGGGATTTTGTTCGAAGGGACCGAGGGCCGTTTCTTTGTCAATCGTGGCAAGATCACCGGCAAGCCGGTCGAGGAACTCAAGGACAAGCCATTGCCCGAGGGAGCCATCGAAGCGATCTATGGCGGCAAGGTCAGCGAGAATCACACCGAGAATTTCACCGCTGCGATGAAGAGTCGCAAGCAGCCGATCTCGGATGTTTGGACGCATAACCGGATGCTTGAGATCTGCCATTTGTCCAATATCGCCATGCGATTCGGGCGCGCTTTGACTTGGGACCCCGAGAAGCGTCAGATCGTCGGGGATGACCAGGCCAACGCGATGCTCAGTCGTCCGAGTCGCAAAGGTTACGAGACCCAGGTCTAGCCTTGAGTTTCGGGCAATGGGGTTTCTGGCGATGGGGTTTCTGGCGATCGATCACGATTTGCGGTGCGGCAGGATTGTCTGCTGAAGCTCCATCGCCATGGGAAGTAGCTCCCGGATCGACGTAGGCCCGATGTAGGAATCGGCTTGCAAGTCACCCAAGTAGACTTGCAGGTCGGGAGCAAGTTCGAAGAGGAATTGGCGACAGGTACCGCACGGGCTCACGCGGGTCGGGGAAACGATGTAGATCGACTTCCAATCCCGTGAGCCTTGGGCGATGGCTTGAGAGCCTGCGGTGCGTTCGGCGCACAGGGTGACCGAATACGAAGCGTTTTCGACGTTGCATCCCTCGAATGTGCGGCCTTGGGCATCGACCAGGACACAACCGACCGAGAAGTTGCTATAGGGGCAATAGGCTCGGTTGGCCACTTGGCGAGCTTGGTCCAAATAAGCCAGAGCCTGGGCATGTTCGATCGAATTCATGGAGCGAGCCCTCGGCGATTGCGGTTGATGGAAACGAGTTTTCTTATGGGATCAGGACGCTAGCCAAGCATGCGGTCATGTAGCAAGCCAGCAGTCCGCCGATCATTGCGCGAACACCCAACCGGACCAGATCGGCTCGGCGATCTGGAGCTAGAGGTCCGAGGCCACCGATTTGAATACCGATCGAGCCAACATTCGCAAAACCGCAAAGGGCGTAGGTAAGAATGGTTTTGGTTCGTTCGGAAAGCGCAGGAGTTCCATTGGCCGATTGAGGCTTTGCACTTAGATCCAGGTAGGCGATGAATTCGTTCGTGACGATTCGTTTGCCGAGGATTTCGCCAGCGATTGGAATGTCCTTGTTTTCGATTCCCATGAGCCAAGCGAAGGGTCGAGAGATCCAGCCCATCATTTGGGTGAAGTTCAGTCGGTAGCCGGTACCCGTGGTTTTGAGAGTGATCCATTGAATGATTGCTTCCACGCTCGCATCGAGCATGTAGATCAGTCCCAGAAAGGCGATCAGCATGGCAGCGACGTTCAGGGCTAGGGTCATTCCATCGCTGGCACCACGGGCCGCCGCATCGATCACGTTGGTGGCTTCCATGGGCGGGGTGATCTCAACCTTACCAAGCGTCAGGGGTCGTTCGACTTCAGGTTGCATGATTTTGGCGATCACCAGCGCCGCGGGTGCCGACATTAAGCTAGCCGTTAGCAAGTGGACTGGGCTGATACCCAGTCCGACGTAGGCGGCCATGACACCGCCAGCGATGGTAGCAAAGCCGCCGACCATGACGGCCATGAGTTCCGAGCGGGTCATGGTGTTTAGGTAGGGACGAACGAGCAGGGGAGCTTCGGTCTGCCCGACAAAGATATTGCCCGCTGCCGAGAGGGTTTCAGCGCCGCTTGTGCCTAGCGTTTTCTGCATGACCAAGGAGATTGCACCGACAAGTTTTTGCATGGCACCGACGTAGTACAAGACCGACATGAGGGAGGAGAAAAAGATGATTGTCGGTAGGACTTTGAAGGCCACGAAGTGAACTTTGAAGGCTGGGCTTGTTTGGGTTGGATCGTCTTTCGATGGAGTCACCACCGGAGCTTCACCGAAGACGAATCCGGCACCTTTGTCGACGCAATCGAGCAGATTGGTAAACAGGTTGCCGATGGCTTGGAAGATCGATTGTCCGATTTCGGATCGCAGGACCAGAACCGCGAGGATGAATTGCATCAGCAAGCCACCGACGACGACTCTCACAGGAAAGCGGCGTCGGTCGGAGCTGAGCGACCAAGCGATGCCAACCATTACGCATAGTCCTAAGACGGGGATCAGTCGTTCCATGGGTGGCACCTCTTGAGAGTATCGGTCATTCAAAAAAATTCGTGGGTTGTCGCTCGGAAACACTCTAAGGACGTGCTCGTGCTCGTGCTCGAAAATCGCTGCATCGAGCGCGAGTAGCTGTTGGAGAGATCAGGACGTTTTGGCTTGGCGATTGTACAGGTAGGGGTTCAAGCTCGGGTCGTTGTACATCTTCATCTGACGGTAGGTCTTGTGTCGCTTAGACCCTGAATAGATGTCGGCTAGGAGTTCGGCAAGGGAGTTCGATAGATCGGCAAATTGCAGACCGCACACGGCCAGGCGGTGCGAGACTTTATCGATGTGGGCTTGATCGATATCGGCGCGGTCGAGTTGTTCTTTAAGGTGGTAGATACGCAGCGACATGATCGAGAGCCGATCGATCGCAGAGCCCGGCGTTTCGGTGTTTAGTTTCGCATCAGCAGCCGCATGGATTTGCTTTCTTTGCAGGTCGGCAGTGATCCAATCGTCGACCTTTTCGATCCAGTCGTTGCGAGCTTGGTTGTACTTATCGATGTTCCGTTTGACTTGGGCAATTTGAGAATCGGAGACATCGACCGACCGTGCGATGTCTTCCTCATGCCAGAGCAAGTAGTTGAATTGGTGCTGTTGGCAGATGATTGCAAGGACTTGCTCGGGCGACGGGTCGCTGGAGTTTGCGAGAGCTTCCTGAGGATCGCCATAGGGATGATCGACTGGCTGGGTGTGCCAGCGAGCCACGGTCGAGGTATGGAGTAAGTTGACAGAAGGGACATCGATCATAGGTGAGCAAGGCTCCGAGGCAGGTGGCAAAAATAAGTGGAGGCAGCAATGACGTCGAGGTGGAACGCAGAGCTTGGGCTATGGCTTTTCTTCGATCGAGCAAGTACACACGAGCAGATTGCAGCCCGGACAACCTTGTCCGTACTTTTTGTGGATGGCTTGTGCAAGATCGATTTGGGCCACGTTGGCGATGGTCGTAAGCCAGGCCAGCACATCGGCGAACTCTTCTTCGAGGTTCTCTCGATCGTTTCCAGATTGGAGGGCTGAGGCCAATTCACCGATTTCCTCCATGAGCCACATGAAGGTACCAGGGATCCCACGCTGGAGATCCTTCTCGTAGTACATGTTGCGGATCAGGGCTTGGAAGTCCCGCAGGTTGACCGAGCGGTCTGGCCTTGGGGAGGAAGGATCGCTGTTGCTCATCGAGTAGGTGGTTTTACGGGTTGTGAAATTCTTGCAGATTAAGGCGATTGCAACGATTGGCTCGAAAAATTGCGGGCTCAAACACAGGCCTCTCAAGCCGTCTGGAGTATACCCGCAGGGCGGGTCGCTGGGGCTCTAAAGTCCCTGGAGTTCGAGCAAAATCGTTGGGTTTGAGGCTCGTGAGCTCGATCGCCACGGGGGCGATGCTTGCAGAATCTCGCCATGGAATGCATAAGCCGGAGGACTTGGCAAGCCGCTAAGGTTCTTCGCCGAAACGCTCTCAAAAGGGGCCGAAGGGTTGAAAAGCTCCCAAGGGGGGAGAACTCAAAGGCGGACGCCGCGAGAACTAGAATCAATTAAGAATCGAGAAAATCGGAAAGTTCGATTATGATTACCGGTAAGAAAGTACTTCTTGGCAACAGCAAGCGAAAGAAGCCTGTGACATCGAAAAACGAAGAAATCCAAAACCGCACCTCGAAGGTCTCGACGAGCAAGCATGAACCGGCGAAGGTCGACCATGCGAGGATCGAGAAGGCCGTCCGGGAGATCCTTATCGCCGTCGGAGAGGACCCCGATCGAGAGGGATTGCTCGAGACCCCAGCGCGGGTGGCTCGAATGTACGCCGAAATTTTCTCTGGGTTGCACAAGGACCCGAGGATTCACCTCAAGCGGGTATTTACAGAAAATTACGACGAAATCGTGCTCGTTCGAGACATCGAATTCCACAGCATGTGCGAGCACCACCTCTTGCCATTTACAGGCAAGGCCCACGTCGGATACTTGCCCAATGGCAAAGTCGTTGGGTTGAGCAAATTGGCTAGGGTTGTCGACGAGGTCGCCAGGCGTCCACAAGTTCAAGAGCGTATGACCGAGACGATCGCCAATATGGTCGAGCAGGAACTCGGGGCACGGGGTGTGGTTGTCTTGATCGAATCATCCCACTCCTGCATGACCATGCGAGGGATTCGCAAAGCTGGAGCGTCTTGTACGACCAGTGCGATGCGGGGCATTTTCCGAGAAAATCTCTCGTCAAGAGCTGAGATCTTGGGGCTGATCCTTAACCAGAACCGTTAAACCTTGCGTTCTTCCAGGCAAAAACGAACTTCGACGCCCTCAGGGGCGTCTTTGTCATTGGCAAATGACTTCGAAACTCTGGGAAAATTCGCCTTGCGGGCAAAAGGGCGATTTGTACACTAGTGCGACTCGGCTGGGGCGAGAAACCCGAGAGTCAAATGCCACAGCAACATGCCACAGTAAAATGCCGGCGTAGCTCAATTGGCAGAGCAGCTGATTTGTAATCAGCAGGTTGCGGGTTCGAGTCCCATCGCCGGCTCTGTTCCTTGCGTCCCTAGGGGCGTTATGAGGGGCTGAGGCGGTTCGGATCGGGCTTTCAGGCCAACGATTCGGATCGCATGAATCGGATTGCATAAATCCGGAAGATTTAGCCGAAAATGGCTTGTGTTGGACTTTCCAAGGGAGGTTGCCCGAGTGGTTAAAGGGGACGGACTGTAAATCCGTTGGCTATGCCTACGTAGGTTCGAATCCTACACCTCCCATCGGTTCGGAATGATTGAGTTTTATAGGTAGGCCTAGGATTCGGTCGGCCAGAACGTAGGGTTTCCTGCGTAGTGAAGGCGATGGATTGCAGAAAAAGCGAACAAAAGCGGGTGTAGCTCAATGGTAGAGCAGCAGCCTTCCAAGCTGAATACGAGGGTTCGATTCCCTTCACCCGCTCTCCTGTCCTTGCTGCTGTAGCTCAGTGGTAGAGCACTTCCTTGGTAAGGAAGAGGTCATGGGTTCAAGTCCCATCAGCAGCTTTAACTGGAAGGGGGCCGCGAGCGTAAGCTCCGATTTAAGCATTGCATGTTTATCGGATTTGCTTATGCTTTTGGTCTTCGGTGAGAAAGGCTGCCCTAGAGAAGACAGCATCGGGTTGTGCCCCAAGGGTCCAACAAGATGGCTGGGATAATGGGCAGCTAGGTCAGGAAACAGCGTACGAGTCATTCAGTAGTTGTGCGTGGGCGTTGGCTGGCATAGCATCGGCTTCACGGCGACGGATTTCAGGGTTTTTAACTTAGGTGTTGTAGGAAAAATGGCCAAAGAGGTATTTGAACGCAAGAAACCCCACTGCAACGTTGGAACAATCGGTCACATTGACCACGGCAAGACCACCACAACAGGTGCTTTGCTTGCGGTGCAAGCAGCCAAGGGTCTGGCGACCCCCAAGACGTATGCGGATATCGCCAAGGGTGGAACAGTTCGCGACGCGACCAAGACGGTGACGATCGCCGCTTCGCACGTCGAGTACGAGACGGCCAACCGTCACTATGCTCACATCGACTGCCCTGGCCACGCCGACTTTATCAAAAACATGATCACCGGTGCTGCCCAGATGGACGGCGCGATCTTGGTCGTCAGCGCAGCCGACGGCCCGATGCCCCAGACCAAAGAACACGTTTTGCTCGCTCGTCAGGTTGACGTGCCAGCGATCGTTGTGTTTCTGAACAAGTGCGATTTGGTCGACGACGAAGAACTTTTGGAACTCGTCGAATTGGAAATCCGCGAATTGCTATCCAAGTACGGTTTCCCAGGCGAAGAGACCCCGATCGTACGAGGCAACGCCAAGGCAGCTTACGACAAACCAGCCGATCCAGCAGCTTCGAAATGCATTTCGGATCTTCTCGATGCGGTCGATTCGTTCATCCCACAACCGACCCGAGAAGAAGACAAGCCGTTCTTGATGGCTATCGAAGACGTCTTCAGTATCGAAGGTCGCGGAACGGTTGCAACCGGCCGGATCGAACGCGGCCTGATCAAGGTCGGCGAAGAAGTTGAAATCATCGGCTTGACCAAGGAAAAGCGCAAGACGACCGTAACGGGCGTCGAGCAGTTCCGCAAGGAAATGAAAGAGGCTCGTGCTGGCGAAAACGTCGGATGCTTGCTTCGCGGTGTAGCCCGTGACGACATCGAGCGAGGTCAAGTTTTGGCCAAGCCCAACAGCATCACCCCGCACAAGAAGTTCGAAGCGGAAGTCTATTGCTTGAGCAAAGACGAAGGGGGCCGACACACACCATTTTTCAGTGGGTACCGACCTCAGTTCTACTTCCGAACCACCGACGTGACCGGATCGGCCGAATTGGTAGGAGCCGAAATGTGCATGCCTGGGGACAACGTTCGAGTCATCGTTGAACTGCAAAAAACAGTTGCGATTGACGAAGGCGTCCGATTCGCGATTCGCGAAGGTGGCAAGACGGTCGGATCGGGTGTTGTCACCAAGATCATCGAGTAATCGGCTTTAGGGCCGATCGATTTGCAATAGCGACGGTCGCGGGTCAGTTGCCCGCGACTTGTCATAAAGGGGTGTAGCTCAATTGGCAGAGCACCGGTTTCCAAAACCGGGGGTTGCGGGTTCGATTCCTGCCGCCCCTGCTGTTCTGTAGGATTCAAGACCTTGGACACCAAGCGTTTTGAACCGCCAGTGCTGTGGGGCTTGGGTTGAATTTGGATGGAACAAGGAACTGCACTTTTCGTGAGAAAGGTGCTTGTGTATGGCAACGATCACTGACGATACCCTCAACCGATCCTTTGCGTCTGAGCTATTTACCAACGCTCGGTACAAACCCAAGCAAGGTCGGCTCGTAAGGCAATTGACCTGCTTGGCTATTTGGCTGGCTTGCTGGCTAGGTGCTTGGCAGTTGTTCGAAGCCATGGGAGCTTGGACCGCCCCGCTTGGAAACGCACCGACCAATCCTTTTTGGAGCACCTCGCGGTATTGGATGCCCGCGGGACTGACCGCTCTGGGGATGTGGTTGGGATACAGATTGATCAATTGGCCCCGGTTTGCCGATTTTTTGATCTCGGTAGAAGCAGAATTGAATAAGGTATCGTGGCCCAAGAAAACAGAGCTTTACAGGGCTTCGATGGTTGTTATATTCACGATGGCATTGTTGGCACTATTGCTTTTTTGCTACGACGCAATTTGGCAATGGCTGTTCGACACGCTTGGAGTGAGTTAGTTTTTTGGTGGCGTCGGCCCGAGAGGGTCGGCCAACAGCCAGGAGATTGATCGGCGGTTCCACTGAGGAATCGGTTGATGATTCGTACGTACTGGCGCTAGGTTATCGAGTGAACAATTCCACGAACAACACAACAACTGAAGGTCTTGCACAGGCGCCGCAGTGGTACATCCTTAAGGTTGCTTTCAACCGAGAGGACACCATTCGCGAATCGCTTGAGAAGCGGATCAAGTTGTCGAATCACAAAGAATACTTCGGCGAGATTCTAGTTCCGACCGAAGACGTCGTGGAGTTTACCCGGGCGGGCAAGAAGCGCATAGTCAAGCGCAAGCTCTACCCCGGCTATCTGATGATCCAAATGATCATTAATGATGACACTTGGTTCCTTGTGCGAGAGACACCGGGCATCGGCGATTTCACTGGAACGTATGGCAAGCCTACGCCGATGACTGATGCGGATGTCGAGCGAATCATCAAGCTCGTTCATCCCGATGTGGATCAAGAACAAGTGCCGAAGACTTCGATTCCGTTTCGATCGGGAGATCGCGTTCGGGTCAAGGAAGGGAACTTCCAGAGCCTCGAAGGGGATGTCGATCGGATCGACGAAGCCAACGGAAGAGTCACGGTCATTATTAATATTTTCGGACGCAGCACCCCGGTCGAGCTAGATCACTGGCAGATCGAGTCGCTGTAGTCCTGGCGAACAGTTTTCGGGAATCTGGAATTCCTTTGGGTTTCAGTTGGTCGATGCGTTCGTTTGTCGTTTGGAATTTGTCATTTAGGTTTCTTCAAACATGGCCAAGCAAGTCACAGGCAAGGCGGCATTTCAAGTGCCGGGGGGCAAGGCGACGCCTGCTCCACCGGTCGGAACGTCGTTGGGCAAGTTCGGGATCAATTTGGGTCAGTTCGTCTCGCAATTCAACGAGCGGACCAAGGAGTTCAATGGGACTCCGATTCCAGTTGTCGTAACGATTTATTCCGACCGTAGTTTTGAATTCATCACCAAGAGCCCACCGGCTTCGGCATTGCTGAAGATGGCCGCTGGAGTAGCTAGCGGGTCGGGTGAACCGCACAAGACCAAGGTCGGGAAAGTAACCCGAGCCCAGGTCGATGATATTTGCACAAAGAAAATGGCGGATCTAAACGCCCGCGATTTGGAGCATGCTCGTCGCATGATCGAAGGTACAGCGAGAAGCATGGGCATCGAGATCGTAGGCTAAGTCCAGGGGAAACTTTCAGATGGTCAAACCAACAAAGGCAATGAAGTCCATGCTTGCGAAGGCTCCGGGAAAGACTCCCTTGCCATTGCAGCAGGCCGTTGAAGTGCTCAAGCAATTCAGCGGGCGGAAATTCGACCAGACGGTCGAAATCCATATCAATCTTGGGATCGATCCGGCCCAGAACGACCAGATCGTTCGTGGCTCGCTCGTCCTGCCCAACGGGATTGGAAAGACCCAACGGGTCATCGTGTTCGCCAAAGGCGACTTGGCCAAAGAGGCCGAGCAAGCCGGTGCCGACGCGGTTGGAGCCGAAGAACTCTCCAAGCGAATCAAAGATGGGTGGTTAGACTTCGATGTCTGTATTGCCTCGCCCGATATGATGGGCATCGTCGGTCCGCTCGGTAAGCTTCTTGGCCCTCGGGGGCTTATGCCTTCGCCGCGAGCCGGTACCGTCACGACCGATGTGGCACGCGTGGTCAAAGAGTACCGAGCCGGTAAGGTCGAGTTTCGAAACGACAAGGGCTCCAATGTCCATGCGGTCGTCGGAAAAATGAGTTTCGACGCTACTAAGCTTGTAGAAAACATCGGAGCGTTCATCTCCTATGTGCAATCGATCAAGCCAAACTCGGTCAAAGGAACATACATCAAGTCGATCGCAATCTGCGCGACGATGACCCCTAGCGTCCGCGTGTCGGCTTAAGGAACAGGTGAGCACATGAGCAAATTTGTAAAAAGGCTGATCTCCCGCGACATCTCCGGACGCCTCGATGGTGTCAACGATGCAATGGTTGCCAACATCGTCGGAATGACCGGTAATGAAAACTATGCGATCCGCAAAGCGTTGCGAGACCAAGGTCTGAGCCTTATGGTGGTCAAGCGATCGCTTGCGGCCATGGCCACCGATGGTTCCTCGCTCCGACCTGCCTTCGACAAACAATCCGGAAGCCTAGCGGTTATCTGGGGTGGAGAAGACTTCGTCTCGCTGGTCAAGACCGTTACGAAGCTGACCGATTCGGGAACCTTCCCGAAATTGGAAATCAAAGGCGGCGTCATGGATGGAGAAGCCATGGACGCGGCTCAAGTCAAGAAGGTCGCTAAATGGCCGAATCGCCAAGAGCAAATCGCAATGCTCCTGGGTCAGATTCTCTCGCCGGGAAGCACCCTCTCTGGTCAACTCGTCGGTCCGGCTCGCAAGATCGCTGGCCAAGTCAAGAAGATGATCGAGGACCGCGAAGAAGGTTCTACACCAGATGCCCAGGAAGCAGTCGCAACCGAGGGTGCTAGTGAGTAGTCGTACAATCCCCGGCCGAGAGGCCGGGAGTCAGGAAGCCGACGGCGTGCGTCGGTTTCCTAAACAATTCGTTTGAAACAACCGGTTTTCCATTCTCGCCGGTGCGTTTAGTTTGTCTGTTTTTACCATAGAGGAACGATAGAAATGTCCGAGTCAGCAACCGCTTACGCGGAAGAAATCCAGACCCTAGGCGAGAAGATCGTCGGCCTGACGCTCAAGCAAGCCAAGGAACTCAGCGATTATCTCAAAGATGTCCATGGCATCGAAGCCGCCGCCGGTGGCGCAGTCGTTATGGCCGCTCCTGCCGATGGGGGTGGCGCTGCTGCCGCAGTCGTCGAGAAGACCGAATTCGATGTCGTCTTGACCTCCTTCGGAGACAAGAAACTCGACGTCGTCAAGATCGTCAAGAACTTGACCGGTCTGTCCCTGATCGACTCCAAGAAATTGGTCGAAGGCGCTCCTTCGAAGATCAAGGAACAAGTCTCCAAGGAAGACGCTGAGAAAATCAAGAAGGAACTCACTGAAGTCGGCGCGACCGTCGAACTCAAGTAGTTCACACCGGTTACCCACTCGGTTGATTTTCTTTGCCCGCAAACACCCATCGAGCGGTTCGTCATGAACCGCTCTTGTTTGCTAAATCGTGAACACTCCAAGGTTCACTTACAACCTAAGATCCCCTTGGCCAGCAGACCTTTGCGGTGTAGCAAAGTGAGCCGACTGTGCCCACCTAAATAGGAAACCAGCATGTCGCGATACACAGGACCCAAAGCGCGGGTCAATCGCCGCTTCGGCGCACTGCTCTACGAGAGCGCAGGTTGCGTTCGAGCATTTGAAAAGCGGAAAGATAGTCCGCCAGGGATGCACCCACGAAGCCGTCGGACAGGTAACTACGGAACCGCTTTAGCTGAAAAGCAAAAGATCAAGTACTACTACGGACTCGGCGAACGGCAACTACGCCGTTACTTCGATGATTCCGTCCGTAAAAAGGGTAACACCGGTGAGACCCTCCTACTGATGTGCGAACGACGACTCGATAATGTCGTCCGCAGACTCGGACTTGCAAAGACTCGCCCACAAGCCCGCCAGGGGATCGTTCACGGACACTTCAAAGTCAATGGAGTCAAGGTAACCACCCCTTCGTTCTCCCTCCGACCAGGAGATGTGATCGAAGTCCGCAGCACCGAGGCCGTTCGCAACCTCTACCGCGGAATTATCGCCAACATCCCTCCCACTCCGTTGGACTGGGTATCGCTCGATACCGAAGGCCTCCGAGCTACCATGCTCGGAGCTCCGGGACCTTCCGATATCTCGTTGCCAGTCAACGCCAATATCGTCGTTGAATTCCTGTCGCGTTAATCGCTGACCGGCTTTTTCTTCGACTATAATTTGAAACAACGGGGCTCGTTCGATCCGTCGAAACGGGCCCCTTGTGCTTACCTACCCCAACTCTTTTGCTTGAACATTTATGCACGCTCCAATCGTTGTCCTAGGTGGCGGTCCTGGCGGATATGCAGCAGCTTTCCTCGCGGCTGACGAGGGACACGAAGTCGTAATTGTCGAGAGCGAACCCAAACTCGGTGGGACTTGCCTTCTTCGCGGTTGTATACCATCCAAAGCCTTGCTTCACGTAGCGAAAGTCATCGACGAAGCACACCAGTTGACCAGTAGTTGGGGAGTCGAATTCGGCGAGCCGAAAATCGACATCAACAAGGTGCGAGCTAGGAAAGAGAAAGTCATCGAGACGCTCAGCGGGGGGCTGGCGCAACTGGCCAAACGCAGAAACGTGAAGGTCATACGAGCACGCGGGCGATTCGAAAACTCCACCACGCTGATCCTCGAAGGGTCCGATGCGAGCATCCCCGAAGGGGGGAAGCTGACTTTCGATTACTGCGTCCTAGCGACCGGCAGCGCGCCGGCCATGCCACCGAACTTCAAGATCGGTTCGGACCGGGTTATGGATTCAACCGGTGCGTTGAACCTCAGTGACATTCCATCCAAAATGCTTGTCATCGGGGGAGGATACATCGGTCTGGAAATGGGGACAGTCTATGCCCACTTGGGTACCCAAGTCAGTGTCGTCGAATGGACCGATACCCTCTTGCCAGGTGCCGATCGCGATTTGGTTGCACCCTTGCAACGACGA
>Ga0207941_1000213_pt1 | contig 18670 bp, 15 predicted proteins | sample LakMenEpi13Sep12_FD_150695 | JGI IMG/M metagenome (GOLD analysis project Ga0207941, IMG submission 150695) | Freshwater microbial communities from Lake Mendota, WI - 13SEP2012 deep hole epilimnion (SPAdes) | ecosystem: Environmental > Aquatic > Freshwater > Lake > Epilimnion/Euphotic zone ...
CAGGAAACAGTGTAGTGAGAAAATACTTAGCATCCTCAGACGCCTCTGTGCCGAAGGCTGTCAACACTTTGGCTGCACTGGCTGCGCGATGGTGACCGTCTGCAATGTATGTGTACGGGATATTGTTGGCAAAGATCGCGGTAATCACGTTGATGGTTGTTTCATCATCCACCACCCAGATCGTATGCTCTATTTTATCATCGGTCCTGAACTGGTAGGCCGGGCTGTGACTTTTTTTCCAGTTGTCTACCAGGCTATCCAGCTCTGCATCGTTGCGATACGCCAGAAAAACATTCCCTGTCTGCGCACCGGTGATCCTGATGTGGTTGATCCGGTCCGTTTCTTTTTCCGGCCGGGTGAACTCATGCTTCTTGATGATATCATTGTTATAATCATCGATCGATGAAACGCAAACCAGTCCGGTCTGTTCGCGCTTTCCCATCACAAGCTTATAAATATAGTAGCAGGGTTTTGTTTCCCGCATCAGGATACCCTGACTGATCATGGCTTCCAGATTTTCCTTTGCTTTATCATATACCAGCCTGGAGTACACGTGTACATCATTGGGCAGGTCTATCTCAGACCGGGTTACGTGCAGGAAAGAATGGGGATTATTGGCTACTTCTTGTTTTGCTTCAGCGGTATTGAGTACATCATAGGGTCTTGACGCCACAGCTTCTGCTACACTTGCGTTGGGTCTAAGGGCTTTGAACGGGGCTATCTGAGCCATATTAGAAAGATTTGATAAGGTCTGTAAGTGCGATTACGCTTTCCATGGGCAAAGCGTTGTATAAAGAAACGCGAAAACCGCCAACAGAGCGGTGTCCTTTCACGCCTACCATATTGGCAGCTTTGCAGGCTTCCTGGAATTTTTTTTCTTTTTCGGGATCGTCCATCGTGAATACCACGTTCATCCTGCTTCGGTCTTCTTTGGCAACGGTTGGCTTGAATAAAGGATGCGCATCCAGCGTATTATACAGCAGTTCTGCCTTTGCTTTGTTGAGGGTTTCCATTGCGGCTATGCCTCCTTTGTTCTTCACCCAACGAAGCGTGAGTAAACAAACATAAATGGCAAATACCGGTGGTGTATTCAACATGGATCCATTATCGATGTGTAACCGATAATCCATCATGGATGGCATCTTGCGATGTACCTTGCCCAGCATCTGCTTGTCTACGATCACCACATTCACACCGGCTGCGCCAATGTTTTTCTGCGCACCTGCATAGATGAGTCCGAAGCGGTTGAAATCCATTTCTTGCGATAAAATATCACTGCTCATATCTGCTACCAGCGGTACGTTCACATCGGGAATGGAAAACATTTCCGTTCCTTCAATGGTATTGTTGGTGGTGAAGTGAAAATAGCGCGCGTTGTCAGGGACCGTATAGTTTTTTGGAATGCAGGTATAGCCTTGTTCTTTTGAACTGGCAACTACGTCTACCTTCCCAAACAGTTTCGCTTCCTTGATGGCCTTGATGCCCCAGACACCACAATCCAGGTAGGCTGCCATCTCCTCTTCATTCAAAAGATTCATGGGCACCTGGAAGAATTGTGTGGATGCGCCGCCGTGCAGGAACAGGATTTCTTTATCACTGTTCAGGTGCATGAGCTCCCGGAGGGTTTGGCTGGCTTCTGCCAGTACCGATTCAAACAGGGGGGTCCGATGACCAATTTCGAGGATCGATAAACCGGTTCCATTAAAATTGAGAATGGCCCTGGATGCTTCTTCAAAAACTTCACGGGGCAGGATACTGGGCCCTGCGTTAAAATTATGCGTCACGGTGCTGGAATTTCGAATCGCGAATGTAGTCAATTTGTACAAGAGCGTCCCTTGACCGCGCCCTCTTTCCATTGTTGGTTCATATTCTCCCATTCCCGTTCATCGGCTGGTGTAAACGGCAACGGTGCAAGGGATCTGAGGTCCGGCTGCCCGGCATTTACCCAGGCCGTGTACCAGCAATTGGCTAGCATCTGAATAGAGGCCCGCATCCTGCGCTCTACCATGCCCCGCAGCTGGCGATGGTAGGTTTTGCTGTAAGCACTGGAGTATTGCCTTACCAGGAGGCCGTTGCGCTCTTCAAATGCGTATTTACCATCCTGGGGAAACATATCGCTCAGTCTTTTCTCTTCTGAAAGCACCGTGTCTGCTGCTTTGGCGCTTTCCCGGATCACGCGCCACGCCATTGCAGACACACTGGGCAGGTAGTTGGCTTTGCCAATGAAGAAATCAAACTCCTCTTCTGCAAATAGCTCGGGAATCCGGGATTCCCAAAAGCCATGGATACCGTTTTGGCCGGTGTGCTGTCCATTATGATTGCTGCTGGCATGCAGGGGAACATGAATATCACCGATGTAGTGGCCGAGGTCTGCCGACAGTTTAAGAATGGCGGCCTTGTCTTTTTTTTCGAAAGCCCGGGTGAGTCGGCCCATCATTGCCTGGATCCACCAAGGCGCGATGCCGTGTTTGTAGAGACTGTCTTCGCCATATTTTTCAATGGCTTTGGACCAGGATGAAGGAATACTGTCCCAGGGCTGGTAATGGTCCATATCCATGTAATGCCTCGGCCCTTCTTCTTTAACAATATACCTGCGTTTGTCTGGGTCAACCGCATGTTCCATCAGGAAGCCCTGGTGCGGTTTGTACAAGATCATCATCTCCGGCGGAAGCAGATATACCGCCATCCGGTTGATCAATCGATGTCCGTAAAAGCCCCAGGCCTTGCCTGGCAGCGGACTGCATAACATGAGCAATGCCATCGCTCCACAAATCACTCTCCTCATAAAAACGTTTTTTAATCCTTCACAAGTTCACACTAATTTTCATGCTCCGTCTCCGTCACCCCACCTGAAATCGCAAACTTCATGGCATCCGTTGCACTCACTTCCGTGACGGGTTTCACGTGTGAAGGAGGTACAAAATACAGCCTGCCAGAGAAAGCATAGGAGTGCGGGATGTACACCGCCACATGTTCTTCAAGACCGAAGTCTTTCACATTTTCATCGGTAATAAATCCCAACTGCCATACATCCGGATGTTCTATGGATACCAGCACGGGGCGGTTGAATTTTTTCTTATTTCCGGCAAAAGCTTCAAAAAAATCCTTGACCGTGGTATAGATCACTTTGATGCCGGGTGTTCTTTCCAGCAAGTGGTCAAAAAGGTGTACCAGCCTTCCTACAATAAAAGAAGACGAAACATATCCCACTCCGATGACGATGAGGATCACCAGGATAAAGCCAAAACCGGGGTAACTTCTGGGTGTGCCATCGGGGTTATTCCCGATGGTGGAAGGGAACAAGATATACAGGATATTCGGCAGGATCCCATCCACGAAATTGAAGAGGGATACCACCGCCCAGCCGGTAATGACGATGGGCGCCAGGATGATGAGACCCTGGAAAAAGTACTGTAAAAGCTGCCTGAGCCTGGAATTCTTCATGACAACCAAAAGTATGACAAAGGAGAGAGGGAATAAAGGGTAAATCACGGCGAAAAATGGTGATAAAGCTCTTTAGGGGAAGTGTTTAGGGGGAGTGTTTAGGCGGGAAGGCCTCCCCCTAAACACTCCCCCTGCAACCTATTTTACATGGTTGGTCGAAAAAGATGATGGAAACTTGAAACGTGATAAAAGTTTCCTTAGTTTTGCGGCCTTATCGGTTTCAATATGACAATGGAAAATGTAGTAGATACCCGCAACAGGATCAGGGAACAGGCCAAAAACCTGTTCATGAAGTATGGTATCCGTTCGGTTTCCATGGACGACATCGCTGTGGGCCTTGGGATATCCAAAAAAACCATTTACCAGTGGTATAAAGACAAGGATGAGCTGGTAGATGCCATCATCGGTGACGATATCGAAGATATTAAGAAAGATTGTTATGAGTGTGAGATCCACGCTTCCAACGCGGTAGAAGAGGTGTTTTTGACGATGGACAGGATCGTCATCCATATGCAAAGCATGAATCCGAATATCCTTTATGACCTCCACAAGTTCCATTTCCAAAGTTTTAAGCGGTTCATGGACCACAAGAACATCTACCTGATGGAAGTGGTGAGCAAGAATCTCAGGAGGGGCATGGAAGAAGGGCTGTACAAAGCGGACCTCAATGTTACCATCCTGGCCAAGTACCGTCTGGAATCCATGATGGTCATGTTTAACCAGGATGTATTTCCCGCCACGGAATTCAACCTCGTGGAAGTGTCTAAAGTGTTACTCGAGAATTTTCTATTTGGCCTGGTATCCCCTAAAGGGTATGACCTCGCCGTACAATACCAACAAGAACGAATCATTAAAAGCAAGCAAAAATGAGAAAAGGCAGGACAAGAATCGCAGGCTTGATATTGCTGCTGTTGCTTACTGCACAAGTGAAGGCACAGAAGAACTATGCATTCACGGCAAAGGAAGCGGTAGATTTCGCGATCAAGAATGTGACGGAAATCAAGAATCTGAAGATCGACAGAAGATTACAGGAATCAAAGAACAATGAGATCAAGGGACAGGCCATGCCGCAGATCAATGGATCTCTCGGCGTGCAACATTTTTTCTCGATCCCGGTAACCTTATTGCCGGATTTTGTAACCCCATCGGTGTACAATGTATTGGAAACCGAAGGGGTGAAAGATGGCAGTGGTAATCCCATTATGGCACCCACCGGGCCACCACAGTTTTTCCCGGCACAGTTTGGTGTGCCATGGCAATCCTCAATCGGCTTCAGTTTCCAGCAGCTGTTGTTCCAGCCCGATGTGTTTGTGGGACTGCAAGCAAGAGACGCCGCATTGCGTTATGCAGACATCAATATAAAGTCGATGGAAGACAGTGTGAAGAGCAACGTGTTCCGCGCTTATTATGGTGTGCTCATCCTTGAAAAGCGTAAACTGTTTTTGGACGATGGCATTACGCGATTGCAGAAACTTATGAGTGACCAGGAAGTATTGTTTAAAAACGGTTTTGCCGAAAGACTGGATATTGATCGCACGCAGGTAAACCTGAACAACCTGAAATCCTCACAATCACAGGTGGCCAACCTGATCATTATCGGATATGCATCATTAAAGTTTGCCCTGGGGATCAATCAGGCGGATGGGCTGCAGCTGACGGATACCTTATCTACCGAACTGGTGAAGAAGGATATTCTGGATACCACCGGATTTAAATATGAAGACCGCGCTGAAATTCAGTTGTTGAATTCCGTGGAGGAACTGCAGAAACTTGATTTGAAGCGTTATAAGATGCAGTATATCCCTACACTGGCAGCAGTCTGGAACTTTTCAGGAGCTGCCCTTCGCCAGCAGTTTGATTTCTTTGACTTCAGCAAGCCCTGGTTCAAAACCAATGTGGTTGGCGTAAATATGAGTGTCCCCATTTTTGATGGATTGCAGAAAGACCAGAAGATCAAGCAGGCAAGGATGAATCTCGAGAAAACCCGTAACAGCATGGAGAACCTGCAACGGGCCATTGACCTGCAAAGAGCGGCTGCATATAACCAGTTCCGCAATGCCATCGCTAATATGGATGTGCAGGAAAGGAACCTGGAACTGGCGGAGAAAGTGTACAACACCACCAAGAAGAAATATGAGCAGGGCCTGGGATCAAGTTTCGAGATCATCCAGACGGAATCCGGATTTGAAGAAGCGCAGTCGAATTATTTCCAGGCACTTTATGACGCGGTAATTGCGAAGATCTCTTATTACCGTTCACTCGGAAGACTATAATATATTGAACCAATACTAAAGAGCATAATATGAAACAACTGATGATGATGTCAATGCTGGTAATTCTTGCCGCCTGTGGTGGAGGCAAGAAAGATGCTAATGCAATATTGACCGATAAAAAACTTGAACTTGAAAAGCTCCGTAAAGAAAAAGAAACGGTAGCCTCCAAGATCACGAAACTGGAAGAAGAAATAAATAAGCTTGATCCTGCAGCTGCCGCAGAAGCCAGCAAGAAACTGGTTGCGGTAACCATTCTTCAGCCCGAGGATTTTGCGCATTATATAGATCTGCAGGGACGTATCTCCACAGAGAATGTGTATATCGTTACACCCAGGGGAATGGGCGGACAAGTAAAATCTGTACATGTAAAATTGGGTGACCGTGTAAGGCAGGGACAGTTGTTGTTGAAGCTTGACGATGCGGTTGTCAGGCAACAAATGGCGCAACTGAAAACCCAAATGGATTATGCCCGTGATTTGTACAATAGGCAGCAAGCGGTTTGGAAAGAAGGTATTGGAACAGAAGTGCAGGTGCTCAATGCAAAGAATGCGGTGGAGAACCTGGAGAAGCAGATGAGTCTGCTCAATGAGCAGATGGCCATGACCAATGTATATGCGCCTGCATCCGGTGTAGCGGAAACGGTGAATATCCGCGTAGGTGAGTTGTTCAATGGTAATCCCGCTGCTGGTATAACCATTATCAATCCTTCCAGCCTGAAGGCAGTAGTGGATGTTCCGGAGAACTATTCATCTAAAGTAAAGAAGGGTATGGATGTGATCATTGATGTGCCGGATATTTCCAAGCGGATCAACAGCAAGATCACCCTGGTGAGTGAAACGATCGGCCAGACCACAAGGAGTTTCATCGCAGAAAGCAAGATCGCCGCGGATCCTTCGTTGAAGCCCAACCAGGTTGCAATCATCCGGATACTTGATCACGCCAGCAAAAACGCGATGGTTATTCCGGTGGCCACCATACAGACTGATGAGAAAGGAAAGTTTGTATATGTACTTGATACGCAGAATGGCAAAACAGTAGCGAAGAAGAAGCCCGTTGTTGTTGGAGAATTGTATGAAGATAAGATCGAGATCCGCCAGGGTCTCCAGGCCAATGATCAGCTGATCACGCAAGGCTTCCAGGGCTTATATGAAGGACAATTGATTACCACTAAATAATTGCTGGTCATGAAGAAAGTGACTGATGAAATACAAAGCCTTTTGAGTGGCGGGAAAACATTCTTTGCCACCAACTGGGCCATTAAAAGTAAAACCGCGGTTTACCTGATCGTGCTGTTTGTGACGGTCTGGGGTGTGTCCTTGTTTATAACGCTGCCTAAAGAGCAGTTTCCGGATATTGTGATTCCCACGATCTATGTGCAAACTGTGTATGTAGGGAACTCGCCCAAGGATATTGAGAACCTGGTGACAAGGCCTATTGAGAAAAAGTTGAAGGGTATTACGGGCGTCAAGATCAATAGGATGACCAGTACTTCTTTACAAGATTTCTCGGCCATCATCGTGGAGTTCAGTACAGATGTGAAGACCGATGTGGCTATTCAAAAAGTGAAAGATGCGGTAGATAAAGCGCGTGGTGATCTTCCAACGGATCTTACCCAGGTGCCTACGGTGCAGGAGATCAGCTTCAGTGAGTTTCCGATCATGGCGGTGAATGTGAGTGGCGACTATGACGCGGTGAAGCTGAAAGAATTTGCGGACAGGCTGCAAGACAAGATCGAAGGACTTTCTGAGATCACCCGTGTAGATGTGATCGGTGCACCGGAAAGAGAGATCCAGATCAATGTAGACAATTACAAGATGCAGGTGGCTAAGGTCACTTTCTCAGACATTGAGAATGCTGTGGCTCGTGAGAATGCCGATATCTCTGGCGGTCTTTTGGAAATTGGGGAACAGAAGCGTACGCTCAGGGTAAAGGGTCAGTTCCGAAACGCCATGGAGTTGAACCAGGTCATCGTTAAGAATTTCAGCGGCTCGCCCATTTATTTGCGGGACATCGCTACAGTTAAGGATACCGTAAAAGAGAAAGAGAGTTATGCCCGGATGAATGGAAAGAACGTGGTGAGCCTAAGTATCATCAAACGTTCCGGTGAGAACCTCATTGATGCTTCTGCAAAAGTGCGCGAAGTGGTGGAGGATCTGAAAAGAGAAGAGTTCCCCAAGAATCTGGAGATCAATATATCCGGTGACCTTAGTATTAAAGCCAATACATCGTTCACTGAACTTGTGAACTCCATCATCATCGGTTTTATTTTGGTGGTGTTGGTTTTGATGTTTTTCATGGGTGTAACCAATGCCTTTTTTGTGGCGTTGTCTGTTCCGCTCAGTATGTTCCTCGCCTTCATTTTTCTGCCATCGGCAGAATTCATTGTAGGGGGTAACATTTCACTGAACTTCATCGCACTGTTTGCACTTTTATTTGGACTAGGGATTGTGGTGGATGATGCCATTGTGGTGATCGAGAATACACACCGGATTTTCTCCCAGGGTGGGGGACGGATCTCATCTGAAGACGCGGCTCGTTTTGCGGCAGGCGAAGTGTTTGTTCCGGTGTTAGCAGGTACCGTTACCACGCTTGCACCGTTTATACCCTTACTGTTCTGGCCTGGTATCATCGGTAAGTTCATGATCTATTTGCCCACGATGCTGATCTTTACACTTACAGCGTCATTGATTGTGGCCTATATCATGAACCCTGTATTTGCAGTGGATTTCATGACGCATGAAGAACATGAAAAAGAGCCCAAATCGGCCATTTTCAAAAAACCCCTGTTTTGGGCAACCGTTGTGTTGATCATCATCCTTGATGGGTATGGTTATATGGCTGACCAGGCCGCCTACAGGTTCATGGGAAATCTGCTGATCTGTTTCCTCGTCCTTGCAATCTTCAATAGGTTTGTACTCTCCGGTGCCATCAAGTATTTCCAGGATAAGCTTTTACCAGCGATGATGAACAGCTACGAGCGCCTGTTGCGCTGGACCCTGGAGGGTTGGAGACCCGCTTACCTGCTTGCAGCAACCTTTGGTTTGCTGGCGGCTTCGTTTTTGTTTTTTAGTGCGAGAAATGTGCCGGTACTCTTGTTCCCCCAGGGCGATCCAAATAACATCTACGTATACCTGAAGTTGCCTTCCGGTACAGATGTAAAATTTACAGACTCTGTAACCAGGAGCCTGGAGAATAAAGTATACACAGTGCTGGGCATGAAAAACGGCACTGGAAATAGAGTGGTAGAAAGTGTGATCTCCAATGTTGCCGTAGGTGCGTCAGATCCGAATGCGAACGACCGCAGTACCCGCCCGGAACAAGGACGGATCCAGGTGAACTTCGTTCCGTTTGAAGAGCGGCATGGGGTATCTACCGGTCCGTATCTGGACAGCATCCGTGCTGCCATCAAGGGTATTCCAGGTGCAGAGATCTCCGTGGCCCAGGAAGCTGCCGGTCCGCCCACACAGCCACCCATTAATATCGAAGTCAGTGGTGAGAATTTCGAAACACTCACCAAGACAGCCGTTGACCTGAAGAACTATCTCGTGAGAAAGAATATTCCCGGCGTTGAGGAACTGAAACTGGACGTGGATCTGAGCAATCCTGAAGTCACCATTTCTGTAGACAGGGAACGAGCATTGGTTCAGGGCATATCCACAGCTCAGATCGGACTTGAAATAAGGACGGCACTGTTTGGAAAGGAAGTATCGAAATTAAAACTTGACGAAGACGAATATAAAATACAGCTGCGCAACAATGAACTGCAGCGGAAGAGCCTGACGGACTTGTTGAATATGCGCATTACCTATCGTGATTTCACCACAGGACAGATCAAGCAGGTGCCCATTAGTTCCGTAGTGAACTATGAACTCACCAGTACTTATGGCAGCATCAAGCGGAAGAATGCAAAGCGTGTGATCACGATTTTCAGTAACGTGCTCACGTCTGCGGGTTATACGCCGGCAGCGGTAAACCAGGATATTCTTTCTGCGATCAATGACTTCAAGGAGAAGCCGCAGGATGTCACTATTGCGCAGACAGGTGAGCAGGAACAGACGCAAGAGACCTTTGATTTCCTGGGCAAGGCGTTGATGATTTCCATCGGATTGATCCTCCTTGTACTCGTGTTGCTGTTCAACTCATTGAGTAAAACGGTGATTGTATTGTCTGAGATCATCTTTAGTGTGATCGGTGTGTTGCTGGGTTATGCGATCACCAGGAGTACCGCCTCAGTGGTGATGACCGGTATTGGTATCATTGGTCTGGCAGGTATTGTGGTCAAGAACGGTATTCTTGTAATTGAGTTTGCCGATGAATTGCGGCAACGCGGATATAAGACACATGAGGCCGTTGTGCAGGCGGGTAAAACCAGGATCGTTCCGGTATTGCTGACAGCCTTGGCAGCGATCCTCGCGCTGATCCCCTTGGCGGTGGGTTTGAATATCAACTTCGTGACGATGTTCACCGACTGGAATCCGAATATTTTCTTCGGGGGAGATAATGCGGTGTTCTGGAAGCCATTGAGCTGGACGATCATCTGGGGATTGATCTTCGCGTTCTTCATGACGCTGATCATGGTGCCAGGCATGTACCTGATGGCGGAAAGACTGCGCAGACCCATGTCTAAATTCTTTGGTGGTAAGTGGGTAGGGCTGTTTGGCCTGCTGGGTCCCTTCTTTTTTATCCTGACTGGCCTGATGTACCTGGTGCGCAAGCTACAGGGGAAGCCGGTTTGGAACGGGAAGCTAAAAAAGGGGTAGTGTTTAGGGGTAGTGTTTAGGGGGAGGCGAAAGGATTTTCCTTTCGCCTTTCTCTTTTACCTTGCAACCTGTGAACGGTTTAGGACTTCTTCATTATTCAACTACAAATTATGTCTCAAAGAAGCAATCACGAAATTGATTACAAGATCCATGGAGAGGAAATGCAGTATGTGGAAGTGGAGCTGGATCCCATGGAAACGGCTATAGCGGAATCCGGGAGTTTTATGTTTATGGACGATGGCGTGCAGATGGAAACCATCTTCGGAGATGGATCCAAACGTTCTTCCGGCAGCATCTTTGACAAACTTCTGAGTGCGGGTAAGCGGGTACTTACCGGGGAGAGCTTGTTCATGACCGCGTTTACTAATATGGACCAGGGTAAGAAAAAGGTGGCATTTGCCTCTCCATATCCCGGCAAGATCATCCCTCTGGATCTTCAGCAGTATAATGGACGGATCATTTGCCAGAAAGACGCTTTCCTGTGTGCCGCAAAAGGTGTGAGTGTTGGTATTGCCCTGCAAAGAAAACTGGGTACGGGTCTATTTGGAGGAGAAGGATTCATTATGCAGAAACTGGAAGGGGATGGAATGGCTTTCATGCATGCGGGTGGCCACGTATTTGCAAGGAACCTCGCGCCCGGTGAAGTGCTTAAGGTAGACACTGGTTGTGTTGTGGGCTACACCCAGGAGATCAATTTCGAAATTCAGTTTATTGGCGGCATACGCAACACCATTTTTGGTGGTGAGGGATTATTTTTTGCAACCCTCAGGGGCCCCGGAACGGTGTGGTTACAAACACTTCCGGTTAGCAGGCTGGCTTCCAGGATCCTCAGCTATGGGACCATCCATCGCAAGGAAGAGGGGAGTATCCTGGGAGGCATCGGCAATCTTCTGGATGGAGACGGTCGGTAGTGTAGGGGAAGTGTGTAGGGTGAGGCTATAGACCTAACCCTACTAATGCCCAGTGCCCAATGCCCAATGCCTAAAATGGCAAGGCAGTTGGTTGCCCAACTGCCTTTTTAACTCATCCAGTAACCATCCGTATTAAATCTTTCTCCCGTTTCCGGGTTGTTGTTTCGATATATGATGATTCAAAAGTATATTTTGAATCCCTGCTTTTCAAATCACCCGGCGACGTAAACCGATCAATCATCGAAACTTAAAATTTGAACCCTTTAAAGGGTTAACTTCCATCTGATAAAAACTTACTGAAAAACCATTTTTCGTCATTTGTTGAGCCTGATCTTATCGTACATTAGCATAAACCCAACAGGCGCTTCATGAATAGAAAAGACGAACTGCTACAGGACGTAGTGATCAAATTTGCCGGCGATAGTGGAGATGGAATGCAGCTTACAGGTAGCCAATTCACCAATAACACAGCTCTCCTTGGCATGGATCTCGCAACCTTTCCGGATTTCCCGGCGGAGATCCGTGCGCCACAAGGCACTATTCCCGGTGTGAGTGGATTTCAGCTCAGGTTTTCTTCTTCTCCCGTATTTACGCCAGGTGATGAGTGTGATGTGCTGGTGGCGATGAATGCCGCGGCATTGAAGACCAACCTGAAGGGACTGAAGAAAGGCGGGAAGATCATCGTGAATACAGATGGATTTGATTCCAAAAACCTGCGCCTCGCCAATTATGCGGAAGGCGTGAATCCTATTGAGAATAATTCCCTGGAAGGGTTTGATGTCATTAAAATGGACATCACCAAAATGACCCGCGAAGCCCTCAAGGAAATCACCATGGGCACCAAAGAAAAAGACAGGGCAAAAAACATGTTCGTTCTTGGTTTTCTCTACTGGATGTTCAACAGGGACATGGACAATACCTTGCAGTTTCTTAAAGATAAATTTGGCAAGAAAGATGAGATCCTGAACAGCAATATAAAAGCGCTTCAGGCTGGATATAATTACGGGGATACCACAGAAACCTTTACCACTCGCTATAAAGTGGAGAAGGCAAAAATGGAGTCTGGTTCTTATCGATCTATCATGGGTAACCAGGCATTATCATACGGGCTCATCGCTGCTTCACAGAAGAGCAATCTTCCTTTGTTCCTCGGATCGTATCCTATTACCCCGGCTTCTGATATTCTTCATGAATTGAGTAAGTATAAATCATTTGGGGTGCGCACCTTCCAGGCGGAAGATGAAATTGCTGCCATTTCTTCGGCTATAGGTGCCAGTTATGGTGGTTCCCTAGCGGTCACTACAACATCTGGTCCGGGTATGGCTTTGAAAACGGAAGCGATGGGTCTGGCGGTGATGATGGAGATCCCTCTGGTGATTGTTAACGTACAGCGCGGTGGCCCCTCAACAGGTCTGCCAACCAAAACAGAGCAAAGTGACCTGATGCAGGCTTATTACGGTAGAAACGGAGAGTGCCCCATGCCGATCATCGCTTCATCCACACCTAGTGATTGTTTTGATGTAGCCTTTGAAGCAGCCAGGATTGCGGTTCAACATATGACCCCGGTCATTCTTCTCAGCGATGGGTACATTGCCAATGGCGCCGAGCCTTGGAGATATCCTCAGTCAGCGGATCTGCCGGATATCACCGTAGCATTCAAAAAAAATCTCGACGAAGGCGAAGAGCAACTGTTGCCGTATAAGCGGGATGAAAAATTATCCCGTCCCTGGGCCATTCCGGGAACAGCAGGCCTGGAACACAGGATCGGCGGATTAGAGAAGCAGGATGTTACTGGTAACGTGAGTTATGATCCTGATAACCACCAACACATGGTGTTCCTTCGTCAGGCCAAAGTAGATAAACTGGCTGATTATATCCCCTTACAAAAAATAGATAGCGGCGCTGCCAAGGGCAAAGTACTGGTGGTAGGATGGGGAAGTACCTACGGTGCCATCAAAACAGCTTGTGCTGAATTGCAGGCTGAAGGAAAAGAAGTTTCGCATGTGCATATCCGTTATATGCGTCCCTTCCCCCGCAATTTGGGAGAGATTCTGAAGAGTTTTGATCACGTGCTGGTGCCAGAGATCAACAACGGTCAGCTTGTGAAGATCCTTCGTGATCTGTACTTTGTGGATGCGATACCGTACAACAAGATCATGGGGATTCCGATTACGAAGACGGAACTGGTTGAAAGAATTCGCCAACTATACTAACAATTAGCAATTAACAATTAGCAATTAACAATTGGCACTAGTTATTAGAAACTAGTCTTTAATAACCAGTGCCAATTGCTAATTGTCAATTGTCAATTGCCAATTGTTAACTAAAGGGTTCTCTCAATAATCTTCCCGGTGGTCTTGTTTTTCAGTATCACCTTTTTTGCGCCATAGTGAGTCATTTCCTCTTTCACGAGATAGTGCTCATCGTCATAAGGAATGAGGTGGCTGTCTTTGCCAACGCCTGTTCTTCCTCTCCAGTCATCCAATACGATAGGTTCCCACTGTTTGGTTTTGGCGGATTTATAGCACGCATCCAGAACGGAATTGACTATATATCCGTCATAGAAAGTTTCGCGGGGTGTGGTGCCTTTTTCGATGCAATCAAACATCTCGGTGAACATGTGATTGTAACCCAGTTCATTGAGCTCATCGCCCACAGGGAAAAGCCAGCCAGTATTAGATTCTGCTTTTTCCGCGATATAATCTCCGCCCTTCCCGGTCGTGAACATTTCAAAACCAGTACGGAGAAAACTATTGATCCAAATGGTTCCTTCTGTTCCCATCACTTCATCCCGGAGATCCAATCCGCCGCGGAACGTCCAGCTCACTTCAAATTGTGCAATGGCACCATTCTCATATTTTATCAACGCGATCGCGTGGTCTTCTGCATCAATGGGTTTCACTTGTGTATCGGCCCAACACATCGCTTCAATCGGCTTGATGTCTTTACCGATATAGCTCCGCGTGATCTCTACGCAGTGGCAGCCAAGATCAAGTAAACATCCGCCCCCGGCCTGCTCCAGGTCCCAGAACCAGTCGCTATGTGGACCAGGGTGTGTTTCCCTGGACTTGGCCCAAAGGATTCTACCGAGTGCGCCATTTTTGACGGATTCATGGGCCTTGATGAATTTGGGTGTGTATACGAGGTCCTCAAGATAACCATGGAAAATACCCGCTGCTTCCACGGCTTCCAGCATGCGTTTCGCCTCTGTTGCATTTCTGCCGAGGGGTTTGGTGGTGATTACGGCTTTCTTATGTTTACAGCACTGCAAAACCGCCAATTCATGCAGGTTATTTGGCAGCGCAATACAGACAACATCCACATCAGGATGTGCGATGGATGCTTCCATCTCGGTGGTCCAGTGCGCACATTGATAGTCGTCTGCAAACTTCTTCGCACTTTCTTCCCTGCGGGAATAGATAGACACGATCTTATCCCTACTTCGCAGACCCTGGATGGAATCTGCATAAAAACGGCCGATAAAGCCTGAGCCAAGCATTGAGATTCTCATAACGTATCAATTGGAGTTTAACGGAGTTCTGTTTTTTTGAGGTTCACTCTGGTATTGTCCCGGAAAAAGAATAGGAATAGTACGAGTACAACGGATGCAATGGCAGCGGGTACCATCCATACATTAAGCCAGTTGGTCACATCAGTATTGTCAAAGGAGACTGTTTGCGCGGCTTTCACCCTTCCTGCCACCAGGGAACCGATGAACATACCGAGGCCGTAGGTAGCCAGGGAGATCAGGCCCTGCGCCTGAGACTTGATCTGGTTGCCGGCTTTTTGATCTGTGTAGATCATACCACTCACAAAGAAGAAATCATAACAGACACCATGCAGCAGGATCGCGGCATAGAGCATCCATTCGCTGGTCTTTGCATCGGCATAGCCAAAAAGAAGGAACCTGATGATCCAGGCAATCAGTCCTACAATCAGGATCTTTTTCACCCCAAACCTGGCATAAGCGAAAGGCAAGGCCAACATAAAAAGTACTTCAGAGACCTGCCCGAGGCTCATTTTATTCTCCACACCAAACGTTGAGGGATCGGTGCCTGGGAACGCAAGTTTGTAAGAATCAGTGATAGAAGGATTGCCCCAGGTATAATAAAAAGATAGTGGGATGCAAATGGCAACGGAAGCAAGGAAAAAGATCAGGAAACTTCTGTCCTTAAAAAGTATAAATGCATCCTTGCCCACAATCTGTCCAATACCCACCGGACCAGTGGCTACGGGCGGGGTCTTGGGAAGAAAGAAAGCCATGATCCCAAGCAAAAGCGCCGCGGCCATGGAGATCTGGAAGATGGTTACTTTGTCCCCCACGCCCAGGTAACCAATGAGGTTGGTAACTGCGATCCAGGCAACAGTACCAAAAACGCGAATGGCGGGGAATTCCTTTTCAGAATTCTGCATCTGGCGCATGGAAATGGAACTGGTAAGGGCTATGGTAGGTGCAAACGTAAGGCAGTAAGCAAGCATGACCCATTTAAACACTTCGGGATCCCGGATAGTGGTGAGGAAGTATAGTAGACCAGCTCCCAGAAGATTGAGCACAGCCAGCACTTTCTGGGCATCAAAGAACCTGTCTGCCAGCATACCCACAAAGAAGGGAGCCACGATCATGGCAACAGAGAACATCGCATAAGCTTGCCCTACCTGATCTCCATTGGCACCTAACGAGACTGTCATGTATTTACTCATCTGACCATACCATGATCCCCAAACGAAAAACTGAAGAAACATCATCAGGGAAAGGAGAACCCGGACACTTAAGCGCATAAGCAATTGGTTGAGTTTGGAAGATACGAAGAAGTGAAAAGTAAAAGTCAAAAGTAAAAAGCGCCTGTTTTACTTTTTAATGTTGGCTTTGTAATACCTGCAAACTTCCGTAAGTCCGCAAGACGCACATTTGGGATTACGTGCCAGGCAGGTATAGCGGCCGTGGAGGATCAGCCAGTGATGGGCCTTATGCACCAGTTCCCTTGGAATGAATTTAATGAGTTGTTGTTCCGTTTGCAGCGGCGTTTTGGCACCAGTAGTGAGGCCAAGCCTGGCCGATACCCTGAAAACATGGGTATCCACTGCCATGTTCGGCTGTTGGTCTATAACGGAAGTAATCACATTGGCCGTCTTTCTCCCCACGCCGGGCAGTTTCACCAGTTCGTCCACCGTCATCGGCACTTTGCCGTGAAACTGCTGCATTAGCATCTGCGCCATTCCGATGAGATGCTTCGTCTTGTTGTTGGGATAGGAAATGCTCTTTATGAGTGGAAAGAGATCTTCAAAACTTGCTTTGGAAAGCGAACCCGCATCCGGATATCGCTCAAATATGGCCGGGGTAGTAAGATTCACCCTTTTGTCTGTGCATTGGGCAGACAGGATCACGGCTACCAATAGCTGATAGGGATCGTCGTAGATCAATTCTGTTTCTGCTTCCGGGATTTGCTCCTGAAAATATGCCATCACGGTGGCAAATAATGCTTTCTTGGTCACGGAGCAAAGATAGCGGCAAGAACATTAATGGGTCACACCTTCATTCAATCCTGCATATTGCAGTATTGCATTGACGGTGGATTTCCGCGGCGAAGCCACTGATGAATCCAGGCAATCCTTGGATTGCTTCAATCGTTCAAAAGCTTCTCTTAATGTCCAGTCCTGTTGTATTGACTGAAGGAATTGTTGGGTCTCTTCAGTAGTCATCTCGTTGTACAAAAACCTGATCATGTCGTCCGTTGTAAATTGTTTCATTACACCTTTTTAAACCGTACACAATAATCCATAGGGTTTGCGGTATCGGTTCAAAGGATAATAGATTAAATAGATGTCTTTCAAAGGATCAGGTCAGGTAAAAATAGGGTGGTTGGCTACGTATGTAAACGCATGTAGTTTTCCGATATTGTGTTAAGAAATAATTTATTTTTCGGCAATAATGAAAAGGTCTTCATTATCTTTTTTCATCAGGTATTTTTCCCGGGCCACTTTTTCCAAGGAAGCGGCATTATCCCGCAGGGATTGCACTTCTTTCTTCGTTTCAGCGATTTTTTGGCGGTAAAATTCAGATTTGGCCTTCACTTCCTTCAATTCCTGTCCTCTTTTAAATTGAAGCAAAAGGTCATTGTGGTCAAAAAAAAGTAACCAAACCACAAAAAAGGTTGATGCGAGAAGGTATTTGTTGGTCATCCAGCGAGGCAGTAGTCTCATTTTCAGTAGAATATACCATAAAAATAAGGGTTTATCATCCAAATGAACAAAGGGAGAAGATAAAGGAAGAAGTGCGAAGTCAGCCTTCACACTTCTCCCTTCATCTTCTCCCTTTCCTCATCAGGGTTGCATCAGTCCCTTCGCAGATCCTTTCACCAGGGTCAGTTTCCATTCCTGACCACTTTGTGACAAGCCTGCCATGATATCGGCATAACCATCCCCGTTGATGTCTCCCGCAGTAGCCACAGAAAGACCAAGGTTAACGCCGGGATAGTTTTGTTTGTTCAGGATAATGTTCTTGGTGGAAACGCCGGTTCTGGAACCATAATAGATGAATACATGTCCAACGGGATCTTGTACATTATTGCTGTATGCACCCGCGATCAGTTCACCATATCCATCCCCATTGATATCGCCCGCGGCATTGACGGAGATCCCAAGATTTCCATCGATCTGATTCCCCGTCATGGTCCAGTCGGGGTATAAACCCAACCCATTGGCAGAACCCATAAACACATATAGTTTACCAACGTTGCTCATTTTGTCATCAAACCTATTGGCGCCAATCACTACATCTGAGAATCCATCGCCGTTCAGGTCGCCGGCGCAGGCTACGGAATTGCCGAAACTGGCATCGGCCTGGTTGCTTTCGCCCGTCCAAGCTGGTGCCTGCGTCATGCCACCATAAGTGCCGAGGTATAGGAAGGCCCTTCCTTCATTGATCTGGCCATGATCATAACCGGGTGCTCCCACCACGATATCGCCAAAACCATCGTGATTCACATCTCCAGCGGAGGAAACGGATTTCCCGAAGAAAGCATTTACCTGATCCGATTGTGCTGTGAAATAAGGTGTTTTGGCCAAACCGGAAGCAGATCCGAGATACACAAATATTTTGCCTTCATTGGTTTCGCCGTCATCATAATAACTGGCACCCACCACTACATCGGCATATCCATCTTTATTGACATCACCGGCAGTAGAGACCGAAGCCCCAAAAAATGCATTGGCCTGATTCCCTTCCATGATCCAGGAAGGACTGGTGTCAAGGCCTGACGGAGATCCATAATATATAAAAACG
>Ga0207941_1000214_pt1 | contig 18636 bp, 22 predicted proteins | sample LakMenEpi13Sep12_FD_150695 | JGI IMG/M metagenome (GOLD analysis project Ga0207941, IMG submission 150695) | Freshwater microbial communities from Lake Mendota, WI - 13SEP2012 deep hole epilimnion (SPAdes) | ecosystem: Environmental > Aquatic > Freshwater > Lake > Epilimnion/Euphotic zone ...
CAATCCTGAGCTGGCAACAGTATTGAAGGTGATTTCTGCGCTGGGTTTGGAATTGCATGTCACTGCTGTTGACGACGCGAAGATGGCTGTCTAACCAGCTCCTGGAGTGGACAGGCCTCCACAACCACTCTGCTGCTCCACCCCAAGCTCCATGCCTGCCACTCAGTGGCAGCGTTAGCGTCTCTCCCCAAGGCTGAATTGCATTAGGATCACCTTGAAGGCCTCTGGTTTCAGGTTCATCTGTTCACCAAATCGAAGAGCAGGCCCGCTCACTCTCAGTAGAAGATCGGGCAAAGCTTGCGGAATGCATGCTGGAATCACTCCACACTTCCATAGAAGAAGTAGAAGCGGCATGGTCTGAGGAAACAGCCTTGCGCATTGAAGCATTTGAGCAGGGAGATATTTCTGCGTATTCAGCAGAGCAAATATTTGCAGAAGCCCGTCAGATCTTGCAGTGAATCGTGTTCGGTTTGTTCAGCCTGCAAGGCTTCAGGTTCTTGCTGAAGTTGCCTACTACCATCGGTTTGAGGCAGGGCTTGGAACCAAATTTCTTGAAGCTGTTGAGGATGCCACAGCTCGTGCTACGAGGTCGCAACACTTCGAACATGCCCTTCGAGTGGACACCTGACCCCTTCACTCCCCTGTGCCAACCCGCTCACGCCAAATACTTCGGACCAGCGTGCTCAGCGCATTGGCGGCTCGGGCCGTGACTAATCCGGACAGGGCCGCCACCAGCACCGTGGCCATGCTCGTGAACTGCGCGCCCTCCGGTCCGCCGACGCCCAGCACCATCGCCATGGCGGTGAACGGCAGGCGGTAACCGCCAGCGATGCCCGCGGCGGCTCCGGCAGCACCGGCCAGGTCTGGCGCGATCCCGAAGGGGGCCGCGAACACCCGGCCGCTCAGGTCACCGATCGCCAGAAACGGCACGAACACCCCGCCGCAGCCCCCCGCCAGCACCGCCGCCGTGGTGGCGGCCGCCCGCAGTACGGCCAGGGCCAGCAGGCGATGCGGGGCGGGGCTGGTGGTTTCGGCCCAGACGATCGCCGCGCCCCCCGGCCCGAAAGCCGCCGCCGGGGTGGCCAGGATCCCGATCAGTAACGCCAGGAGCAGCAGCGCCGCGCCGCCGATCAGCAGGCGCGTCAGCGGTCGGTCGCGCCAGCCCCGGGCCCAGTAGATCGCCTCACCGGTGAGGGCCGTGAGGGCGCCGGCCACCACGCCGATGCACAGAGTGGCCTGCAACGCGGCGAGAAAACCGCCGGGGGGAACCCTGGGCACCACCAGCCGGATCAGATCGAGCTGAAACGCGTCATGCACCCCCCAGCCACTGAGGCCGCCCGCCAGCATCGCGGCGGCCCGCGGCCCGCTCAGGGGAATCTGGCGCCGCGCCGCCAGCTCGGCCATGAAGAAGCTGCCCACCAGCGGGATGCCGATCAGGGCCGACACGCTCGCCGCGCCGCCCCCGATCGCCAGGGGCCGCGCCAGGCTGCGCAGCGCCGGCAGCGCGCTGCCCAGCCAGCTGCCCGTGGCCACACCGATGTGGGCCGCCGGCGACTCCGTGCCCATCGGCGCCCCCAACCCCACGGTGGCCAGGATCGCCAGCGCCCGCAGGGGCGCCAGGTTCCACGGGAACCGCTCCTCCACCCCCGACGCATTAACCACATCGCCCGTCAGATCGGCGCGGGCGATGTCGTGGGGGAACGAATACCAGGCTGCCAGCGAGCCGGGTGCCACGCCTGGGCGGGGCTGATCGCGGGGCGTCTGGCGGGGTGCGATCGTCTGCACCGATTGGCCTCGGCCCAAGCCGAACAGGATCAGCACCGCCAGGCCCACGCCGAGCAGGGGCAGCAGCCGCAGCGCCGCCGGACCCAGCCCGGAGGTGGCGGCCAGCGTCTGCTTGATCAGCTCGGTGAGCGCCACCGCCGCCAGCGAGCCGATCAGGCCGCCCAGCAGCCCCGCCGCCGCCCAGGCGCCGATCGCCGCGATCCGGGAAGGCCCCTGCTTCATCCCCTGCTCCATGTCGTTATCCGCGCTCCGGGACGTTATCCGCGCTCCGGCGGCGCTTCCGGCGCCGAGGCCTGCGGAGTTGGAATGGTGCTGGCGCTGCCATCGCGCAGGGAGGCATAGGTGGGCGAGAGGATCTCAATGCCGTGGGCCGCGCATTGATCCTGGATGTGTTGATGCAGCTCCGAGTAAATCAGCACCATCAGATTGGGATTGGCGGTGTAGGCATTCAATTGATAGCTGATCGCATCATTGCCCAGGTTGGTCTGCAACACAAACGGCGACGGCTCCCGAAGGATGTGCTCGCTGGCCAAAGCGGCGGCGATCAGGGTGGCGTGGGCCTGCCGCCAGGGCAAGTCGTAACCCAAGGTGATCGTGGTCTGCAGGATCAGGGCGCGGCTTAAATCACGGGCGGAGAGATTATAATTCACCACCTTGTTACTCAACAGGGAAGAATTGGGGATGGTGATGATCTGGTTGGCCGGCGTGCAGATGCGAACCGCCAGAAAGTTTTTCTCGATGATGTCGCCAATCACATCACCTACTCGGATATGGTCGCCGATGCGGAAGGCGCGAGTGTAGATCAGGATGATGCCCCCGATCAGATTGGAGATCGCCGATGTGGAGCCCAGCGAGAGCAGCAGGCCCAGAAAAACAGAAACACCCTGAAAAGCTGGCGAACTGAAACCCGGCATAAAGGGAAAGGCCAGCACCGCCGCCAAGGCGATCACCAGGGCAGCCAACAAGTTGAAAGTGGGCTTGCCCCATTCGGGATAAAAACCAGGAATCGCCAGGCTGCCCCGATCCACCGCCATAAAGAAAGGCCGGAGGGCACGCAGCAAGGAGAAAGCCAGAAAGAGGATGATGGCAACGATGAAGAGATTGGGCAGATAATTGCCGATCGCCGTGAGCACCTGCTCCAGGGATCCGTAGAAATAACCGAGGATGTCCTCACCGACAGCACGGGTCCAGGGATAAAGGCGCAGAGTGAAGGCGGCGAGATAAAAGAAGCCAAGCGAAAGCAGCAGCAGCCGCAGTAGCGTCAGCACCTGCAGCCAGGCCTGGGCAATCGCTTGGGCGGAGACGATCTCCACCTGATTCAGTCGAATCGCCGGTACGCGCCTGGCGATCAAGCGCGCCAGCAGCGGAAACAGCCGGCCCGAGAGGCGGATCACGGCAAAACAGAAAGCAAAGAAGCCAACGCTGGCGATCAGCGCGTAAAGGCTATGCCGCAACAATCGACCGGGTTTGCGATCCTGGCGGTATTGACCCAGGGCCGCCTTGATCTGTTGCAGGGATTGCTCGACCAGCGCCTTGGCCGTCAGGCGGCTGGCCTGGGCATCGCGTTCATTGATGGTGAGCAGCACATCCTGACCGGAGCTGATATACCAGAAATCATCATCCACCGGTTGCTGAATGGTGAGTGAGTCGATCGAGCGGGAATCGTCCTGGGCGAAGCGCTTCAGGCGGCGGCTGATCGTCTCCGCACGCTCCTCCAGCGAGAAACCGGCGATCCCCCGCCGCAGGGTTAACACCTCCCGGCCATCGAGCAGGATCGGCACGCCATCGATCGGTGGCTTGGCCTGAGGCTGATCGACCAGCGGCTCCTGCTGGAGTGGCGCCTGGAGCTGGACCTGCGCCAGAGCCGGCGTCTGGAAAAAGCCGTGAAGGAAAGCGCTGAGTGTCAGCACAACAACGGCAACAATGACGGCCAGGGTTACGCGGGCTTGCGTGGCGGCTGGATGGGGCACGTGTTGGTCAGACTACAAGCAGATCATGCCGCAAGCCGGCAATAGGGTGTCGATCACTTCGGCGCTGTCTGTGGTGTGATGTCAGAAGATAGATCATGTAAAGAGTGGCAAGGTGCAGATTCTTGGCCCTATCGAGTTCATGAAGCACCCTGAGCTCAATGTCAGCGCCGCCCGCTCCACCCCCCTGCTGCGGGCGGCCGCCGTAGCGAGTGGTCTGTTGCTGCGGCAGTGCTTCGATGCCGACACCGGCACCTACACCTACCTGCTGGCCGATCCGGCCAGCGGCGAAGGGGTGTTGATCGATCCGGTGTTCTCCCAGCACGGCCGCGACCTGGCCCTGATCCGGGAGCTGGGCATCGCATTGGTGGCCACGCTCGACACCCACGTGCATGCCGACCACGTGAGCGGGGCCTGGTTGCTGCAGCGCGCCACCGGCTGCGCGATCGGCCTGGCGGAGCGGGCTGGGGCGGAGAACGTGACCCTGCCGTTGGTGGAGGGGGATCGGGTGCGCTTCGGCGGGCGTCAGCTAGCGGTGCTGGCCACCCCCGGCCACACCGATGGCTGCCTCACCTTCGTGCTCGACGATCAGAGCGCCGCCTTCACCGGTGATGCCCTGCTGATCCGCGGCTGCGGCCGCTGCGATTTCCAGCAGGGGGATGCGCGCACCCTCTACCGCTCGATCACCAGCCGCATCTTCCCGTTGCCGGAGGCCTGCCTGCTCTATCCCGGCCACGATTACAGCGGCCGCACCGTGAGCTCCGTGGCCGAAGAAAAGGCCTTCAACGCCCGCCTCGGCCGCAGCGCCAACGAACGGGATTTCGTGGGCTACCTGGAGAACATGAAGCTGCCCCATCCGGGCCGGATCGCCGAGGCCCTGCCCGCCAATCTGCGCTGCGGGAGGCCGCTGCTGGAAAGCGACCCCGCCGCCGACAACTGGGCGCCAGTGCAGCGCAGCTATGCCGGCCTGCCGGAGCTGGAGCCCGCCTGGGTGGCGGTCCATCGCCACGCCCTCACCCTGGTGGATGTGCGCGGCGCCGAGGAGTTCGATTGTCCTGATGGACACCTGACCGGCAGCCTGCTGATCCCCCTGCCGGAGCTCCAGGAGCGGCTGGCGGAGATTCCGCTGGAGCGGCCCGTGGTGCTGCTTTGCCATTCCGGTTGCCGCTCGGCCCTGGCCACCCAGCTGTTGCTCAAGGCTGGCCGCGACAAGGTGGCGAATCTGCGGGGCGGCCTGCGGGCCTGGGAGGTGGAGGGGTTGGCCTTGGAGGGGGCCGATCCTGGGGCCGGGTGAGCTCGGCTCGGCAGCTGCCGCTGCGAACTGCTGCTGCAAGAGGTCGCGATGACCAGGCGATTCAGCGGTATGCGGCCTGAGGGAAAAGCCGCAGGCCTGGCAAACTCTGCCCCGATCCGGCCGGCTTTGCAGGCTCCTTCGACCCCGCTCAACGCAGCCTGAGGGCCAGCACCACGGCCACCACCAGGCCGGTGACCACGATGGTGCGCCTTAGCAGCGGCTCCGGGATCTGCCGGCCGTACCGCCCGCCCAACCAGCCGCCGACGGCGGTGCCCACAGCGATCAGGGCCGCCACCTGCCAGTCGACCCTGGTGAAGCCGATGAACACCACGGCGGCCGTGGCATTCACGATCAGCACCAGGGCGTTCTTGAAGCCATTCAGCCGCTGCAGGCTTTCATCGAGGCCCACGGCCATCACCGCCAGCAGCAGCACGCCCTGGGCGGCACCGAAGTAACCGCCATAGAGACCCGTCAGATACACCCCGACCAGCAGGGGGAGGCGGCTGTGCTGCCGGGATCCGGGGCGCCGTTCGATCCAGACCCTGATGCGGGGCTGCAGGGCCATCAGCACCGAGGCCAGCGCGATCAGCAGCGGCACCACCGCGGCGAACAGCTTCGCCGGCAGGGCCAAGAGCAGGATCGCGCCGCTCAGGCCCCCCAGCAGGGAGGCGGGCACCAGGGCCAGCAGGCTGGAGCGGTGGCCCGCCAGCAGGGGGCGGTAGGCCAGCACCCCGGCCGCGTTGCCCGGGATCATGCCGAGGTTGTTGGACACATTGGCCAGCACCGGCGGATGGCCCAGGGCCAGCAGGGTGGGATAGGTGATCAGGGAGCCACCCCCCACCAGCACATTGATGGCGCCGGCCAGAGCTGCCGCTGCGGTGATCAGTGCCGCCTCCACCCAACCCATCATGGTCAAGCCCCAGGCTGACGCCCTTCCCGGACGACCTTGCCACACAAGCTTGCAGGGCCCGCTCGCTCGATCAGGTGCCGCAGGCAGGCGAGCCTATCGCTGCTCTCGGGCCGAAGCCGATCCACCGGCACCGCCTTGCTCAGTTGTGCAAGGCGCTCGCCGGTGAGGTGTGAGGGCGTCCGTCGACGCAGTGCCGCCGCGGGCCGGGCTGTGATCACTTCAAGCAGGATGCGGGGGATGTGCGTTGCACCCTGCGGCCCCGATGTTGAGTCCCTCCCGCGGCCCCGAGCGGCTGATCCGCATCGGTCAGTGGCTGATTGCCCTGCTGTTCGCCTATTTCCTCATCCAGGTGGGCTCCAGCCTGATCGCCGACCTCCCCCTGCTCACCAAGGCACCGCGGCAGGAGCAGTTTGTCGATCGCCCCCGCCTGGAGCCGCTGCTCTCCGAGTTGAAACCGCTCACCCAGGCGCGGGACAGCCTCCAGGGCCGCCTCGAGGGGGTGCGGCGGAAGGAGGAGGAGGCGAGGGAGTCCTACGCCACCGACAAGGCCAGTTTCGACAACTGGCGCTCGGCCCGCTCCGCCACCGAGCAGTCGAGCCAGAACCCGGAGGTGATCGCCCGGGTGCGTCAGCTCGACACCCAGCTGGACCAGCAACGGCGGCTCAGCGCTGAACGCCAGGGGCTCGAACGGCAGCTCGGCGACCTGCAGAGCCGGATCGACACTCCCCAGCGCCAGGTCGATCAGCTCCAGGCCGAAGCCCAGACCCGCTGGCAGCGGGCCCGCCAGCGGGCTGAAGGGCGGGCCTTCGTGATCCGGCTGCTGTTCGTGGGCCCCCTGCTGGCCCTGGCGATCTGGCAGTTCCGCCGCTTCCGCGGCAGCGACCAGTGGCCCTTCGTCTGGGGCTTCCTGCTGTTCGGCCTGTTCGCCTTCTTCTTCGAACTGGTGCCCTACCTGCCCAGCTTCGGGGCCTACATCCGCTACGGCGTGGGGGCCCTGCTCACCTTCCTCGGCGGCCGGGCCCTGATCCGTTGGCTGAACGCCTACCTGTTGCGCAAGCAGGCGGAGCAGGCCGCCCCCCAGCAGGAGCGCCAGGGCCAGATTCGCTACGAGAGTGCGCTGCAGGCACTGGGGCGCAACCAGTGCCCCAGCTGTGAACGCTCCCTGAGCCGCAGCGACGCTCAGCTGCCCAACTTCTGCATGCACTGCGGCCTGCAGATCCAGCGCGACTGCCCACGCTGCAATCACCACCACCTGAGCTTCTTTCCCTACTGCCCCGCCTGCGGCCTGGCCGCCCCCACAGCAGAGATCTGAGCCGCTGGCTTATTGACGCAAGGATTCCAACGATGCGACCAGCTCGGCGAACCGGGGCCGGCTCGCCGCCACGGGCGCCACGCAGCGGAGCTGCAGCGCTTTCAACGACCGCAGGCGCAGGAGCAGGTCGGGTTCCGTTTCGGGTTCACAGCGCTCCAGTAATTCGCCAAGCAAACAGCCGAAGGCGCGCACCTCCAGCGCCTCAAACGGATTCGTGCCTCCACTGGCCTGAGGCGGGTACATGGTGGCTGCCCCGAAGTCGCCCAACAAGCAGCCGCCTTCGGGGCGATACAGGACGTTATGCGCATAAAAATCGCCGTGCAGAATCCCACGGGCGTGCAGGTGCTCGCCGGCAGCGGCCAAGCCCGTCGCCAGATCCAGCACCAAGGGCAGGGAGAAGCGTTGACCGTCGGCATAAATGTCCCTCGTGCACGACGCCAGACTGGGCGGGCCGGCCAAATTCCGAAACCCCGAATCGATCCACGGCATCACCAAGCCGCTGGTGCCGGCTGGGTGGCCGATGAGTTCACCAAGGGCCCCGATCAAATGAGCGTGATGTCCCGCAGCCAAACAGGCCGCCATCTCTTCTGCAGGAAACCCATCACTGGTGACCGCACCCTTAAACAGTTTCACCGCCACTGGATGCCCGGCGTCCTGCGGCGACGGCTGCCAGTGAGCTTTATGGATCACTCCAGAGGCGCCTTCGCCGAGTTGTTCAGCCAAAACCAGATCCGCCCACTGCAGACGGGCCACGGCCGGACTCGGGGCTTGCGGCGCCGCTGAAACCGGATTGCCGCCAAACGCCAACCAGGTCAACCGGGGTAATTGCAGCAGCCACTCCGGTAAAGCCTTCAACCGGTTGGCCGAAATCCGCAGCAGCTCAAGCCCAACGCAGCCGCGCATCGCCTCCGGCAACACGGCCAGTTGATTGCCGGCCAACATCAGTTTCTGCAGGCGCGCACAGCTGCCGATGGAATCGGGAAGCGCCGAAATCTGATTATCCGTGAGGATCAACCAGCGCAATCCGGGGGAGATGGCGGCAGGGGCAACCTCGCGAATGCGGTTCGCTTTAAACCCAACCATCTCAAGCTGAACGCACGAGGCCAGCACCTCGGGCAGCTGGGTAAAGCGATTATCCGAGCAGAACAACACCCTTAGCCTGCTCAGCCGCGACAAGTCATCCGGGAGCGCGGCTAAGGCATTACCCGAGAGATTCAGAACCTCAAGGGTGTCAGCTAACTCGAAGATTTCGCGCGGGAATTCCTGCAGATCACAGGCAAGATCCAACCTCGTGATCCCCTTCAGCTGACCGGAGCGCAGGGCTGCAAGAGTGGCGGTGGCTGTCGTCATCGGTGGAATGGCAGGCCTTTTCAGCGCAGAAGAAGAAAGCTTAGCGATGGGTTTTGCGAAAGGCCTCAATCGCGTTAACAACACCGGGGGATGAGGTGCCGCTAATCAGATAAAGCTGGAACTTCTGGCCATTACTGAGATATTGAGAGTAAGAAGAGCTGAGCAATGGCAGATAGGTCTTGTTGTTGCGCAGATGAATCTCGAAGAAAGGAACAGTGGTAGCATTGGTATAATTACTAATCAATCCCTGGCTGGGTAGCGCGAGATCGCCAACCGATTCAATTGTCTGCTTGATGCCAGGATCAATCTCGTTGAAATTCACATGGGCCTGGCCTTCCAGCAGCAGCCAGTATTTGTTCGCTTCCTTCAGCCAGGTGAACGGCAAAGCCTGCTCGAGAGCAGCGGGGGCGGCTGGATCGTAGCTGCCCGAGGCGAGCATCACGGGGATGGCAATGGCACGGATTCCTTTCGGACCGAAAATGCTGCGCATCACCGGATTGGCTGCAAATACCGCCCGAGCCCTGGGATCATGAAGGGCATAGGACTTGCGGGGCAGCTCAAGCGCTCGGCACTCCAGCAACAGGGAGATGTCAAGGGCGGCATAGGGACGGGTGCAGTCGGCTTGGAGATGGTCGAAATCAATCGTTGCTCCGGCCACCGCTAGGGCGGTGTACCCCCCGAAGGAGTGACCGGCAATCCCGACGGAGGCAAGGTTCAACCTGCCATCGAAGGAACCGGCATTGCGCCGGCCCAACTCATCGATCACATAGCTGATGTCTTTGGGTCTCTGGATAATGTCCTGAACATCGAAGATGTCCTGATGCAACCCCTGCAGCATGGACTTCAGCCAGATCGTGTCGCTGCCTGGATGCTGAGGGGCCGCCACCACATAGCCATAGCTGGCCAGATGCTTGAGGCCTGCGGCGTAATCCTCCGGCCTTGAGGCAAGACCGTGGGAGAACAGGATGACCGGGATCTGAGCAGCCGTGTTCTTCTCTGGAATGTAGACGTCGACGTAGAAGGTTCTCTGGCGGCTGGCATCCACAAGGTTCCACACCTCCTTACGCACAGAAAATGGCCCCGGCTTGGCGGGATTCGGCAAGGAGTTGAAGTTAACCCTTGGTTGTGCAGCGGCTTCTTTGGCCGAGAGAGCTCTCATGGTGGAGGTGATGGCCTCCGTGGCGGCGATGGCCTTCTCTCCGGCCTTGGCGGCACCGGCAATCGTTTCCCCATGCAACTGGATGTTGGTTGGCAATTGCTGGAGCACACTGAGCAGGCTCAAACCGTCGCTGGAGAAGGCTGCCCCCACCAGAGCCGATCGCAGCGCGAATTTGCCATTGCCGCCCCGTTGCAAGGTGATGCCACGTCCTAACCGCTCCAGCACATCAGAGCCAATTCGGCTGTTAAAGAACTGCGACACCAACAGCGGGTCGATGTCAGCCCGCTGCACCAAGGCTGAGCGCAAATCCTCTCGCTTATTGGCAGGCGTGAACTGCAGAAAGAAGGCCAGATCCTCAGCAACGCTGCCATCCTTCGCGAAGGCCTTTAGAGAACTGATGCGCAACGAGCGGATCAGCGGCCCGTAGGAAAAGGAAAGAAGTTCGCCGGCATGGACCGGACTGATCGCCATCAGCGGGAGCGAGAGCCCTGCGAACAACGTCCGCAGAGCACGGTTGAGAAAGATGTTGCGCAAGATAGTGTACAAGATCTGAAGCAAGACGTTTTCTTTGAATTCTTGATCAAAGTTTAGCATCGCCCAAGATAGTGAGCTCAGATTCGTTGCAGGTCATTGCCATTACAAGTTGTGAACCAGGTTGTCGTTTAATCCGCCCCTTGCGGGCCAACGGGTGATAGCCATTTGCGTAATCCCTTGAGCGCCATCCCTTGGGTGTCTTCCTTTGGGAATAGAGATCTCGAGATCCTTCACTCCCCGCTTGCGTGGGGATAAAGGGGTGGTGCGCACCATGGCGAACGGCAGGCTCAGCGGGCCGAGCCTGCCAAGGCGATGCCCTCTCGGCCCAGGCGCTCAACCAGCCGAACGAGCAGTTCCCGCCTGGCAGCGTTGTGGCGGCCAGCCAGCGTGGTGAGCAGCACGCTCAGCCAAACGGCGTCGACCGTGACCTCGCTGACGCCCCGCAGCTGGGGCGGCTGGAGCAACGAGGGTTGCCAGTCGGAGACGGCGGCGAAGGCGGTCACTTCCTGGCGCACCACCTCCAGAACGTGAGGCAGATCGAGACCTCCGGAGGCGAGCGGCAACCTGAGCTCTGCACCGCTGCACAGCTTGGTGTGGTTCGACACCGGCTCGCAGCCACTGTTGGGCACAGTCATCACTCGGCTGTCGGCACCCCGCAGCTCCGTGCTGAGCACGCCGAGGTCCACCAAACCGGAGAACCCTCCCAGATCCACGCTGTCGCCGATGGCGTAGCGGTCGTCGAACAACTCAACAAGCCCGGCGGCAAAGTCGCGCAGCAGACCCTGGAACACGATCGCCAGGGCACCGAGCAGGGCGCCGCTGCCGGGTATGCCGAGCGGCGGGAGCGGCACCAGAGCGTCAGCACACCCACCAGGAGAGCGGCCAGCACGAGTTCGATCAGAGCAACCCTGAGCCATCTCCCCCAGATCTCGGCTGGCGTGAGGATTCGGCGCACAAACCGCAACTGCCGCTGGAGCAGGGAAGCCCACTGCGGTGCCAGCTGCTCAGGGGTGGTGCCATGGACACGGGCGTCCTCCGCTGTGACGGTGAGCAGGGGAAAGCTGCGATCCCGGTCCGGCAGCCGGGCCTGGAGGATCACCTCGCCACCGGGCTGGGGACGTGCCTCGATCCAGTGAGCATCCGGTTTGCCGCCCAGGCCGAGCGTCGCATCGCTGCAGGTGTCATCCAGATCGTGAAGGATGACCCCCCGCAGCAACCTCACCGCCAGCCACTCACCCGGACTGCAGAGTTGGCGGGTTCGGTAGAGGAGGCTGAGATTGCCCTCGATCACCTTGGCCCGCATCAGGGCGTCGGTGCTGCCCCGCGCTCCGCTGCCAAGCGAGCAGGAAACTGCCCGCTTCGATGAGCGCTTCGTCGGAGCCCGTCTGAGGGCTGGCGGCCGCAGATGGTGAGGAGCCACCTGCCGCGGGCAGCGGAGCGGCCAGCGCCAGCATCAGGGCCAACGCCAGGATCAGCGCCAGGGCTCCCAGCCGCCTCGGGGTCCTGCGCCGGCTGGCAAGAGGAAAGGGCAGGATTCTGGGCATCGGCGCTGCCTGCCGCTCCGACCAGCCTGAGCGATGGCGGGGTGGGCGGTTGGCGTCGCCTGACACCGCGGGAACACTGGAAGGCAGACGGCAGTGCCGTGGCCTGGAGGATCTAAAGGGATAGGTGGAGGAACCCGCCAGGCTGATCCTGCGAAGGCTTCATCAAAAAAACTATGCGAATAGTGCCTAGGTGCGCCATCTAGAGCACGGAGATCGCACTACTTCTGCCGCTGACTCGCTGTTGAACTACGAAGGTTGAGGCAGAGTGAAGCAATCGGATGGTCACCCACAGGCCCTGATCTGGTTGCTCGCGCGACAACAGATCCGTTTCATTCCCACCCAGTCATCGTGAGTCCATTCAGGCCATGGTCCTGCCCCAGTCCCTGGCCCTGCTTGCCTGAGCCACAGCCCAGCGTCTCCAGCCCGCTCCGATGCTTGTCCTCGCCGACCTCACCGACGCCTGAGTGTTCATCCGCCGGGGCCTGATCGAACGCTGGGGCCGCCCGCCACTGGAGATCCTGGCGGAACTGCGTGCGATCGAGCAGGAGATCCTGCAGGGGATCGAGGAGCTGGAGGGGATGCTGCGATGTCTGTCGCTAGCATTCCGCTATCGAGTAAGTCGAAGGGCGATGAACACCTTGGTGCTCCCCCATCGCCAGTTGCCGGATGGGGTCTGCCGCCGACGCAAAGAGGTGGCGCCGGTGCGCCGCCGCCGGCTGAAAGCTGTGGCCACCGCTAACCGGCGCTCGATGAATCAGGAGGCGATCCTGGCCCTGGAGGCCGGTCTGCCTGGCGAGCCCAATCCGCAGCGCCCCACGGCGGCAGAAAGCCGCCGTTGGCTGGAGCAGCAGGTTTGGACGTTGCCGGTGCTGGATGATCGCAGCGCCGAGGAGATCCTGGGCTATGGCGATGACGGTCTCTGCCGCTGAGGGGTGCCTGGTGATCGACCTCGCCGTTGACACCAGTGCCGTGCTGGCGGTTCTGTTGCGGGAGCCCACCGCTGAGACGATATTGGAGCGGTTGTGCCAGGCCGTACAGCCGGCGGTGGCCGCGCCCACCCGCACCGAGATCCTGCTGGTGGCGCTGGTGAGGCTGGGCGAGATCGGCCAGGAGCGGGCTCGGGAGTTTCTCGATCAGCAGGCGATGCTCACGGTGACTTGGGACCAGGAGCTGGCCGATCAGGCCGCCCTGGCCTTTGCACGCTTCGGCAAGGGGCGCCATGCCAGCGGCCTGAATTTCGGCGACTGTTTCTCCTATGCCCTGGCGGAGCGGTTGAAGGTGCCGCTGTTATTTGTGGGCAATGATTTCAGCCGCACCGATCTGAAGGCGGCGTTATGAACCCCCACTCAGCGGGCCAGGCCTAGAAACACCAGCAACGATCGGTTGAGGCGCAGCAGGACGTCAGCGGACAAACGGCAATCGATAGCGTTTCGGTAAAGCCGTCGTCCTGAATGATCACAGCTGGGCAAGGCTTGCTGGCATAGCCAGGGCCACCGGCCATGGACCAGATCTCATCGCGCTTCATTGGCTGTAATCGTCGTCAGGCCACACATAGACCGAATCGATGAAGGCCTGGATTTCAGCCTCCTCAGGGCTCTGCGCCGCTAAGAGCGACTGCCGCCGCGCCTCGGCTGCGAACTCAGGTGAATGCACATCCGGCACCCAGTGCGCGCGCACCTTGCCGCGGGTGGCGGCGCGGCGGATGTCCTCGGGGCTGGCGCTTGGAGTGGCTTCCGCTTCCATAGCGGCTTCCGCTGGGGTTACATGTAATGATAGCCCGCCAGGTCGGTTTGGCCGATGAGAATCCGCCAGTCCTCGCAGAGTCCCGATCAAAAAACTATGCGGTTGGTGCATAGCCACGCCAGCATGGGCATGGAGATCGCACTGCATCTGCTGCTGCCTCGCTGTAGAACTACCCAAGCAAGGGCCAAGCCAGGACACCGGATGCTCACCAACAGTGCCTGATCTGGTCGTTCGCACGACAACGGATCCGTTCAATACCTACCCAGTCATCGTGAGGCCATCCAGTCCTTGGTCCTGCCCCAGTCCCAGGCTCTGCTTCCCTGATCCCCAGCCCAGCGTTTCCAGCCCGCTCCGATGCCCGACCTCGCCGACCTCGTCAACGACCTGATCGCCCTGATCCCGGACGACGGCAGACGGATCACGAACGACGAGATCCGCATAGCCCTGGAGAGCGAGGCGGGTGAGCCCATCAGCGATGAGGAACTGAAGGAGCTCAAGAGCCAGGTGGTGGCCCTGGGGGCCGCGGAGGGTGTGAAGGGCCCCGGCGGAGGGCTGAAGTCGCCTGGGGTAGTTCCACCTCTACGCGCTGCGGCCCCGGCCGCTGGCACCCGCCCCCGCCGCAACGGCAACGGCGCCAGCGCCCAAGCCCCCCAGTCCGACATTGCCCCGGGCACCATGACGGATTCGGTGCTCACCGGCGAGCTCCGCAACAAGATCGACCAGATCTGGAACGCCTTCTGGAGCGGCGGCATCACCAACCCGTTGGAGGTGCTGGAGCAGCTCACGTACCTGCTGTTCATCCAGCGTCTGGATGAAGAGGAAACAAGAGAAGAGCGCCGTGCCAATACCTCCAAGCAGCCGATGCGCCGCCGCATCTTTCCGGAGGGGGCTGATGAGCAGGGGCGTCCCTGGGGGGAACTGCGTTGGAGCCGCTTCAAAGAACTGGGCGAGGCCGCCTCGATGTTCAAGGTGGTTGGCGAGCGGGTGTTTCCCTTCCTACGGGAGCTCGGCGGTGAGGAATCGGCCTATGCCACTCACATGCACGACGCCCGCTTCACGATCCCCACCCCAGCGCTGCTCGCAAAAGTGGTGGACATGCTCGATGAGGTGCCGATGCAAGACCGCGACACCAAGGGCGACATCTACGAGTACATGCTCGGCAAGCTGGCCACCGCCGGCACCAACGGCCAGTTCCGCACACCGCGCCACATCATCGAGCTGATGGTGGCGATGACCGAACCCACCCCACGGGATGTGATGGTGGATCCGGCCTGCGGCACCTGTGGCTTCCCGGTGGCGGTGGGCGAATACCTGCGCGAGCACCACCGCGAGGTGCTCAGCGATCCGGAGCTGCGCGAACACTTCAACCATGGCCTGTTCCATGGCTTTGATTTCGACAACACGATGCTGCGGATCGGCGCGATGAACATGCTCCTGCACGGGGTGGAGAACCCCGATGTGAGCTACCGCGATTCCCTCTCCGAAGACAGCGCCAGTGAGGAGAACAAATACACCTTGATCCTGGCCAACCCGCCCTTTGCCGGATCACTCGACTACGAGAGCACCAGCGGCAAGCTGCAGCGGGTGGTGAAGACCAAGAAGACCGAGCTGCTGTTCATGGCCTTGTTCCTGCAGCTGCTCAAACCCGGCGGCCGGGCGGCCGTGATCGTGCCCGATGGCGTGCTGTTCGGCTCCAGCAAGGCCCACAAGGAACTGCGCCGCACCCTGGTGGAAGACCATTTCCTCGAAGGCGTGGTGTCGCTACCGAGTGGTGTGTTTCGCCCCTATGCCGGCGTGAGCACGGCAATCTTGTTTTTCACCAAGACCGGCCGAGGCGGCACAGACAACGTCTGGTTTTACGACATGACCGCCGACGGCTGGAGCCTCGACGACAAGCGCAATCCGCTGTTGCCGCTGGAGAAACTTGGGCCCGCTCCCAAGGAAACCCTGGCCGAGGGCGAGCACGACAAGAACAACCTGCCTGATTGCCTGAGCCGCTGGCGGCAACGCAAGGATTCAGAGAGAGAGCGGGAACGCACCGCCCAAAGCTTCTGCGTACCCAAAGCGGAGATCACCGAGCAGGGCTATGACCTCAGCCTCAACCGCTACAAGGAACTTGTGCACGACGAGGTGGAGCACCGCCCGCCGCTGGAGATCCTGGCGGAACTGCGCGCGATCGAGCAGGAGATCCTGCAGGGAATCGAGGAGCTGGAGGGAATGCTGCGATGAACTGGCCAACTGAATCACTTGGCAGTCTTTGCGATGTGATATCCGGCGGAACTCCCAAGAGAACCGTCGATGAATATTGGAACGGCGAGATATCTTGGGTAAAGATCTCTGACATGCTTCAAGGTGAGATTAAACACACAGATGAGTCAATTACTGATAAGGGCTTGCGAGAGAGTCCAGCAAGGCTCCTGGAGCCTGGGACTCTTTTGCTGTCCATCTTTGCAACGGTTGGGAGAACAGCGGTCCTTGCTATACCCGCTGCAACCAACCAGGCCATTGTTGGCTTGAGAATCAAGGCAGAGAATCTCGATCAAAGATATTTGCGCCACTACCTTGACAGCCAAGCTGAGGCTCTCAAATCAAAGTCGCGCGGAGTTGCACAGGATAACATTAACACCTCGATACTTAAGAACCTAAGAATCACCCTCCCCCCACTGGAGGAGCAGCGGCGCATCGCGGCGATTCTGGATAGGTGCCATGAGTCTGAACTGCTGGCAACCAAAGCAACTTCGCTGTATTCTTGCCTTTTTAAGGCAAGTTTCCATTCCTTTCTTAGGCAAGTTGAAGATCGGGAAAGTGTTCCACAGGTGCCGCTGTCCTCGGTTTGCACAAGAATCACCAAAGGGACAACTCCGAGCTCGCTGGGACTCCCGGATGCAGATGGAGACATTCCATTCGTAAGAGTTCAGGATATTGATAAAAATATACTGATCGCCGAGAGTGTGGCCCTGCAGATTCCCACGGAGACACATCGCGCCCTTTCGCGCTCAATGCTTCAGTCGGGGGACATACTTGTTTCAATTGCTGGAACCATTGGCCGAGTCTGCGAAGTAAGGAGCCTGCCCCCGCATGGCGCCAACTGCAATCAGGCTGTCGCGATTGCGAGGCCCATTCCCGATGTCGTTCGCCCACTATTGCTAAAGTGCTTGCTGTCTGACTGGCCTGCGCAAAAACAAATGCGCGGAGCGGGTGTTACAGGCACCATTACCAATCTCAGTCTGGGTCAGCTTGGTGAGATCAAGATCCCGGTGCCTTCCATCGAGGCCCAAGATAAAATCTGCGACCAACTTGAGAGGTTGGCCAAGATTGGAGAAAGATTCCAGAATAGTTTTGTCGCAGCGAAGTTACTAACCGATTCACTCACGAGCCGTTTAATGAGCGGAACTTGACATGAAAGCCACAGAAGCCAAGCTCCTCCAGATCCTGGGCGCCGTCTCCCAGTTCATCATCCCGATTGATTAGCGCACCTATTCCTGGACGCAGAAGGAATGCCAGCAGCTCTGGGCTGACATCCTCCGCGCTGGTGCCACCGAGGAGATCGGCGTGCATTTCATCGGCTCGGTGGTCCACATCGAAGAAGGCCTCGGCAACCTCGCGGTGCAGGCCCCCAAGCTGGTGACCGCTGAGGGCAGCTCCAACGCCTGCATCTGCTGCCAGAATGGACAGGTAAGGCTGCTGTCATGAACGAAATCCTTTTTGTTGTCGAAGAGGCTGAGGATGGCTCCTATCGTGCCAGCGCTGTGGGGCAGGCGATTCATACCGAGGCGGACAACCTCAACGAGCTCCACCAGGAGATTCGCGACGCGGTGCACTGTCACTTCGATGAGGGTCAGGCTCCGCAGCTGATTCGCCTGCATCATGTACGGCAGGAGTTGTTGACCCTGTGAGAATCCCAAGGGATCTCAACGGTACTGATCTCGCCAAGCAGCTTAGACAGTTTGGCTACAGCATCACCAGACAGAGCGGCAGCCACATGCGGCTCGCTCGGATCGATGCTGGCCGTGAGCAACACCTCACTATTCTAGCTCACAAGCCATTGCGCGTTGGAACCCTCCGGCAGATTCTCAAAGATGTGGCTGATCAAACGCACCAAACATTGGAGGTGGTCCTAGAGGCGCTTAGTTGAGCATGTTGCCTTCATTAGACAACTAGAGTTTATCCTTTGAGCTGTTGAGATTCCAACAGCCTTCGGGCCACATCGCGGGCGATTTCCAGGGTTTCCGACACCGTGCGACCCTGAGCCACCAAGCCCTGAATGGCCTCCGAGGTGGCCAGATAACCACCCTCCGGCAGCCGTTCAACATGCAGCATCACGCAGGATTCAGACATCTTTGCGCTGTTGACCGTGGTATCAGGATCGTAATCGCTTTGCTAAAGGTGCTCAGAGAGTCGCAGGGTCCAGGCCAAGCTCGCTCACCACGTCGTCAAGGCTGGTGGTGCGCTCCTGACCCAGTCGGATGCCTTCCGCCACCGCAGCCCCCAGGTAGGCGTCCTCAAGATCGTCCAGCCCGGTCTCGATCAGCTGCCGTAGGTAGAAGGCCTTGGTCCGTCCGGTCAGTTGCGCATGCTCTCCATCGCCTACAAGGACGAGACCAACTTCGTGGATATCGTCCCCCAGGCGAAGCAGCTACGCCTCAGCCTCAACATGCCCTTTGTCGAACTGGACGATCCCAGGGGCCTGGCCAAGAACGTGCCCGGCATCGGCCGTTGGGGCAATGGCGAGGTAGAGATTGGTGTCGCCACCTTGGAGGAGGTGCCCTATGCCCTCGGCCTGATTCGCCAATCGCTGGATAGGCAACTGGATGACGCTCCCGAGGCCCCTTGACCGGAATGCCCCCATGGTGGCGCTAACCTGAACAGACTTCCTGTACAGCTCCATGACCATCGAAACCACTTAGACCGCCGCCCGCGACCAGCTCAAGACCCTGATGGACCGGGTTGTCGACGATCGCGAGGTGGTGATGGTGCGGCGCCGCCAGGGGGGCGATGTCGCCCTGGTGGCAGCCGACGAGTTGGAGGGCCTGCTGGA
>Ga0207941_1000215_pt1 | contig 18593 bp, 17 predicted proteins | sample LakMenEpi13Sep12_FD_150695 | JGI IMG/M metagenome (GOLD analysis project Ga0207941, IMG submission 150695) | Freshwater microbial communities from Lake Mendota, WI - 13SEP2012 deep hole epilimnion (SPAdes) | ecosystem: Environmental > Aquatic > Freshwater > Lake > Epilimnion/Euphotic zone ...
GCCACTTTGGCACGCTTTTTCACCGTTCCGGACCAAGTTTCGTAACTGTACGTATGAACGGGACTTAGCGACCTTTACGGATTTGCTAGCAAACCCCTTGGTATTCCCGTAAACCAGGCCGCTTCGACGCAACCTTTGGTTTTTTCCTGGCGATTCCATAGGCACGGTGGGTAGACGGAGCGGTTGTACAGTCGGGGCTCGTCCCTATACTGGCCCCACTTATCGGACACCGTCGCAGTCTGCTTATTCAGCAAACTCGACGGTATCGGCAGAGTTTCACGAGTAGGTCGAACGTTGGCAAAAAGGATTCAGACCGAGGTGGCCCTGAGGGGCCGGCCAAGGTCGCGCCATCGGATTCGACCCTACTTTGACTTATCCCGAGAAAAGGAAAGGCTCCTCACGATGTTGCGACTTGCAACTTTTACGGTTTTTTGCGTTTCGGCAGGCCTCGGCTCAGCGCTCGGGGCCGATCCCTCGACGCTCCCGCCACGGATCTCAGAATCGGAAGTGCTTCCCTACGAAGCCGCTTACCGAAAGGCTCGCGACGAGCGAAAACCGCTCCTGATTCTTGTTGGCGCCGACTGGTGTCCCGCTTGTAAAACTCTCAAGGCGGATACAATTGTCCCCATGAAGGAATCGGGAGCCCTCAAAGAGGTGGTCTACACCCAGCTCGATAAGGATGCCCACCCGGAGTTGGCCAGCGAAGTGATGCAAGGAAAACTGCTCCCTCAACTGGTGGTCTTTACCCAAAGCGACGCCGGTTGGAAACGCTTTTCACTGACAGGAATGCAGACGGAAAGCCGGGTCAAGGAACTGATCCGAAAAGCATCCGAGGCGCTGCCGACACGTCGCTAATTCGTTGACTGAGGTAGGCAGTCGGTAAACACAATCCAATCGATGTTGTTCGGAAAATTCAAAGGTTCTGTGCGAGAGGGGGTCCCGTTGGCCCCCTACACCTGGTTGCAACTCGGTGGCGCAGCAAAGTACTTGGCCGAGCCGGCCGATGTCGACCAACTCGTCGATATCGTCGCACTCGCCTCCCAAGAAGGGATCTCGGTCCGGGTCCTGGGCGGCGGCTCGAATGTCCTTGTCAGTGACAAAGGCTTCGACGGACTGGTCCTGCACCTTTCGGCTCCCTGCTTCGAAAAAATCTCCATCTCCGATCACTCGGTCCACTGCGGGGCAGGTGCAAGACTCGCTCACCTGATCACCGCCTGCGTCGGACACGGCCTCGGTGGCCTAGAACACCTCGTCGGTATCCCCGGATCCGTCGGCGGTGCCCTGCGCTCGAACAGTAGCACCGACGAAGGTGACATTGGTAGCCTGCTAACCCAAGCGACCCTGTTGACCCGAAAAGGCGAACGGATCGTAGTCCCAGCAAAAGACGCGAATTTCTCTCATCGTCGAAGTAGCTTGGACGAACTGGTCATCCTCGACGCGACCTTCGACCTGCAACAAGGCGATGTCCGACAACTGACCAAACGGGAGCAAACCTTCTGGATCGTCAAACGGAGCAAACAACCAAACTACCCTGCCCGCTCAGCGTTAGCATTTGTCGATCTCGATGGCGTCTCTGCCGTAGAACTCCTCCAACGCAGCGGAGTCAACGGTCTGATCGAAGGAAACACCCAGCTCAATTCGTCCTACCCGAACTATATCACCGCCAACACCGGAGCGACGGCCGACCAAGTCATCCAACTCCTCGAACGGGCAAAGAAAATCGTCTTCGAAAAGACCGGGTTCTCTCTCCAACCTCACTTGGTCGTCTGGTAACGCGCTCCCCGAACCCGCAACTCGTTGCGGATCCGATCGACCCCAGGTTCAAACCCTAACATCGCCTCGATCAACTCCGAGTCTCGCTCGGTGGCAACTTCACCCCGCAATACTGCAACGCCTGACTCCAAGCCAACCTGGATACCCGGGTTTCCCTGCTGCCTGAGCCGCTCTTGGATCTCCCCGAACTGGTTTGCGGGCGACAGCAACTCCGGCTCCCCCTGATCGAGCGATTCCAAATCTAATTTCGGATAGTACATCCCCTTCTTGCCCAACGGTCCTAACGGTCGATTGGGCCGGGTCGATCCAGTCTCGATCCTCAAGGTGCTCGTCGCCGACGGGGCATTCCCAACCCCAACGGCCTGAGTCGACCCGACGAAACCCGTCAAGTCAGTGCGGTTGGAACCTACGAAATCTCCACGCTGTCGGTTCCCCCGAATGAAACGGCTGTCCTGCCTGGCTAAACCTCCTGGATTGTTCGATCCCGGACCTGTCGATCCACCCGCATTCCCACCCGGATTCCCACCCGGAATGCCTCCCGGATTCGGAGGATTCGCAAAGCCAGGTGTCCCCGCCACGCGATTGCGCACACTCGATGGATTGGCCCCCATACGCCCCCCAGCGGTCGACCTCTGGATCGAGCCGGGTGTGGCCCCTACCGTGCGATTCCCAATCAACTGCGCCTGACTCGATTCGCTCTGCACGCAAATCCCAATCACCACCGAAATTCCAGCGATCCAAACGTTTCGTTTCGTCATTCAAATGCTCTCCTAATTCAATACTTCCGGGTCCGAGCCATCCGGACGTTCCTGACCCTCGGGTGCGACGACCTGGCCGACCGACTGCCCTAATCGTATCCAATGCTCGCTGTCGTTGAACTTGACCAATACCCGATCGGACTCAATCTGTGCGACAAAAACCTCGTGCAAGTGGTTCGGGATGCTCTCGCCCGCAGGTACCTTTTGGACCGTCCCCCGCCCATCGGTGGAAAACCACGCCTGGGTGACCCCCTGGCGGTTGACCGTGATCGCCTTGAGCTCCAAATCCTGCAATGCCTTAGCAAACCCCTTGGCAAACGGATTCCTTTGAACCAAAGTGGTCGTCGGCGATAGCTCTGCGGAAGCCTCGTCGGTCAACTCCCAATCGCTCAAATGCTCGCTCTGGACGGCCTTGTCGAGACACAAAACTTGAATGCTCAAGTTCACATCCAAACGCCCATCGTTTCCGATCGGATTCAAACTGACCGATCGGATCTTTTGAAGATGACTCGCCCGACGAAACGCATCGAGAAACGCACTCAATTTGGCTAACGTCGACTGCCCTCGGACCGAATAGTCGATCCGATATCCGATCCGCTCCCGCTTGCCCCTCTTGGTCCGGGACTTGATCTCGACGGCCGTCGGCTGCGACGCATCGACCGAAGCCGATTTGAGTTGATACTGATCCAACAAACCAAGCAACCACTGCTGATAGAGCGATCGGGCCAAAACCGGATCCGAAGGCAACGCGCGATGCGCGTACTCCTCGAGCCTCTTGCCCGCCTTCTGCGAGGCAAACTGCATCTGCTTGCTATCCTGGATCTCCTTGTTCAAACGATCCAAGTCGCTTTCGAGCGCCTGCTTGGGCTCCTCGATCCAACCCTGATAAAGCCGATCCAATCCATAGATCCCAAAAACCCCTCCACAAGCGATCAATAACCATTTCATCGTCGGTGTCATGATCCGCTCTCCCCTTGCCCTTTGCGTTCCTGCTCACCAGACTCCGCCTCAGTTCTCAGCGGAGCTTCTTGCGGCGGATCGGTACCTTTTTCCACGTCCTCCGCCCCCTTTTTCAAGTCCCCCGCCACTGCAGGTTTATCCGAGGGACTGGCGACTTTCGATGCGATGAACCTCCTCAATCCCGGCGATTGGATCGGAAACTCAATATGCGATTCAAACTGCCATGGATACTCCTGGGAGTCGGCATTCTGCGTGATCTGCTTGCTGACGATCGTATACTTGGCCCCTCGTATCCGATTCTCTAACTCCGAGATGATCTCTTGCGATTTGACCTGCATCGATAAATCCAAAGCTCCATTCCCCTTGGCGTTGATCGTCGCGGTCAATCGACGGACCGTCGCGTCCTTGCCATCCGGAAGCCTCGACGCTAAATCGCTCAACTCCGATACCCAATCGACCTGGTCTCCGAGCCAACTCTCGACCCAAGCCACCTGATCGGACTTTTCTTGGTACTTGCTGGTCACCCTGACGGTGTCCTTAAGCTCATTCTGGGCCGCCGTTGCCTGCTCTCGCAGTTCGCCAACATCCTGGAGCATAAAAGCACTGCCCGCGACCGCTGCGGCCGCAGCCAGTCCACCAAGCCCCCCCCAACGCAACCACGGATTCGGAGGCGCTGGGGCCCGCTTGGGTGCTAACAAATTCACAGGCAAACTCTGGAACTGCTGCAAATCCAACGCCGCTCCTACCGTCGCGGCCGATGTCGATGGCCCACTCAAACTCCAACCGGTCAACGGATCCAACAAACGGACCTTGCCCGGCTCCTGCGCCTCGACCGACTTGGCTACCTGTCTTGCGAATTCTCCTGTCTCGTAAACCATCCACGAAACGGGCAACTCACCGAGCGACTGCGGGAGCAACGTCAAGCAGCGGTTGGCCTCGGTGTCGATCTGCTCGGCAACTCGCTCGGGGTCCTCGTTGCTATAGCGGATCGAACGGAGCATCAACGGCTCACTCCCACGGCATATCGCGACCTCGGCCTCACCTGCCAACAAATGGATCGAGATGGCCAACGAACGCTCAGCCACATTCGCTTGCCGCAAAACACTCAGCGGTGCCAAATGCCTCGAACCGATCGCTAACAATTTAAAACCGGCCTCGTTGCATTGATCCTGAAGCCCCTGAAGGAACCGCTGGTTCAACGCAAAGGCAAATACCTGCTTGCCCGATCCATTCGCGGCGAGTTCGGAATCTCCAACCCGTGGATTCTCTGAGCCATCTATTTCTGCCTGCTCGCGCGCGACCTTGGCGCGGTCGGCTCGCTCCTCCTGCTTAGCCAAATCCTGAATCACAAAGTAATCGACCGCCGGGGGATCCTGCGTCTCTCCCTGCTGCTGCTCGACCTCGGCCGCAACCAATATCGGTAACTCGTCGTTCGATGCCGGCGGCAAACTCAACGTCAGTAAATCCAACTCCGGGCGCGCTAACAAAACCACCAACCGATTGACGCTCAGCCGCTGCTCCTGAAGATGCTTCGCAAGTGCCATCAATGGCGCCTGCGGCTTGCTCTCCTCTGCTACACCCCCAGTTCCCGCTCCAGTTCCAGCTCCCCCTCCAGCACTCCCCTGCACGACGCTCGGAGAGATCAAGGGGACGACACCAAACTCCCCCTCCTTGAGCGTCCGACTCGTGCCATTGCTGATGAAATAGAAAAGCTGATCGCGATCCCAATGCACCACCACCATGCGACCCGAAAGCGTCGGTGGGGTCTGCTTGTTTGGCAAAAATGACAATCGATCAAATATGCTCATGGAACGCTTTGTGTGAGTGACTCGGTCGAGAATCCACGATCCCAAGGGTGCCAAACCCGCTGATCGCGCACCCGGGCCGGTAGCTGCCTTGCATCAATCATGACTGTTGATCGAAACACCGGGGTCCGATCGTCGCGAAAACCTACCGATTGTAACGAAAAAACGTCGCTCCGGGTCGTTAAATGCGGCTCGAGTTCCCTGAGCATCGACCAATCGACGATCCCCTTCTCCACCAACCACCCAATCGACAATATCGAGGGTCCCCCATCCGTTGTTCCCCCTACGCTCTGCTCCCTTGCCTGCACGACCTTCTGCGCTAACTCCGGTGTCATTCCGGGCACCGCCCCAAGCACGACCGCCGATGCCCCCGTGATATCGACGCGTCCCTCCAAAATCGGCTGCTGAACCGCCGTGGTCTCCGACAACAACTTGGCAAGTCGCACTCTGAAGTCCGATGCGGACGAAACCAAAGGACTGCTGAGCGTCTGTCGCACCGGCCTCGGACCACCACTAGCACCACTAGCACCACTAGCCACTTCGACCGACAACGTGGCGTCGACCAAATCCAATCCGCTCTTGAGCGTGTACCTGCCCGCTACCCGCCAATCGATGACCCACCCGGCAGCGCTCAAGGTCCCCGCACCCGAGTCGGACTTGCCCCCCGCAGCCGGCCCTGCAGCCGTCCCTGCTCCTTGGCCCGCCCCCATCCCAGCGACCCCTTGTTGGGCGGCTCTGCTGGCTCGCCGTCGACCATCCCCTGCTCCGCTCGGGCCGCTCCCGACGCTCGGACCACCGCTTGTATTGCCGACGCCAGGACTCGCATAAGCCCCCGGACCGTATTGCCTCATAGCCACGATGAAATTCGCATCCGCCAACGGCAATACCTGACTCAACTCCTGATGCAAACGCTTCAAGTCCGGCTGGTTCAACCAGATCCGTGGCCTGCCATCGGGTCGCTCGTTCCGCTCGCCATGGACCCAAGTCAAATAACGATTCCAAGCACCCGGTTGGCGACTCCCCATTCCCCCGGAATTCCCCTGCCCCATCGCAATCGTATTGACCTTGGATAACTCCCTACCCAATTCCGACATCTCGCTTCCCCCCGACATCGGATCGCTCAATAGCCGCTCCATGAGTGTCTCTTCCCAATCATCCAATCGATAGTTTTGGTCGAGATCCCCTCCGAGCCATCGCAATCGCATCCGATCCAAGGACCGTGTCCGCTGCTGCCTCTGCTGGTTCGATTGCATCCCGCCTCCCATCGCCATCTGCAAGGCGTCCTGCGATGCACTCGTGGCCGTTCTTACCCCTAAACTCGCTAGCCACCCATCGACGGTCTCCTCGTCGGCCTCAGGCAAAGTCATCAACACACTGCGAGCCAACCCCGGACGCATCTGATTCCACCTCAACAACGTCGGTATGTGCAACTTGGCACTCTCGTTGTCCATCCCCCATCCCCATTCGATCGATGTTCCCGACCCCACTCCCGATCCCGTTCCAGATCCCCCATCGACTTGACTCGCCCCCCGAGCGCTTGAGCCTGAACTTGCCGCCAAACTTCCCCCCAAACTTCCCATCGAGTTCGATACCGAACTCCCCGACGTTGCGACGGACCCACCACTGAGAATCGCAAACCGCCACTTCGATTCCTCGCGATCCTCGACCAGCGATCTTTCGAGCAACTCGCCCCGCTCGACGACCCGGCGAAACAACTCGCTGGATTCTTGACCCGCCAAGATCGCCTCTCGGAATTGTAAAGGCTGCTCAAGCAAACTCGCCGCATACTCGATCCCACTCTGCGCGCAGAGCCTCGCCTGGACTTGCTCCTCTTGCAATCGTGTCAATCGGTATTCGTTCTCCATCTCGAACGAGTAACGATAAGCCGCCAGCGACACGAACATGACCAAGACAACAATCACCAACAACGCCATCCCACGCCGCCGTACCGGCAACCGAACGGTTTGCTGTCCGAGATTGGGCCGCTCTGCTCGAAGTTCCCAGAATTGGCGGATCATCGTCGACCTCCCAACCCAGCAGGTCTCACCGCACCAGCAGGCCCCACCGAACTACTAGGCCCCGCCGGACCACTAGGCCCCAAAGCACCCGCCGCCGGAGCCTCTCGCCTTGAGGTCTCGACAATGATGACATTCTCGGACTCCGAGGTGTCGATCAATCGCTCGGCCAATCCTCCCAACTCCGATCGATCATCGATACTCTTGGCTTGGACCTCAAAGAGGGGATTGTCAAGCTCCATCGTCTCGTCGCCCGAATCGTCGGACTCGGACTCAAGCGGCGGTGGGTCGGGCTTCTTGAATTGCGAGATCGGAGGGAAATCGAACGTGATCGCCACTGCCTTGGGCAACCCCCCCTGCACTCCACTGCTCCATTCCTCCAGCCATTGCGATCCATCGAAATACTGAAACTTCGGTTTGATCACTCCATACAACCGGATCTCCTTCAAAGGAGGGATCCACTCGGTCTCGTCGGCGGCCATGGCCTCCAAAGGATTGCTCCTGGCCAACTCCGCACCCGATCCTTTGCGAGGTGGTTTCGAGGACTGCACTCCCCCTGCTGGCTGCGTGGTCGATCGGAACTGATCAAAATACGAATCGGGGATCCACTCGCGCCGAACCAACTCGTATTGGATGGTCTCGGGATCCTGGATTTCGGCCAACACCACGTCCTCCTCGTAGATGGGCTCTAACCGGTACTCGACGTCGATCCGCTCGCCACTCCATAGCGATTGCTTCCACTCCTGGGTGGCCAACTCCTCCGGGGTCGCGCCAAGCGATTCGAGGGTGATCTCTCCCTGTTCGCTGCGTCCACCTCGGGACTCGTCCCCCAATCGCTGGAGAAACGGAACCGGATCGATCGATGGCAAAATCGTTGCGGTAAATCCAGTGATGTCCCCCTCGAAACTCGCCGGAACAGAACCAGGATCGTTCGGATTCGAACCAAAGGTCACCCCGCTCGCAAGATGATCCATGTCGGCACTTAGCCAAGATCGGGTCAATCGCAATACGCGGACCCTCTGCGTCAATTTCCAACTCCGCTCCTGGGATCGCTGCAAGGAATCCATCATCCCCCACCCCAATAGCATCAGCACCGACAGCAATCCCAAGGCGATCATGAGCTCCAAAATCGAGAAGCCCCGCTCAAAAATCCGCATCGCGTTTCTTCTTGGATCTGCCCCGCGTTGGATCATAAGCCCATCTGCCTACCCGAAGGTCCCGTCGGTACCGCCGAACGACCATCCTCCTGAACAACCACCGGACGGCGTACCAGACGCGTCAGCTCGATCAACGCGCGTTCCGCCGAACCGGTCGCACCTACCCCCGTCGCACCTACCCCCGTCGGCGCACTCGATGCACTCTCAGATTCGAACAACTCAACCTTGACGGACACCAACTCGGTGGGCATGGGTCCTGAAGCGGCTCCTCCCGGCGAAGCGTTCGAGCCTTGAAGGTTGTCCGTCAAGGCCGGTCCTCTCGATGAAGACATACCACCTCCCGCACCGAAACCCCCAAGCATCGCTCCAGATCCCCCGCTCGATGTTCCTGTGCCACCTGACAATCCCGTACCACCTGACAACCCTGTGCCGGTCGACTCGCCAATCGCATAAGGTTCGATCGTCACCCGATAACTCTTGGGCTTGGTACCCGGAAGAACAGCGGTGTAGCTTTCGATCGTTTCGCCAGCTTGCATCCTCAGGATCGACTCATCGAGGATCGACTGCGCCTGGACCAAGCCCGCGATGCGTGTCTCGGCCTTGCTGCCAAAACGGGTCCCAAGTGAAATCAACGACAAAAGCACCATCGCGCTTGCAGCCAAAATCGCTGTCGCGATCATCACCTCTAGCAAGGAGAATCCGCGCCGCGATCGGTACAAACCGATCATCGCACGATCTCCAATTCACCCGTCGCCGCCGTAAAAGATACCGTCAGCGTCTTGCGGGCTCGCTTATCGAGCAAGGTGATCTCGGCGTCCCGTCCAAGTCCCTCCGCACTCATCGGTAGACACCATTTTTCGCTGGATCCGAAATCGGACGCGGAGTCGCCTGACGACGAATAGCCCCCGGTTGAACCGCCAGCGACCCCACCGGACATACTGCCAGAACTACCCCCTGCCGAACCGCTCGATTCGACGCCGGTCGATCCCGATCCGGAATCGGAAGTATCCATCCCCAAGCTCCCTTCGGAACCGGACTCATCGTCCATCCAATGGATCGAACTGACGACGATGTTTTCCGGTAACTTCCAAACCCGGGACGTGACCGGATGGGCCGAATGCGAGGAATCCGATACGGCTCCCAAAGCCTGCTGAAGATTGCGATCCGATGCACCTGCTACTTCGTAATCGGTTTTCCCCGAAGTTCCAGAATCGAACTCCTGATCGGATGGCTGCTCGTCGAGTTTGCCTTGGATCAATGCATCGATCCCCCCGGATCGCATCTGGCTGTCCCCTTGCGTGATCTGCAGGAACACCGGCTCGCCGCTGACCATCGCCTGGTAACGACCATCCTCGATCGCCTCGCGAAGCTTTTGTGTCGCTTCGCTAAGCTCGGCCTTGCGCATCGGACGAGCAATGCTCGGCCATGTGATCGCGAGGATCCCGGCGATCAAGACCACGACGATCATCAATTCCAAAAGCGAAAAGCCACGTCGGGCTCTGAATTTCAAATCGTTAAGCATGGTGGGATCCTAGGCAGGTGTTCGTAGCGGCGGGGGGGCGTCGAATTAAAAGCGGAACGGCGCAAGCCGTCCGGTGGCTACTTGGACTTTTCGGCATCGTCAGCCGCCGCCTGGTTGCCGATGTCGTCGGCGGTCCCAGGCTGGCGATCGGGGCCGATCGAGAAAATTCTCGGGAAACTATCGGTCGATTTCGAATCGGACGACTCGCTCCCCTCAAACTCGTATTGAAAATCGCTTCCCCAAGGATCCTTCGGCAACTTACCACCCTCGGTATAAGGCCCATCCCAATTTTTGGCCAAAGCTTCGTCTTCTGGCGCCGCGACCAATGCTTGCAAACCTTCCTCGGTCAACGGGAACGATTTCATGTCGACGGCATACATCTTGAGTGCCGAAGCAAGATTCCCGATCTGGGCTTGGGCCGTTCGAATGTCCGCTTTTTTCTGCGTTCCCAAGAGTCTTGGGCCGACGATCGCGATCAATCCTACGAGAATGATCAAAACGATCATCAGTTCCAAGAGGGTCAAACCTCTGCGTGTGTTTCTCTTCATGGTTGTTTTCCTTTCCACTTTGTTGGGTGTAATCCATGGGCTTGCTGTTCGTGCCATGGTCTTGATTTGGGGTTTGGTTTGGGGTTTGGTTGTAATCGCGGTCATCCGATCGAGGAGTTCAAGTCGAACACGGGCAGCAAAACTCCGACGATCACAAACATGACCATCCCGCCGATAAAGACCAGCATCATCGGCTCGATCATCCGCACAAGGACCTCAAGCTTCCGCTCGATCCGACCGTCGATCCGATCGGCGATCTTGACCAAAACATCGTCGAGCGTGTTGGACTCTTCGGCCACTCGAATCATGGCCATGACTTGCGTGGGGATCAGCCCGCTGGCCGCAAGCGGCTTGGAAAGTGAATCTCCTGCCGTCACGTTCTCGGCCGATTTGAGCATCGCCTCGGCGAGCAAAATGTTTCCGGTCGACTCGCTGCTGATCCGCAAGGACCTGAGCAAGGGGACTCCATTTTTCAACATGGTTCCCAACACGCGACAAGCCCTCGATACGGCCGCATCATGGAAGATGTCCCCCACAAGCGGCGTCTTGAGCTTGACCTGGTCGACCATGCGGCGACCCCGTGGGGTCTTGATCCATCGCATGATGCCGAAAACCACTCCGGCGAGAGCCAAGATCACGATCAATCCGTACTGCATCAAAACCTTGCTAGCCCCCAAAAGCACGATGGTGATCAAAGGCAATCCGGTGCCGTTTTGCTCGAGCCGATCAAAGAACGGCTGAAACTTCGGGACCAAAAATGCCACCATCGCCGCGACAATAATCGATCCGACAATCCCTAGGATGATCGGATAAGTCAACGCGCCGATGATCTTGCTCCGCATCTCGTCTTGCTTGCGGAGGAAATGGGAGGTTCGCTGCAAGGACTCTTCGAGGAACGCTCCCTCTTGTCCGGCCCGAACCATGCTCAAGGTCAATTCGGAAAAGATCGCCGGATGCTTGCCCATCGCTTCATCGAGGCTGCTGCCCTGGGAGACCGCATCGTGGATCGCCAAGCAGGTCGCCTGGAGTTTCGGGTTCTCTGTCGCATCGCCAAGAATCTTGAGCGACTCGAGCATCGGCACGCCATTGGTCAGCAAATCGGCCAACTGGGCACAGAAATCGGCAACCTGCTCTTTCTTGACCCGGACGGGCAGTTGCAACGAGAAGGAGGTGGGCTTGGTATCGGACTGCTGCAGACTCATCGGATACATCGACTGAGCTCGCAGCTTCTGCATCGCCTCGGCGCGCGACGCAGCGGCGATCAAACCGGAGAGCTTCTCTCCGGTGCTCGATTTTGCGGTGTAAGCGAATTCAGCCATGACAAAAAACAATTCCAGGGAGTAGAAACCCTTAGGTTAATCGGCCTTCGTGACGCGCAAGACTTCGTCGATGGTCGTTATCCCCGCAAGGACTTTATTCCAACCGTCAACCCGCAGCGTTTCCATTCCGTTGCGTATCGCGGCTTGCTTGATCACATCGGAGGTCCCCGCCTGGGTCATCAAGTGGCGGATCTCGTCGTTGGTCACCAACAATTCATAGATCCCCAATCGGCCGCGGTATCCGGTCCGACGACAGCTCTCGCATCCGACGTTTCGGTAAAGCTTCTGCCCGGACTGTTTCAAAAGCTCCAGTGGGAAATCCTCGGGAATCTCCCCGACTTCGGGTTCATAAGTCTCCTTGCAATCGGCGCAAAGGACCCGGACCAATCGCTGGGCCAAGACCCCTTCGACGGTGCTCGCGACCAAAAACGGTTCGACCCCCATGTCGCTCAAACGCATGAAGGCACCCGCTGAATCGTTGGTGTGCAACGTCGAGAAGACCGTGTGACCCGTGAGTGATGCTTGGGTGGCGTTCTCGGCGGTTTCCAAGTCCCGGATTTCACCGACCAAAATCACGTCCGGGTCGTGTCGCAAGATTGCCCGGAGGCAAGCGGCAAAGGTCAGACCCACCTTCGAGTGGACCTGGATTTGGTTGATCCCCTCAAGCTGATACTCGATCGGATCCTCGGTCGTGACGATCTTGATGTCCTCGGACTTGATCTCGCTGAGGGCGCTGTAGAGGGTCGTTGTTTTTCCAGACCCGGTCGGACCCGTCACAAGCACGATTCCGTGCGGCATGCGAATGAGCTTTTGGAACTGCTGGTAGACCTGCTCAGGCATCCCGATCCCCCTGAGGGAGAATTTCAAGTTCGATTTGTCCAGGACCCGCATGACGACACTTTCGCCGTGAAGCATCGGGATGACCGAAACACGAACATCGATTTCCCGGCCCGAGACGCGGAGTTTGATTCGGCCGTCTTGGGGGACCCGTTTCTCGGCGATATTCATCTTGGCCATGATTTTCAGCCGGCTGATGATCGCCGCTCGGAACTGGTTCATTTCCGAGGGGGTGGGCTGACGTTGCAGAACACCGTCGATTCGGTGGCGGATTTTCAAACCCGCTTCCTGCGATTCGATGTGGATGTCGCTGGCCCTAGCTTCGATCGCTTCGGTCAAGATCTCGTTGACGAGCCGCACGACCGAAGCCTGCTGGGCTTCTTCGGCATCCTCAAGGCTATCCGGGTCGATCCCTTCGAGCATCTCGACGTCGCCGAATTGCATGCGCTGCAAAGCGATCAGGCCATCGATCGTCTCGGAGCCGACGCCCAAGTATTTCTTGGTGAGGCGTTGGATCGTCTCGGCAGTCGCCATGACCGGCCGGACCTCGACTTCCAGGGCCGAAGCGACCGAGTCGATGGCGGCAAAGTCGAAGGGGTTCGAGACGGCGAGCCTCATCCATCCTTCGCCCCGTTCGAGGGGGAAAACGGCATGGCGGTGGATCAGTTTGGCGGGGAAACCGTCGAGTGAATCGCCTGAGACTTCGGTTTCGTCCGAGGCCAGCCACTCGAGTTGCATGGAGCGAGCGCTGGTGGCAAGAAGTTCTTGAGCGCTTGGGAAACTCCAGCGTTGAGCCAGCGCGTCGACGGGCGAGCCGCCGTTGAGGCAATCGGCAAGTTCCCGGAGCTTGACGGAATCAAGCAACGGTTCGATCCCGCTGGGGTCTGAAATCATGCGACGAATCCCTTGGAGAACTTAGAACGTTCGCTCCGCGAACAAGTTATGGTGGGTGGGGTGGGGTTGGGCGGTGGTTGGCTTTGGGCCGGTGGGTGGGTGAGTAAGGCGGGGGAGTGCCAGCAAATCGCGAGAGCACTATCCAAGAGTATCTTTCGGATCGTCAGGAAGGTCAAGGTTGATCGGAATTACCCAAACCCTAAACTTCCTAGGATTAGCAGTGCTGATAGGTCCCATAGGTCCCATAGGCCCCATAGGTCGTATGGGTCGTATGGGTCCCATAGTTCTTTGCCTTAGAAAACTCCGAGAGGGCTAGACAGCCCGGAGGAAATCGGTATCCTTTGCCCCGCGGGATGGAGCAGCCTGGTAGCTCGCGAGGCTCATAACCTCGAGGTCGTCGGTTCAAATCCGGCTCCCGCAACTTTCGAAAGCCGTTGGACCCTGTCCAATGGCTTTTTTCATGTGCATTTGCTGAATTTTTCGAGTCGATTGGGCATTGGATCTCCGCTGCCTTCTACAATGAGCGCATGGAATCAGCGACCTATACCACTGACACCTCAGTTGAGGCCTTCGAGGTGCAACTTGAGTGTTTCCGAAGGATGGCTCCCCAGGAACGGATAGAGCGCATGAGTTCGTGGTCGACTCAACTCAAGAAAATGGCGATGGAAGCGATCCGTCGAAGGCATCCGGAGTTCGACGAGCAACAGGTGCAGCTCAAATACATCGAGTTGACCTACGGTTTGGAGATTGCCCAAGGTTATAGAACATGGCTAACGGAGCGTGCAGGTGAGCGATCCCAATGAGATGGTCGCCGCCCTAAAGCCCGTCGCGGAGGCCCTTAGTCTGCTGCGAATTCCTCATTATGTGGGTGGCAGCGTCGCGAGTTCGTATCATGGAGCGGTGCGTTCGACGATGGACATCGATATCGTATGTCAGATGCGGGAGGAGCAGATTGGTCCATTTGTATCGCAATTCAACGACGCGTTCTACGTCAGTGAGTCGGCGATACGCCAAGCGATCCGTCGTCGATCCTGTTTCAATTTGATTCACTTTGAGACGTCGTTCAAGGTGGATATTTTCATCAGTCGCGGGCGCCCTTTCGATCAAATCTGCATGGATCGAGCCGTGGCAGCCAAGCTTGGGGGTGACACGGGTTTTGTAATCGTACCGATGGCGACCGTCGAAGACTCGATCATTAGCAAGCTAGAGTGGTATCGATTGACCGATGAGACATCGGAGCGTCAGTGGGACGACGTAAGTCGTTTGGTTCGATTGACAGGTAACGCACTTGATAAGGACTATTTGGCAGCATCAGCGGAAATGGTTGGTGTTTCCGATCTACTACTCCGACTGTTGGACCAAGCTTCCAGGTAGTTGGCTTCTCGGAAATCACCCGCCGCCTACAAGGCCCAAATAACCCCCCGGTCGTCGGATCAAATCCGGCCCCCGCAACTTCTCCGTTTGGTTAGGAAACTGACCGCAGCAGGTTATTCGATTAAGCCGGTGTTTTGCAGCAACGCAAATCACCGGCTTTTTTCGTATTCTCCTGCAATCTCCCGGCTCTCAACCACTCTCCAGAGACTCGATTCCCGGTAGCAACTCTCGTCAAAACAGACCCTACTCTTAAGCAACTTTGTGATCCAACGAGGCGTCCATTTCCCCGTTTCGTCGCGATGGTTCTTCCATTTACTTGCATTGGCGTGGGCAGCGATCTCGCTTGGTCTAGTTCCTTGTGAAGCCATTTCAAAAAGTTGCTGAACAATTAGTGACTGTTCATGATCGGGCTTAAGTGCCTTGGTTGCCCGGTCGGATTGGTAGCCAAACGGAACTCTCCCCGCAACGCGTTTCCCCTGCCGTTTCAGCGAAGCTCGTGCATCAGCCAATCGCTCGCGTGTCAGTTCAATCTCGAACTCACTCGCCGCAGCCACATTATTCCTCATCAGTTGACTGGCTGCCGAACCGTTATACTTCGGGTCTGTAACGACAATTAATTCCACCGCTCTGTTGTTGAACCGTTCGAGCAGCCTTTGGAGGTGATATAAACGTCGCGTCAGCCTATCAATACTGTAGACAATCACGCGCTTTACTTCTCCAGAGTCAATTGCATCCAGCAATCGCGTCAATTGCGGTCTGGTCAACGATTCGCTCGACTCGCCTTCGTCGGAGTAAACCTCGCGAATTTGGTAGCTGAGCTCGTTTGCTAAATCCCAGCAGATCCGAATCTGTACATCGCATGACGAATAACTTGTGCGGCTCGAACGCGACTGTCGAGCATAGATTGCAGTAACGGGATCTGGTTTTTGCACGGTATAGTAGTCAAACGCTGACCACTGGTGATTCGTCGTAAACGGCGATCAGAATGACGCCATCAATGGCCCCAAGGTCCGCCCGCCTTCCAGCTCGCAATGAGTTTCCGACCAGCAGCGAGCGATTGAGCAATAGGTGATAAGAAGATGCTGATATCATCGACAACGTTGGAAAACGAATCCCAAGTAACCTCCAGCTTCGACTTGCGAATGAATGCCGTCCACTGAATTTGTTTGGTTGCGTCTAAACGGAACGGTTCGGAGAAAACGTACGGTTCTGCAAGCAGTTCTGTACCTCGATTAGCAAAGGTCTTCTGAACTGCGTTGCTAAGTATTTCTGCATCGAAGTCAAACTGACGCGCCAGCACGCATACATCAAAAAAATCCTTCATGCGACTGTTGAGTTGACCAAGCTTGACCATCGCCTCGAACTTTTCAGCGATGACCGTCTCTTTCGGATAGCCGATCAAGTTGGGCGCGTCGAAGTCGAGCATGGTTGGATACGTGATCGTCGTCGCGACTGGGTGAATAACATCACCAAACCCCACATCAATTTGCATCGGCAATCGAGCATTCTGAATCATAGCCACAAAGGTCACTCGAACGCCTGAATACTCAGCATCTTCTTTAATCATCGTGCCTCGTACCGAATCGCTCGGGAACTCTACTCCATCTGGTTCGACAGATTGTTGGCACACATCTTTCATGATGGCAGAAATTGTTTGCACAGAGTTTTCGACGCGAGCGAGTAGATCGATATCGCGGGTGGCTCTCGACTGAGGCGTCCCCCATACCCGAAACATCAAAGCACCCTTCAGGACGAATCGTTCGGCATGCTTGGATTTCGATAGGCGAAAAAGAAATCGCTCAATCACGAAATACTGCATCAGTTCTTGCAGTGGCCGTCCAGACTCTCTTGCGGCATTTTCCAACCGACCGCGAACCGATGCGGAGATATCACGAGTCATATCAGCGCCTCAAGATAAGGACGCAGCGCTTTGGCAACCCTCAGCTTTGTGGCATACTCCATAATCAGGTCGACATTCATCTTGCCTTGCGATACATACGACTTCAGCGCCTCGAGTGCGACGTCCAGACCGACATCATTTCGACGGCTGAAACTGTCGACGAGCGACTTCTCCTTCGAGTACACTCGCAGCGAAACACCGTCGACTTTGTGTTCTTCAATCCCCGTGGCATACGCCGCGTCGCCAAGTCGTGATGTACGCAGTGGCGGGAACTCCAATCTTGGCGGTTCGCTGTTTCGAGGGATCGCAATCCAAACTTCGTGTGGGATTTGTGTCGTCAGCTCGTGAAAGGAAAGGGCTGAAACCAAATAGATCACGGCCTGTGGGCTCTTGGCGGCAACCGTTACCAGATCGGATTGGCTGAGCGATGGCATGTCTGCTAGCCGATACAGGCCTCGTGCGAGTTGCTCGATCTGTCCAGAGTCTCGCATGGCGTACAGCGTATTGCGTGTGATACCGCTGCGAAGGATGTTTGCCATCCGCATGATTCCGCCGCTCTCACGAAATACCTGGATCGCTCGCGTTGCAGCATTGACCGGCGTAGGTGCTACCATAGAACAAAAGACCTCCCCGAAAGATAACGTGGAGGTGATTTGTACCATGCGTTTCCCAAATTGTCAAATTCTGACGGTTTGCGAAACGAGTGACTGCACCGCTTTTCGCGGCAGCTTAAACTCCTCTAAGGCGTCGTAGGGGAAGCTTTGGCTTCTTCCATGACCTGGCGGTTGCAGATGAGCCAGCCCAAATTTCAACTGAATAAGGGAAATCAAACTCAGTTTGATCCTCCAGTTATATGTGGTTAGTTGCATAAATTGGCAGGCCGACGCCTCAAAACGTCGGCCTGTTTGCATTTTTTACGCAGTGTTTTCCATGGTTTGCACGCTCTAGCCCAGTCTCAAACTCTCCCCGGCGCGATGTCTCTACCAACCCAGGCGCGAATCGTCTTGGTTGCTTTATCTGCCTTTGGCAACCCGACTCTCGGGAGTCTCAAAGTCGCGCGACCCTGGGGTTATAGAAAAGTCTCGAACTTCATGACCCGGACGAAAACTGGAAAACCAAAATGACCTCCCGGTTATGCCTCGCGCGACAAAAGCGCGAGTTTTGGAGCCCCATTTTCATAACCGGCAGGTCACGCCCGCTAGCTCTTAGGCGTCCTAGATTCCCTAGGTGTTCATTTTCATTGATTTTTCGCACCGCTACGGTGTGCAAGAGTCGCTTTTCTCGACTCCATAACCCGAGAAACGCATCAAAGGCAACTGACCCTCGGGTTATGGCCGGCGCGATCGAGGCGCGAGGGATCGGCGTTTGAAGACACTCAGTTTTCCGTTGCCAAGCGAACTTGAACGCAAACAACAGCTGTCTTCAGTTGTCGAAATGCAATGCGCTGGTGTCCGCCAGTCGTGGGCTATCGCAGGGGAAGGAAACGAGAGAACTCAGATCCAGAGCGGGTTCGCAAAAACGTCTCGAATGCGGTCACCAGAGCGATCGAAGCAGTTGCCTTAGAGCACGAGCGGCTCGGCAAGCATCTTGGAAACTCGATCAACTCCGGCTCCGTGTTCAGCTACGATCCCGAGCGAGATCCGCAGTGGCTCGTTTGAGGCAGGGTCGGCAGAGTCGTTGGAAGGATGGTTTTTCCGTCCGGCTGCAAAAAAAATACAGGAAAAATGGGGA
>Ga0207941_1000216_pt1 | contig 18590 bp, 14 predicted proteins | sample LakMenEpi13Sep12_FD_150695 | JGI IMG/M metagenome (GOLD analysis project Ga0207941, IMG submission 150695) | Freshwater microbial communities from Lake Mendota, WI - 13SEP2012 deep hole epilimnion (SPAdes) | ecosystem: Environmental > Aquatic > Freshwater > Lake > Epilimnion/Euphotic zone ...
TCAGCATATAAGGCGAGTACCTCAACATTGGTAGGATACTTGGCGGCAAGCGCAGCCATCGCATCCTTATAATCAATATTCAACCGCTCCCTGCTGATCGTTGGATCCGCAGAAAATCGTTTATGCATGGCCGTTATAAAATCTTTTTCGATGGTACTCCTTTGACTGGCGAGGGCGTTTGCTTTTTGAACAGCCTTCATTGCATCTTCCGGCTGTATATATCCTACGTCGTTGATATTGGGGCTATACGTCAGCGCTTCACCCCAATGCAGCATGGCATTTTCCGGATCAAACTGCTGGGCCTTTACAAATGATGCAAGGGCTTCAATGATGTGAAAGGAATAGTACATGTTCATGCCCTGATCGAAATAAATCTGGGCACTATCGTTACTGCTCACCTGCCAGTGGTGTTTGCCGGAACCAGGCAAGAGGCCGATGCCATCAATCACCAAGGCCCTGCTGCGCTCTGGGAAGCAGGAAATGGCGGTTCTTTGCTTGGCGTAGATATCTACTGCAATTTCCGGCTGTTTCTGCTTGGCCAGCAAGGTCAGGATCAGCACCAGCAAAGGCAATAGGAACATCTGCTTCATAGGATAAGGTATGCAAATTCCATAGAAAGTAAAAAGTTGTAAGCTGCGAACTTTGCGACCTATGCGTCCTGCGAACTAGAATTCAACTACAGCATATGCTTTGTTATTCGCATAAGGGCCGCCGGGATGATGGGCTGAATAATCAAGGTTGAGCCAAAACTGTCCGCTTTCTTCGCGGTAATACAGTCCATTAAAATTCTCCTGTGGGAACAATTGCATGATGGCATCCTGAATCTTTAGGAACTGCTCCTTGTTGCCACAGTACAATTCAGGATACACATGATCTGTAGTCAATACCATCCGGGTTTTTGCACCGATGGCTTTCATGGCAGATATCATCAGGATGGTGTGGTCATCACAATCGCCGGACATCCCATTTTGAATGGTTTCAGAAGGTGTGGCGTAATATTCGTCCCGCATGGGATCCGGCACGTAACTGAAGTGGCTATTGATTTCCTTGAACAGGGAAAGATATCTGGCCGTAGCGCCGTATTCCCGGTAGGCATCGGCAAAATGCTTCACGGAGTGCGTGACCGCATAATTTCTGACGAGGGAATCTTTGAAATTGATTTTTGCCTTCATCCCCTTCACCGCTTTTTCTACTTCGGAATCAAAGAGGGAAGGCTTGATGAGGAAAAGATCCTTTTCCTTTTTCTCCCGGTTGCTCCAGTTCTTTTCCACCAGATTCCGGTAGTCCATCATTACGCTGGATACCGTGTAGGTGTTGGTCATGGTGTTGAACAGCATGATCAGCATCACCATGATGAAGCTGGGTATGATCAGCGGCTTGAACAACCACATGACGAAACGGACAAAAAGGCCTGCGATAAGAATGGCAAGAATGAGGTCAACATTATACCCCCCAATGAGCATGGGAGGGATCACCCGGTTGATGATGGGCGCCAGCGGAATGATCGTCAATACTGCAAGGATATGCAGCAAGACATCAAACAACACCTTATATTTTGTTTGCCACGTTTCCATACGGATCTACTTAAAATTACAAACCCCTGTCCACAATCCGAAGCCATAGTTTTGTGAAATTAATCCACAAGACTATTCATACTCATCGTCCTCAGACTTGAAAAAGAAGGTATTGTTATACGCCACCTGCCAATCCTGCACCTTATCATCGCTCAATAATTCAATGATATCATGGATGGGGTCCGATTTCCGTTTCCATTCCAGTTCCTCCTCATTCGTGTAGCAGGACATGAATACACAGTGATCGCTTACCACACTAATCTTTACCAGGCTGATCTGCGAATCTTCTTCCTCTTGAATCAGGTAATAACAGCCAGCCTCCAGCAATGCATACGAATACATACACCTACATTTTAATGAATAGCAATAAAGTTTTTCCAGAAACCTGGTCAGTAATGGGTAGTAAGCCTAATGGGGGTAGTAAGTTTGGCTAAGCGGGTTGGAACCGTTCATAGGAGGATTGATTCGAAATTACGAATTCTTTGGGTTCCTGCAAGGGGTAAAACCCCCGATCCCGGCGGTTTTTTGGCCATTTGGCCTACCGTGCGTTGAAAATCAATAATTTACATCCGACTCACACCCTGTGGAAAATTGATGGCCGGTAGTCAGCAGGGGCGTGGCTGTATTTATCCTACATTCGCAAACTTTGAAATCTGATATGGCTAAGGAAAAAGAAACCTCCCTTTTTGAATATACGGAAGACTCGATCAAGAGCCTGGATTGGCGCGAGCATATCCGCTTGCGGCCCGGTATGTACATTGGTAAACTTGGCGATGGCAGCAGCCCAGACGATGGCATTTATGTACTGGTGAAAGAGGTGATGGACAACTGTATTGATGAGCATACGATGGGGTATGGCAAGCAGGTGGAGCTCATGATTAAGGATAAGATGGTTATGGTGCGCGACTACGGCCGGGGTATTCCCCTTGGCAAGGTGGTGGATGTGGTGAGTAAGATCAACACCGGTGCCAAATATGATTCTAAGGCATTTCAGAAGAGTGTTGGTTTGAATGGCGTAGGTACCAAAGCAGTCAATGCACTCTCTACTTATTTTAAGGTTACCTCATTCCGGGATGGCAAGGAAAAGACTGCCGAGTTTGATAAAGGTATTCTTACCAAAGAACACAAAGAAGCGGCCAGCAAAGAGTCCAATGGAACCCTGGTGACTTTCTATCCGGACGATACGGTATTCCGCAACTATCATTTCATCCCCGAGTTCCTGGAAAACCAGATCTGGAACTATTGTTACCTCAACGCCGGACTGGTCATCAATTATAATGGTCAGAAGTTTATCAGTAGGAATGGTCTGCTGGATCTGCTGTCCAGGAAAACAAATGAAGACGAGATTAGGTATCCGATCATTCACCTGAGAGGCGAAGACATTGAGATTGCTATCACGCACAACAATGAATACGGCGAGGACCTCTATAGCTTTGTCAATGGTCAATATACGACACAAGGGGGAACCCATGTGGCGGCCTTCCGCGAAGGATTTGTAAAAGTCATCCGCGAGTTTTACAAGAAGGACTATGAAACATCAGACATCCGCCAGTCGCTGGTAGCTGCCATTTCCGTTCGGGTGCAGGAGCCTGTGTTTGAATCACAGACCAAGACCAAATTGGGTTCGCAAACAGTGTTTGAGGGCGGCCCGTCCATGAAGAATTTCATTGGCGATTTCCTTCTGAAAGAACTGGATAACTTCCTGCACAAGAATTCAGCCGTTGCAGATGCATTAAGACGCAGGATTGAGCAAAGTGAAAGGGAACGCAAGGATATGGCGGGTATTAAAAAGCTTGCCAACGAGCGTGCCAAGAAAGCCAACCTGCATAACAAAAAATTAAGGGACTGCCGGATACATCGTAACCAGGAACCTCCCGCAAAGAATAAAGAAGAGTTCATTGCCCTGCAGAATGAAACAACGATTTTCATTACTGAAGGAGACTCTGCAAGTGGATCCATAACTAAATCGAGGGAAGTGGAAACACAGGCCGTGTTCAGTCTGAGGGGTAAGCCACTCAACTGTTTCGGGCTCACTAAAAAAATTGTGTATGAGAACGAGGAGTTCAACCTCTTGCAACATGCATTGAATATCGAAGAAGGAACAGAGGGACTGCGCTATAGCAATATTGTCATTGCAACAGATGCAGACGTGGATGGCATGCATATTCGTTTGCTGCTGATGACTTTTTTCCTGCAGTTCTTCCCAGATCTGGTAAGGGATGGTCATGTGTTCATTTTAGAAACACCTTTGTTCCGTGTGAGGAACAAGCAGGAGACCATCTATTGCTATAATGAACAGGAGAAGCAACAAGCTGTGCGGAAGCTGGGCGAGAAAGCAGAGATCACCCGGTTCAAGGGATTGGGCGAGATCTCTCCGGACGAGTTCGGGAAGTTCATTGGCAGCGATATGCGTAAACAGCCGGTGATCCTTGAACAGCATACCCACATACAACAATTGCTGGAGTATTATATGGGCAAGAATACGCCGGAGCGGCAGGAGTTTATTGTTTCTAACTTAAGGGTGGAGCTGGATGAGGTGGAAGGAATTGCATTAACAGCTAGCAATTAACAATTGATAATTGGCAATTGACAATTGGCAATAGTTTTTGGAATGTAGACTTTAGATTTTTGATTTTTTAATTGGATTATGGTTCACATTGTTTTTAACAGCGCAGATGTAGAAGTTTTGCAGAAGGCCATTGAACTGGATGAATCCATGGCGGGAGAGGTACTTGAGATCAAAGATGATTATGCCGTGGGACCCATCGCTGAACTATATACCCATGAGGGCAGGGCCGCAAGAAATGAATGGTGGAAGCAGGTGCTTTCCGGCGGTGATTATGACGGCCTTGTAGAAAAGGGCACCGTCAATGATGAAGCAGTAGTTGAATCGCTAAAAGCTAAGCTGGATGCTGATCCTGAGGAGTTCGTCTGGATATGGGCGGCACAGAATAAACATGATGTTTGTGGTTATTACTGGCTGATGTCGCAGTTAAAAGACTACCAGTCGAGGATCTTCATCCTTTACCTGAACAACCTGCCATTCATCAACGATAAAGGCCAGATCTTTTATCCCGAGTGGCTGCATGTGATCCCGCCAAAGGAGTTCCTGAAGGCCAGGAAACTGGCCCGTCCCATCACCTTGTCTGAATTTGAGGTGGATCCCGATGAATGGAAAAAACTGCAGGGAGAGAACAAGATCGTGCGTATTCTGGAAGGCGGGAAGAAGCTGGCACAATATGATGAAGACTTCTATGATGCTGATCTGCAGAAGTTCATCACCGGTGAGTGGCAGAAAGGTTCCAAGATCATTCATCAATTCTTACATAAGAATAAGCATACTACCGGTGATGCCTACCTGCTGTGGCGGCTGAAGCATATTGTCACTCAGCGGCAACTTGATGTTCAAGGAGAGTTGAAGTCCATGAAGGATTTTGAAGTAAAGCTCACCAATTCAAACGTGGCCACAATATAGATAGTATGATTGCTCCTAACGCATTGCCGCATTACCACATTACCACATTGTCAAATTGCCCACATGGCTGCTGCTAAAAACAAGATAAACGACGTGAACACCATTGAAGCAGGTGTTCACGGACAATATAAGAACTGGTTCCTGGATTATGCATCCTATGTGATCCTGGAACGCGCCGTACCGGCGGTAGAAGACGGACTGAAGCCGGTGCAACGCAGGATTCTCTTTGCGATGAAGGAGATGGACGATGGCAGGCTGAACAAGGCTGCCAATATCATCGGCCAGACCATGCAGTATCATCCGCATGGTGATGCTTCCATTCAGGATGCACTGGTTAATCTCGGTCAGAAAAACCTGCTCATCGACACCCAGGGAAACTGGGGTGATGTGCGTACTGGAGATGATGCTGCTGCGCCAAGATACATCGAAGCACGACTGAGTAAATTTGCCCTTGATGTAGCTTTCAATGCAAAAACGACAGAGTGGCAATTGAGTTATGATGGGCGAAAGAAAGAGCCTGTGACGCTTCCGATGAAGTTCCCGCTTGTTTTGGCGCAAGGCGCGGAAGGCATTGCGGTGGGCCTTTCAACCAAGATCCTGCCACATAATTTCTGTGAGCTCATCGATGCATCCATCAAACATTTGCTGGGGAAGAAGTTTGAACTCTATCCGGATTTCCAGACCGGCGGTATGATTGATGCCGATGCATATAATGATGGTAAACGCGGTGGTAAGATCCGATGCCGCGCCCATATTGAGGAGCTTGATAAAAAGACCATCCTGATCCGTGACGTGCCTTATGGAGTAACCACTACACAGTTGATGGATTCTATCGTAAAGGCAAACGACAACGGCAAGATCAAGATCAAGAAGGTTACCGATAACACAGCCAAAGAGGTAGAAATTGCAGTGGAGCTTGCTCCCGGCATTTCTCCGGATCAAACCATTGATGCACTGTACGCGTTCACGGATTGTGAGGTGAGTATTTCACCCAATACCTGCGTGATCGTAGACAATCGCCCCATATTCACTGGTGCAAGTGAATTATTGAGGCTTTCTACAGACAAGACGGTTGAACTGCTTAAGCAGGAACTGGAGATCAAGCTGGCGGAACTGGAAGAGAAATGGCACTATACTTCACTTGAGAAAATCTTCTTTGAAGAGAAGATATACAAGGAACTGGAGAAGAAACACAACAGCTGGGATAAAGTACTGGAGGCCATTGCAGATGCCTTCCAGCCCTTCCTCAAGAAAATGAAAAGGGACATCACCCGTGACGACATCCTTAAACTAACGGAGAAGCCTGTACGAAGAATATACAAGCTGGACATCGATACCCTGAATGAGCAGATCAGGGGGATTGACGCTGACATCAAGGACACCAAACACCACCTGAAGAATCTGGTGGATTATGCGGTGGCTTATTTTGAGGACCTGTTGAAAAAATATGGCAAGGGCCGGGAGCGCAAAACAGAGATCCGTCCATTTGATGTGATCCAGGCCAAGTCTGTAGCCATCGCCAATGCCAAATTGTACGTTAACCGTGCGGAAGGTTTCATAGGCTCAGGACTCAAGAAGGACGAGTTTGTGGTGGATTGCTCGGATCTGGACGATATCATCGTATTTACCAAGCGCGGCATCATGAAAGTGGTGAAAATGGGCGAGAAGGTCTACATCGGCAAAGACATCATGCATATTGCCCTGTTTCAAAAGACCGATGAGCGCATGACATATAACATGATCTATACGGATGGCGCTACAGGGGTGTCTTACGCCAAGCGTTTTAACGTAACAGGTGTGACCCGTGATAAAGAATATGACCTTACGAAAGGCTCAGACCGAAGCAAGGTGAACTGGTTTTCGGCTAACCCTAACGGTGAGGCAGAATCGGTAACCATTGTGTTAAGTCCAACCTGCCCGGCGCGTAATAAGCTCATCGATTTTTATTTCGAAGAACTGGACATCAAGGGGCGCAGTGTACTGGGTAACCAGGTGACCAAGTATCCCATTAAGAACGTGAAGCTCAAAGAGAAAGGGAAATCTACCTTGAGCGGCCGTAAGGTCTGGTTTGACGACAGCATCGGGCGTTTAAATACCGAGGAGAAAGGAGAATACCTGGGCAGTTTTCAGCCGGAAGACAAGATCCTGGTGTTTTATCACGATGGTACTTATGAATTGACAGACACTGAACTAACGCAGCGTTTCAATGCGGATGAGATCATTGAAATAGAGAAATTCAATCCAGACAAAGTGATCACGGCTATTTATGCCGATATAGAAAAGCTTCAATTCAATGTGAAGCGATTTAAAATTGAGACACAGACCCTTGGCAATAAATTCATCTTTATTAAAGAGGGGAGCGATAATTACCTTGATTCCGTAACCACTCATCCGGAACCTGTTGTATTGGTGAAAAGCGGTCGTGGTGCGCAGGCAAGGACCACGAAGGTGAAGGTCAGCAATTTTGTAGAGATCATGGGTTGGCGAGCAGTGGGGAATAAACTTGCGGATTATACCAAGTCAACGGAATTTGAGTGGGTGCATAAGCCGGAGAAGACTGATTCGCAGGGGGAGCTTTTCTGACAATAGGGCAATTGGACCATTGAACCATTATGCAATTGTGCAATGGCTCAATGGTTCAATAGTTCAATTGCTTGTTTTTTCCTCCGTATCCGCACCGTTCCATTTGAATTCAGCGTACTGGTCAGAAAAATCTCGTGCCGTTGTATGCCGTCATGTATGATCATCAGTGCTGTGTTTGGCGGAATGCGCCCCAGGTTTTCGGCAAACATGCTAAGTTTATGAACTTCCGTATCGGGATCTAATTTGAGGTAAAAATTGGCCCCCTGAACATTCAGTCCCTGGTGAGCCACAACTGGTACATTGTTGTAGAATACCGAAATGGTATCCCCGTCAACCGTACCGTTATCATAAAGTGTCACGCGCAGGGAATCTGAATTGACAAGGATCTCATTGTTCACCACTGTTTTGCGCGCTTCAAATGCTTTGATCTCCGGCGTAGCGATGATGGCCTTTTTTTCTTCGAGCACATCTGCCGATACTACTAATTCGTCACGTGTTGGTCGCCATACCCTTTGAACAGCTACTGCTTCCCGTAGCACGGAGTCCGTATTTTCCTTGGTGTCAAGAGTGAAGGTCAGATTGAGATCCGGACAGGTGTACATATAGTTCTTATCCCGCAGGTAGTACCCTTTCAATGTACTCTTCATCCTTGATACGGTCAACACAGCTTCAAAATCCATTACGCAGTTGACCGATGGCTTGGCATCATTGGAGCGGAAATACACCACGGGAACTCGCTTGATCAGCAGGAGCCTTGATTTGGGATCGTAGGTTCCTTTAATAAAAAAACTCTGATATTGATCCTTGAAGTAGTATCCCATCACACCAGACACGGTGTTACCCTTTTGGGTCAGGATGAGTTCTGTGAGGTAGTTGTGGTTCTCGCTTTGAAGCATTATCTCGGCTTTGCCATACCAACTGCCAGATACTTTTTGTGCCTGAGCTGATAAACAGAGCAGGAAGGACATCGATAGGATTAGATATTTCATTAGTACCAAATATAATTTTTTTTCTACACCCTCACCTTAACGCCTCAACCTATTCAATTCTCGCTCGGCATCACGCTGCTTGATACTGTCACGTTTGTCGTGAAGCTTCTTACCCCTTGCCAGGCCGATCTCTATTTTTGCAATCCCTTTCTCGTTAAAATAGATCCGAAGGGGAATGATGGTGAACCCTTTCTCCTTCACTTTGGCTTCTATCTTCTTCAATTCTTTTTTGTTGAGCAGCAGCTTGCGATCCTGTGTAGGATTGTGATTGGCGTAGGTTCCAAAAGCGTATTCTGAAATGTGCAGACTTTTCACATACAGCTCTCCTTGTTGGAAATGACAATACGCGTCGTTAAAACTTACTTTGCCTGTGCGCAGGCTTTTTACTTCTGTGCCCTGCAATACCAAACCCGCATCGTACTTATCGTCAATGTGGTATTCATAATATGCAGATCGGTTTTTGATTTCCATGGCAAGAAGTAAGCACCGCAGGAGGGAGGCCTCCTGCATTGCAAGTATTAGTGAGCGAAGTGTACTAAAAGTTTACCCAGGGTGTCTTTCAATTCTTTTCTGGGTACGATGAGATCGAGAAATCCATGGTCCATTAAGAACTCAGCCGTCTGGAATCCTTCCGGCAGATCCTTCTTGATGGTTTCCTTGATCACGCGCGGACCGGCAAAGCCGATCATCGCACCAGGTTCTCCAATATTGATGTCACCCATCATCGCAAAAGACGCTGTTGTTCCGCCGTAAGTAGGGTCAGTACAGAGCGATATATAAGCGAGTCTGGCGTCAGCCAAAAGAGAAATTTTTCCGAGTGTCTTGGGAAGCTGCATCAATGAAAACGCGGACTCCATCATCCTGGCCCCACCACTCTTGCTGATGATCAGGAGTGGCATTTTATGTTCCAGGCAATGGTCACAAGCCCTTGAAATTTTCTCACCCATCACACTCCCTAAGGAACCGCCGATGAAGTTGAAATCCATACAACATACCACGAGATCAGACCCATGAACCTTGCCCACAGCCACCGAAATGGAATCATGGAGCCCGGTTTTATCATAGGCCTCCACCAGCCGTTTTTTGTATGGCTTCAGGTCACTAAAGCCAAGAAAATCGACAGACTTTACCTGTGCAAACAGTTCAGTGTATTGCTTATCGTCAAAGATGATCTCGAAATAATCTGCACTTGCTATCCGGTGATGATAGCTGCATTGCGGGCACACAAAGAAGGCCTCTTTCAGGTCCTGGTTCGTGGCGGTGTGTTTGCACTGCGGACATTTGATCCACAGGCCTTCGGGCGTATCCTTTTTCTCCGAGGTGGAGGTGAGAATACCCTTCCTGACCCGCTTGAACCAGCTGGACGACTCTTCTTCTTTGTTCGTATCTGAGCCCGGAATGAAATCTTCCTGATTAAATTCCATGTGGCAATATACGTTAATTATGCAATGGTGATGCTGTTGTCAAGGTATACATCCTGCGTGGCTTCCAGGATCTCAACCCCTTCTTTAAAGGGCCTCTGGAAGGCTTTACGACCCAGGATCAGACCCATACCACCAGCACGTTTGTTTACAACGGCGGTAGCTACAGAATCAGCCAGGTCAGATGTACCTTTTGACTCACCACCTGAGTTGATCAACCCGATCCTGCCGCTGTAGCAGTTTAACACTTGATAACGGGTAAGATCGATGGGGTGATCTGTGGTCAGTTTCTCGTACACCAGTTTGCTGGTTTTGCCATGCTTGGTTGCAAGGTAACCGCCATTATTGGTAGGAAGTTTTTGCTTGATGATATCAGCCTGCAAAGTAACACCGAGGTGGTTTGCCTGTCCGGTAAGGTCTGCAGAAGTATGGTAATCAACACCGTCTACTTTGAACCCATTGTTGCGGGTATAGCACCAAAGGATGGTGAACATACCCAATTGATGCGCGAGTTCAAAAGCTTCCGCCACTTCTTTCAGTTGCCTTGCACTTTCCGCGGAACCCCAGTAGATGGTGGCACCAACACCCACAGCACCCATATCCCATGCATTCTTCACAGAGCCGAACATGGTTTGGTCATACTTGTTGGGCATGCTCAAAAATTCATTGTGGTTGATCTTCACAACAAATGGGATCTTGTGCGCATATTTTCTGCTCATCAATCCGAGCACACCAAAGGTTGACGCAACACCGTTGCAACCGCCTTCGATAGCCAGTTTAATGATATTTTCTGGATCGAAATAAATAGGATTGGGAGAAAAGGCTGAACCAGCACTGTGCTCAATACCCTGGTCAACAGGAAAGATAGAGCAGTAGCCAGTATTGGCGAGCCGTCCATGGCCAAGCAATGCCTGCAGATTTCTCAAGGTTTGGTTACTCCTGTTGCTGTTCACCCAGATCTTGTCAACATGATCAGCACTTGGCAATGTGATGTCATTTTTGTCGATGGTCTTACATGTATGTCCAAGTAGATACTCCGCCTGATCGCCGAGCAGCTGAACGAGTCTGTTGTTAGCCATTGGTTGTCTAGATTTTTGATTTTCGCAAATATAAGGAATGAACGTTGAAGGCTGTGCAATCAAATTGGCAGGGCGGTAGATGATGTGAAAAGGGTGAGTAACTTCGCAGGATGATAACGGTTACCGATCAGACGGGTGAGCGGGTCAGCCTGCCCAGAGTCCCCCGGCGCATAGTTTCCCTGGTTCCCTCACAAACGGAATTGCTCTATGATCTGGGGCTTGATGAGGAGGTGGTGGGCATTACGAAGTTCTGCGTTCATCCTGAGAGCTGGTTTCGCACCAAAACCAGAATTGGAGGCACTAAGAAGGTGGAAGTTGGAAGGTTGAAGGCACTAGGCCCTGACCTGGTGATTGCGAATAAGGAGGAGAATACCCGGGAGGATGTGGAAGCGATCCGGGCTTTTTGTCCGGTCTGGACCAGCGATGTTGGTACGGTGGATGATGCTTTGTCTATGATCCGCGATATTTCTTCCCTATGTGGGTTGGAGGTTGAGGGTGGGAGGTTGGAGAACGAGATCAGGCAGTCCTTAGTGAGTATAACGGCACTGAACCTAAAGGCCGCTTATCTCATTTGGAAAGACCCCTATATGACGGCTGGCGGGGATACTTTCATTCATCACATGATGGAAGCGGCTGGCATTGAAAATGTATTCAAGGAAAAATCAAGATACCCTGAAGTTAGTATTGAAGATATCAGGGAGAGTAGGGCAGATCTTGTCTTTTTATCATCAGAACCTTATCCATTCAAAATCAAAGATATAGCTGAGTTATCTAAACTTTTACCAAAACAAAAGTTAGTGATAGTAGACGGTGAAATGTTCAGCTGGTACGGCTCCCGCATGCGTCATTTTGCAGGCTATATCAGGGAACTAACCCCTAAACCCTAACCCCTCCATTGCCGCACTGCCGCATTACCAAATTGCCACATTGCCCAAAAAAATTCCCCCCGGGATCAGCGGAGGGAAAGATTTTTTCGGAGCCAAGTGTAATTGGTTTTTCTTGGATTGGAATGGCTTTTTAATGGATCTTGGATTTTGTAGCTTTCATCGATCTGGATCAATCATCTATGTTAAACGGATTTTTTTTGATTGTCCTGGATTTTCAGTCGGCTTTGGATTTTCTTGGTTTTTCAGGGACTGGATGCTTGGTTTCTCCGGTTTGTGATTTCGGTGGTTTTTCGAGGTTTGGATTCGGTTTTTTAATGGATCTTGGATTTTATTGGTTTTTTTCTAGGACGGTGATTTTTCAGGTCGGATATTGAATGGTTATTGGATGTGTTAAAAAAGAAGTTGACTGATACTGGATTTTAATGCACCTTTCATAGGAATTGGAGATACAATAACGGACGGTTTCACTTTTGATATTGGATTCTTTGGTTTGAGGTGTACGTTTCCTCACCAATCAACTTCGAGAACAAAGTTATAGCCGCTGCGCACGGTAGACAAGAGCAAATACACCCTTTTTAAACAGTACATTTTTTACCCTACTTCAAGAAAAAATACAAGACATCATTGCGTAGGTTAACCATTTGCAAATCGTAGATCTACGATAATTTTTCTTAAAATTTAAATGCTGCAGTTTGTTGTAACTGCAGCATTTATAATGGATTAGATCAAAAACGTATTTCTACTTTACCATCGCTTGTATGATATCGTATTTTGTAACGATGTGGTAGTTTCCAGTTTCATCCCTGCTCAGAACCGCACCGTTTTCTTTCGTGATCAACGTACCAATTCTTTCAACCGGAGTGTTAAAATCCACCAACGGATACGCATGCTCAAGCATCGCGGCAACACTCAATTGCCTGATATCCGGGTTAGAGAACATTTTCTGGAACAAGCCATTCTCACTGATAGATCCCACAGGCACTCCATTGTCCATTACGGGAATATGCTCGATATCGTATTTCTTCATCAATTCCACTGCTTCTGCAATCGATTGGTCCAGTGTCACCGCAATGAGTTTCTGCTTGCCACTGCGCGCATTCACAATGTCCCTAAAGGTCTTTACATCCAGGAATCCGCGCTCCATCATCCATTGGTCGTTATAGATCTTACCAACGTATCTGCTGCCGTGATCATGTAGTATACAGACTACTAGATCATCTGATTTCAAATTTTGCTTTAATTGCAGAAGGCCCTGGATGCATGATCCGGCGCTGTATCCGCAGAATAGTCCTTCTTCTTTGGCTAGCCTTCTGGCCATTACCGCACCGTCTTTATCTGTAACCTGTTCAAAATGATCGATAAAACGCATGTCGTAGTTCTCCGGCACAAAATCTTCACCGAAACCTTCGCTTATATATGGATGAACTTCATTCATATCCACCTCCCCGGTGCGGAAGTATTTGGTCAGTAATGAACCATACACATCGATGGCCCATATCTTGATATTGGGATTCTTTTCCTTGAGATACATACCGATGCCGGTGACAGTGCCACCAGTTCCCGCCGTCACCACCACATGGGTAACCTTTCCGTCCGTCTGGTTCCAGATCTCGGGGCCCGTGGTTTCATAGTGCGCCTGCCGGTTGGCGAGGTTATCATATTGATTGCACAGATAAGCATTTGGGATCTCCCTCGCCAATCTGCGGGCAACAGAATAGTAGCTGCGAGGGTCATCGGGCTCCACATTGGTTGGACAAACAATCACTTCAGCGCCAACGGCCTTGAGGATATCCATTTTTTCTTTCGATTGCTTATCGGTGGTCGTAAAAATACATTTGTAACCCTTGACGATGGCAGCCAGGGCCAGGCCCATACCCGTATTGCCGGAGGTGCATTCTATAATGGTACCGCCGGGCTTGAGCTTACCTTCTTTTTCTGCCACTTCTACCATCTTGAGGGCCATGCGGTCCTTGATAGAGTTGCCCGGGTTGAAATAATCCACTTTGGCAACCACCTGGCAGGGGAGGTCCTTCGTGATCTTGTTGAGCCTGATCAATGGCGTGTTTCCAATCGTTTCGAGAATATGCTGTTTGATATCCATGACGCAAAGATAGGATTTAGGGACTTCTAAGCGACCTGCGCGAACTCGCGACCTGCGACCTACCTTTGCACTATGAACGTTTACCTCATTCCCGGTCTTGCTGCCGATGAAAGGGTATTCAGGCATATCCGATTGCCCGAAGGGTATCATCCGCAGATCCTTCAATGGGTCAGGCCGGAACCCAAAGAGTCGCTGGCCAGTTATGCCATGAAGCTAGCGGAACAGATCGATCGTTCCGCGCCCTTTACGCTGATCGGCCTTTCTTTTGGGGGGATGCTGGCAACGGAAATCGCCAAAAGGCTCCAGCCCCATAAAACCGTTCTTATCTCCAGTGTACCCCATTCATCGCAATTGCCATCTTATTATCGTTGGGCTTGGCGCATCGGTGTGCAATACATTATGACGCCAACCGTCATCAAGAGCGGCGTAATGATCAAGCGCTTACTCACAGCAGAAGCGCCTGAAGACAAAAAGATCATTGTGGAGATGGCAAGAGATATGGATCCCGAATTTGTACGATGGGCGATGTGGACCATCGTGCATTGGAAAACCACGGAAGGCAGTGTTCCGGGGTGTATGCATATTCATGGTTCGGCCGATGGTATTCTGCCTTGCAGATTTACCCGGCCCTCACATCTGGTCCCCAAGGCCGGGCATCTAATGATCTTTAACCAGGCGGATCGGATTAACGCTTTGTTAGCGGAGATCCTACTGTAGAAAGGGAGAAGATGAAGGGAGAAGTGCGAAGGAGGGTTTCGCACTTTTCCCTTTATCTTTCTCCTTTCTTCAAGTGCGCGTAATAAAAAAACAACCGAATAGTATGGTTCATATCATACTGGTACCCGGTGATCCTTTGCTGGTATACATTCATGTACCCAAAATCATAACTGAACTGTTTTGACAGGTTTTGTCTGATGCCAATGAAAAACCGGTTTTGATCGAAAGTGTTATACACGAGTTCTTTTCCGAACTGGATCAGCAACTCATCGGACAAAACCAATACCGGCGCTTTGGGGTCCTTGAGAAAATTGTTCCGTCTGATATGTACATCGCCGATCACTCCTCAGTGTTGGTTAAACCGGTAGCGTGCGTTCATGCTCAGCCAGACCTACGCCTGTTGTCTGACTTGTTTAGACGGCAGCTGTGCGTGGACCGTAACGGTCACCAGGCAGAGAACAAAAAACAGCATCCGGAAAGCTGTAAACATACGCATCGCTGCAAAGGTAAAAGAAATGGAGCTTGCCGGATGCTTTGCCCTCCGCCCCAGAACCCCTGCCCTCAAAAAACGGCTTCCGTTATACTGCCACTTAGAATCGCTATTTTTGAACCAACACTGGTTGTATGAGAAAAATACTTTTTGCCCTCGCCGTCCTTTGTCTGATTCAGGTGCAGGTTTGGGCCCAGGCTGCCACACCGTTTACGATCAAATCGCCCAACGGCGATGTAACAATGTACTTCACATTTACAGAAAAAGGTACGCCGATTTATACGCTGAATTATAAAGGCAAGCAGGTCATCAAACCGAGTCAACTCGGACTTCAACTCGTGAATGATAAGAACTCCCTGATGGATGATTTTAAAATCGCCGATACGGATTCTAAAGAAGTAGATGAAACCTGGAATCCGGTTTGGGGCGAGGAGAGCCAGATCCGCAACAAGTACAATGAAATGGCTGTCATGATGATGCAGGATGGTACCAACCGCAAACTCAACATTCGTTTCAGGTTGTTTGACGATGGCCTGGCTTTTCGATATGAATTCCCTGAGCAGAAAGAGATGGCCTACCTAACCATTAAAGAAGAGAAAACGCAGTTTGCCATGACGGGTGATCACACGGCATGGTGGATCCCCGGCGATTATGACACGCAGGAATATGACTACAACAAGTCTAAACTTTCAGAGATCCGCGGCCTGATGAAAGCAGCCATCACCGGCAATGCATCGCAGACTTCTTTTTCACCTACTGGCGTGCAAACGTCATTGATGTTAAAAACGGCGGACGGGATCTATATCAATATCCACGAAGCGGCATTGATGAATTATGCCTGTATGCACCTGGACCTGGATGATAAAAATCTGGTTTTCACATCGTGGCTCACACCCGATGCCAATGGTACGAAAGGACATTTGCAAACGCCCACCACTTCGCCATGGCGCACCATCATCGTTAGTGATGATGCCCGGAATATCCTGGCCTCACGCATGACCTACAACCTGAACGAACCGAGTAAGATTGCAGATCCATCATGGATCAAGCCGGTTAAATATGTAGGCGTGTGGTGGGAGATGATCACGGGTAAGAGCAGCTGGAGTTATACCAATCAATACCCGAGTGTGATCCTCGGCCAAACAGATTTTTCGAAGGCCAAGCCCAATGGCACCCACGGAGCCACCACGGCCAATGTGAAGAAGTATATTGATTTTGCTGCGCAACATGGTTTTGATGGTGTGCTGGTAGAAGGTTGGAATGTTGGGTGGGAAGACTGGTTTGGCCAGGCCAAGGATCATGTGTTTGATTTTATCACACCTTATCCTGATTTCAATGTGACGGAGATCCGTGAGTATGCGAAATCAAAAGGCGTGAAAATGATCATGCACCATGAGACTTCAGGATCTACACGAAATTATGAGCGATACCTGGATACTGCTTTCAAATTCATGAAGGCAAACAACTATGATGCGGTGAAAACAGGATACGTTGGGAATATCTTGCCCAGGGGAGAATATCACTATAGCCAGTGGATCAACAACCATTATCAATACGTAGTTGAAAAGGCGGCCCAATACAAGATCATGGTGAATGCACACGAAGCTGTAAGGCCTACGGGCCTCGCACGTACCTGGCCCAACTTGATCGGCAATGAATCTGCACGGGGAACAGAATACCAGGCATTTGGCGGGTCCAAGCCCAACCATACCACCATCCTTCCATTCACGCGCCAGATCGGTGGGCCGATGGATTATACGCCGGGCATTTTTGAAATGGATATCAGCAAGATCAGTCCTGAGAATAAGAGCTGGTGCAACACTACCCTTGCCAATCAGCTGGCGCTATATGTTACGATGTACAGTCCTTTACAAATGGCTGCCGACCTACCGGAGAACTATAACCGATTTTTAGATGCGTTCCAGTTCATCAAGGATGTTTCCTTAGACTGGGATGCCAGTTGGTACCTGGAAGCAGAACCGGGAGAATATGTGACCATTGCCAGGAAAACCAAGGGCAAGGAAACCTGGTTTGTGGGCAGCGTAGGTGGTGATGCGTCTCGTACTTCCAACATCATTTTTTCATTTCTACCGTCAGGCAAACAATACATGGCTACCGTCTACGCGGACAAACCGGATGCGCATTTTAAAACCAATCCCCAGGCCTATACCATCAGGCAGGTGCTCCTCAACAATTCCTCAAAACTATCCCAGTTTGTTGCACCCGGTGGGGGATATGCAATTAGTATAAGGGAGGCAAGTCCGGAAGAAAGTAAAAAACCAAAAGTCAAAAGTAAAAAATAGATCTGGCGCGGGTTTGGCGGCTAAATGACGGGTAAATCTTTCGGTATGCAATTAAATGGACCTCTCTTCAAGGTACTAGGCTTTTGGATTAGCTTTATCGTTGTCCTTTTTGTCTCGGGATCAGTATTGAACTTTGGGCTGAGTGGCCTCTGGCATCGCGCTGTTTATGGCGTCATCGGAACCGCAGCGGCTTTGTTGTTGACCTGGCTGTGGAGTAACAGAAAATGGGCATCGCTGCAAGAGTATGGACTCCTGTGGCGAAAAGGTTCTGGCAAGCGCTTGTTGCTGGGATTGCTGATAGGGACAGCGCTGATCTTGTTAATGTTCATGGTTCTTCTTGTATTTACGCCACTTCACATCAGCCCAAAAAAGGTACAACTCAGTACTGAACTGTTTTTGTGGCTGTTCTCGTTGATCGTTTTTGCTTACCTCGAAGAGTTGGCATTCAGGGGGATGCCGTTTGTTGAATTGACCAGGAAATATGGATTTCTTTGGTCGCAGTTTTTGGTTGCATTTGTTTTTGCGATTTACCATGTCAATTATGGATGGTCCCTACAGGTTGCCTTCATGGGCCCCTTTGTCTGGTCCTTTATCTTTGGCCTAGCCCGCCAGTATACCAATGGTATTGCTATGCCAACGGGTATTCATATTGCCCTCAATGCCGGACAGATCATTCTGGGTCTTCAACCTGGTGAGGCATCATTATTTACACTTGACGTATCTGGGCAAATCACGCCCGCCATACAATCCCGCATTGATGTAACCGGAATGGCTTTACAAGTTGCCATTGCCATTGCGGGAATCGTCCTCACTTATCGCTATCATAAAAGAAGCAGTATCATTGCAGCATGAATGAACTGCTGCAACACTATAGTTCTACCCAGTGGATCCTTATGCTGCTTGCGGCGTTTTTCATCGGCATGGGAAAGGCGGGGCTTAAAGGAGTGGATGCGCTGGGCATTATCATGATG
>Ga0207941_1000218_pt1 | contig 18567 bp, 18 predicted proteins | sample LakMenEpi13Sep12_FD_150695 | JGI IMG/M metagenome (GOLD analysis project Ga0207941, IMG submission 150695) | Freshwater microbial communities from Lake Mendota, WI - 13SEP2012 deep hole epilimnion (SPAdes) | ecosystem: Environmental > Aquatic > Freshwater > Lake > Epilimnion/Euphotic zone ...
ACTTCCCCTGATGGCTGCGGGGCACGAGAGATTGATGCTGGATACCAACGCGGTGGCTGGGTGCGTGAGCAACACTGCTGCCTGTCCTCGATTGTGGTGGCCGAAATTCGCTACGGCCTGGCGAAGCGGTCGGCGGCGTCGCGGTTGCAGGCGCTGACGGAAGCCACCCTCGAGACCCAGGAAATCCTGCCCTGGACCGTAGCCTGCACCAGGTTCTATGGCCAGCTGCGATTTGATCTAGAACGCCATGGCAAGCCCCTTGCGGCGCTGGACCTGCTGATCGCCAGCCATGCACTCAGCGAAGGCTGCACCCTGGTGATGGCAGGAACCACAACCCACGACAGGTTCACCCCCGACATCGTTGCTTCACCGGGGCCATGCCCCCACCTGCAGAGCGTGGATGTGAACCCCGAGAGCCCCAACATTCCCGTCCTCTCATCTGCCTTTCGCTTTGTAGGAAAGCAAGTGGAGATCGAGCGAGACCAGCCGAACCGGTGCAGTGGACCTGATGACTGAGGTGCAGCCCGCCAGGATGCCTAAATAGTTAGGCGAACAGAAATCCCATGGAACAACAGGGCCGGCTCACACAGTGGAATGATGCCAGGGGATTCGGATTTATCACGCCCCTATCCAAAGGTGCGCGTATCTTCGTTCACATCAGCCAATTCCAGGAAAGAGATCGACGTCCCTGTCTAAATGATCTGCTCACCTACACGATTGGTCGCGACGAGCAGGGACGGTTGCGGGCGAAGGAGGTGCGGTATCAGAAGCATTCACAACCACAGACAGTAAGTAAAAATAGTTTCTGGGCGGCTTTTCCTATTAAGGCTGCACTGCTAATCTTGCTAGGGTTAGTAGCAATTTATTTCCGACTCAGTGGTGTCAGCACCATGCAGTCGTTTGATCAGTCGTTTCAGAGTCCCACCTCTAGAGCCGACAAGGCAAGCCAAAGCACGTACCAAGCTCCACAAAGTGGCGCCCAGATGGGCGGCGAAGGGCTGGTGGAACGAGTTTTAGCCGACGACAACGACGGCAGCCGCCATCAGCGGTTTATCCTTCGGCTTGCATCAGGTCAGACCCTGCTTATTGCCCACAACATTGACATCGCGAACCGCATCCAAGCCTTGAGGATTGGCGAGCGAGTTGAGTTCTATGGTCAATATGAATCGAATCCGGAGGGCGGTGTCATCCACTGGACACACCACGACCCTGATGGCAGGCATGTCGCGGGTTGGTTGAAGCACAATGGCATCGTTTACCAGTAGTTGTCTTCTCAGAGAGTGGCTGCTGCTCCACTTGCTGATTCAGTTCGTCTGGCAATTGTGTCCTCAAGCATTAAGCAGTCGCTCAAATCTCAGACGGATTTAACCTCGGGGAGGGGGCGCAGGAGGCCGGCTTAGTGGAGTTGCGGGAGCTGTGGCAAATCCGCTCCCCCAGGCTGGCCAATTCGGTAGCCAAGGCGGTGAGCTGGGCACGCAGCTGCTCGATTGCATCCCGCTGAGCCAGGATCAACTTACGAACAGCAACTGGTGTCGTAAGCCAGTCCGCTTCTGCAATCCCTGCCGCTGGGCCACCCATCGCAATCAATCTTTATCTGAGATGCAAACGGGAATCAAGCAGCCGTCAAAGATTGGGTAATAATCAAGTTTGAGCGGGGCTGTCCCGGCCCCTGAAGGGGTCCAACCTGATTTGTCCCATCTGATTCTCCGTAGCTTTCCATGATGCCAAAACCAGTACCTAGGGTCCAGGGGTCATGGGACCTTGCAGCGAAGGTTGAATTGCTAGACCGCTGGGCAACTAGCAGGCTCACCCAATTCAAGCCCTGGTTTTTCACCGCTGCGGTGCTGCTCGGCATCACCTGGATCACCTTCTCACGCCTGCTCGGTGAGGGCATCACGGATCATGTCTACCTGTTTGGTCGCGAGACCCTGCGCGCCGTGCAGGCCTGGGAAAATCATGGCTTTTTTGCCTTGGCCGGGTTCTTTCCCCTGGGTGGTACCTATTTCGGAGCCAATACATTTCCCAGTCAGATCTATCAGTCTTACCCCCCACTTTACCTGTTGCCTTACTGGCTTGGCTACCATCTATTCGGAGAAGCTGGATTTCCACTGTTTAAGATTGGTCTATCTTTTACTGTTATCATTGGTGCAGGTCTGTTGCTTGCCACCCTTGCCACCTCCATATTCGGTTCGGCATTAAAGGGCAATCGCCAGCTGGTGTTTGTGGTCACCTATGCCATAACGATCACCAATGAAGCGTTGTTGCGTTTTTGCATGATCGATGAGCCCGATTATCTGGGCTTGATCATCTGGCTGTTGGCTGTTGTGTTACTTCAGCGCTGGTGGAGTAAACCTGAGTCCCAGGCGTCGCGCATGCCTGTGGCCATCCCTTTGACCTTTTTCCTGGCTGCCTGGATCTATCCCATACTGGCCGCCCTCAGTTTTCTCGTGGCATTTGGGTTGCAGCGTCTCCGTCTCAGTGGGCGCCTGCGGCGGGGCTTAAGGGCCATTTTGTTACCGACATTCGCGGGCATATCTCTCTACTGGCTCCAGCGCCTTATCGCCAACATTATGTTCCGCGATGGCAAGTTGATGGGTAGTAATCTTTGGGATCGCATGGGTCTCACCCCCAGCAAGGAATATCACGATGGCGTTTTTGATGCACTGGAGTTTCTTTATTGGCAAAAATCTGGCGCCACTCCCGAGAGTTCACGGGTTGCGATGCCCCAAATTGTGGAGCACTACGCCATTTGGATTATTGGGGTGATTTTATTCGTGATCTGCCTGGCCCGGCTGCTGGAAACTCAAAAGCAGCTGACGCTGATTCTGGCCGCTGCCCAGATGTGGCTGTTTGTGCCCTTGCTGCATCAGTCCCTGGCCCAGCACGCCTGGATCTATGCGATTCATTTCATGCCATCCGTGGTGTTGGGCTGGGTCGGTGGACTTTGCTTGCTGTTGCCTCGGCGCGCCGGTGATCTCTTCGGCCCCGCCGCCCTAGCGGGCCTGGGTGCGTTGATCTGGGTGATTCAGATTCGCTTCTTCCTGGTGAACTACTGGATCTCTTGAGCCCAGCCACCGTCCCAAGCCGTCCACCTCCCCCTCAAAGAAAAACCCCCATCTCACTAGCCGCCCGCACCACAATGCTGTGCCGTTCCACCAGGGGAGTGAGATCGTCATAACCACCGCCGATGACTGTGGCCACCGGGATGCGCCGGCGCAGGCAGGCTTCCAGCACCAGTCGGTCCCGTTGCAGCAAACCCAGATCACTTAAGCCCAGGCGGCCCAATCGGTCATCACGGTGGGGATCGACGCCGGCGTTGTAAAGCACAAGATCGGGGCGCACCTGATCCAACAGATCGGGCAATACCGCCGCAATTGCCGCCAGATAGGGCCCATCTTCGAGGCCATCGGCCAGGGGTAGATCGTGGTCGCTTGCCTGTTTAATCCTGGGGAAATTGTTGGCGCCATGGGCCGAAAAGGTGAAGACTCGTTCATCGTCCGCAAACAGGGCGGCCGTGCCATCGCCCTGGTGCACATCCAGGTCCACCACAAACAACTGCCGCACCAATCCCTCCATCAGCAATACCTTGGCCGCCACGGCGAGGTCGTTGAAGATGCAGAAGCCGCTGCCGTAGTCGGCGAAGGCATGGTGGGTGCCGCCCGCCAGGTGGCAGGCCAGGCCGTGTTGCAATGCCAGCCTGGCCGTGAGCACCGAGCCGCCCACCGCCAGCCAGCTGCGGCGCACCAGGGGAGTGGTGGCCGGCAGACCGATGCGTCGCACCGCTGCCGGCTCCAGTTGGTCGCGGGCAAAACCCTCGTGATAGGCCCGGCCATGCACCAGCTCCAGCCAGCGCCGCGGTACCGGCAGGGGCTGGTGCAGTTGCTCGGGCCGCGCTAAATCAAGTCGCTGTAAATGCTCGACCAGCAGCCTGAACTTTGCCATCGGAAATCGATGGGTGCTGGGCAAAGGAGCCGAATACAGGGGGTGATAGACGAGAGGCGGACGCAAGGGGGGCTCCCTGGGGGCAGCGGCGCTGGCGGCTGGATCCCAGCGCCTTGGTTTGATGTCAGGATCCTGGCGGACGCGCTGGGCTGCCTGGGGCCCGTTGCTCCGTCCTGGGCCTCCTGGTCGCCGCTGGGGTGGGGCTGGCAAGGGCGGTCGGTAGCCAGCGTTGGTATTGGGAATCCACCAGGGTCTTGGTCTGGGCCGGCCAGGTGGCGGAATAGCGATTCAGTTGATAGATCGCCAGATTCTGTTCAGTCACCAGGGTGCGGTAGGAATCCAAGGCCGATTGGAGCTTTGAGAGGGCTTGCACCACGGTTGTGCCGGCGTCGCCTCGGCCGATGTTGTATTCGTCCAGGGCGGCCTGCAGCGATTTGCGTGAGGCAGCGACATCACTGCGGGCGGCATCGACCAGGATCTTGGAGGCGAGAAAGGAGGCGTAGGCATCTTCCACCTGCCGGGTGATCGTTAGCCGGCTGAGTTGACCCTGTTCCATCGACTGCTCGGCCTTGGCCTTGATGGCGTTGGACTCGGCAGAGCGGATGCCACCATCAAATATTTTCCAATCAAACGTAAAACCAAAAAATGACTCGTAACCCGAATTCCGGCTCAGTTGGCCCGAAACATTGCCTTTGAGATTACCAGTTGTTTGATTGCCTGAGATACGTTGTAGTTCACTCGCCAGGGACAACGAAGGCAGGGCCTTGTTGCGGATGGCCTGGGCCGCGCCCATCAGCGCTTTAACGTCCCAGGCATTGGCCTGCAATTCTTCGCGCTGCGCCAGGGCCAGCTCGATGGACTGGTCGCGGCTGAGGGGCCAGGGCGAGACCAGTTCGGGAGATGAGGAGGGCAGGGCTAGCTTTCCAGGTTCGAGATTGATCAGGCTGGCCAAGGAATTGGCAGCCTGGATGGACAACTTATGGGCCTTGATGCGGGCAATCAACAGGGAAACGGCCTGGGCCTCAAAACGACTAACTTCGCCAGCAGGCCTCTGGGCCTTGCTGGCTTTGACGTAGATAGCAATCGCCTGATTAAAGAGTTCGATGTTGTCTTTTTCCCGCTCCAATGCCTCCTGCAAGGTGCAGTAGGCCGTTTGGATGGCCAAGATTAACTCACGGGAAGTAAATGTAAACTTATTCCGCAGGGAATTATTCTGCGCAGTTAAAACGTTAAGCCGTGCCCCCCTCGACGGATCCAGAAAGGCCCAGGACAGCGTGGCGTAGGGGGTGGAGGAGAAGCCACGCGCGAAAGTGAGGGTTTCCGAAGGCTCATTGCCATCAGTCTTGGTCTTCAAGCTACTGGTGTTTGTTGTATAACCCAGCACACCAGGATCAGATGTCTTGACACTCAGGCTGGGGATCCATTCACGGGTGACAGCTATTCTCGACCATTGGGATGCTTGAATTTCGTCTACGTTGCCAGCCAAAAGCGGACTAGTTGAGACCCCCATGGCAAGCGCCTGATCCAATGTAATGCGTTTGGCCGCTTTTTGTAATCCATCCCGATTTTCGCGATAGAGTCTGTACAGGCGATAGAGATTGGAATCTGCACTGATCGAGGACAGCAGATCCCGCATATCGGTGGGCAGTGGTGGTGCCTTTTGCCAGCCCTCAGCCCTGGCCCCACCATGGGCGATGGCTGTCAGCAAGGCCACAAGACAGCTGAACCTGGCGACACGACTGCTGAAACGACTGCTGAAACGCACCATTCCCTTTAGAAAACCGAGCCAAATTACTGCACAGCCAGTTATGTGGTTTCTCAGGCGGCTGCCACCGAGGACCGCTGTCCGTGGTGCACCAACCAGGTGGCGACGGCCCGGTCTGCCCATGTGCCCTGGTGGCGATGGCGGCCATCACCCTGGCCATGGAAGCCGTTGTGCCCTCCACCGGGGCTCAACAGCAACGAGGGGAATCGGCCCATCGCCGGGGATTCGGGTGCTAGCCCCGTTACCCGGGCGGCCAAGGCCTCCAGGGCCTGGGGGGGCACCCAAGGATCATCGGCAGCTTGCAGCAGCAGCATGGGGGGGAGTGGCGCCCTGGAGGCCTCCGCCCCAAACGCCAGCAGGGTCGGGAGCGGACTGGCCGCCGCGTAATAGGCGCCAACCGATGCATAACCCCAGCGTGGTGCGGTCAACGCGGCATCAAAGGCGCGAATCGAGCCGAGGCCCAGGGCCCGCCGCAGCGCCTGCTGCTCGGATGCGGCCAGCCCGCCGGGATCCTGGCTCACCTCCTTCACCAGTCGCCGCAGCAGCCAGCGCTGGTAGAGCGCGTTGCGGCGCTGTTCCATTTGGCCCAGACAGGCCTCCAAATCGAGGGGGCTGCTGACACAGGCCAGCCCTTGTAGGGGCGATCCGGGGGCCGGGTTCTGGCCAAGGGCCGTCAGCAGGGCGTTCAGCAACACCGTGCCCCCCAGGGACAACCCGACCGCGAACAGGGGCAGGGATCCCGCCTGGAGGCGGGCCCAGGCCAGGGCGGCCAGCACGTCTTGGTCACAGCGGGCGGCGTAGCTGCCATGGGCCAACGGGCGGCCCTCCCCGGCCCCCCGCAGGTTGAGCCGCACCACCGTCAAACCGATGTCCTGCAAGACCAGGGCCAGGCGGCGCAGGCTGGGACCGTCGCTGCAGCCGCCCAACCCATGCACCAGCACGACCCAGCCCCAGGGCTCTGGCACCCCATCCACTCGGGCCAGCAGTTGGTCCGTCCCAGCAAGGGCCATGGTGGCCCGCTGGCCCCGATCCGGGGGTAGGGCAGGGGGGTGGATGCTGTCCCGCACGGTCTGGAGATCACCGCCCCACCAGGGAAAGCGGGGCCGGAAGGGTCCCCAGGAGGGCAGGGAATCCCGAGGGACATCAGCTGGAGAATCCGGGCTCGCCATGGTCAGGGACTGAAATAGCGGCAGGGGGACAGCGGCAGGGGGACCATTGGCGGTGGGACCCGTGGCGGTGGGGCGCCAGAATCCGATCATGGTCCCCCCCTCCTTTGACCTAGGCCTGCGCCCGCGCACCAGCCCCCTGGGGAAAGCAGTCGCGGCCGCCCCGGCGATCGAACCGCGCCAGTGGCAGCGCCAGCTGATCGACCTCTTACGCCGCCGGCTGCGGCAGGGGCCTGATCTTGATCAGGCCCCTGCCCTTGGTAAAGATGTCTTGGTGCATGCCGGGCCTGGGGCGGGCAAGACCATCGGTGCGCTGCTGGGGTTCCGCCGCCTCTGGCAGGAAGGTCACCTCGATCGCGTCCTGATCTGCTGCCACCGCAACACAATTGCCCAGCAATGGCTGGAAACGGGGCAGCGATTGGGTTTGATTCTCGAACCCTGGCATGGCGGTGCCCCCCAGGAATCCAGCCACGGCCTGGTCCTGAGTTACCAGGCGGCAATTCGGGCCCAGGGGGAACCAACGGTCCTGCTGAGCGGGGCCGGGCAAGGGGTGCGCTGGCTGGCCATCGCCGATGAAGTGCACCACCTCGGCCTTGATCCGGACGAACCGGAGTCCAGCGCCTGGGGGCCAGCCTTCAGCCGACTCAGCGCACCGGCCGCCTTGCGCCTGGGACTCTCCGGCACCCCCTTTCGGGCCGACAACCTGGGCTTCTGTGCCGCCCGGCGCCAGCCGATTCCGGCCGAGGCGGGGGGAGGCGAGCACATCGTGCCGGACCTGAGCATTGAGCCCCGCCAGTTGATCGAGGCCGGCGATGTGCGGCCGCTGGAATTCCGCTTTCAAGATGGCTGGGTGGAGCACGGCCGTCCCGAGGACGGCGACGAACGGGAACGGTCGCCCTTGTCGGCCGAAAGCCGCGAAAGCTGGCGGGCTCGCAATCTGCGGCGGGCCATCCGCCTCGGCGATGGCGGTGGCATTGCCCTGCGGGTGTTGCTGCAGGCCCGTGCGCGTCTGGCCTGGGTGCGCCAGCGGGAACCGGGAGCCGGTGGCCTGGTGGTGGCCAGGGACATCGGGCACGCCCGCCAAATCAGCGCCCTGCTGATCGAGCAGGGGGATCGGGTGCAGCTGGTGCACTCCCAGGAGCTGGAGGCGGAGGCGCTGCTGAAGGCCTTCCGTGCCGGCGCCGGCGAATGGCTGGTGAGCGTGGACATGTGCTCAGAAGGGTTTGATGCGCCGCGGTTGAGGGTGGTGGCTTACCTGACCACGGTGGTAACGCGAAGCCGTTTTGTCCAGGCGATCACCAGGGCCGTGCGGGTGGCTGAGCACTCCCGGCCCAGCCCAGCCGGCCCCCGTCAGCCGTCCTATGTGTTCGCCCCGGCCGATCCCCTGTTGATGGCCCATGCCCGGGGTTGGTCCCTCAGCGAGCCCTACCGGATCACCCCCCCCCGAACAGTCGCTAGCGCCGTGGCCGGGGGCTGGGCGGGGGCTGGGGACCCGCTGGCGCCCTTGCAAGCCCTAGGGGTCCAGGCCAGTGGGGTCATCCAGGTCAAAGGTCCCCAACTACCAAATTTGAGCAAAATTTCATTAACACCCCGAGGCAATGAATAAGTCAGGAAAAGCTGTCAAGACACCCTGGTCATGCGATTGTGTATCAACAAACACCTGCGCCTGCCAGATATCAAGGCATGCTGGGATTCAGCCGGACGATACCAATGGACGCCTCGGTGCATCGCAGACTCACAGTTGCTGTGTCTTGGGCTTTGGCTCGTCGCTCAGCACTCGACACGATGGAACTATATGAAGAAAGTTTTGCGCTCAGCGAAGAATTTCGCGAGTGGTTGGTTGCTCTCGATCAAGATCCCGACTTCTTGAAGTCAGCCATTTTGATGGTGCCAAAGGATCTCACTCTCAAACATTGGCCGGAGACTGACGGATTGCTCGAAATCTGAATATTCCCTTAATAAGTCCTCCAAAACTGCTGATCCGCTAATCAGACCTCCAAAGCTTCTGATCCGCCGCAGTCAGAGCATCGCGCCCTAGGCTTACCCGTAGTCACTTCGCTTAAGCCCCATGGTCGCCAGCGTGCCCGTTTCCGGCTCGTCCGACGGCTCCCTGCCTGAAGTTGCCATCGAGAACCTGGTCATCGTCGGTTCAGGTCCCGCCGGCTACACAGCTGCCATCTATGCCGCCAGGGCCAACCTGGCCCCCTTGCTGATCACCGGTTTCCAACGGGGTGGCATCCCCGGGGGCCAGTTGATGACCACCACCCACGTTGAGAACTATCCCGGCTTCCCCGACGGCATCCTGGGACCGGAGTTGATGGACCGCTGCAAGGCCCAGGCCCTGCGCTGGGGGACCAAGCTGCTGGAAGCCGATGCTGACTCCATTGACCTTTCCGTGCGGCCCTACCGGTTGGTCACCTCGGAAGGCGAAACCGTCTGGACCCACTCCCTGATCCTGGCAACAGGGGCCAGTGCCAACCGTCTCGGCATCACCGATGAGAAACGCTTCTGGAGCCGGGGCATCAGTGCCTGCGCCATCTGCGATGGGGCCACCCCCCAGTTTCGCAAGGAGCAACTGGCCGTGGTCGGTGGCGGTGATTCGGCCTGTGAGGAGGCCGTCTATCTGACCAAATACGGCAGCCAGGTGCACCTGATCGTGCGCAGTGACAAGCTGCGCGCCAGTGCCGCCATGGCGGACCGGGTCCTGGCCAATCCCGCCATCACAGTGCACTGGAACCGGGAGGTGTTGGCAGCCATGGGCGAGGACTGGCTCAGTGCCATCCGCCTGCGGGACCGGACCACAGGCACCACGCAAGATTTGGCCGTCAGGGGCCTGTTCTATGCCATTGGCCACACCCCCAACACCGAGTTGCTGCAAGGCCAGCTTGAGCTCGATGCCAAGGGCTATCTCGTCACCCGCAGCGGCCGCCCGGAAACCAGCCTGGAAGGAGTCTTTGCCGCCGGTGATGTGGCCGATGCTGAATGGCGCCAGGGAATTACCGCCGCCGGCAGCGGCTGCCAGGCGGCCCTCGCCGCCGAACGTTGGTTAAGTCACCACCAACTGGCCCGTCCGGTGGAACGGCAGAACATCGAACCGGAGCCGGCGGGCCCAAGCCAACCCACGGCCATCAGCGACGCCGACAATTTCGATGCCGCCGCCCTTTGGCAAAAAGGTGGCTATGCCCTGCGCAAGCTTTATCACGACAGTGACAAGCCCCTGCTGGTGGTTTACACCTCCCCCAGCTGCGGCCCTTGCCATGTGTTGAAGCCCCAATTGAAGCGTGTTCTCAACGAGCTCGAAGGACGGGCCCTGGGGGTGGAGATCGACATCGAGGCGGACCCTGAAATCGCCCAACAGGCCGGAGTGACGGGCACCCCCACCGTGCAACTGTTTTTCAATAAAGAACTCCAGCAGCAATGGCAAGGAGTCAAGCAACGCCGTGAATTCAAAGCGGCGATCGAAGCGCTGGTGACCCAGAGCGCCTGAAGCGCAGTCAGGGGCCCGAAGCTCAACGGCGGCGCGGGCCGCCGGGACGGTTGCCCCCTGGCCGGGGGCCAGCCGCACCGGCGTTGCGCTCCCGATAAGTGATGCGGCCGCGGGATAGGTCGTAGGGACTGATCTCGACAAGCACCTTGTCGCCAGCCAGGAGCTTGATGCGGAACTTGGTGAGCTTGCCCGCAGCACGACAGAGGCACTGGTGGCCTGCCGGCTGCTCAAGGGTCACCAGATAAAAGCCATTGCCCTGTTCCTTCTCAATGACTCCGGACGTCTCGATCATGCGGTGGGCTGGGCGATGGCAAGTACGCCCACTGTACCGGTGGCCCAACCGCACGCCTGCAGGGCTGGCGGTCGGGACGCCCCTGCAAGCCGCTGCTCGCTAGGGTCCCAACCACTGCCAAGGGTCTAAGCGATGATTTTGCCCCCCGTCTCGATGGATCTGGGCCTGTTATTGATATCCATCGGAGTGGTAAATCTCTGGCGCTGGCGCCAGAGCCAATGACCGCCAGAGTCAATGACAAGCCAATGACAAGGCAATGACAAGCCAGGTAGGCGGGGGGCGGTGACCACCCTGTTGTTACACAAGCCCTACGGCGTTCTGAGCCAGTTCAGCCCCGAGGCCGGCAGCCGCTTTCGGCCCCTCGCCGACTTTGTGCCGGTGCCTGAGGTCTACGCCGCCGGCCGCCTTGATGGGGACAGTGAGGGATTGCTTGTGCTCACCGATGAGGGATTGCTGCAGCAACGGCTGACCGATCCGCGCTGGGGCCACTGGCGCCGCTACTGGGCCCAGGTGGAAGGGCAGCCCAGCGATGCTGACCTAGAGCCTTTGCGCTCGGGAATCAACCTGCAGGGGCGCCCCACCCTGCCGGCCCGGGCCCGGCCCCTGGCCGAGCTGGAAGTGCAGCAGGCGGCCCTGGGCGAGCGCACCCCAGCGATTCGCCTGCGCCGCTTCTTGCCAACCAGCTGGATCGAACTAGAACTGCGCGAAGGGCGTAACCGGCAGGTGCGCCGCATGACGGCTGCCGTTGGCCTGCCCACCCTGCGGCTGCTGCGGGTGGCGATCGATCTGATGGACGGCGATCCGCCCCTGGACCTGGCCGGTCTGGCCGCAGGGCAGTGGCGCCATCTCACCCCGATCGAAAGGCAGCGGCTGGATCGCCTTGGCAAGGCCCGCAGCCGGCCAAGCCAGCCCAGGCGGTCTCGCGAAGGCGCCCTTGATCAGCCGAGGGCCTCGCGCAGTTCGCGCACGGTCTGAAGTTGACCGTAGTAGTAATTGGCACGGGCCCGGCGATCGGGATCTTCCATGCTGTCGAGGGCATCAAAGCCGACGGACTGCCACAGCTCGTGGCCGCAAGCCCGGTTGAGTTCGGCTTCCGCTTCTTCTTCCAGGTTGGCGAGCCGGCGTTGCAAGTTCTTGATTTGGGCGATGGCCATGGCCTTGGGAGACGCCGAAGTAACTTTTGATGATAGTACACACGCACTGGCCCGGGCCGCAGGTGTTGGGGCGCCGTTCAGAAGGGCAGTTTCTTTTTGGCGTCCTTATCGAGGTCGGCCTCCATCTCACGCAGTCGCTTGAGAATCGTGTCGTAGTACTCGCGCAGGTAGGACTCCAGGGTGGTGGTCTCGGCCGGATCGAGGCCGAAGGCGGCGTAGGAGGCCTCCATCGGGGCATCGAGGGCGGCGCCGCCGCCACTGACGCGATCGAAACTGAGGCGCTCGGCGACGTTTTGGCTGGCCTCAAAGAAACCGGCCACATTGCGCATCAATTGGATCAGGGCTGGTGGCACCCGGAACACCTTGGCGTCCTTGCTGCTGTAGCGCTCGCAGAGCTGGGTGACTTCGGCGGTGGTCCAGGCCCGGGGCCCGACCACGGGAAAAGCGTGACGGATCGTCTCGGGGTGATCCAGGGCGGCGACGGCAAAACGGGCCATGTCCTGGGTGTTCATGTAGGCAATCGGGGTGGGCACCCCACTGACCCAAACGGTCTGCCCCTCCAGGACCGGAATGGCGAACTGGCTGATCAGACCCTGCATGAAGGCGGCCCCCCGCAGGATCGTGTAATCCAGATCGGAGGCTTCCAACCAGGCCTCGGTGCAGGCCTTGATGTTCATCAAGGGCACATCAGGATGGCGGGAAGCCCCCAACAAAGACACAAAAACGACGCGCTTGACCCCGTTGGGAGCGCAAGCGTTCAAAAGGTTCTGCTGGCCGGTCCAGTCGATGTCATAGGTGCTGAGGGAATCGCTGGCCCGGGCCGTGGCCGCATCGATCAATGCTTCCTGGCCTTCAAGGGCGTAAACCAGGCTGTCAGGCTCAAGCAAATCGCCGCGGGTGAGCTCGCAGCCCCATTCCTGCAGGAAGGAGGCTTTACGGGGGGATCGGACCATGCAGCGCACGCTGTGCCCAGCATCCAGCGCCCGGCGCGCGATCTGGCGGCCGAGGGTGCCGGTGCCACCCACTACCAGAACCTGCATGAACGACTCACCGGAAGCGGGCTGAGCCTAGGGGCCCGTGAGCGAAGGCCGCGACCGTTGGCAGACCGCCAACGGCGCTTTCGCTCAGCGGAAGAGCCGCACCATGAGGGCACCGCTCGCTAGTCCAACGCCGATCAACACCCAGAAAAGGGCAGCGGTGCCGAAGATTTCCGAGGCCATGGCCGGGCAAAAGCAAAGCCCCTCTTATTTAGCAGCCCCATGCCCTGGCTTAGAACAGCTCAATGGGGTCCCGATCGGGGCGGAGAACCGCCAATTCCGTTCGCCGCCGTGACGACTCGCCGCAGCTGCTGGGGGTGGGAAAGATCTTGCCGGGGTTAGCCAAGCCTTGCGGGTCAAAGGCCTGGCGCACCAGGGTCATGGTGGCCAGATCAGCGGGCGCGAACATCAAGTCGAGGTAACAGCGCTTGTCGCTGCCAACCCCATGCTCGCCCGTAATGCTGCCGCCAGCGGCGATGCAGAGCCGCAGGATGTCGGCCCCCAACTCCTGGACGCGCTGGGCGACATCGGGCTCGTCGGCTCGATAAAGAATCAAGGGATGGAGGTTGCCATCGCCGGCATGGAAGACATTGGCCACGGGCAGGCCGTACTGGCGGCCAAGGGCTTCGATGGCCGCCAATACCCGCGGCAGGGCACTGCGGGGCACGACGCCATCTTGGACGTAATAGGTGGGTGTGATCCGGCCGACGGCGGCGAAGGCCGACTTGCGGCCCTTCCAGAGCAAGGCGCGATCCTCGGGGTCGGTGGCGCGGCGCACGCTGCGGGCGCCGGCCTGAAGGCAGAGGCTCTCGGCGAGATCAAGGGCGGCAGCCACCTCCCCTGCCTGACCATCCAGTTCGATCAACAAAACTGCGGCCGCATCCCGGGGGTATTCGTCGAAACCAAACAGGTCGTTGACGGCGTTGATGGTGAAGTTGTCCATGATTTCCATGCCGGCCGGCAACACCCCCGCCGCCGTGACCGTGCGCACCGCCTCTCCAGCGCTCTCCATGGCGGCAAAATCAGCCAACATCACGGCAACGCTCTGGGGCGTACGCAACAGGCGCAGGGTGATGGCGGTGGCAATGCCCAAGGTGCCCTCGCTGCCGATGAACACACCGCGCAGGTCCAGTTCTGGAGTTTCGGCCAGACCGCTGCCCAAGCGGGTGACGCTGCCATCGGGCAGCACCACCTCCAGTTCGAGCACGTGGTTGCTGGTGACGCCATATTTGAGGCAGTGCACGCCGCCGGAGTTTTCGGCGACGTTGCCGCCAATGCTGCAGACCACCTGGCTGGACGGATCGGGGGCGTAGTAAAACCCCTCTCCGCAAACGGCCCGGGTCACCCAGCTGTTGATCACCCCTGGCTGGACGGTGATGCGGCGGTTGGCCAGGTCCAGATCCAGGATTGAGCGCATGCGGCTGGTGGCGATCACCAGGGCGGCGGTTTCGGCCACGGCCCCCCCCGAAAGGCCCGTGCCGCTGCCGCGGGCCACAAACGGCACCCCCTGTTGGTGGCAGAGACGGACCAGGGCGGAGACTTGCTCCGTGGTTTCGGGCAACACCACCAGGGGCGGCTGGTGACGGTTCAGGGTGAGGCCATCACAGTCGTAAGCCAATAGTTCTTGGCGGGCCGCCACCACACCCCGGGCCGGCAGGAGGGCTCGGCACAGGCGCTCGATTTCGGCCCAATCGATGGGGTCCCGCACGGCGACTGGGGCCGGGGGGGCGTGGGTAGGCGCTGGGGGGGTCAAGGCAGGCTCATGGCACGGAACAAAGGCTGTGGGGGTCGCGCTTCCTGGGCCAGAGCCCGGACCAAAGATGCTGTGAACCTACCCAGCCGGGCAAGGGTTTTAGGGTTGGCCTTCAGGCTGAACCTGGGGTTTGCCCCCCATGAGGTTTTACCCCCAACTGGGGTTATGCCCTCCCTGGGGTTTTACCCCTCGGGGGCTAAATCGCCAGTGATGGGCTTGCTTTGGCTGGCCACAGACCAACCTGTGTCAAGAGGGTCCGTCGCTGGGTAAGGATGGGTAGCGCTTGACGCCCAGCGTTAAAGCGCACCGTCTGCGGATCCTGTCTTGTCGGCCACTTCATCAGCGCCCGTTTCGACTCCTGTGTTCAACACCACCCGCTCCCAGGAGATCTTCGCTGCGGCCCAGCACCTGATGCCCGGCGGCGTGAGTTCGCCCGTCAGGGCCTTCCGCTCGGTGGGGGGCCATCCAATTGTGTTCGATCGCGTCAGCGGTGCCTATGCCTGGGATGTGGATGGCAACCGCTACATCGATTACGTCGGCAGCTGGGGCCCGGCCATTTGCGGCCATTCCCATCCCGAGGTGATTGGGGCCCTGCACCAGGCGTTGGAAAAGGGCACCAGCTTCGGGGCCCCTTGCGAACTGGAAAATCAACTGGCCGCCATGGTGATCGAGGCGGTGCCCTCGGTGGAAATGGTCCGCTTCGTCAACTCAGGCACGGAGGCCTGTATGGCGGTGCTGCGCCTGGTGCGGGCCTTCACCGGCCGCGAGAAGCTGATCAAATTTGAGGGCTGTTACCACGGCCATGCCGACATGTTTTTGGTCAAGGCCGGCTCGGGGGTAGCCACCCTGGGCCTGCCCGATTCCCCCGGCGTGCCCCGGTCGGTGACGGCCAACACCTTGACGGCTCCCTACAACTGCCTGGAATCGGTGAAGGAGCTGTTTGCCGCCAATCCCGGCGAAATTTCCGGGGTGATTGTGGAGCCGGTGGTGGGCAATGCCGGTTTCATCCCGCCGGAACCCGGTTTCCTGGAGGGCCTGCGCGAACTGACGCGGGAGCACGGTGCGCTGTTGGTTTTTGATGAAGTGATGACGGGCTTCCGCATCAGCTACGGCGGTGCCCAGGCGAAATTCGGCGTGACCCCCGATCTAACCACCATGGGCAAGGTGATTGGCGGCGGCCTGCCGGTGGGGGCCTACGGCGGCCGGGCAGACATCATGGCGATGGTGGCCCCGGCCGGGCCCATGTATCAGGCCGGCACCCTCAGCGGCAATCCCCTGGCGATGACCGCCGGCATCAAAACACTGGAACTGCTGAAGCGACCCGGCACCTACGAACGGCTGGAGGCGATCACCGCCCGTCTCAGCAACGGCATCCAGGAAGCGGCCCTGGCCGCCGGGGTGCCGATCACCGGCAGCCACATCAGCGCCATGTTCGGCTTTTTCTTCTGCCCCGGCCCGGTGCGCAACTTTGAAGAGGCCAAGGCCACCGACAGCCAGCGCTTCAGCCGCCTGCATCGGGCCATGCTGGAGCGGGGCGTGTACCTGGCCCCCAGCTCCTACGAAGCGGGCTTCACATCCCTGGCCCACAGCGACGCCGACATCGACGACACCTTGATGGCCTTCCGTGAAGCCTTGCTGGCGATTGGCTGAGGTTGGCAGGGGAGATTCAGGCCATTATTGGCGTCACTTGTTTCACTACATATCCAGCCTGCGACTCAACCCTTGCCCGGCTCCGCAGCCGCCGCCAGGGGAATCCCCGCCTGCTGCAGCGCCTCCACCAGCCGCAGCAGCAATTCCCGCTCGACTGGCCCCTGCCGGCCGGCCTGGGTGACCACCACCAGGGCCACCTCCAGGCCCTGGGGGCCCACTTGCCGCAGGCCCAGCAGGTGGGGAGGCTCGAGCAGATCGGCGCTCCAGGTTGGGTCGGCAGCGAAGGCGGCGGCCGCCTGGCCGAGCACGGCGAGGGAGCGGCGGGGATCGGCGCCAGAGTGGGCCAGGGTGAGGCGCACCTCCTGGCCGGAGCGCAGTTTGGTAGTGTTAACTACGCGCTTGCACTCGTTGTTGGGTATCACCACCACCCGTTGGTCGGGGCTGCGCAACTGCGTGCTGAGCAGATCCACATCGATTACCTCACCACTGAGGCCGTCGATCGTGATCTCATCGCCAATGGCGTAGCGGTCTTCCAGCAGCAGCACCAGGCCGGCGACGAAATCACGCAGCAGGTCTTGGAATACCAGGGCCAGGGCACCGAGCACGGCACCGCTGGCCAGCAGGGTGTTGCTGGAGAGGTCGCGGACGCCGGGGATGGCAACCACCACCCAGAGGGTCACCAGCGAGATGCAGGCCAGATTCACCAGGCGGCTGACCACCCGCTTCAGGCTGCGGTAGCGCTGGTTGCGGCGGGCGCGCCGCTCGGGCGCCAATGAAGGATTGCTGTTCCACTGGCTGAGCAGGGCCGCCAGCACCGCCTGCAGCAGCAGGGCCAGCAGCCAGCCGACCATCAGCTTGGCCAGCACCGAAAAGGGCTGTAGCAGCAGGTTGATCGCCAGGGGGATCTGGCCCGGCACTGCCAGCACCGCCACCCCCACCATCAAGGGCAGCAGCAGCAGCACAGCCGCCAGCAAGGCGCGGCTCAGCAGGTGCAGCGCCGGGATCAGCAGGGCCGAGCCTGGAGCCGAGCCAACGGCTGGAGCTGAAGCTGAGCCAGGGGCTGGAGCTGGAGCTATATCTGGCGGGGAACCGGTCCGGGAGGCGGCCAATAACTGGGCCTGCCGCAGCTCCAGCTGGCCAAGCCGGCGCTTGACCAGCCGCCAGAGAACCAGGCCTGTGAACAGCAGTCCCCCCAGCCCCAGCACCAGCAGCGCCATGGTGCGAAAGCGGCGTCCCAGCACCCCAGGCACCAGCAGGTGGCGGGCGAAACGCAGCCGCTGCTGCAGCAGCGGCTGCCAGCGCTGGGCCAGCTGATCGGGAGTGGTGCCGTTGAGCCGGGCGTCTTCAGCGGTGACACTCAGCAGGGGCAAGGGAAGCTCCCGCCCAGGCACCCGCGCCTGCAGCACGGGCGGGCCGCCACTGCCGGCGGCCACTTCCACCTGCAGGTCAGTGGGATTCCCCAGCAGACCCAGCTGGTTGCTATCGCAAACGCGCTGGCCGCTGCGCAAGTAGAGCTGATCGAGAATGAATTCAGCCAGCCCTTCCGCCTCCGTGCACACCTCTTGGGCGCGGTAGAGCAGTTCGAGGTTGCCCTCGATCACCCGCGCCCGCTGCTGTGCATCCGGCCCGCCCGCAGCCGCCATCACCGGTGAGGCCACGGTGATCACTGGAATACCAAGGATGCGCACCTTGGCGCGGTGGAAACTGCCGCTATCGCGCACTTCATCGGCCGCCTGGGGCCGGGGCGCCGAGGCCTGGGGGGCGGCCATGGTCGGCGGAGCGGCCACCAGGGGGGGCTGGCTCAACAGCACCCCCAGCAGCAGCACCCCGAGCAGCACTGTTTGCAGCAGTCCGCGCCGGTGTGGTCGCCCTGCCCCTCTGCCTTGAGGCTGGTGGCGGCTGGGCGGCGGCAAGGACATGGATCGGTTGGCAAGGCCCAGTCTGGGGGGGATGAAGGGGCTCTGCCCAGCCTGGAGGCCCCGCTGCCGCTCTGGCCTACTTACGATCAGCTCTAAAACCTGTAAAACACCCTGGCTATGGCCGTCACCTATCCCCGCAAGCTCGTCAACAACATGGGGCCCCGGGAGGTGATGGCCGCTGTGGTGAAGGAGCGCAAGGTGCAGATGCTGTTCCTCAACAGCTACCGCTTCAACGAGCAGCGCTCCTGCCAGGAGCTCACCATGCTGATTGAGGCCCTCGACGGCCAGCCCCGCGACCTCTGCCGTGAGCTTTCCCACCACATCAGCGACGAGGCCCGCCACGCCGCGTGGCTCACCGACTTGCTCTGCGACCTCGGTGAGGAGATTGGCAATCCCCCCAGC
>Ga0207941_1000220_pt1 | contig 18383 bp, 27 predicted proteins | sample LakMenEpi13Sep12_FD_150695 | JGI IMG/M metagenome (GOLD analysis project Ga0207941, IMG submission 150695) | Freshwater microbial communities from Lake Mendota, WI - 13SEP2012 deep hole epilimnion (SPAdes) | ecosystem: Environmental > Aquatic > Freshwater > Lake > Epilimnion/Euphotic zone ...
TAAAAGAACTAAAGTAGGAATCCCTGCTACAGTTAAATCTATTGAGTACGATCCAAACAGAACTGCATTTATTGCCTTATTGAGTTATGTAGATGGAGCTAAAACTTACATCATCGCTCAAAATGGTTTAAATGTTGGTCAAACAGTTACTTCAGGTGAAGGAGCAGCTCCGGAAATTGGAAATGCATTACCATTAAGTAAAATTCCATTAGGAACAGTAATTTCTTGTATTGAGTTAAGACCAGGTCAAGGAGCAATTATTGCTCGTTCAGCTGGAACATTTGCTCAATTAATGGCAAGAGATGGAAAATACGCCACTATCAAAATGCCTTCTGGTGAAACTAGATTAATCTTGTTAACTTGTATGGCAACTATTGGTGCAGTATCTAATTCAGATCACCAATTAATTGTTTCCGGTAAAGCGGGTAGATCAAGATGGTTGGGTAGAAGACCTAGAACAAGACCAGTTGCAATGAACCCTGTCGATCACCCAATGGGTGGTGGTGAAGGTCGTTCTTCTGGAGGACACCCTCGCTCTAGAAACGGAATTCCTGCTAAAGGGTATAGAACCCGTTCTAAAGTGAGCCCAAGTAATAAGTATATTGTTGAACGCAGAAAGAAATAATTAGATAGACATGGCACGTTCATTAAAAAAAGGACCTTTTGTACATTATAAATTAGATAAGAAAGTACTTGAAAACATTGAGAAATCAAGCAAAGCAGTGATCAAAACTTGGTCAAGAGCTTCAATGATAACTCCTGATTTTGTAGGACAAACTATCGCAGTACACAATGGTCGTCAGTTTGTACCTGTTTATGTAACAGAAAACATGGTAGGACACAAGTTAGGAGAATTTTCACCAACAAGATCATTTAGAGGTCATGCAGGTGCTAAAAATAAAGGTAAAAAATAAGAAGCAATGGGAGTTCGTAAAAGAGAAACAGCAGACGCGAGAAAAGAAGCTAATAAGCAAATTGCTTTCGCAAAGTTAAATAACTGCCCTACTTCACCTAGAAAAATGCGCTTGGTTGCAGACTTGGTAAGAGGTCAGAAAGTGGAAAGAGCACTAAATATTTTAAGATTTAGTCAAAAAGAAGCTTCAAGAAAATTAGAAAAATTGTTGTTATCAGCTATCGCCAATTGGCAAGCTAAAAACGCAGAAGCTAATATGGAAGAAGCTGCTTTATTCGTAAAAGAGATCAGAGTTGATGGTGGAATGATGTTAAAAAGACTTCGTCCAGCTCCTCAAGGTCGTGCACACAGAATTAGAAAACGTTCAAATCACGTTACAATCGTGCTTGGAGCTAGTAATAACACACAAAGCAATTAATAAAGATGGGACAAAAGACAAATCCAATTGGAAACAGACTTGGTATCATCAGAGGATGGGATTCAAACTGGTATGGTGGAAATGATTACGGTGACAAAATCGCTGAAGATTATAAAATCAGAAAATATATTCATGCTCGTTTATCAAAAGCTAGTGTATCAAAAGTAATCATCGAGAGAACTTTAAAACTTGTAACCGTTACTATCACTACTGCTAGACCTGGTATCATTATCGGAAAAGGTGGACAAGAGGTAGACAAGTTGAAAGAAGAACTTAAGAAAATTACTGACAAAGAGGTTCAAATTAACATCTTTGAAATTAAAAGACCTGAGATTGATGCTTATTTAGTTGCAACAAGTATCGCTCGTCAAATCGAAAGCCGTATTTCATACAGAAGAGCTATTAAAATGGCTATCGCAGCAGCAATGCGTATGAATGCAGAAGGTGTAAAGGTTTTGATTTCCGGTCGTTTGAATGGAGCTGAAATGGCACGTTCAGAAGGTTTCAAAGAAGGTAGAATTCCTCTATCAACTTTCAGAGCCGATATTGATTATGCTTTGGCAGAGGCTCACACTACTTATGGTAGAATGGGAATCAAAGTATGGATCATGAAAGGTGAAGTTTACGGAAAGAGAGATCTTTCTCCATTAGTTGGCATGGATAAAAAACAAGCTAGCGGTGGAAGTAAAGGTGGTGATGCTCCAAGAGGAGGAAAACCAAACGGAAAATCAAACCCACGTAAAAGAAAGTAATTTTTTAAATTAAAGAAAAATGTTACAGCCTAAAAGAACAAAATACCGTAAGGTACAAAAAGGTAAAATGAAAGGTGATTCTCAAAGAGGTCACGAACTTTCTAACGGGATGTTTGGAATTAAATCAATGGATTCATCATTTTTAACTTCACGTCAAATCGAAGCTGCACGTATTGCTGCAACTCGTTATATGAAAAGAGAAGGACAATTATGGATCAAAATTTTTCCGGACAAACCAATCACTAAGAAACCTCTTGAAGTACGTATGGGTAAAGGTAAAGGTGCAGTTGAATATTGGGCTGCCGTTGTTAAACCCGGAAGAATTATGTTTGAAGTAGGAGGAGTTCCTTTGTCAGTTGCAAAAGAAGCATTACGCTTAGCAGCTCAAAAACTTCCTGTTAAAACTAAGTTTGTTGTCGCTAGAGATTTTGAAGCATAATCCTATTTAATTATGAAACAATCAGAAATTATAAGTCTATCTTCAGCTGAGTTACAAGAGAAACTTAGTCAGTCAAGAAAAACGTATGCCGACCTAAAAACGACTCATACTATTTCTCCAATTCAAAACCCACTTCAAATTAAAGCGGTGCGTAGAACAATTGCGAGATTAGTAACTGAGCTAAGTAAAAGAGAGTTACAATAATTGTATTCTGCTGAAAATGGAAAAAAGAAATTTAAGAAAAGAAAGAGTTGGTGTTGTTACTAGCAACAGAATGGAGAAATCTATCGTTGTTTCTGAAACAAGAAAAGTAAAACACCCATTATACGGTAAGTTCGTGTTAAAAACTAAGAAATATGTTGCACACGACGAAACAAATGACTGTAATATTGGAGATACTGTAAGAATTAGCGAAACGCGTCCTTTAAGTAAATCAAAATGTTGGAGATTAGTTGAAATCATTGAAAGAGCGAAGTAATTATGGTACAACAGGAATCTAGATTAAAAGTAGCAGATAACACAGGAGCAAAAGAAGTTTTGACTATCCGTGTTTTAGGAGGAACGAAACGTCGTTATGCCTCTGTTGGAGATAAAATTGTAGTTTCAATTAAAGATGCAACCCCAAATGGAAACGTAAAAAAAGGAGCTGTATCAACTGCAGTTGTTGTACGTACTAAAAAAGAAGTGAGAAGAGCCGATGGTTCTTACATCCGTTTCGATGACAATGCATGTGTTCTTTTGAATGCGGCAGGAGAAATGAGAGGAACTCGTGTTTTTGGTCCAGTAGCAAGAGAACTTCGTGAAAAACAATTCATGAAAATTGTATCATTAGCACCTGAAGTGCTTTAAATCGATTGATGATGACAAAGTTAAAAATTAAATCAGGAGACATAGTAAGAGTTATTGCAGGTGACCATAAAGGTGCTGAAGGTAAAGTATTACGTGTTTTTATAGATGCAAATAAAGCGATTGTTGAAGGTACTAACATGGTTTCAGTTCATACTAAACCAAGTGCTAAAAACCCTCAAGGTGGAATCGTAAAGAAAGAAGCTCCTATTCAAGTATCGAATTTGTCTTTAATTGACCCAAAGTCGAAAAAAGCAGCTAAAGTTGGATACAAAGTAGAAGGAGATAAGAAAGTAAGATTTTCAAAAAAATCTAATCAAGTATTATAGTGATGGCTTATATACCTAGACTAAAAGAAGAATATAAAAGTAGAGTTATTCCTGCTTTGAAAGAAGAATTCGGTTATAAAAACGTAATGCAAGTTCCTAAATTGGAAAAAATCGTTTTAAGCCGTGGTGTCGGAGCTGCAGTGTCAGACAAGAAATTGGTTGATTATGCAGTAGACGAGTTGACAAAAATCACCGGACAAAAAGCTTTAGCAACTATTTCTAAAAAAGACGTTGCGTCTTTTAAATTAAGAAAAGGTATGCCAATTGGTGCTAAAGTAACTTTACGAGGAGAAAGAATGTATGAATTCTTAGATAGATTGATTACTTCTTCTTTACCACGTGTAAGAGATTTTGGTGGTATCAAAGCAACCGGTTTTGACGGAAGAGGTAATTACAACCTTGGAGTTTTGGAACAAATCATTTTCCCTGAAATTGATATTGATAAAGTGAACAAAATTTCAGGTATGGATATTACTTTTGTAACAACTGCCAAAACAGATAAGGAAGCAAAATCATTATTAGCAGAATTAGGATTACCTTTTAAAAAGAATTAAGTTATGGCTAAAGAATCAATGAAAGCCCGTGAGGTTAAGAGACAAAAAACGGTAGAAAAGTACGCTGAAAAAAGAAAGGCTTTATTAGAAGCCGGAGATTATGAAGGTTTACAAAAACTACCTAAAAATGCTTCTCCAGTTCGTTTACACAACCGTTGTAAATTAACAGGAAGACCAAGAGGGTATATGCGTCAATTCGGTCTTTCACGTGTAACATTCCGTGAAATGGCTAACCAAGGTTTAATTCCAGGTGTCAAAAAGGCTAGTTGGTAAAAACAAATTTTAATTGGTTTCAGGTTCAATAGAAAGAGTTTTTGTTGAAAACCGTTACCGCAAATTTATACATATGTATACAGATCCTATTGCAGATTATCTAACTAGAGTTAGAAATGCAGTGAAAGCAAATCACAAAGTGGTTGAAATTCCGGCATCTAACCTTAAAAAAGAAATCACAAAGATTTTATTTGATCAAGGGTATATTTTAAGTTACAAATTTGATGAAACTTCTGTACAAGGAAGCATCAAAATTGCTCTTAAGTACGACAAAGTTACTAAAGAGCCTGTAATCAGAGATATCCAAAGAATTAGTAAACCAGGTTTACGTAAATATGCAGGTTCTTCAAACCTTCCAAGAATCCTTAATGGATTAGGTATTGCAATTGTTTCAACTTCAAAAGGTCTTATGACTGGAAAACAAGCTAAACAATTGAATGTAGGTGGAGAAGTAATTTGTTACGTATACTAATAAAAAGACTGAACGATGTCAAGAATAGGTAAAAATCCAGTTGTGATTCCAGCAGGTGTAACATTTGAAGTTAATGAAGGTGTTATCACAGTTAAAGGGAAATTAGGTCAACTTACACAGGAGTTTTCGGACGTTACTGTAACTGTTGAAGACGGTCAAGTGTTAGTAGAAAGATCTTCAGACCATAAAGAACAAAGAGCAAAGCATGGTTTATACAGATCTTTAATCAGTAATATGGTTAATGGTGTATCTACCGGTTTTACAAAAGAATTAGAGTTAGTTGGTGTAGGATATAGAGCATCTAACCAAGGTCAAAAATTAGATCTTGCATTAGGTTTTTCTCACAATATCGTTTTAGAAGTTGCTCCGGAAGTAAAATTGGAGACAATTTCAGAAAAAGGTAAAAATCCAATCGTAAAATTAACCTCTCACGATAAACAACTTTTAGGACAGGTAGCCGCTAAAATTAGAGGTTTCCGTAGACCAGAACCATACAAAGGAAAAGGTGTGAAATTCGTAGGTGAAGTATTAAGAAGAAAAGCAGGTAAATCAGCTTAAAAATTAAGATTATGTCATTAACAAAATCTGATAGAAGACAGAGAATTAAGTTCAGAATTAGAAAGATTGTAAGCGGAACTGCTACAAAACCAAGACTTTCTGTATTCAGAAGCAACAAAGAAATCTATGCTCAATTAATAGATGACTTAAATGGAGTTACTTTATTAGCCGCATCCTCTAGAGATAAAGGAATAGACGCTAAAGTAACTAACATTGAAGTTGCATCAGCAGTAGGTAAATTAATTGCTGAAAAAGCATTGAAAGCTGGTATTGATACAGTAACTTTCGATAGAGGAGGATACTTATACCACGGTCGTATTAAATCATTAGCAGATGGAGCGAGAGCTGCCGGACTTAAATTCTAAGAAGTTATGTATAACAAATACAAAAATGTAGAGTTAGTAAAACCTAGTGGTCTTGAATTAAAAGATCGTTTGGTGAGTGTAAATCGTGTTACCAAAGTAACAAAAGGTGGTAGAGCATTTGGTTTTTCTGCTATTGTTGTGGTAGGTGATGAAAACGGAGTAGTTGGTCATGGATTAGGAAAATCTAAAGACGTATCTGAAGCTATTGCAAAAGCAGTGGAAGATGCTAAGAAAAATTTAGTAAAAATTCCTTTGAGTGGTCAGTCTGTTCCTCACGAACAAAAAGGTAAATTTGGTGGAGCACGTGTATTCTTAATGCCTGCATCGCACGGTACAGGAGTTATTGCTGGTGGTGCTGTTCGTTCAGTACTTGAATCAGTTGGAATTCACGATGTATTATCAAAATCTCAAGGATCTTCAAACCCACATAACGTGGTAAAAGCAACTTTCGATGCATTACTTCAAATGAGAAGTGCATATACTGTAGCTAAACAAAGAGGAATTTCTTTAGAGAAAGTTTTTAAAGGTTAATATTCAAGGAAATTATGACAAAGATTTTAGTAAAACAAGTAAAAAGTCAAATTAACTGTCCTCTTACACAAAAGAAGACTTTAGTTGCTTTGGGTCTGAAAAGATTAGGACAAGTTGTAGAGCATGATAATTCATCTGCTATCCTTGGAATGGTAAATAAAGTTAAACACTTAGTTTCTGTAGAAGAATCTAAATAACACTATTCAAAATGAATTTAAGTAACTTACAACCAGCTGAAGGGTCAACACATAATCAAAATAAAAGATTAGGTAGAGGAGAAGGTTCTGGGAAAGGTGGTACTGCATCACGTGGTCACAAAGGAGCCAAATCTCGTTCTGGTTATTCTAAGAAGATTGGTTTTGAAGGAGGGCAAATGCCACTTCAAAGACGTGTGCCTAAGTTTGGATTTAAAAATATCAATAGAGTAGACTATCAAGGTGTAAACCTAGATTCTTTACAAGCTTTAGTAGATAATGGTGTAGTGACTGATACTGTAGATTTTTCAGTATTTGTTGATACTCGTTTAGCAACTAAAAACGAATTGGTAAAAATATTAGGTAGAGGTGAATTAAAAGCCAAATTAAAAGTAACCGCTCACAAATTTACTGCTACTGCAAAAGCTGCTATCGAAGCTGCAGGGGGTGAAGCTGTAACTCTATAATTTACTAACTGTATGAAGAAATTTTTTGAAGCACTCACAAACGTTTGGAAAATAGAAGAATTAAAAAATAGAATTTTAATTACTCTAGGTTTACTTCTAGTTTATCGTTTTGGAGCACAGGTAACTTTACCAGGTATAGATGCAACTAAATTGGGTGGTTTAGCTACTCAAACAGATCAGGGAATTGGTTCAATTCTAGATATGTTTACCGGAGGGGCTTTTTCTCAAGCATCTGTATTCGCTTTAGGTATTATGCCATACATTTCTGCATCCATTGTGGTGCAATTAATGGGAATAGCAGTTCCATACTTACAAAAACTGCAAAAAGATGGTGAGAGTGGAAGAAAAAAAATTAATCAAATTACACGTTGGTTAACAATTGCAATCACTTTAGTTCAAGGTCCTGGTTATATCTACAACTTATACAGAACTTTACCATCAGAAGCATTTTTGTTAGGATTTAATTCCTTTTCTTTCTTATTTTCAGCAGTAGTTATCTTGGTAACAGGAACTATTTTTGCAATGTGGTTAGGAGAGAAAATTACTGATAAAGGTATTGGAAATGGTATTTCACTATTAATTATGGTAGGAATCATTGCTCGTTTACCTGAAGCATTTTTACAAGAATTTGTTTCAACTGTAACACAAGACAATGGTGGATTAGTATTGTTGGTATTTGAAATTATTCTTTGGTTACTAGTGATTATTGCAAGTATCCTTTTAGTAATGGCAGTACGAAAAATACCAGTTCAATATGCTAGAAGAACTGCAGGCGGAGATTTTGAACAAGATATGATGGGCGGTAACAGACAGTTTATTCCATTAAAGCTTAATGCTTCAGGAGTAATGCCAATTATTTTTGCTCAAGCTATCATGTTTATTCCTGCAGCAATTGCAGGTTTATCAAAATCTGAAACTGCTCAATCCGTTACAGGTGCCTTCAGTGATATGTTTGGTTTTTGGTATAATTTAGTATTTGCTCTATTGATTGTGGTATTTACCTATTTCTATACAGCTATTACAGTGCCAACAAACAAAATGGCTGATGATTTAAAAAGAAGTGGAGGATTCATACCAGGGATCAGACCAGGTATTGAAACATCTGACTTTTTAGATAGAATAATGTCCTTAATAACTTTACCGGGTTCTCTTTTCTTAGCACTTATAGCAGTATTTCCTGCCGTAGTTGTAAATTTGATGGGAGTACAGCAAAATTGGGGTATGTTTTTCGGAGGAACATCGCTATTAATTATGGTAGGTGTTGCAATTGATACTATGCAACAAATAAATTCTTATTTGCTGAATAGACATTATGATGGATTGATGAAGAGTGGTAAAAATAGAAAAGCAGTAGCTTAATTTTTATGGCAAAACAATCAGCAATAGAACAAGACGGATCAATTATTGAAGCATTATCAAATGCAATGTTCCGTGTAGAATTAGAAAATGGTCACGTAGTGATTGCTCATATTTCCGGTAAAATGCGAATGCATTATATCAAATTATTACCTGGTGATAAAGTGAAATTGGAAATGAGCCCTTACGACTTGACAAAAGCAAGAATTACTTATAGATATTAAAGCTATTCACAATGAAAGTAAGAGCATCAGTAAAGAAAAGAAGTGCCGAATGTGTAATTGTTCGCAGAAAAGGCAGGTTGTACGTTATTAACAAAAAGAATCCTAGATTTAAACAAAGACAAGGATAATTATGGCAAGAATCGCAGGGGTAGATATACCTAAAAACAAAAGAGGAGTTATTGCTTTAACCTATATTTTCGGTATCGGAAAAAGCAGAGCTATTGAGATTTTAGAAAAAGCTCAAGTTAGTCAAGACAAGAAAGTTCAAGATTGGAATGATGACGAAATCGGAGCAATCCGAGATTCCGTTTCTTATTACAAAATTGAAGGAGAATTGCGTTCAGAAGTTTCACTTCACATCAAACGTCTTATGGACATTGGATGTTACAGAGGAATTCGTCATAGATCTGGTCTTCCATTAAGAGGACAAAGAACTAAAAACAACTCTAGAACTAGAAAAGGTAAAAGAAAAACTGTTGCTAACAAGAAAAAAGCAACTAAATAATAAGTAATATGGCTAAAACAACAGCAAAAAAACGTAAAGTTATCGTTGAATCAACGGGCGAAGCTCATGTTAGTGCGACTTTTAACAATATTATTATTTCTCTTACCAATAAAAAAGGAGAAGTGATTTCATGGTCATCTGCCGGTAAAATGGGTTTCAGAGGATCTAAAAAGAATACGCCTTATGCAGCTCAAATGGCCGCAGAAGATTGTTCAAAAGTAGCACTTGAAGCAGGTTTAAAGAAAGTTAAAGTTTATGTTAAAGGACCAGGTAACGGACGTGAGTCTGCCATCAGATCTATACATAACAGTGGAATTGAAGTTACTGAAATTATCGACGTAACTCCAATGCCTCACAACGGGTGTAGACCTCCAAAAAGAAGAAGAGTTTAATTTTTACTGAAATTATTTCAGCATCATTATAATTTTTATTAAGTATAAACCAAGGTAGAGTTTGATTATCGAAGGATTTGACCTGAATTCATAATCACTATCTAAAAACAATTTAAAATGGCAAGATATACTGGTCCAATAACTAAAATAGCTCGTAAATTTGGCGAAGCTATATTCGGAGAAGATAAAGCCTTCGAAAAAAGAAATTACCCTCCTGGACAACATGGTTTGGCTAAAAGAAGAGGTAAAAAATCAGAATATGCAGTACAGTTAATGGAAAAGCAAAAAGCGAAGTACACTTACGGTATTCTTGAAAAACAATTCAGAAACTTATTTGAAAAAGCAGCTGCCTCCAAAGGTGTAACAGGCGAAATCCTTTTACAATTATGTGAAGCTAGATTAGATAATGTGGTTTACAGAATGGGCGTAGCACCTTCTAGAAGAGCAGCTCGTCAAATCGTTGGACACAGACATATTACCGTAAACGGTGAAATTGTGAATGTTCCTTCCTACCATTTGAAACCTGGTGATAGAGTAGCTATTCGTGAAAAATCAAAATCAGTTGAAGCAATAAATAGTTCTTTAGCAAACGCTAGTAAAGTATATGAGTGGATTACTTGGAACAATGATACTAAAGAAGGTACTTTTGTAACTGTTCCACAACGTTTACAAATTCCAGAAAACATCAAAGAACAACTAATCGTTGAGTTATATAACAAATAATAATTGACAGAAGTCGTAATTATGGCAATATTTAATTTTCAGAAGCCCGATAAAGTTATCATGATCGATTCAACCGATTTTGAAGGTAAGTTTGAATTCAGACCTTTAGAACCTGGTTACGGATTGACTGTTGGTAATGCACTAAGAAGAGTTTTACTTTCCGCTCTTGAAGGATATGCAATTACATCTGTTCGTATTGAAGGTGTAGATCATGAGTTTTCTACCATTTCCGGTGTTGTGGAAGATGTAACAGAAATTATTTTGAACTTAAAACAAGTTCGTTTCAAACGTCAAATCGAAGATGTTGACAATGAAACAGTTACTATTTCGCTTTCCGGTAAAGACCAAATAACTGCTGGTGATTTTCAAAAATTTATTTCAGGTTTCCAAGTTTTGAATCCTGAATTAATTATCTGTAACCTTGATGCAAAAGTTCACTTGAATATGGAGTTGACTATTGAAAAAGGTAGAGGATATGTTCCTGCAGAAGAAAATAAAAAACAAAATGCAGCAATCGGAACAATTTTTACTGATTCAATTTTTACACCTATTAAAAATGTAAAATATGCAATTGAAAATTTCCGTGTAGAGCAAAAAACAGATTACGAAAAATTAGTTTTTGAAATTAAAACTGATGGTTCTATTAATCCAAAAGATGCCTTAACAGAAGCTGCAAAAGTTTTAATTCACCACTTTATGTTGTTCTCAGATGAGAGAATTACTCTTGAAGCTGACGAAATAGCTCAAACAGAATCCTATGATGAAGAGTCATTACACATGAGACAATTGCTTAAAACGAAGCTTGTGGATATGGATCTTTCTGTAAGAGCATTAAATTGTTTGAAAGCTGCAGAGGTTGATACATTAGGTGATTTAGTATCATTCAATAAAAACGACTTGATGAAATTCCGTAATTTCGGTAAGAAATCATTGACCGAGCTTGATGAGCTTGTAGCAATTAAAAACTTACATTTCGGAATGGATTTGTCAAAATATAAACTAGATAAAGAATAATCTAATCCGCCTTTGGCGAGATTAAATGTAAGATAGCGATGAGACACGGAAAAAAAGTAAATCATTTAAGTAGACAACAAGGTCATAGAAGATCTTTGTTAGCTAATATGGCTTGTTCACTTATTGAGCACAAGCGAATTAATACAACAGTTGCTAAAGCAAAAGCTTTAAAACAATTTGTTGAACCTTTAATAACAAAATCAAAAGAAGATACTACGCACAACAGACGTATTGTATTTGCTAACTTGAGAAATAAATATGGCGTTACTGAACTTTTTAGAGAAGTAGCAGCTAAAGTAGGTGACCGTCCAGGTGGTTATACTCGTATTATCAAGTTAGGAAATCGTTTGGGTGACAACGCTGATATGGCGATGATCGAATTAGTAGATTTCAATGAACTTTACAACGGAGGTAAAAAAGAAGAGAAAAAAGCAAAAAGCCGTCGTGGTGGTAAAGCGAAAAAAGCAGAAGTTACTGCTTCTGAAGCTCCAGCTGCAGAATCAACTGAAAATACCGAAGCTGCTGAATAATGAAACCATTTATTCAATAATACAAAAGGATGAACTTTCGAGTTTGTCCTTTTTTTTTACATAAAATTAAAAAAGCTGTATTAAATTCAGTTTTTACATTAAATTTGCAAAACAACACACAACAATGAACTACACAACTAGAAAACAAGCCATTCTTTTATTAGCTGATGGTACAATTTTTCACGGCAAATCGATTGGAATTAGCGGAACTACTTTTGGAGAAGTATGTTTTAATACCGGAATGACCGGCTATCAAGAAATATTTACAGATACATCTTATTTTGGTCAAATCATGGTCGCTACCAATGCTCATATTGGAAATTATGGTTTTAATGATCAAGAAATTGAATCAGATTCCGTCAAAATTGCCGGGTTAGTATGTAAAAACTTTAGTTTTAACTATTCACGTTATGATGCTTCAGGAAGTTTATACGACTATTTTGAAAAGCAAAATTTAATTGCTATTTCGGATGTAGACACTAGAGCTTTGGTAAGTTATATTCGTGATAATGGTGCCCAAAATGCGGTAATATGCACAGACGGAACTACTATTCAGGAGCTAAAATTGCAATTAGCAAATGTTCCTGACATGAAAGGACTTGAACTTGCTTCCAAAGTATCAACAAAAGAACCCTACTTTTTTGGCAATGAAAATGCTACCTATAAAATTTCTGCTTTAGATTTAGGAATTAAAAAAAATATACTTAGAAATTTAGCAAAAAGAGATTGCTACATAAAAATTTTTCCTTTTGATTCAACTTTTGATAACTTAAAAGGCTTCAATCCTGATGGTTACTTTTTATCTAACGGACCCGGTGACCCGGAACCGCTTTTTGATGCTATCGAAGTGGCTAAACAAATTATAGCAGAGAATTTACCTCTTTTTGGCATTTGTCTCGGTCATCAAGTCATTGGTTTGGCCAATGGAATTTCAACGTATAAAATGTTTAACGGTCACAGAGGAATCAATCACCCGGTTAAAAATTTGATTACCGGTAAAGGAGAAATTACTTCTCAAAACCACGGATTTGCAGTGGTTAGAGAAGAACTTGAAAAAAATCCTGATTTAGAAATTACCCACGAACATTTAAATGATGGAACAGTGGCAGGTATGCGAATGAAATCAAAAAATTGTTTCTCGGTTCAGTACCATCCAGAAGCTAGTCCGGGACCGCATGATTCATCCTATTTGTTTGATGATTTTATTGATATTATTCAAAAATCTAAATTACAAGAGTTATAAAACTTCAATTACCTGGCATTTTTTTAATGTCAGGTCTTTTTTTACACTAAAACGATTGCGTTTATAACTTTCTTGAATTATGGATAAATCCAAATTTAGAATGCTTAAATTTGTGTATCATTCAAAAATAAAAAAATAGTAAATAAACAGTATCATGAGTATTATTATTAAAGTGCATGCAAGACAAATCTTGGATTCAAGAGGAAATCCAACTATTGAAGTTGATGTTATTACTGAAAACGGAATTTTAGGAAGAGCTGCAGTTCCCTCAGGAGCTTCTACCGGAGAACATGAAGCAGTAGAACTACGTGATGGTGGAAAATCATATATGGGAAAAGGTGTTTTAAAAGCTGTGGATAATGTTAATACAACCATTGCTGGTGAAATTGTTGGAATGTCTGTTTTTGAGCAAAATCAAATTGACAAAACTATGATTGAATTGGATGGAACACCAAATAAAGCTAACTTAGGTGCAAATGCAATTCTGGGTGTTTCATTAGCTGTTGCAAAAGCAGCTGCCAATGAATTAGGGATGCCATTGTATCGCTATGTTGGTGGGGTTTCTGCTAATACACTTCCTATTCCAATGATGAATATTATCAATGGCGGATCACATTCTGACGCTCCAATTGCATTTCAGGAATTTATGATTATGCCTGTAAAAGCAACCAGTTTTACACATGCTATGCAAATGGGTACTGAAATATTTCATAACTTAAAAAAAGTATTACACAACCGTCATTTATCAACAGCTGTTGGTGATGAAGGTGGTTTTGCACCCAACTTAGCCGGAGGAACCGAAGATGCATTAGATTCAATCAAATTGGCAGTTGAAAATGCAGGATATGCTTATGGAGTAGATGTAATGATTGCCTTAGATTGTGCAGCAGCAGAATTTTATGTAAACGGAAATTACGATTACAAAAAATTTGAAGGTGAAACCGGAAAAATTAGAACTTCTGCCGAACAAGCTGAATATTTAGCTGAATTAGCTTCAAAATACCCTATTATTTCCATCGAAGACGGAATGGACGAAAACGACTGGGATGGATGGAAATATTTAACTGACCTTATCGGAGATAAAGTACAATTAGTAGGAGACGATTTATTTGTAACCAATGTACAACGTTTATCAACCGGTATTCAAAAAGGAATTGCCAATTCAATCTTAGTAAAAGTAAACCAAATTGGAACACTAACAGAAACAATTGCTGCTGTAAATATGGCTCATAATGCCGGATATACCTCAGTAATGTCACACCGTTCAGGTGAAACAGAAGATAATACCATCGCTGATTTAGCTGTCGCTTTAAATTGTGGACAAATTAAAACAGGTTCTGCTTCTCGTTCTGATCGTATGGCGAAATATAACCAATTGCTTCGTATTGAAGAAGAATTGGGAAGTACAGCTTATTTTCCGGGAGTAAAAGCCTTCAAGCAAAAATAATTTTTGATTAAATAGTTTTAATTAGTAAAACGCTCGGAATTTTGTTCCCAGCGTTTTTTTAGTTTAACTTTTTATCCAATTCTTTTATTTTATAAAGTAAAAGTATTTGCAGAATACTTACCGGAATCAGGAAAAATAGCCCGATTAGAAAAAGTATAACTGTTATAAATGTGGCTCCTGTTATAATTAAAAACACAGCAGTAACAGTTGGCAGATTTGTTCCTAAGTAGTTTTTCAGTCGCAATACAGCAATTCCATTGAGCACAAATGCACAACCAATGAAGATGCACAATACAACCCATAAAAATTCTTCAGACTCGGAGGGAGTAAACCAACTGTAAATATCAAAAACATATCCTATTCCGAATAGAACCATGATTAGAACAGAACTTATTCGAAGGAGATAGTTTTTAAAAATGGCTCCGCTAATAATAAATCCGGTATAGAAAAACAGCATCGATATAAATGACAGGAGTTTGATTGTGACGTAGAATTCACTTGAGATTTCTAACGTCTTTGTGAATTCTAATTCTATATCCATATAGAATTCAACAAAACCAAGAATAAAATAAACAATTCCATTATAGAAAGCCAGATTAAGCAGCTTGAAATCTTTGTTTGAAATGGTAAACTTATTGGTTTCGTCTTCCGAAAAAACTTCCTTAATTGTCTCCAAATCTTGATCAAGTGCTGCCAAAATGGTTTTTACGGTATAACTTCTAGGAGTTACTTCCCCTGCTTCAATCCGTTGAATGGTTCGAACACTGATATTACATTTTTCAACTAACTCTTCTTGAGTTAATCCTTTTTCGTTGCGTAAGTTGGTTAGAATCTTACCTAGTTCCGGTTGTTTCATAGTATGGTTATTAATTGTTTGGCAATAGTACAACCCCTCTTTTTTTGAGGCAACTATTTTGATTGAAATTGACCCGTCATTTACCCGACATTGAAGTTTAAAGATAGAAAAAACGGTGCTATCATGATTTTTAATTTAATTATTCTCATTCAAAATGCCTCAATACTCATTTTCAATAGTTACTTTACTAATGAAAAAGTATATTTGTTTTTCAATTCTTTTGTATGAAGAAATTACAAGTAGCGGTGGTCACTTTAGTTCTTAGTTTTACAAGTCTTCAAGGACAAACTGTAAAAACTGACAGCTTAAAACAGGCCTTGAGTCAGGTGAAGAATGATATTGATAAAGCTCAATTGCTCAATGCGATTGCAGTAGATTATCAAACAACCGACCCCAAGAAACTTCAAAAATACGCAAATTTGGCTTTGCAACTTTCCCAAAAAATCAATTATAAATTAGAAGAAGGAAATGCCTATTTAAATTTAGGCAATAGTTATATTATTTTGGGAAACTATCCTTTGGCTTTGCAAAATTTTAGTAATGCTCAAGCAGTTTTTGAAAAAGAAAAAGCATCAAACGCAAATGCAAACAATGAAGAAATTAAAAATGGTTTAGCAAGAGCCTTTGGTAGTATAGGAATTGTTTTTTCTGAACAAAGTAATTATGCCAAGGCATTACAGTATCATTTGAAAGCGGTAAAAATATATGAAGAAATTGGTAATGAAAGCAAATGTGCCAGAATTTATAACAACATTGGAATCGTTTATAAAGCACAAGGCGAACACTTCAAGGCTTTAGACTCGTTTATCAAATGTTTGAAGATTCAAGAAAAAATTAATGACGAAACAGTTGGGATCACTACTACTAATATTGGAAACATTTACCTCGATCAGAAAAATTATCCAAAAGCATTGGATTATTATAACAAAGCCATTGTACTTTTTGAAAAGTTTCCAAATCCAAGAGGTTTGGGTGAATTATACAACAATCTAGGGTTGTATTATAAGCAAACTTCAAATCCTCAAAAAGCATTTGAAAGTTGGAATCAGGCTTTGCAATCATTCGATAAAATCGAGGATAAATTTGGTAAATCAGACACCTATCACTTAATAGGTGAACTGTTTTTTGCCCAACAAGACTATCCTAATGCCATTCTTTATGCACAAAAAGCATCCGTTTTGTCCAAGCAATTAAATGTTTTGGAAGGGACTGCCTTGGCTGAAAAATTATTGAGTGATGTCTACGAAAAAATCAATAAACCAAACGAAGCGTTCTTACATTTTAAATTGTTTAAAGCGGCTCAAGACAGTTTGATCAATCACGAAAATATCAGAAAAAGTGTCCAAGCTGAAATGTACTATGAATTTGAAAAGAAAGAAGTGCTGCAGAAAAAGGAGTTGGAAAAGAAAGAACTGCTTCTTGCAGAACAATCCAAACGACAAACCTTACAAACCATTTTTATTGCATTATTTGTCTTGTTGCTAATGGGAATTGCCTTTTTGATTTACAACAGAATGCAACTTAAAAAGACATTGACCCTGCAAAAAGAATTGGCAGAATACGAACAAAAAGCACTGCACTTGCAAATGAATCCCCATTTTGTATTCAATTGTTTGGGTTCGATATCGAGTTTTATTGTGCAAAATGGAACGGATTCAGCGATTAAATACTTGTCGAAATTTTCTAAATTGATGCGATTGACACTAGAGTATTCCAAAGAAACACTAATTCCTATTGACAAAGAAATTGAAAGTTTGCAGAATTATTTGGAGCTGGAACAATTGCGTTTCAACAATAAATTTGATTTTAGTATTTCAAAAGGGAAAGACATTGAATACGATATGGCATTGCCACCACTATTATTGCAGCCATTTGTTGAGAACGCCATTATTCACGGATTAATTCCAAAGAACGAAAAGGGAACTATTGCAATTAGTTTCTCAACTGAAAAAGAAAATTTGATTTGCACCATTGAAGACAACGGAATTGGATTTGATAAATCGAAAGAAATTAAAGAAAGTCTGGTTTCGGTGCATAAATCGATGGCGTTGGATATAACAAGAAAACGTTTGGAAATGATGGAAGCAACAACGTCGCGCAAAGCCAATGTTGAAATTACAGCAATAAAAAATGATAAGGGTGACATTCTGGGTACAAAAGTAGTCTTGAATTTGCCAATACAATATATAAAGTAATCAGTGGTCAGTGTTTAGTAATCAGTTGTTGATTGCTAAATTAGACCGACTGAACACTAACAACTGAATACTGAACACTAATTATGATAACAGCCCTATTAATAGACGACGACGACAATTTAAGAGCCGGAATGAAATCGCTATTGAGTCGGTATGCACCAGAAATAGCAATTATAGGTGAAGCCGATAGTGTGAAAACGGGAACCGAATTGCTATTGAAAACGGAACCTCAAGTGGTTTTTTTAGATATTCATTTGGGAGACGGTTCTGGTTTTGATTTGTTAGAAGAAGTGAATAAAAGAGGAAAACTGAATTCTCAAATCGTATTCATCACCGCTCACGAGCAATACGCCATTAAAGCATTTCGATTTAGTGCTTTGGATTTTTTATTAAAACCGGTTGATCCAGATGAATTAGAAAAAGTCATAAGCAAAATAAAAAATGTATTGGTTAAAAGTGATAGTGTGGCTCATATCGATTTGCTGCTAGAAAACATCCGCAGAAAAGTAGATAACTTCAAACGCATTGCGCTATCAACCGCCGATGGAATTCATCTTTTTGAAATTAGCGATATCATCCGTTGCGAAAGCGAAGACAATTACACCAAGTTTTACATCAAAAACAACAAACCAGTTTTAATTTCAAAGACGTTAAAAGAATACGAAGATTTGTTGACAGAGCATGGTTTTGAGCGCATACATCAGTCGCATTTGATTAACTTGGCTTATCTCAAATCGTATATCAAAAAAGACGGCGGTTATGTGGTCATGGCGGATAATAGTAACCT
>Ga0207941_1000221_pt1 | contig 18381 bp, 16 predicted proteins | sample LakMenEpi13Sep12_FD_150695 | JGI IMG/M metagenome (GOLD analysis project Ga0207941, IMG submission 150695) | Freshwater microbial communities from Lake Mendota, WI - 13SEP2012 deep hole epilimnion (SPAdes) | ecosystem: Environmental > Aquatic > Freshwater > Lake > Epilimnion/Euphotic zone ...
GCTGCGTGACAGTGGTGCACCTGCGGTAACCCTTGTTGCTAAGGCCTTTGATCGTCATGTTGATCTTGCGCTGAAAACAACTTTGGATGAAAACCTTGCAATGATTCGTGACTCGGTCACGCACTTAATCCAAGAGGGACAGCGCGTTTTTCTAGATGCAGAGCACTTCTTTGATGGTTATCGCAGCAATCGTGCTTATGCTCTTGAAGTAGTACGTGTGGCGGCAGAAGCGGGTGCAGATGTAATTGCTCTCTGCGATACCAACGGCGGAATGTTGCCCGATGAGTTGTCACAAGTTGTTCATGATGTTCTAACGGCAAGCTCTGCACGCTTAGGTATCCATTGCCACAACGACACTGGGTGCGCCGTTGCAAATTCGATGGCTGCAGTCGCTGCAGGTGCTACCCATGTGCAGGGAACGCTCAACGGCTACGGAGAGCGCACTGGTAACGCGGATTTAGTAACAATCATTGCCAACTTAGAGCTAAAGAAGAAGCAGCTAGTTCTTCCGCCTAATGCTCTGCAGGAAGCCTTTAGAATTTCGCACGCGGTTGCCGAAGTTACAAATGTAACCCCAAGTTCTCGTCAGCCATATGTGGGTGTTTCTGCATTTGCTCACAAGGCAGGTTTGCACGCAAGTGCGATCAAAGTCGATCCATCCCTGTACCAACATGAAGACCCTTCATCTGTTGGAAATGACATGCGCATGCTGGTTTCAGACATGGCTGGGCGTGCATCAATTGAACTTAAGTCACAAGAACTAGGCGTAGATCTAGGTGGCGACAAGGAACTTATTGGTCGCATCGTTGATCGAGTAAAGGAAATGGAATCTCGTGGCTTCACTTTTGAAGCAGCCGATGCTTCCTTCGAATTATTGGTACATGAAGAAATGTCCGGAAAACGTCCATCATTCTTCACAATCAATCACTGGGTTACATCTGTTGAACGCGCAGTTGATCAGTCAATTACAACAAAGGCTGAAGTAACTGTTACCGCAAAAGGACAGGAAATTACTTGTAGCGGAGAAGGAAATGGTCCAGTTAACGCTTTCGATAATGCGCTTCGCACTGGTCTGATTGCTTTGTATCCAGAACTTTCAACGTTAGAACTAACCGATTACAAGGTCCGTATTCTTGAAGGTCGACTCGGAACTGGCGCTGTAACTCGTGTTTTGGTTGAAACCAGTGATGGCAAGGGCGAATGGAACACGGTAGGTGTTCATGAAAACGTTATCGCCGCATCAGCTATGGCTTTAGAAGATGCCGTTACCTTCGGCTTAATGCGTCAAGGACGTAAGCCCGAGTAAACTGTTCACGTGAGCGAGAATTATGAAAAGCTGATTGCAGCATTCACTCGCCACTTAGAAGTTGAGCGCTCACTATCTGTACACACAATCCGTGCCTATCTGGGCGATCTTGAATCTTTGCTCACTCATCTTGAAACAATTGGCGTAACGGATATTTCTCAGTTAGAACTTATTCATCTGCGCTCTTGGCTTGCCAATCAACAGGTTAAAGGGGGAGCGCGCACAACCCTTTCTCGTAGGGCGGTTTCGGTTCGATTGTTTACAAAGTGGGCGGTTAAAAACAAGTATTTAGCTAAAGATGTCGCCGCGACTCTGGCAACACCTAAGGGGCATCGCACCCTGCCCGAAGTTTTAGATATTGCCGATGCAAAGGTTGCGATGGATTCACTTGCAACCAGGGCTGCTGAAGAAGAAACCCCTATTTCATTGCGCGATGTGGCGATGGTCGAACTCTTATATGCAACTGGTGCACGTGTTGCCGAACTCTGCGGCTTAGATTTGAGCGATATTGATTATGACCGTCAAACTATTCGAGTCTTAGGTAAAGGAAATAAAGAGCGCAGTATTCCTCTAGGTAATCCTGCGATGAAGGCATTGAATGTTTGGTTAAAGGAAGGAAGAGTTTCAATCAAAAACTCCCTTTCTGGCAACGCGGTTTTTCTTGGTGCTCGCGGAAAGCGAATAGATCAACGTACGGTGCGCACCGTCGTTTACAACGCCTTGCAAGCAATCGAAGGTATCGAGCGGATGGGTCCACATGCCTTGCGACATTCAGCTGCAACCCACCTATTAGAAGGTGGAGCAGATTTGCGCACTGTTCAAGAAATCTTGGGCCATGCTTCTTTAGCTACAACTCAGATCTATACCCACGTATCAACTGAACGTTTGCAAAAAGCGTTCAAGCAGGCGCATCCACGAGCATGAGATCCTCACTTGTAGTTATACCTACGTACAACGAAGCTGAAAGCATTGGCGAAATTCTTACCGCGCTAAAGCCTCTGGATTGCGATGTTCTTGTTATTGATGATGGTTCACCTGATGGAACCGCACAGATTGTGCGTGGACTTGGAATCGAAGTAATCGAACGCCAAGGCAAGCAAGGTTTAGGTAGCGCATACCGCGCAGGCTTTTCGATAGCAATTGATCGTGGTTATACCTACATCATTCAAATGGATGCTGATGGCTCTCATCAGGTAACCGATCTTGAAAAAATGATCGAGTGGATTGGAAATGCAGATTTACTCATCGGCTCTAGATGGATTAAAGATGGACAGATCGCAAATTGGAGCAAGTTCCGCGAGTACCTTTCAAAATCTGCCAATGCTTACGCAAATCTTCTGCTGTCTTTAGGCGTTAAAGACACAACATCGGGTTTTCGTATCTACACATCTGCGCTTTTGAAAAAGATGGAGATATCAACAATTCGAAGCGAGGGGTACTGCTTCCAGATTGAGATGACTCGACGAGCAATTTCGCGTGGGGGATCGGTTGCTGAAATTCCAATTACCTTTATCGAAAGAGCCCACGGGGTCAGCAAAATGTCGGTCGGGATTGCGCTAGAAGCGGTATTTCGCATCACCACATGGGGAGCCTTGCGCTTAATTGGGCGGTAATTTCCACGCTCACGCTCAGGTAGGATTTGCCCTGCAGCTATCGAAAGATAGTTGACATCTCAGCACTCACTGACTTCGGTCGGCATAACCACCTCGGTCCACAAGAAATTGTGGTCGGTGATTTTGAGTGCGACGGGCCTAACAAATTGTTTGGCCATAAACCGAGCGGGTTTTAATCTGCATGCGCAGATAAAACCTAAGAAGGAGTATGCCGTCATGGCAGTTGTAACAATGCGAGAGCTCCTCGACAGCGGAGTCCACTTCGGACACCAGACTCGTCGATGGAACCCAAAGATGAAGCGCTTTATTTTCACAGAGCGCAATGGCATCTACATCATCGACATCCAGCAATCACTTGCACTTATCGATTCAGCATATGAATTTGTTAAGGACACTGTTGCTAAGGGTGGCCACGTTTTGTTCGTTGGAACAAAGAAGCAAGCACACATGCCAATCATCAATCACGCAGCACGCGTTGGAATGCCAACAGTGACTGAGCGTTGGTTGGGCGGAATGCTTACTAACTTCCCAACTGTGTACAAGCGTATTCAGCGCCTCAAGGAGCTAGAAGCTCTAGAAGAGAAGAACGATCTACTTCTTACAAAGAAGGAACTACTTGTTCTGCGTCGCGAACGCGAAAAACTATTTAAGAACCTTGACGGAATTCGTCACATGACCAAGTTGCCTTCAGCAATCTGGGTTGTAGATACAAAGAAGGAGCACCTAGCGGTTCAGGAAGCTAAGAAGCTTGGCATTCCTGTTATCGCAATCTTGGATACAAACTGCGATCCAGATGAGGTTGATTACAAGATTCCAGGTAACGATGATGCAATTCGTTCAATCGACTTGCTCACACGCGTTATCACCGATGCAATTGCAGCTGGCCTTAAGGCACGTTCTGCAAATGTAAAGGAAGAAGCAAAGTCAGATGCACCAGCAGCTGTTGCAGCGGGTGAGCCTTTGGCTGATTGGGAGAAGGAAATTCTCGATGCACCAGTAGCCGACGCACCAACAACACCGGAGGCATAAATTGGCTAACTACACAGCTGAAGATGTAAAGAAGCTTCGCGAAGCAACTGCTGCGGGAATGCTTGATTGCAAGAAGGCGCTAGATGAAGCAGATGGCGACTACAACAAGGCGCTAGACATCATTCGCGTAAAGGGCCTTAAGGGCATTACAAAGCGTGAAGGTCGTCTGACTTCAAATGGCGCAGTTGTAGCAAAGGTCGAGGGCAACCTTGGCGTGATGCTAGAACTGAACTGCGAAACAGATTTCGTTGCAAAGGGTGAGCGCTTCGTGGCACTTGCAGATGAGCTTCTTGCTCACCTGCAAAATGCACAATCGGATTCGCTAGAAGCATTCTTGGCATCAGCTACTGCTAATGGCAGCACTGTTCAAGCAACAATTGACGAAGCCAATGCAACAATGGGCGAGAAGATCGAAGTTCGTCGTATTGCAGTAATTAAGGATTCACCAGTTGGAATTTACTTGCACCGTACAAGCCCTGATCTTCCACCACAGGTTGGTGTTTTGGTTGAGCTCGTTAAGGATGCAGCTGAAGTTGGTAAGGACATCGCACAGCACATTGCAGCATTTGCGCCGCAGTTTGTTAATCGCGAACAAGTTCCTGCTGAACTGATTGAAAACGAGCGCCGTATCGCAGAAGACACAGCGCGCGAAGAGGGTAAGCCAGAGGCTGCTCTTTCAAAGATCATCGAAGGCCGCGTGGCAGGTTTCGTCAAGGAAATTTCCTTGATCGAGCAGTCATTCGCTAAGGATGCAAAGAAGACTGTAAAGCAGATCCTCGATGAGGCTGGAACAGCTGTTAAGGCCTTCCATCGCTTCCGCGTGGGTCAATAAGGACTAGGTCGGATCGCTTAGACTTGGTTTATACAAGCAATTAATAACCTAATTGGTTAAAGGATAAGGAGCACTCATGCCCGGTACAAGAGGAACGTATCGCAGAGTGCTCCTTAAACTTTCTGGCGAAGTTTTTGGTGGGGAAAAAGGCATCGGTGTTGATCCCGATGTTGTTCAAGATATTGCAAAGCAAATCGCAGATGTAGCCCGCAGCGGGGTTCAGGTCGCAATCGTTGTTGGTGGCGGAAATTACTTCCGTGGAGCTGAACTTTCACAGCGTGGAATGGATCGCTCACGAGCTGACTACATGGGAATGCTGGGAACGGTGATGAACTGTTTAGCTCTACAAGACTTCTTGGAAAAAGAAGGTGTTGGCACCCGTGTTCAAACTGCGATCACGATGGGCCAAGTTGCAGAGCCTTACATTCCACTTCGCGCGATTCGTCACTTAGAAAAGGGCCGCGTTGTAATTTTTGGAGCAGGCGCAGGAATGCCGTTCTTTACTACAGATACCGTCGCAGCCCAACGCGCACTTGAAATTGGTGCTGAAGCTCTACTGCTTGCCAAGAGTGGTGTTGATGGCGTGTACAGCGCAGATCCTAAGAAGGATCCAAGTGCGACTAAGTACGACACAATCACGTACAACGAGGTTTTATCAAAATCACTTGCAGTTGCAGATGCAGCAGCTTTCGCATTATGTCGCGAAAACAAGTTGCCAATTGTCATCTTTGATTTAATGAAAAATGGAAACATCGGCCGCGCGGTACGTGGCGAAGTAATTGGAACCCTCGTCGCATAAGCGATGAGATAGATGTAAGAAGCGGTAAGAGGAGCAGAGAAATGGCAGATGTAGCAAGCGCCCTTAAGGACGCTGAAACCAAGATGAACAAAGCGGTAGAGGTTGCCAAAGATGATTTTGCAACAATCCGCACAGGTCGTGCTCATCCATCGCTATTTAACAAGGTAATGGTTGATTACTACGGTACCTATACAGCCCTTTCGCAACTAGCAACGATTCAAGTTCCAGAAGCACGCATGGCGTTGATTTCTCCATTTGATAAAGGTGCAATGGCTTCAATTGAAAAAGCTATCCGCGAATCAGATTTGGGTGTAAATCCAGGCAATGACGGAACAGTTATCCGTGTGAATTTTCCTCAACTTACCGAAGAACGCCGCAAGGAGTTCATCAAGGTCGTAAAGAGCAAGGCTGAAGATTCTAAGATTTCCATTCGAAATATCCGTCGTGCGGCAAAAGAAGCGATGGAAAAGATGGAAAAAGATGGCGATATTGGAAAAGATGATTTAGCTCGCGCAGAAAAAGAGTTAGAGAAGATCACATCCGAACATGTTGCGAAAATTGATGAATTGCTCAAGCACAAAGAGGTCGAACTCCTAGAAGTTTAGGGGCTCATATATGTCAGATCTGCACTCGATCAACGAAGCGATCAATAAGAAGGCTGGGCGAAAGCTACTGCCTTCTATTGCTGTCGGCTTATCGCTGATCGCTTTGGTCTGGTTCACGCTTTCCTATCAACGTGAAATTTTTGCGATCGTAGTTGCTATTGCAGTTATTTTGGGATTGCGCGAGTTAGTTCGCGCTTTTGCTGCCCGAGGAATTGTGATTTCATTTAATGCACTTACTGTGGCTGCAATCGGCTTGTCATATGCAGCATGGGTTGGGGGAGTCGCAGGTCTTGCAATTGCAACGGCAATCGCTTTTCCGCTGTTACTCATTCGCGCACTCGTGCAAGGCCCAGATGGATTTGTCGCAAAAGCAACAGCAACAACTTTTGGACTTCTGTACTTACCGTTCTTGGCAGGATTCTTGATTTTGCTAGCCCGCCCAAGTACAGGTTTTCAACGAGTAATGACTTTCATGGTTTTAGTTGGCTGTAATGACACTTTTGGTTACATCGTTGGAGTCTTGCTGGGCAAGCATCCATTAGTTCCCAAGATATCTCCTAAGAAAACTTGGGAAGGTTTAGCAGGCTCAATCATTTTCACCGTCATTGGTGGTTGCCTTGCTTTCAAATACATCATGGATATGCATTGGTGGATCGGGATCATCGTTGGTCTCATGATTGTTTTTACCGCTACCTGTGGTGATTTAATTGAAAGCGCCATGAAGCGGGATATGAGTTTGAAAGATATGGGCACATTGTTGCCCGGACATGGCGGAATGTTGGATCGTTTAGATTCAGTTGTTTTGTCAGCACCTGCTTTGTGGCTGGCTCTTGAACTTGTAAAGCACTTCCTATGAGCGGCAAAGTGCCAGAGATAAATCTGGTCTTCGACGAGCCGGTTCAGCGCAAGAAAGCCCCCAAGCATTTGGCCGATTTTGCACCTGCCGATCGAAAAGCCTTTGCCAAGGAGTTAGGTTTTCAACCTTTCCGCGCCAGCCAAGTGGCTAATCATTACTTCTCACATCTTTCGGCAAACCCAGAAGACTGGACCGACATTCCGGCCGCTGAACGTCAAGCGATTTCCGATGCGTTAATTCCAAAAATGACTGAACTTGTAACAACTCGCACCACCGATAACGGAATGACACGCAAAGATTTGTGGAAGCTACACGATGGCGTGTTAGTGGAAAGTGTTTTAATGCGTTACACCGATCGAGTAACGGTATGTATTTCATCCCAAGCCGGATGTGGAATGAACTGTCCATTCTGCGCAACAGGACAAGCTGGGTTAACTCGTAATTTGTCGGCCGCCGAAATCACCGATCAGATTGTTGCTGCTGCCCGCGCATGTGCAAATGGTGAATTGCCTGGGGGACCAACTCGTCTTTCAAACATTGTTTTCATGGGAATGGGAGAACCGCTGGCAAATTACAACGCAGTGGTTCGCACACTTCGCAATATCACTGACCCAAATCCAGATGGTTTGGGAATCAGCGCGCGTTCTGTAACGGTTTCAACTGTTGGCTTAGTCAATGGAATCGAAAAACTTACAGAAGAAGGCATTAGTTGCACTTTGGCGGTCTCACTTCATACACCTGATGATGAGCTGCGCGACACCTTGGTTCCGATCAATAATCGCTACAACGTACGAGAAGTACTTGCAGCAGCCGATGCCTATGAAAAGAAAACCGGCCGTCGTTATTCGATCGAGTACGCGTTAATCCGCGATATCAATGATCAATCATGGCGCTCAGATCTTTTGGGGCGTTTGCTGAAAAATCGCAATGCACATGTGAACTTAATTCCTCTCAACCCAACCCCAGGTTCCAAGTGGACCGCCTCTCGTCGCGAGGATGAAGCAGAATTTGTTCGTATCCTTGAAAGTTATGGAGTCCCGGTAACTGTTCGCGATACTCGCGGTCGTGAAATCGACGGCGCCTGTGGTCAATTGGCGGCGGCGGAAAAAGGCAAGCCCGTCGATTAAATTGTGACTAGTTAGTTTTAGGGCTAATTGCTAGGCTCTGGAACATGAAAAAGCTCAGTAACTTCATTAATGGAAAATCTGTCGAATCAACTTCGGGAGAAACCACAACTCTGGTCAATCCTGCAACCGGACAACCTTTTGCGACAGCGCCTAAATCAAATGCTGCAGATATTGATGCTGCATTCAAGGCAGCTAGTGATGCATTTGTAGATTGGCGTGATTCAACTCCTTCGCAACGTCAACGTGCATTGTTGAAAATTGCAGATGCGATTGAAGCCAGAGCCGACGAAGTAATTGCTATCGAAGTTGAAAACACCGGAAAGCCTGTCTCCTTAACGACATCTGAAGAAGTGCCTCCGATGGTTGATCAAATTAGATTCTTTGCTGGTGCTGCGCGAAATCTTGAAGGAAAATCTGCTGGCGAATACATGCCAGGAATGACTTCGATGATTCGCCGCGAACCAGTTGGTGTTATTGGCCAAGTAACTCCGTGGAACTACCCAATGATGATGGCGGTTTGGAAGTGGGCACCAGCGATTGCCGCCGGAAACACCGTTGTATTAAAGCCAAGTGATACGACTCCGGCATCAACTGTTTGGATGGCAAATTTAATGGCCGAGTTTTTACCTGCAGGTGTATTTAACGTTGTTTGTGGCGAGCGCGAAACTGGCGCATCACTTGTTAATCACAAGCGCCCTGACATGGTTTCGATTACTGGATCTGTTGGCGCAGGAATTCAGGTTGCAGAATCTGCTGCTAAACAAGTAAAGCGTGTTCATCTTGAACTTGGTGGAAAAGCACCGGTTGTGGTTTTTGCTGATGCTGATTTAGCGGCAGCGGCTGAAGCGATTGCAATCGCTGGATATTTCAACGCTGGCCAAGATTGCACCGCAGCAACTCGGGTGATTGTTCAGGATTCTGTTTATGAAGATTTCGTCGCTCTGTTGACTGAGCAAGCTAAAGCGGTCGCAATTGGCGCACCACATGATGACGATGTTTTCTTGGGGCCAGTGAACAACAGCAACCAATTGGCACGTGTGAGTGACTTACTTTCACGAGTCCCATCCCATGCCCAGGTTATGACAGGTGGATCAGCCCTTGATCGTCCTGGCTTTTTCTTCCCAGCAACGGTGGTTGCAGGGCTTGCACAAGATGATGAACTTATTCAAAAAGAGATTTTTGGGCCTGTCATCACAGTTCAGAAGTTCAGCGACGAGGCCCAAGCAGTTTCTATGGCCAATGGCGTTGATTACGGTTTGGCATCAAGCGTCTGGACCGCCAACCACGGAACCGCGATGCGCATGGCCAAGGCCTTTGATTTTGGTTGCGTCTGGATCAACACCCATATTCCATTGGTTGCTGAGATGCCTCATGGTGGCTTCAAGCGCTCTGGATATGGCAAAGATCTCTCAGCGTACGGCTTCGAGGATTACACGCGAATAAAGCATGTGATGACTAATCTTGGGGCGTAGTATTTCCCTCTGCTAGATCCTCTAGCACCTTCCCTGTCCATCAACCCACAACCCACAGAAAGCTTGAGGCTCGGTAATCCGACAACTAGCTTGTGCTTAATCCTTAAGGAGTAAATCAGTATGTCAAAAGAAAGTTCACTCTCACCGGAAGCTCGATCAATAATCGGTGCCATGGTTTCGCGTCGCGCAGTCCTTGCAGGCGCTGGCGGTTTAGGTGCAGCAGGATTACTTGCTGCGTGTGGCGGATCTGATTCCGCCGATAGTGCGAACGGTGTTCGCTGGGGCAACTGGCCTTTGTACCTTGATTACGATGAGGAAACAAAGAAGTACCCAACTCTAGAAAAATTTATTGAGCAAACTGGAATTGCTGCGACTTACTTTGAAGATTACAACGACAACGATGAATTCTTTGGAAAAGTTCAAGCGCAACTCAAGCTTGGCGAAGACATTGGTTATGACGTAGTAACACCTACTGACTGGATGGCAGCTCGCTGGATCCGTCTTGGATACACACAAAAGTTTGATGCTGCAAACATTCCAAACAAGTCAAACATCCTAGATTCACTTGCATCTCCTTCATTTGATGCAAACCGTGAACAGACTTTGACCTGGCAAGGAATCATGGGCGGATTTGGTTGGAACGTTGAAAAGAATCCAAAGGGAATTCGCACAATCGATGAACTATTTGCGCCACAGAACAAGGGCAAGATTGTTGTTCTTTCTGAAATGCGTGACACCATCGGAATCATCTTGCTTTCTCAGGGCGTAAATCTTCAGACAGTTACGGAAGATCAGTTCATGAACGCAGTTGATTTCATGGCTAAGAAAATTAGCGATGGTTGGATCCGTGGCGTTAAGGGTAATGAGTACGCAGAAGACCTCACTTCAGGTGATGCAACAGCTGTTATTGGCTGGTCTGGCGATATGTTTATCTTGAAGGCTGAAAATGAAGGAAAGTTTGACTTCGCTCTTCCTGATTCAGGCGGAACAATTTCAGGTGATAACTTCGTGATTCCTTCAACTGCATCTGCCGAAGGTAAGGCAAATGCTGAGAAGCTCATCAACTTCTACTATGACCCAGCAATTGCGGCAGAAGTTGCGGCTTACGTTAACTACGTTTGCCCAGTGAAGGGCGCACAAGCTGAGATGGAAAAGATTGATCCAGCTCTAGCAGCAAGCCCATTCATCTTCCCTGATGCGGCAATGTCTGCAAAGCTCAACGTCTTCCGTTCACTAACTCCAGCAGAAGAAACAACTTGGAGCGAAGCTTTCCAGAAGGCCGCCGGCAACTAGTGGCTGACGTTTCATCTGCGACTCGAGGGGATTTACGTCTTACTCGAATCACAAAGACTTACGGAGATTTCACCGCAGTTAATGATTTGTCATTAACTATTCCTGAAGGTTCATTCTTTGCATTACTTGGACCTTCAGGATGCGGCAAGACAACAACTCTGCGAATGATCGCAGGGTTGGAAGAGCCAACTGTGGGCAGTATTCATTTGGGTTCGACTGATATCACGACTAAGCGTCCGTATCAGCGCCCAATCAATACTGTTTTTCAGAACTATGCGCTGTTTCCTCATTTAACAATCTTTGAGAACATCGCATTTGGTCTTCGTCGTCGTGGAATCAAAAGTGTCGATGCAGATGTAAACAAGGTATTAGAGCTTGTCGAACTGCCACATCTTGCGCAGCGCAAACCAACACAACTTTCAGGCGGACAGCAGCAGCGCATTGCGTTAGCGCGTGCGATCGTTAACCGCCCAGCATTGTTGCTTTTGGATGAGCCATTGGGTGCACTTGATCTCAAACTTCGTCGTCAGATGCAGATTGAGCTCAAGTGGATCCAGCGTGAGGTTGGACTTACTTTCGTGCACGTTACTCACGATCAGGAAGAGGCCATGACTATGGCCGACACCATCGCAGTAATGAACGAAGGCGAGATCGAGCAAATGGGATCTCCTGCAGATCTCTATGACAATCCAGAGACTGCCTTTGTTGCTAACTTCTTGGGTCAATCCAACTTGATTAAGGGACATATTGAAGGCACAGATGGCGACAACTTAGTTGTTGATCTTTTTGGCCAGAAGATTGCATTGCCTAAGAAGCGATCACATGCAGTAGATAACTCGATTTATGCAGGTATTCGCCCAGAGAAATTCCGAATTTCACTTGTCGGAACACCGACTCGTGGAAACACATTAACTGGCGGACGCATCGAGGATGTTTCCTACATCGGTGTTTCGACGCAGTATCAAGTGCTGATGCCATGGGGACAAGAGCTCATGGTCTTTGAGCAAAATGATGATGGCGTTGCACCATTTGATAAGGGCGATGAAGTAGTAATTTCTTGGGAGCCTAGTTTCACTTTTGCACTTCGTGGAGATGAAGATGCCGAAGCTGGTACAGAGGTAATTCCTGAGGATCTCGACGAAGAATGAGTGCAACCTTGTCTAAGGTGAAACTGCCTTACCTGTTACTTCTTCCAGGTTTTCTCTTCCTCTTTACCTTCTTTGTTTTGCCGATTGTTAACCTTGCACAGACATCTACCCAGACACCAATAGCTGGGGGAGACACTGGTCAGTACGAGCAGACATTGCGTTTTTCAAACTACGTTGATGCCTTCACAGAAAATCAAGAGCAGTTTGCACGATCATTTATATTTGCTTTGTGCGCCACTGTTTTGGCACTTGCGATCGCGTACCCACTTGCTTATGCAATTGCATTTAAAGCTGGCCGATTCAAGAATTTCTTGTTAGTTCTTGTAGTCGCACCATTCTTAGTCTCATTTTTGCTCAGAACGGTTGCTTGGAAGCAGATTCTTGGCGAAGAAGGTTTTGTAGTTCCAACTTTGCGCACAATTGGATTAATTAGTGAAAGCACAACACTAACTTCCACATCATTTGCAGTGGTTATGGGTATGACTTACAACTTCCTTCCCTTCATGACTTTGCCGTTGTATGCATCTCTAGAGCGCATCGATCCACGCACCATGGAAGCATCAGGTGATTTATATGCCAATGGAATCACGACCTTTAGAAAGGTAACGCTGCCGCTATCTATGCCAGGAGTTGTTGCGGGCACGCTATTGACCTTTATTCCTGCAGCTGGTGACTATGTCAACGCTGCAATTTTGGGCTCTCCGAATACCAAGATGATTGGAAATGTCATCGAGTCAAGGTATTTCAGAATTGTTGATTACCCAACTGCAGCTGCGCTTTCCTTTACTTTGATGGCAGCGATTTTGATCTTGGTTACTTTGTATATTCGAAAAGCCGGAACGGAAGAGCTGGTATGACGCACCACGTTAAGCAAAAGGATGCATCAATTCCAACCATCCCGATCAATGCGCGAATTTCACGTTGGTTTGGCCGAAACTTAATTCGCATCTACGCCCTCTTTGGCTTCACTTATCTGTTTATTCCTGTTGCTTACACTTTTGTTTTTTCATTTAATGATTCAGGTAAATCCAACTTAGTGTGGAAAGGCTTCACGCTAGATAATTGGAAAAACCCATGTGGAGCTCCAGAAGTATGCGAAGCCCTTGGAAACTCAATCAAAATTGGTTTATTGGCAACTATCTTTTCAACGATCTTGGGCACAATGATCGCCTTTGCAATTGGTCGATACGCCTTTAAGGGTCGCTCATCATCAAACTTGTTGATCTTTTTACCGATGGCAACCCCTGAAATTGTGCTTGGCGCTTCGTTGCTCTCATTATTCTTGGTGTTCCAGATCAACCCAGGATTTTGGCCAACAGTTCTTGCTCACGTGATGTTTTGTATTTCATTTGTTGTTGTCACAGTAAAGGCGCGCATTGCTTCCTTAGATCCCCGCTTAGAACAAGCTGCGATGGATTTGTACGCCAACGAGTTAGAAACCTTCAGAAAGGTCACACTTCCATTAGTTGCACCTGGAATCGCGGGAGCTGCGCTGTTGGCCTTTAGCTTGTCTTTTGATGACTTCATCATCACAAACTTCAATTCTGGAACTCTTAAGACTTTCCCTGAATTTGTGTATACATCTGCAGCTCGCGGAATTCCTGCACAAGCAAATGTAATTGGCTCTGCAATGTTCTTCCTTGCTTTGTTCATAGTTATCGCTGGACAGTTTGTAAGCAAAAAAGCGAAGGTAGCCAAGTGACCAATCACGGCAACATGTATGGCCCCAGCTTCACTTTCCTAGGAATTCCGGCGTGCGATTTAGCCGATCCAGCAACTTATAAAGGCGCAGATGTAATCATCCTTGGCGCACCTATTGATAGCGGAACGTCGCATCGATCAGGTGCAAAGTTTGGCCCACAAGCAATTCGTGGGGGAGATTACTTACCTCATGATGGTTCTAGGCCACACCTAGCTTTGCGAACCGATGGGCTTAAAGACCTAAAAGTTTTCGATGCTGGCGATTTGTTAATGCCTGGCGGAGATCTAGTTGCATCACTCGCTGTGCTGAAAGAGGCAACTGAAAAGATTTCCCGTGCCGGAATTATTCCCGTAATCCTTGGTGGCGATCATTCAATCGCATCTGCAGATGTTGCAGGAATTGCAACACATCGCGGTATGGGTTCAGTTTCGATGATTCACTTCGATGCTCATGCAGATACCGGTGAGGATCAATTTGGCGCACTCGTTGGCCATGGAACACCAATGCGTAATTTGATTAATGATGGATATGTTCGTGGTGATCGCTTCTTGCAACTTGGACTCCGTGGCTATTGGCCAGAGGATGCAACCCTTAACTGGATGCGCGATCAAGGCATGCGTTCTTATGAGATGACTGAAATCCATCATCGTGGATTAAAGGAAGTTTTGGATGAATCATTTGCAACTTTGACCGATGGTTGCGACGGAGTGTTCTTATCTGTAGATATTGATGTTGTAGATCCAGGCATGGCTCCTGGTACCGGAACTCCTGAGCCAGGCGGAATGACAAGTCGCGAGTTACTAGAAGCGGTTCGCAGAATTTGCCTCGAGTTACCAATTGTTGGAATCGATGTAGTCGAAGTTGCTCCACCATTTGATTCGGCAGATATCACAGCTATTTTGGCGAATCGTGTTGTCCTGGAAGCGCTGAGCGCAATTGCTAAGCGTCGCAACGGCACCACTTACACGGCTACTCAGAATCTTCTCGATCGATAAGCGCTCTTTTCTATGATGTCAGCGCTATCGTGCATACTTCGAAGCAACTTCTCATGTTAGGTGTGTAATGGAACTTCTTGGAATTGTGGCCTTTGTTGTTGCACTGCTTTTTTCTGTAATGGTGCACGAGTTTGGACATTACATAACTGCACGAAAGTACGGGATGTGGGTTTCAGAGTTCTTTGTGGGATTTGGTAAGCGAATTTGGTCGGTGCAACGTGGTGAAACCGAATTCGGAGTTAAAGCGATTCCAGCGGGTGGTTACTGCAAAATCGAAGGAATGTCGCCCAGTGATGAATTACCTGAAGGTCAAGAGGATCGGGCTTTTTATAAAGCATCCTCTGCAAAGAAGTTGGTTGTATTGGGTGCGGGTTCATTTCTGCACTTTGTTTTAGGTTTTGTTCTTTTATTTACGCTCTTTGCGGGAATTGGTACCAATCAAGTCCTACCCGAGATTAGGGAAGTCGTTCCAAACTCAGCCGCCCAAGCCGCAGGAATTCAAGCTGGGGATGAAGTCATTTCAATTAATGGCAAGAAAGTCACCGAGTGGTACAAAGATGTCGAAGTGATTCGTCAATCACAAGGTAGAGAACTAAGCCTTGTTCTGGACCGTAATGGTGAACAAATTTCAGTCACCGCGTCGGCTCGACTGACAGATATTGATGGAACGAAGAGATATGTCTTAGGCATCGTCAACGACATGGGGTTAAAGCGTTCAGGATTATTAGTTTCCATCAAGAATTCAGCAACTGTTACCAAGAGTTTTCTAGTTGAAAGCGTCAAGTCTTTAGCTAAATTGCCTGAAAAAATCCCGGCTCTGTGGGGCGCAACGGTACGCGGTGAAGAGCGTGATCCCAATGGTTTAGTTGGAGTAGTTGGTGTCGCACGTGTTTCAGGTGAAGCCGTAGGAAGCGACAAGTTAACATCGATGGAGCGCTTAGCAACATTTGTTCTGATTGTTGCCAGCCTCAATATATTTGTCGGAGTCTTTAACTTGTTGCCAATCTTGCCGCTAGATGGTGGCCATATGGCAGTTGCAATAGCTGATTCCATCCGCGCATTCTTTGCTCGATTGCGCGGTCGTCCACGTCCTGCGCCGATCGATGTGACAGTTCTTACCCCAATAACAATGGTCGTTTTTGTTGTTTTAGCAACACTGACTCTCTTGCTCTTGGTGGCCGATGTGATTAATCCGGTGACGCTCAACCTTTAATTCGGCAGAATTTGCTCTTGTAGTGCAGAATAAAGCCATGGTTGATCTCGGAATTCCTAGCGCACCACCTCCAACGCTGCACCCTCGTCGCAAGACCCGTCAGCTAAAGGTTGGATCGGTCGGTGTTGGAAGCGATTCACAGGTATCAGTTCAATCAATGTGCACAACGCTGACTGCAGATGTCAACGCAACATTGCAGCAAATCGCAGAGCTAACAGCATCTGGTTGCCAGATCGTTCGCGTTGCCGTTCCAAGCCAAGATGATGCTGATGCCTTGGCGCAGATCGCTAAGAAATCTCAGATCCCGGTGATTGCAGATATTCACTTTCAACCGAAATACATTTTTGCGGCAATCGATGCAGGATGTGCAGCGGTTCGAGTAAATCCCGGAAACATTAAGCAATTTGATGACAAGGTTAAAGAGGTAGCAAAAGCTGCAGGAGATGCGGGAATTCCAATTCGAATCGGTGTAAATGCGGGATCGCTAGATCCACGCTTGCTTGCAAAGTATGGAAAAGCAACGCCAGAGGCATTAGCTGAATCTGCATTATGGGAAGCATCTTTGTTTGAAGAACATGGTTTTTCAGATATCAAGATTTCAGTAAAGCATCATGACCCTGTAACCATGGTCAACGCTTACCGAATCCTTGCCGCAAAGTGTGATTACCCATTGCACTTAGGTGTAACCGAGGCAGGTCCGCTATTCCAAGGAACAATTAAATCTGCAACCGCGTTTGGCATTTTGTTAGCAGAAGGTATTGGCGACACAATTCGCGTTTCATTGTCTGCACCCCCTGTCGAAGAGGTCAAGGTTGGAATTTCAATTCTAGAATCTCTCAATTTGCGCCAACGTAAGCTTGAAATTGTTTCCTGTCCTTCTTGTGGTCGCGCACAAGTTGATGTGTATACATTGGCTGAGAAGGTTCAAGCTGGATTAGAGGGAATGACTGTTCCGCTACGAGTAGCGGTTATGGGTTGTGTAGTTAATGGTCCAGGTGAAGCACGTGAGGCCGATCTAGGTGTTGCATCTGGAAATGGTAAAGGTCAGATTTTTGTGAAGGGTCAGGTCATTAAGACTGTGCCTGAAGCGCAAATTGTTGAAACACTTATCGAAGAAGCGATGCGTTTAGCTGAAGAAATGGAAGCCGCCGGAGTTGCTTCAGGGCAACCTTCAGTTGATGTTCGATAGGCTTGCGCCATGTTGAAAATGTCTACGCTATTTTTGCGTACGCTTCGCGATGACCCAGCAGATGCCGAGGTCGCAAGCCACAAGTTATTAGTGCGAGCTGGATACGTCCGCCGAATCGCTGCCGGTATTTACTCATGGCTTCCATTGGGTGTCATCACACTTCGCAACGTCGAGCGCGTGATTCGTGAAGAGATGGACAATGCTGGCTTTCAAGAAGTTAATTTTCCAGCACTTTTACCCCGTGAAGCCTATGAAACAACTAATCGTTGGGAAGAGTACGGACCTTCACTATTTCGCTTGCAAGATCGCAAAGGCGGAGATTACTTACTAGGTCCAACACATGAGGAGATGTTTACTCTGATGGTTAAGGGCGAATACTCCTCTTACAAGGATCTTCCGCTCAGCATTTATCAAATCCAAACTAAGTTCCGCGATGAAGCTCGACCACGCAGTGGAATCATCCGTGGCCGCGAGTTTGTCATGAAGGATTCGTACTCATTTGATCTAGATGAGGCTGGCCTAGAAGTTTCATACCAAAAGCATCGCGACGCTTATGTAAAAACTTTTGATCGTCTCGGAATGAAGTACAACATCGTTAAGGCTGTATCAGGTGCCATGGGTGGTTCTAAATCAGAAGAGTTTTTAGCACCATGTACAACTGGTGAAGACACCTATGTCTTATGTCCACAGTGTGGCTTTGCCGCAAATGTTGAAGCGATGGTTACAAAGGTAGATGCTCAGGATTCTTCTCATGTGCCTGCGCTAGAAGCTTTTGATTCGCCGAATACGCCAACTATCGACACCCTTGTTGAACTCTTGAATTCAAAGTTTGGTGGGGGATACACCGGCGCGCACACATTAAAAAATGTCATGTTAATGGCTGACAACAAAGCTGTTTGTGTATTGGTGCCAGGTGACCGAGAAGTAGATCTAAAGCGTTTCCAAGAAAATCTTGGCGGTATTCATGAACTACGCGTTTTTGAAGATGCCGATTTTGCAAAATTCCCAACTCTTGTTAAGGGTTACATCGGACCGCAAGATGCAAAGAAATCTGGAATCACTGTGTATGCCGATCCACGTATTGCTCCGGGTACTTCTTGGGTAACTGGTGCAAATGCTAAGGATCGTCATGCCCGAAATGTTGTTAATGGGCGTGACTTCACACCAGATGCATATGTCGAAGCTGCAGAGGTTCGTGCAGG
>Ga0207941_1000222_pt1 | contig 18347 bp, 19 predicted proteins | sample LakMenEpi13Sep12_FD_150695 | JGI IMG/M metagenome (GOLD analysis project Ga0207941, IMG submission 150695) | Freshwater microbial communities from Lake Mendota, WI - 13SEP2012 deep hole epilimnion (SPAdes) | ecosystem: Environmental > Aquatic > Freshwater > Lake > Epilimnion/Euphotic zone ...
CACCAGGGCGATCACGAAGACCAACTCCGGCAAGCGGCTGGTGTCGGCGTTTTCAAGCGCCTTGAGCTGCTCATGGCCGATGCAGAGCCGTTCGGCCAAAGCCTCCAGATCGAGGCCGCGGGATTGCCTGGCCGCCCTGAACTGGCGCCCCAGGGCCACCAGTTCAGGGATGGGGGCAGGGGCGTCCTGGGAGAGGGTGGAATCGGGGCCGGTCGGAGGTACCGGTTCGTCGGGCACGGCAGGTTGAAATCCTGGATGCAGGAAAGTATGACAACTCAATCACCGAATCACCACAAGACGGTGTTCATCGGCACTCAAATGGGATGGGCGATACTGGATTCGAACCAGTGACCCCTTCCGTGTGAAGGAAGTGCGCTACCGCTGTGCTAATCGCCCGACTGGCCGCGCTTAGAGCTGCTGCCGTGCATCAAGTATAGATCACCACCATCCGATCCCTTTCCTGGCAGCAGCCACGCCAGGCCAGGCTGCTATCCATCACGATGGCTTGCGGTCGTCGCCTGTGGTTGTGGCTCCCGCAGATTTCGGCATGGGGACCTTCGGACCGGGTGACCGGATCAGGCTCCGATCGCCAGCATGGGCTGGGGCAAAACCCTGGGCGCTTCCCTTCACCGTCCGATTCCGCCGCCGTGCCTTCCACCGTGCCCAATCCGATCGCTTTTCCTGATGCGCCCAGTCCCGGTGCGGCGGCGGACAGGGTGGATGTGCTGATCGTGGGCGGTGGCGTGTGCGGCACGGCCCTGCTGTTCGAGCTGGCCCGTTACACGGACCTATCCCGCCTGGCCCTGGTCGAGCGCTACGGCCGGTTGGCCCAGGTGAATTCGAGGGCCAGCAGCAACAGTCAGACCATCCACTGCGGCGATATCGAGACCAACTACACCCTGGAGAAGGCCCTCAGCGTGCAGCGCACCGCCGCGATGATCGGCCGCTACGGCGAGCTGCTCGACCCGGCCGTGCGCGATCGCTGCGTGTTCCGCACGCCGAAGATGGTGCTGGCGGTGGGGGAGGCTGAGTGCGCCCTGCTGCGCCGCCGTTTCGAGCAGTTTTCGCCCCATTTTCCGGCCATGGAACTGCTGGAGCCCGAGGCGATCTCCGAATGGGAGCCGCGGGTGGCCCTGGTCAACGGCGAGTTCCGCCCCGAGCCGATTGTGGCGATCGGCATCCGCAACTCCCCAACGGCGGTGGATTACGAAGCCCTGGCCGAATCCTTTGTGGCCGAGGCCCGGCGCGAGCTCGCCGGTTCCGCCCGTGAGCTTGATCTGCGGCTCGGCACGATGGTGGAGGCGATCGAGCCGGAAGGGGATGGTTTCCGGGTTCGGCTGCGACCGGGGCCCGGCAGTGCGGTGGCCCCCGCTGAACTGCGGGCCCGCCATGTGGTGGTGGCCGCTGGTGCCCACAGCCTGCTGCTGGCCCAGCGCCTTGGTTATGGCCTGGAGTATTCCTGCCTGCCGGTGGCGGGCAGCTTTTACTTCACCCCCGACCTGCTCAACGGCAAGGTCTACACCGTGCAGAACGACAAACTCCCCTTCGCCGCCATCCATGGCGATCCCGATGTGCGGGCCCCGGGGAAGACCCGCTTCGGTCCCACGGCCCTGCTGTTGCCGCTGCTGGAGCGCTATCGGCCCGCTTCCTTCTGGGAGTTCCTGCAGGTGCTGCGGCTGGATGGGGCCGTTCTGGCCGTGCTGTGGCAGCTCTTCGGCGTGGCCGATATCCGCAACTACATCCTCCGCAATCTCCTGTTCGAGGTTCCCTGGCTGCGCCGCCGGCTCTTCCTCGCCGATGCCCGCAAGATCGTTCCCTCCCTGCAGCTGGAGGATCTCAGCTTCGCTCGGGGCTACGGCGGTATCCGACCCCAGCTGATCGATCGCCGCTCCCAACGCCTGTTGCTCGGCGAGATCCGGATCGAGGCGATGCCCGGCCTGAGCTTCAATGTCACGCCGTCGCCGGGGGGCACCTGCTGCCTGGGCAACGCCCTGCGGGATGTGGAGGCGATCGCGGCCCGGCTGGGCTGCCATCTCGATCGAGGGCGGCTGGAGGCCGAACTCCTGGGGAATCCCGGCGACGGAGGCTCAGCTGAGGCCACCCCCCAGGCTGCTTAGGCGGATCGAGTCCTGATGGCCTGCCTTAATCAGCACCGCCCCGGAACAGGTGGTTGTGGCTGGCCGAGTAGAGCAGGGAGCGGGTTTCGCCAGCCGCCGCCAGGGCGGGGCTCACGATGTAGAGGGTGGTGCGGATCAGCTCCCGTTCCCGGCTGGTGGCGGCCATGGCCGCCAGGGGCACCACCGAGAGCCATTGGTCGGGCCAGCTGACCCGATAGCCAATCGCTACAGGGGTTTCGGGGGGATAGTGGAGCAGCAGCTCCTGCTGCACCTCCTCCACGTGGCGGGCGCTGAGATAGAGGCAGAGCGAGGCTCCCAGAGCGGCCAGGCGTTGCAGCGATTCGCGCTCCGGAACCCCGGTGCGGCCGCCGGCCCGGCTGAGCACGATGGTCTGTACCAGACCGGGGATCGTGAGTTCCTGGCCCAGGGCGGAGGCCGTGGCCTGGTAGGCGCTCAGGCCGGGCACCACCTCCACGGCGATGTCGGCATCGGCGAGCCGGCAGATCTGTTCCGCCAGGGCGCCGTAGAGGCAGGGATCACCATCGTGCAGCCGCACCACGCGGAGGCCAGCGCGAGCCTTCTCGACCACCACCGCCAGCACCTCCTCCAGGGTGAGGGTGCTGGTGCGGATCTTTTGGCAACCCTCCGTAGCCAGGGCGGCGATCTGGGGATTGATCAGTGAATCGGTCCACACCAGGACCTCTGCTGCTTCGATCGCCCTGGCGGCCCGCAGGGTGAGCAGATCGGTGGCACCCGGCCCGGCTCCCACGATCTGGACATAGGGGCGTTCGGCCGCGGCTGTCATCGGGGTGAGGTTCAAGGGTTGAGATCTCCGCTCGCGAGGGAGGGATCCGGCAGGGCCCGGCGCTGGTCGTAAAGCCACCAGAGGCCGAGGGCGCCGCCGCAGATGAGCAGCAGGCTCACCAGCTGGGCCATGCGCAGGCCCCCCTGACAGAAGGGCGGATCGGAGAGCAGGCAAAGGGGATCGAGCCTCAGCGCTTCGATCCAGAGACGCCCACTGCTGTAGGCCATCAGATAAACGCAGCTCAGGGCACCGGCCGGAAGCTGGATGCGGCCCCGGGAGGCGGCACGGAACAGAGCGAGCAACAGGGCCAGCACGCCCAGGTTCCAGAGCGATTCATACAGGAAGGTGGGGTGGAAGGTTTCGGCATTGAGGAACTCGATCGGCCGGTTCTGAATCGGGATGCTGAGTTTCCAGGGGAGCTCGGTGGGCAGCCCGAAGGCTTCGGAGTTGAAGAAGTTTCCCCAGCGGCCGATCGCCTGGCCCAGCGCCACCGCCGGCACCAGCACATCGAGCAGGGCCCAGAAGGGCTGCCGCCGCCAGCGGCAAAAGAGAACGGTGGCCAGGCTGCCGCCGATCAGGGCTCCGTGGATGGCGATGCCACCCCGCCAGATCGCCAGGGCGTCGAGCCAGTGGCCCTGATATTGGCGCCATTCCAGGGCCACGTAGTAAGCGCGGGCCCCGATCACGGCACCGGCCACGAGCACCGGCAGCAGATCGGCGATCAGGTTCGGGTCGATGCCGCGGCGCCGGCCCAGCCGCATGGCCAACAGCAGACCCAGCAGCACAGCCGTAGCGATCAGCAGGCCATACCAACGCACAGCAAAGGGCCCCAGCTGGAAGACCAGGGGGCCCGGGGAGGTGAACACGGCCAGCATGGGCGCTTCCAGCAACATCAACATGGCCACGGTTGTGGCGTATGGGGGAAGGCAGCCAGCGTGAGAGACCGATCAGATGGTGCCTTCGGCAGCCTGCACCTTCTCCACCTGGCGCTTCTTCAGCACCAGCAGAATCTGGGAGAGGGCCACCAGGGCGAAGAAAGCCAACAGACCGTAGATACGCACGGGATTCTGTAGAACCACCTCGGCGTCTAGCTGACCGAAACCACCCACATTCGGGTCGTTGGTGAGGGGAGCCCCGGCGGCCACCACATCACCCACTGCCACCTCCAGGGTGGGTCCGGCGGGGATGGTCTCGGTGACGCTGCCATCGGAGGTGCTGATCTCCACCGTGGTGGTGCCGTTCTCGCCGGCGGTGATGGCACTCACCGTGCCGGCCGCTGGAGCTGTGAACAGGTTGTTGTTGGTTTTCTCACCGGTGGGGGTGACCTGACCGCGGCCGCGGTTGCCACCCACGTGGATCTGGTACTTACCGAAGTGAATGCTGCTGTCGGTGGCTGGATCGGGTGAGAGCACCGGGAAGACGATCTTCTGGTGCTGGTCACCGGGAAGGGGACCCACCAGCAGGATGTTGGGCTGGGTTTCGCTGTACTGGGTGTAGTAGATGCCGGCGGTTTCCTCTTTCAGCTCCTCGCTCAGGCGCTCGGGGGGAGCCAGGCGAAAGCCCTCGGGAAGCATCACCACAGCGCCCACGTTCAGGCCCGTGGCGCTGCCGTCGCCGGCCACCTGCTGGATGCTGGAGTCGTAGGGGATTTCGACCTCAGCCTTGAACACCGTGTCGGGGAAGACGGCCTGGGGAATCTCCACATGGGTGATCTTCTTGGCCAGGTGGCAGTTGGCGCAGACGATCTTGCCCGTGGCTTCGCGGGGGCTGGCGTAGTTCTGCTGGGCCCAGAAGGGATAGGCCCAGCTGGCGCTGGCGCCGCTCAAAAGCACCCCAGCCCCGAGGGTGAGGGAGAGCAGGCAGCCGAGCAGGGAGGAGATGGAACGTCGCATGGCGGAGGATCGGGCGGACGCGGGCGGCAGGGGGTGAAGCGCAGGGTTGGGAACGGGAATCAGGCCCACCAGGGCTTGTCACCGGTGCGGAAGTCGGTCTCGGTCCACTGGCTGAGGAACACGTTGTCGTTCTCGGTCGTCACGTGGGCAAGCGCCAGGGAGAGCGGAGCAGGGCCGCGCACCACCTTGCCGGTGGCGTCGTACTGGCTGCCGTGGCAGGGGCACATGAACTTGTTGGCGCCGCTGTTCCAGGGCACCACACAACCCAGGTGGGTGCAGATGGCGTTGATCCCGTAGTTGCCGATGGCCTCGGGACCCTCCACCACCAGATAGGTGGGATCGCCCTTGAGCCCCTGCACCAGGGAGCGGTCACCCTCCTTATGGCCGGCGAGCCAGCCGGAGAGGGTCACCGCGTTGCCGGCCTCATCCTTGGCGGTGGTGCCGCCGCCGCCACCGGCGGGCCGGGGGGGGATGAAGTAGTTGACCACCGGGTAGAGGGCGCCCAGGGCCACGCCTGTCACCGAACCAAAGGTGAGCAGGTTCATGAACTGCCGGCGACCCATGCCGGGCACATCCCCATTGGATGGGTTGGAGGAGGCCGCAGGGATCTGGGTCATACGAACCTTTCCGGTGTCAAAGGGGCATCGGGCGCCATTATGAACTGCGTCCGGTCCCGATCGGGGCCGCGGGCGGGCCCTGGATGGAACGCTTCACGAAGAGCTGGGCGCGCGGCCACGGGGGGGCCTGCCAGAGTTGACCGTACGCCGCGGCCATGGCCCATGTCGGAAAGCGAGGCCGCCGGTGGGGCACCCCTCAGCGTGGAGGAGCTGCTTTCCCTGCTCCGGGGGCGCTGGCAGGCCTCCTACGACCTCCAGCTGGTGCGGCGCCAGGGACGGCTTTACCTGCATGTGATGTGGGGCCATCTCGAGCAGCAGTCCTTTCCGCTCACCGCCGAGGCATACGGCGAGAAGCTGGCCGCCATTGTGGCCAGCCTCAATGGCCTGGGCGTGGCGGCTCAGGTGCGTCAGTGGCTGGCCACCACCCGCGACAGACCCCGGCTAGGCAAGGCGCTCTCTTTGCCGCTCCAGCTGCCGGAGGGCCGCGCCAGCGAATTTCTGCTCTGAGCCCCAGGGCCAGCCGCGATCCCGCCGCGATTGCGGACTGACTCAGGCTCGAGCCGGATCCGATCGGGTGAGGTGCTGATCCCGCTCAGGCCCTGGCGGGCCGTGAGCCGCTCATGGCCACCAGGCCCACCCCCACCAGGTAGAGGGCCGTGATCGCTCCGCCGAGCAGGAGCATGGTGATCGGATCGGTGGAGGGCGTCAGCACCGCCCCCGCCAGGGCGCTGCCGAGCACCACCCATCGCCAGGCCCGCAGCATGGTGGGCGCGTCGATCAATCCCAGGGCACCGAGCAGCAACTGCAGCACCGGCAGCTGGAAGGCCAGGGCCGTGGCCACCATCAACAGCAGCACGAAGTCGAGGTAGCGCTCGATCGACCAGATCGGCTCCACCACATCGGCGCCGTAGCTCACCAGGAAGCGCAGGGCTGCCGGCACCAGGGCCCACCAGGCGAAGGCCAGCCCAGCCAGGAAGAGGAGGGAAGAACCGGCCACAGCGGGGGCCACCAGCCGCCGCTCCCGCCGAGTCAGGCCGGGCAGTACGAAGGCGAGCAGCTCAAAAAGCACCCAGGGCAGGGCCAGGGTGAGACCGGCGTAGCCCGCCACCTTGAGGGAGACCAGCAGGAACTCCCCCGGGGCCAGCTGCAGGAAGCGGATCCCGGCGGCCGGCATCTCCAACCAGCGCACCAAGGGTCGCACGAACAACAGGCAGAGGCCGGCCCCGATCACCACCGCCAGCAGGCTACGCAGCACACGCCAGCGCAGCTCCTCGAGGTGCTCCACCAGCGTCATCTCCACCTCGCCAGGAAACTCGTTGTCGGCGCGGGGGAGCGGAGCGGTGGCTGAGACCGGCACAGCGCTGACCTCCGCTGCCGCGGTTCTCGCTGCGCTGGCGTCGCTCGGGGGGGGCAACGGCTGGTGCTCGGAGGTGGTCCCAGCCTGCACCCCAGCGGACACCGACGGCGGGGAGAGGGGCGCTGGTGCCGGGGCGGCCTCCGGCTGGAGGTCGGGATCGGACAAAGGGGGTGTGTCTCGGGGGGAGAGCTGAAATTGTGCCTGGGCAGGAGGGAGCACCGCTGCGGTTGCGGCCTGGAGGTGGCTGGTTCCGAAGTTGGTGCTTCAGAAGTTGGTGCTTCAACGGTCTGAATGGCCGCTTCTGCCCGTCCTTCGCTGCATGGTTCTTTTTCACATTCATGTTCATGGTTCATGGTTCTGCCAGCGAGGCGATGGCTCGCGGCGGGGGGAATCAGCCCCTTGGAATCAGGCCCCTGGCTCTCCGCCCGACCCACGGCCGGCCTTGTCTTCCCGCCCCGGGGCGAGCAGCCTCAGGCCCCGCTCCGGTTCTCCCCAGAGGATCTCGCCGCTCCCGTGGCGCACCGTGCCGGCGCCGGCGCCGGCGATCCGCTGCAACGTTTCAGCCGCCACCATCACCACCGGCACCCGGCTGTTGCCGCGGGCGCGGCTGAAGTGGGCCGCGAGGTCGGCTGCGGCCTCCAGATCCTCCTCCCGGGGGCTGGCTTCGGAGCCCTTGAGCACCACGTGGCTGCCGGGGCATTCCTGGGCGTGGAACCAGAGATCCCCCCGCCGGGCCTGGCGCAGGCTGATCCATTCGTTCTGGCGATGGTTGCGGCCCACCTGCAGCCGCAGGCCCCCGGGGCTGCGCAGTTCGAGCGGCTGGGGGGTGGGGGCCTCGCGGCGGCGACGGCGTTGACCCTGGCGGGGCTCGAGCTGCTCCTCGATCTCCTGTTCCAGGTCCCGCAGGGCCCCGACCGCTTCGCTCTGCTCCAGGAATGCGCTTTGATCGAGGAAATGAAGGCTGGTCTCCAGCCAGTCGAGCCGCTGCCGGTGTAGGGCCAAGCGGGGTTCGATTGCGGCCACCGAGCGGCGCAGGCGGCGGGCCTGGTTGTAGAGCTTCTGGGCCTGGGCGATGACCTCCTTCGGGGGATTCCCCTGGCAGAGCAGAGCATCGGCCTGCAGCTGCAGCGCCTCGCTGCCGGCGGCGGCCTCCAGCAGGCTCCGTTGCAGGTCGGCGTCGCGGCTCTCCCGGTTGGCCGCCGTCGCCAGCCGCTGCCGCAGGGTCGCCCGACGCTGTTCAAGCTCCCGGCTGGCCAGCCGGGAGCCGTAGTAGTGCGCCAGGGCCCGGTTGATCGGACCTGCGGCCAGGACGTCTGGCCCGGGATCCACCGCCTCCGGCTGCTTGGTCCCCGTGGTTCCCGGCCAGGGGAGCTCGGTTTCCCCGTTGCCCGCCTCCGCGCCATCACCGGCCCCGCTGACCCCGCGCGCCCCGGCTTGATCGCCAATCCAGCAGCGGTAATCGCAGCCACCCCCTTCGCGGTACTGGAACCGTTTCTGCTCAACCGCCAGCAGCCAGCCTCGCCAGCGGCAGTGCAGGGCCTGCCAGTCGGCGGGTTGGAGATCCGTCACTGGTCGCTCCAGCAGCGGCGGCCCGTGCTCGACTTCAATCCCATCGACCAGCTGCCTGGCCAGGCCTGGGCTGATGCCCTGGTAGGCGTCCTGCAGGGCCCGCTGCAGCGGCAGGGGTACCAGGCTGAGGCGGCGGCGCCAGTCGTCGAAGGATTCCTCGCTTCTGGGCGGCTCGCCGGCCAGTGGTGGCGGGGGGCTGTAGGGGTCGCCGGTGCCGATCGGCCGCAACCGCGATTGCTCTGGCCGCACCTGTCGCCCGGCCGCCACCACCCGTCGCCGTTCATCGAGCAGGAAGAGGTTGCTGCGACGGCCCATCAGTTCCAGCACCAGCCAGCGCTGATCGGGCTCCCCCGGCCGCCGTGCGAAGCCCAGCTCCACCACCCGCTCCCAGCCCTGCTGTTCGATCGACACCAGCGCCAGACCCCGCAGGCCGTGCTGCAGCTGCTGGGCCAGGGTGCTGCCCTCCCCCTGCCGGGGCGGAGCACTGATGCCGTGGAGTCGTGGTGCCTCCGCCTGCCACCCCAGCTCGATCCACCGACACCCCTCCAGGCCCCGCAGGGCCAGTTGCAGGGTGTGGGGATCGCTCTGCTGGGCCTTCTCGAAGCGGCTCGGCAGCAGGCTGCTCCGCAGTTCGGCGAGCAGGGCCCGCAGGGTGGTTGCATCGATCGCCTGGATCGCCGCCATGGATCGTGCCGCTTTGCCGCTTCTACTCTGCGGCCAGACCCCTCCGTGCCATGTCCTTCACCTCCAGCCCCGGCCGGCTCACCGTGATCACCGGACCGAGCGGCGTCGGCAAGGGCACCCTGGTCAACCGGCTGCTGGAGCGCCATCCCGCCATCTGGCTCTCTGTATCGGCCACCACCCGCGCTCCTCGCCCTGGCGAGGAGGAGGGGGTGCAGTACTTCTTCCTGGAGCGGCCGGCCTTCGAGCAGCTGGTGGGCCGCGGCGGCCTGCTGGAGTGGGCAGAATTCACCGGCAACCTCTACGGCACGCCGCGGCAGCCGGTGGAGGCCCAGCTGGCGGCGGGGCACCCCGTGCTGCTGGAGATTGAGTTGGAGGGTGCCCGCCAAGTGCGCCAGAGCTTCCCCGGGGCGATTCAGCTGTTCGTGGCCCCTCCCAGCTTCGCCGAGCTGGAGCGCCGTATCCGCGGCCGCGGCACCGATAGCGAGGAGGCGATCCAGAGGCGCCTGGCCCGGGCGCGGGTGGAGCTGGAGGCGGCGACGGAATTCGACGCGGTGCTGGTGAATGCCGATCTTGAGACCGCCCTGCTGGAGCTTGAGGGGCTGATGGGATTGGCGGTGGCTGGTTGATGCCACTCGGCTTGAATCCAGTTCCCGGATCAGCTCGAAACCTCAAACCAATCGAACTAATCGCACCAATCAAACCAATCGAACTAATCGCACCAATCGAACTAATCGAGTTAATCGAAGCCACGGTCCAAAAAAAACGACCCCGAAGGGTCGTCGGTTGGTTTGGATGCTCGGCTGGAGTGAAGTCCCAGCGTTTAATTAAAAGGGGCTGAACAGCATATCGGGGAACAAGTGGTTGAATTCGATCATGATGACGGCGGTGATGGTAAACCAGATCGCCGAAAATACCGGTGCGGTGGTGAGGAACTTCTTCATGGTCTTGGAAGTCGGGGATGCGGGTGGAATGAGCGAATGAATCGCTGCTGAAGCCAGCAATCAACTCGGCGTATTCAGCGGGGCGAATCAGCGGGGCGACACGGTGATCTTGCTGTCGGCCTGGGTGAGCTTGCCGCTGGTCAACTCGCCGAAGGCGGCCAGGGGCCAGCTGGCGGCGGCCAGGGTGCTCTTGAAGGCCAGGGGCACGTCGATCTGGATCTCGTGCATGGTGGCGTCCTTGCGGGTGGCCACGGCCTGGAGGTAGGTGCGACCGGCCCAGCCGATGGTGCCGGTGATGTAAAGGAAGGCGATGCCGGGGATGATGAATTCACCGGCGTGGCTCCAGCGGCCGTCCACGATCAGGTGGGGCAGGCCATCGGTGCCGCAGAGGGCCTTGCTGTACATCTCGAAGCGGCGCTTGGCCTGGGTCGTGGTGGCGGTGCCGGCCCGCTGTTGAAAGCGAGCGTTTTCGGCGCAAGGCGTGAGGCCGCCGATGTCGGCGTGGGCCACCGGCGCGAAGCCGAGAACCAGGAAGGCGGAGAGGAGTACGGCGAAGAGACGGCGCATGGGGAGGAGCCGGGCAGGGACTGCGGCAGGGCAGGATGTCACCAGCGGACAGTAGGGGAGCCCACTGGAGCCAATGCCCACCGTTCTGGCGCTCGAAACAAGTTGTGACGAGTCGGCGGCGGCGATTGTGACCGACCGCAGGGTGCTTTCCAGCGCCGTGGCCTCCCAGATCGAGGAGCACGCCCGCTGGGGTGGGGTGGTGCCCGAGATCGCCTCCCGCCGCCATGTGGAGGCCCTTCCGGGCCTGGTGGCGCGGGTGGTGGCCGAGAGCGGCGTGGACCTCGCCGCCGTGGATGCCATCGCCGCCAGCGTGGCGCCCGGCCTGGTGGGTGCCCTGCTGGTTGGCTCGGTGACCGGCCGCACCCTGGCCCGTCTCCATGGCAAGCCCTTTCTGGGCATCCATCACCTGGAGGGGCATCTGGCCTCGGTGCGGCTCGGGGAGGATCCGCCCGAGGGGCCGTCCCTGGTGCTGCTGGTGAGCGGCGGCCACACCGAACTGGTGCGGGTCGACGGGCCAGGTCGTTATCGGCGGCTGGGCCGCAGCCACGATGACGCGGCCGGTGAGTGCTTCGACAAGGTGGCTCGCCTGCTCGGACTCCCCTATCCCGGTGGGCCCGCGATCGAGGCCGCCGCCCGCCCGGGTGATCCCCACCGCTTCCGCCTGCCGAAGGGCCGGGTGTCGCGGCCCGGCGGCGGTTTCCACCCCTACGACTTCAGTTTCAGCGGCCTCAAGACCGCCATGCTGCGGCAGGTGGAGGCCCTGACGACCGCAGGGATCCCCCTGCCCCTCGCCGATCTGGCCGCCAGTTTCGAACAGGTGGTGGCCGAAGTTCTGGTGGAGCGCAGCTGCCGCTGTGCCCTCGATGAGGGGCTCGACACCCTCGTGCTGGTGGGCGGGGTGGCCGCCAATCAGCGGCTGCGGGCGCTGCTGGCGGAGCGGGCCGGAGCGGTCGGCCTGGGCTGGCGGGTGGCCCCCCTGGCCTGGTGCACCGACAACGCCGCCATGGTGGGTGTGGCGGCGTGCGAGCGGCTCAGGGGCGGTTGCAGCAGCCCGATCAGCCTCGGGGTGGCCCCCCGGCTGGCCCTGGCCGAGGCCGATCGGCTTTACGAAACCCAGCCCTGCTTTTAATCGCTCTAGGGTGTAGCGATCCACGCAGGCACGGCTCCAGGCCGTCAGTGCCCATGGCCCCGGCGAATCCCGTGCCGTACGACTCCACCCCTGAATCAGCTCCGATCCCTTCCGCCGGGATGCAGGTCGGCGCCGCACCGCCTGCCGTGGTGAGATCCGGCGGTCCTGAGCCAGTCTCCCAGGAGGAGCTCAATTCTTGGCGGCGGGGCTTCACGCCCCAAGCCGAGATCTGGAACGGCCGGCTTGCGATGCTCGGACTCTCGGTGGGCCTCACCGTGTTGCTGGTGGCAAGACTCACAGGACACGCCAACTGAAGCCCCACTTCTGGGGTGACGGCCCACCGCTTGCGGCCGAGGCTCTCAGGTCCCGAGGCTCTCAGCTGCTGCCGCGAAGGGTCTGCTCCAGTTCGCCCGGCCGATTGCTGTTGGAGATCACCGCTTCGGCGGTGGCCCTTCCCTCCTGCACCAAGCGGGCCAAGGACTGATTGGCGGTCTGCATGCCATCGAAGGCGCTGCGGTTCATGATCGCATCAATCTCATCGAGTTCGCCGCTGATGATAGAGTTGCGGCAAGTATCAGTGTTGATCATGATATCGTGGAAGGCGGTTCTTTTTCCGTCGGTGGTCTTGATCAGACCCTGGAAGATCACCCCCAGGAGCGTTTCGGCGATGGCCCGCCGCATACCCTCCCGCTCTTGAGGGGAATACATCCTCAGCACCGATTCCAGCGTGCGCACGGCGGAAGTGGCGTGGAGGGTGCCGAGCACGAGATGACCGGTCTGGGCGGCCTTGACCGCAGTACTGAAGGTTTCCTGGTCGCGGATTTCACCGATCAGGATCACATCCGGATCTTCGCGCAGGGCTGATCTCAGGGCATTTTGAAACAGCTTGGTGTGGCTGCCAATCTCCCGCTGACGGATGAGAGACTGCTTGCTGCTGTGCACGAACTCCACCGGATCTTCGATGGTGAGCACATGCTTCTTCATGGTGGTATTGATATGATCAATCAGCGCCGCCAGGGTGGTAGTGATGCCCGAGCCCGCAGCTCCGGTGATCAGGATCATTCCTTTCGGCTTGGCGGCGAGGTCCTTGATCACGCTCGGCATTCCCAGGTTTGAAAGGCTGGGAATCTCCTTGGGGATGAGGCGCAGCACCATGGCCGGACCCTGCACCGTTTCGAGCAGATTGATCCTCACCCTCACGAAGGAGAAGGAGTGTGATCCATCGAATTCCTTCTGCCGCTTGAAGCTGTCCAACTGGCCGGGGTTGAGCACTTCTCGCAGCCAGTCGCGAAACGTATCGGCGTTGGTGACGGGCCAAGGGGTGGCCAGGATGTCCCCAAGGCTGCGAAAGCGGGGCACCTCGCCAACGCCTAGATGGATATCGGAATAGTTGTTGTTGAAGGCGATCTGCACGATCGCCTCCAGGTTGGCCGGCGGTTCGGCCGGGGTGCCGGGAGGTTCCGGGTTCACCCGGGCCGGGGTGGCCGGAGGGGCGGGGGCAGCCGGAGGTGGTGGCGCAGCCGGAGGTGGTGGCGCAGCCGGGATGGCGGCTCTGGTTCCCAGCTGGCTTCCCTCCTCCAGGGGGGGGGAGGCTGCTGGCGGCGGCGGCGGCGGCGGAGGCGCCGCCGCCGGTGGTGTGCTGGGGCTGAACGCAAAGGGCAGTTCGGCCATGGCTCCGGGGCGGAGGCTTTAGGGCCAATGCTCGCACCGTTCCCCCGGCACGGCCACCATCGCCGAATCCTCTGCCGGAGGGCGTCAGCGGCGCAGCGCAAGAGCGAGGGAGGCATCGGTGGGAGATCCGTAGGATTAGAGGGTCTGCGGCCTGGTCTTGTCTGCTGTCTCCGCTGCCGCATCCCCCACTTCCCAGGCCGCATCCCCAGGCGCGCCCCTGGTGACGATCGTGCTGGGTACCCGCCCTGAAGCGATCAAGCTGGCGCCGGTGATCCTGGCCTTCCAGGCTTCCTCCGCCTTCCGCACCCGGGTGGTGCTCACCGGGCAGCACCGCGAGATGGTGAGCCAGGTGATGGAGTTGTTCGACCTCCGGGCCGACCACGATCTGGCCCTGATGGCCCCCAACCAGACCCTCACCCACGTGACCTGTGCCTCCCTGCAGGGCCTGAAGCAGGAGTTCAGCCTGCATCGCCCCGCCCTGGTGTTGGTTCAGGGCGACACCACCACGGCCTTCGCCAGTGCCCTGGCGGCCTTCTACGAGCAGATCCCGGTGGGCCATGTGGAGGCGGGTCTGCGCACCGACAACCTGTTCGACCCCTTTCCGGAGGAGGCCAACCGCCGCCTGATCTCCCAGCTGGCCCAGCTCAACTTCGCCCCCACCGAGCGCTCTGCTGCCAACCTCCGTGCCTCCGGCGTGGTGGGGGAGATCACCACCACCGGCAACACGGTGATCGATGCGCTGCTGCTGATGGCCGAGAAGGCCCCCACCCTGGAGATCCCGGGCCTCGACTGGGAGCGGCAGCGGGTGTTGCTAGCCACGGTGCACCGACGCGAGAACTGGGGCGACCGGCTGCAGGAGATCGGCCGCGGCTTCCTGGCCGTGCTGGAGCGCTTCCCCGACACCGCCCTACTGCTCCCCTTGCATCGCAATCCCACCGTGCGGGAGCCGTTGCAGGAGCTGCTGGGCACCCACCCCCGGGCTTTCCTCACCGAACCCCTCGACTACGACCGCCTGGTGGCGGCGATGCGGGGTTGCACCCTGCTGCTCACCGATTCCGGTGGGCTGCAGGAGGAAGCGCCGGCCCTGGGTAAGCCCGTGCTGGTGCTGCGACGCACCACCGAGCGTCCTGAGGCTGTGGAGGCCGGCACCGCCCGGCTGATCGGCACCGCCAGCGCCACGATCCTTGAGGAGAGCTCTCGGTTGCTGGAGGACCCGGCGGCCTATGAGGCGATGGCCAGGGCCCACAACCCCTTCGGGGATGGTCTGGCCAGTGGCCGCATTGTGGAGTCCACCCGGCGCTACCTCGAGGCCGTCGCCCCCGTAGCCTGAGAAATCGGGCCTGAGCAACGGGGCTGAGCAATGAATGGGGGCTGGTCGGGGGCTCAGTTCTTGCGTTTCTTCGCCCAGGGCGGCAGGTCGATGAACACGCGGCTGCCGGGCTCCAGTCCGGCGAGGATCTGGGTGTTGCGGCCGCTGCTCACGCCCAGTTCCACCGGCCGGAACGTGGGTTGGCTCTCCTTACCCACCAGTAGCACCCCGGGTTTGCCCTCCTCGGTCACCACTGCCACCGTGGGGACCAGGGTGCGGGCCTGAAGCCGCCCGGTCTGGAAGTCCACGTCGGCGGTCATGCCGATTCTTAGCTCCGGGGCGGGATCCACCAGCTCGAGCTTCACCTCAAAGGAGGTCACGTTGTTCGTCTTCACCGCCCGGGGAGCGATCTGGCGGACGCGGGCGGCGAAGCGGCGGTCGGGGAAGGCATCCACCCGCACACTGGCGGGCATGCCCAGCCGCAGGCGGCCGAGATCGCTTTCGGGAACCTTGGCCAGCACCTCCAGACCCTGGGAGAGCTCCACGATCGAGGAGCTGGTGGCACCGGCGCTGGCCGACGCCGTGGTGGTGGGGGTCACGAAGGCGCCCGGATCGGCGAATCGCTGGCTGATCACCCCATCGAAGGGAGCCCGCACGATCAGTTCTTCCTTTTCCACATAGCGCTGCTCCAATCGCTGCCGTGCCGCGTTCACCGCCATCCGCTTCACCTTCTCATCGGCGCGGAAACGGTTGAGGTCGTTGAAGCTGATCGCTCCCTGGCGATAGAGGGGTTCATTGCGCCGCAGCTCACTGGCGCTGCGCTCCAGCTCAGCTTCGGCGGAGCGGATGTTGGCCGCCAGCTCCTGAGCCCGATCGCGCAGGTCTCCGGCATCCATGCGGGCAATGGCCTGGCCGGCCTTCACCGTGTCGCCCTCGTCCACAAAGAGCTGCTCGATCAGGCCCTGCCGTTTCGGGCTCACATTCACCCGCTCCACCGCATCCAGTTCACCGGCGGCGGTCACCACCCCCGGCAGCTCGCCGGACTGGGCCAGCACCGTGTACGGAGCCACATCGCGGCCGCTCGCCTTCTGCTGGCGCTGCCAGAGGCCCAGGCCGGCCAGCAGGGCGGCCACCACGGCCAGCAGCAGCCAGGGGCGCCAGCGTCGCCAGGCAGCCCGGCGAGTCGGCAGGGCGATCGGTGGCGCCGGCGCCAGCGGAGGGGTGGGGGGCGCGCCCACGGGTCGGAGGGAGGAAGGGGCGGAGATCGGAAGCGGCCAAGCTGCCGCCAGTCTCGCCGCTCGCGCCCGCTGGTGGGTGGCGGAGAGCCGAAGCCAGGCCGGCCCGGGCCGGTGGGCAGAACCGGCCCGCGTAGATTCCAACCATGCTTAAAGCCGGAATCGTGGGGCTGCCCAACGTGGGCAAATCCACCCTCTTCAATGCTCTGGTGGCCAACGCCCAGGCCACCGCTGCCAATTTCCCCTTCTGCACGATCGAGCCCAATTCGGGCGTGGTGGCCGTGCCCGATGGGCGCCTGCAGCAGCTTTCGGCGCTCTCGCGCTCGAAGGAGATCATCCCCACCCGGGTGGAGTTTGTGGACATCGCCGGCCTGGTGAAGGGCGCCAGCCAGGGCGAGGGCCTGGGCAACAAGTTCCTGGCCAACATCCGCGAGGTGGACGCCATCGTGCACGTGGTGCGCTGCTTCGAGGACGATGACGTGATTCACGTTTCGGGCTCGGTGGACCCTCGCCGCGATGCCGAGATCATCAACCTGGAGCTTGGGCTTTCCGATCTGGCCCAGATGGAGAAGCGCCGCGAGCGCCTCAAGAAGCAACTGCGCACCAGCAAGGAGGCCCAGCTCGAGGATGGCGCCCTGGAGCGCATCCAGGCGGTGCTGGAGAAGGGCGGCGCCGCCCGTTCGGTGGTCCTGGCCGAGGAGGAGGAGGCCCTGATTCGGCCCCTGGGCCTGCTCACCGCCAAGCCGATCATCTATGCCACCAATGTGAGTGAGGACGACCTGGCCGGCGGCAATGCCTTCGTGGAAACCGTGAAGGCCCTGGCGGAGCAGGAGGGTGCCCTCTGCGTGAAGATCTCGGCCCAGGTGGAAGCGGAGCTGATTGAACTGCCCGAGGAGGAGCGCAGCGAGTTTCTGGCGGGCCTGGGGGTGAGCGAGGGCGGCCTGCAGAGCCTGATCCGGGCCACCTATGAACTGCTGGGTCTGCGCACTTACTTCACCACCGGCGAAAAGGAAACCCGCGCCTGGACGATCCGCACCGGCATGACGGCCCCCCAGGCTGCCGGTGTGATCCACACCGATTTCGAGCGCGGCTTCATCCGCGCCCAGACGATCGCTTGGCAGCAGCTGCTGGAGGCTGGCTCCCTGGCGGAGGCGCGCAACCGGGGCTGGCTGCGCAGCGAGGGAAAGGAGTATGTGGTAGCCGAGGGGGATGTGATGGAGTTTTTGTTTAATGTCTGATTCAGCTTTGATCGAGTGCTGGAGGCGCTCTTGATGGCGGCGGGTTGAGCTCCTGCGGCAGTTCCGCGCCTGCCGGCCTTGCATCCGGCTGCTGGCGGGGAGGTGCTGCTCGCCGGCCTGACGGACGCTGTGCTTCCACGGGGTGCGTGCTGGTTTCGCTGGCTTCCAGCAGGAATCTGATCGGCACCGCCCTCTGGAGCGATTCCGCCCTACGTGGCGCCGACTTCGCTGCGATCGGTGAGGATGGCTCCCGGTTCTCCCAAGCCCCTGCCATGAGCCAAGTGTCCGGCACCTCCCCTGCGGCCGGCCCCCTCGGCCCCGGCTCCGACGGCGGCTCCGATTCCGGAGCTCCTCAGCCCAAAGCCGACGACCACCCGCATAACTTCAGCGTGCAGAAGGAGGTGCATCGCCAGATCCGCAACGATCCCGATTACGACGACTGGGAGTACGGCACCGAGCCCCTGCCCCAGGAGGCCTGGAAGCTGGCTGAGTCCACCCCCGCAGACCCCGCATGATCACCGCTGTGCTGCAGGCCTGCGGGAGACTGGCGAAGCCAGGCTGAGGCCTCGGATGCGCCCTGCGCCTCTCACCACCACGGGTCGTCGCCGCAGGGTCGTCCTCTGCAGCCTGTTGATCGGCTTGGTGGCCTTGCCGTTGGCGCCGCCGCAGCCGCTGCGGGCGGCCGAGCTGCTGGAGTTGCGCATCGACTCCCTCCAGATCCCGATCCACCTCGACCAGCTGGCGGATTGGAGCCGGCAGCCGGCAAGTGATGGGCCATTGGCGGGTGATCTGGGGCCGTGGCTCGGCCTGCTCGATGCCCGCAGCCGCGCCGACCTGCATCGGATGCTGCGGGCCCCCCTGCTCAGGGATCAGAGCTTCGGCCGCCAGTTGCTCGACACCTGGGCCGGTGGGCAGTTGCTGGAGGAGCTGGGCAACCTGCTCACCACGTCGGATGGAGGCAGCACCACGACCCTGCTGCAGATCACCCTGCGGCGGCTGTTGGAGCAGCGGCGGGAGGTCACGCTGCTGGTGCTGCTGGAGGCACTGCCGCCGCAGACCCTGAATCTCCGCCTCGATGCCCTGGTGAGCCTGGGCCAGCGCTGGCGCTTTCAGCTGAAGCGCCAGCAGCAGGCGATGGTGCGCCTGGGAAGCCTGCCCCTGCCGCCGATCCAGCCTCCTGCCTCCGCCAGGGAGAACGCCGCTGCCGAGGCGGGCC
>Ga0207941_1000223_pt1 | contig 18332 bp, 15 predicted proteins | sample LakMenEpi13Sep12_FD_150695 | JGI IMG/M metagenome (GOLD analysis project Ga0207941, IMG submission 150695) | Freshwater microbial communities from Lake Mendota, WI - 13SEP2012 deep hole epilimnion (SPAdes) | ecosystem: Environmental > Aquatic > Freshwater > Lake > Epilimnion/Euphotic zone ...
ACTCCATTTTTGACCGTTACGAACCTGCGCCCCTCTGAGGGTATATAAATTGTGCAGGGTATGCGAAATATTTTCAGCCTGGCAAAATGCTTTCAGTTCGGGAAAATAAAACATCATTTCTGCCGGCGCTTCCGACTCAGGCGTAAAGATGAAATCAATTTTAACACCATCTACAGTGCGTGATTCTCCGTTTTCTTTAGATATAAAATCTGTTGGTTCCAATATCCCTGTTTCACCCTTTGCAGTCGTAGTGCCTAAACCTGATCCAAGGCTGCCGGTAGCACTCTTTGGCAAAAGGCTGCCATACATATATGCGGCCCTGCGACTCATCGTATTACCCCCCATGACATTTTCACTTATAGAATGTTCAAAAAATCCTGCCGGTGCAATAACCTTCACCTTACCAGACTTCAAGTCCTGCTCTGATACAAAAGCCCGCATACCGCCAAAATGGTCGATATGACTATGGGTCAGTAATACCGCTTTCACCGGGAAGTCTCCTATCTTCTCTTTTACCAGTTGCATGGCAGCTTTGGCCGTAGTTGGAACCGTAAGCGGATCAATGACAAGCCACCCGGTTTTCCCTTTAATCAAAGTCATGTTGGCTAAGTCGAATCCCCGGATCTGATAAATATTGTCAGCAACCTGAAAGAGTCCATTCATACTGTTCAGCCTGCTTTCCCGCCACAAACTTGGGTTAGCAGTATTGGGTGTAGTCGCTTTCAGGAACTCGAAATCCTTCATGCTGTAACTCAGGCTGCCATCAATGTGTAGTATTTCACCGGATGAGACAGTACCCATAAATCCTTTGCCTGCATTTTGAAAATCTGTTGTATCAGTAAAATTCAGATATTTCATCAAGGCTTCGTTAGAAGCTTCGGTAAAGGACGAGGGAGTCTTACTTATATTGTTTGTATCATTTTCCACCTTTGCGCCAGGTGTTTCTTTACACGAATGGAACAATAATGCACTGGCAAATAATAAGATGAATACATCTCTCATATCGATGAATTAAAATTTATAACTAAAGAGGATTTTTAAAATATTTCCCTTGATACCATTTTCATTTGTGGCAACTATTCCACCATAAGTAATATACCCGCCATATCTAGGATTAATATCAGCGCCAAGCGTTCCGCCAATCGAGAAAGAATTGATCAGATTTCCCGTAGGCTGACCATCAACTTCTGGCCTACCTCCGTGTCTGTACTGATAATCAAAAGATGCCCACAGAATTTTTGAAAGTTTTTGTGTTACATGGCCCTCCAAATTAAATAGCGCATTTTGCTTTAGCTTATCTCCATTTGAAATGTCATTGTTAGGTGTAAAAACAGAAATACTGGGCAACATTTCAATGGAGGTTACCTTTGTTGTTCCCCAATTAAAAAATTTCATCATTGGAAAACCCAACTTAAATTCCCATCTATTGGTGCCAATATTGATACTTTTATCAGCATTATAAACGCCTGTTGGTGCCCTGATCCCTATAATTACATCTACAATTTTATCATACCGTGTTTTCATGTATCCCTCGCCATTTACAGCGGGGGCGCCATACAGGTTGATTAACCCGATCATATAGGTATCCGCCAGACCCTTGCTTTCGCCTTCGAATACATCTCTTATCCCGCCTTGTGTACTGCCCAAACTAACCATACCCACGGCTGCGGCGGTTCTTCCCGCAATTTCAAAAACGTGGGTGTACATCAACCCATAGATATTCGTATTAAAATCGGCCTTGGCAGTATAAAGTGTATTATCGAATGAGCTATTGGAATTCACGTGGGAATAAATGGGTGCCAGTATACTGGTTCCTTTTGGAGCGGGCCAGTATGCTCTGGGACCGTCACCTTGCCCGTAGGACTTTAGAAAAAACAGCATCAAACCGAAAAGGAAAACTAAATTTCTATTCATAGTGGAAGCAAAAGGCTGGTTTTCGCGTTACACATTTAAATAAATTTATATGGGTCGTAAAAACGAGTGTGGTTAAACAGTCAATTGAGTATCAATTTTACCGATTAAACGACGATAGAGATTTTTCAAAAAGTAAGAAATCGCACAAATTGGCGAAAACTGAACAAAATTTACGCGCTTGAAAGTAACGCTCGAATGATTGTAATTCGAACAAGCAACCTTAAAGCCAGCAGCCAAGCGTCCGCATCCAGTTTGGAATATAAATTCTCATCAGTTTTCTATTCCTGAAACTGACGATATAAACAAAGGAAGAACGATTTTCCAAATCATCCGGCTGTCAAAAACCAAGTGCCCCCTTTGGTAAAGTTTACCAACAAGGGAATTATAGGCAAGTGACAGAAATCAAACTATACCGTCACTACCATTATTCAATAGTTACTTTACTGATTTCCCGTTTTCGCGCTAACTTCTGTAAAATAATCCGAGGGATTTTGATTGGTGCGCTTCTTTACAGCAGAAATAAAAGTAGTACGGGAATTAAACCCAGCTTTGTGGCTCAAAGCATCCAAAGTGTATTGGTGAAAATCTTTTGTATTTTTTGCCATCTCCGTCAAATAAGCAATCCTGTAGTCATTCAATAATTCATTGAAGTTTTTACCATATTCCTGGTTGATAAATGCTGATAATAAATATAATGGAATGTCTAAGGCAGCAGACAAGTCTCTTATCCTATAACCCGCTTTTGTATAAGGTTGTTGATCTTCAAAATAATTCTCTAATTTTTGTCTAAAGTTTTCGCCCTGCTCGATGGTTAACGTTGACTTTTTTGCGGGAACAATTGCGGCGGATTCAAAGGGAGTAGAAGCAATGCCTAAAGACCCTTCTTGAAACCAACCTTTAAAGCCGTACAAAATGGAAGGACGGGTGAAAAGATATATGCAAATAAATAATATATTTAAAGAAAAAGTCAGGCATATCACTGTACTTAAATCAAGGATACGTGAGATGTGAAAAGAGTACTCAACGATTAAAACAAGGTAAAAAATCGATACAAGTTTCGTAAACAAGAACAACCACCGATAGGTTATTGAATTCTGCAATTCCTGATAAGCAGTTTTCAATTTATTCCGACGCCATTGTGCCAACAACCTATATTGGCCAAATAATAAAAGAATACCAAAGGCTAACTTTGCAGGTATTGACCAACTCTTTAAAATTAGCGTCTCGGGCTCAAGGGAGATAAGCGCTCTATCAGTCATAAACTGCTTAATAACTTCTAGTTTACTTTCAGTTGGAAGCAGATAAAAAGGTAAAAGGCAAAGCGTATAAACCAACGCGGGTATAAAAAGCAAATAGTCTCTACGATGCAAGGAGAAAGACTGATTAACTACAGCGTAAACATATAAATAGGCTATAGCAGGTGCTAAAAAGTGGGTGAAGCCAAACACACGCCACAAATGTGGAAAGGCAAGAAAAAAATTGGTAAACGTCAATGAGTTAATGATTACCAACAAAGACATAATCAGCAAATACACTGCTAGTAACCTAGGTGCTAAAGACTTGTTGTGATTTAGAAAATACAGTATACATGCTACCACCAAGCCAAGACTGCCAGTGAAAAAAAAGAAAACAAAATACCAGTCTATTGAAAGTGGCATTGTAAAAAATATTTGCTAGAAGTCTAAAATCACAACATAAACGTCTAATTTAAATCCACTCACCTATCAAATAAATTCGTTTCTTTAAATAGAAACATATATGTCCCTAAGTCGCTTGGTCTTTCAAGCAATTTCCTCTTGTCCTTATGTCATCGTAGAGATACTACTTCTACAAAAATACAATTTATTTTCGCCATATTAAGCGCTGAAAATTTCTTGATTGATTTCACAAGTGCTGCATCCTTCTACTATCTAACGCCAGGAAATAACAGTGAATTAGAATGGAAAGTATACGCTCCCGCTAGTCTCATCAGTTTCAGTGCTACGGGAAGGATTGAGAAAATGAAGAAAAAACTTCTGAATGGTGTAAATACGGGCGCAATTCAACTAATCCAATTCATCATGGAGATATACGTATATATGGATTACAACAAACTTCTAACCAAGACGATGGTCCTGGTGAGCACAATACAACACCGGATTGTCAGACGGTAAAGTAAAATCATTCTAAAAATTCGATCCCTTTTAACAAATTTCGAAGCAGCATATTAGGATGGTCTGATCTCTTTGGTTTTATTTGCAGAACCAAAACATTAACCTGATGAAATATCTACTTCTACTTGCTTTTGTACTGATGGGAACCACATTGATGGCACAGCAGAAAACCGCACCCGGACAAATGAGTTTTTATGCAGAGCTGGGAGGGCCAGGTATTTTATTCTCTGCAAATATTGACGGGCGATTCTCGAAATCTGTTTTGGGTTTTGGGGGACGAGTAGGGATTGGTTTTGTCACCACAGACACCTATGATGCCAACAACAACAATAACTGGGAAACCCGGTCAGTAGCCACATTCCCCATCCAGCTAAACTATATTTTCGGCAAACCCAACTCCGTACATACTTTCGAAGTAGGAGCAGGCGCTACTTTCACGAGCAAGAAAATCGATCCGTTCGGATTTAATGATTACAACGAACCCGGCCAATCCGTTTTTGGCACTGCCAGTTTTATGTATCGCAGGCAGCCCAAGGATGGTGGATTTTCCTGGCGCATTGGTTTCACCCCCATCATCGGTGGTGGATTTATCCAGCCTTCCGGTGGCGTAAGTGTGGGGTATAATTTTTAGTTGCGGGCCTGCGCACAAACACAAAACCCCGCTATCACGGGGCTTTGTTAGTTTACTTTTGCGGTGAGGGAGGGATTCGAACCCTCGGTACAGTTTAACCCGTACGGCAGTTTAGCAAACTGCTGATTTCAGCCACTCATCCACCTCACCGGTTAATGACTGAAGGACGGCAAAGGTATATTTTTTTGGCTTTTCAAGCCAAAAAAATATACCAATTTGGCAATGTGATCATGCGGTAATGCGGCAATGAAGGAAACCTGTGTATTTTATTGCCACACTGCCGCATTGCCAAATTTTCAAATTGCAGAAAGTACAGTTAGCAGCAATGTAAAAAGGGAGCCACTGGCTCCCTTTTTACATTGCTGCTAACTGTACTTTCTGCTGCAGTTCCATCACGCTTTCGCGAAACATATTGTCTGTGTCCATCAGGTCTTTCACCGTCTGACAGGAGTGGATCACGGTAGTGTGGTCCCGGCCGCCAAAGTGTTCACCGATGGTTTTGAGTGAGTTTTTGGTAAATATCTTGGCCAGATACATCGTGATCTGCCTTGCCTGAACAATCTCCCGTTTTCTGGTCTTCTGCAGGAGCTTGTCGTAAGGAACATCAAAATAATCACATACCATCTTCTGGATTGTGTCGATGGTGATCTCTTTGGAAGAGGTTTTCACAAAATTACGGAGTACTTTCTTCGCCAAGTCTAGGTCTATTTCACGCTTATTAAGCGAAGATTGTGCCAAAAGGGAAATTAATGCACCTTCCAGCTCCCGCACATTGCTTTGAATATTATATGCGATATACTTTACAACTTCTTTGGGCATGTCTAACCCGTCATTACGCATCTTCTTCTCAAGGATCTCGATACGGGTTTCATAGTCAGGTACTTGAAGATCAGCACTCAAGCCCCAACGGAACCTGCTCAACAACCTTTCCTGAACCCCTTCCAGATCTTTAGGAGGCTTATCTGAAGTGAGGATCAACTGTTTACCGCTCTGATGCAGGTGGTTAAAGATCGCAAAGAATGCATCCTGACTTTTCTCCGCACGATTAAAGAACTGAACATCATCAATGATCAGTACATCAATCAATTGGTAAAAATGGATGAAATCATTGATGGCATTGTTGCGGCTATGATCCTGAAACTGGTTGATGAATTTTTCAGAACTGACGTAGAGCACTACTTTATTAGGGTGTGAGCGCTTTACTTCATTGCCAATGGCCTGGGCCAGATGGGTTTTACCCAATCCTACCCCACCATATATCACCAAAGGATTAAAGGAAGTAGCACCTGGCTTTTCAGCTACCGTCTTTCCAGCCCGGCGGGATACCCGATTGCAATCCCCTTCCACAAAGCTTTCAAAGCTGTAGATGGGATTCAATTGTGAATCGATCTGCATTTTCTTCAGACCGGGAATCACAAATGGATTCTTAACCGGATTATTAATGACGAGCGGAAAGTCCATCTCCTGGTTACTGAATGTTTTAAATCCGTTACCGGCAACATCCATCGTGAGGGGCTTCTCTTTTCCATTCCCACTATCCACCATGATCCTGTACTCCAACCTTGCCTCTTTACCTAACTCTCTTTTCAGCGTTTTAGCCAGCAGGTTCACATAATGTTCTTCCAGATATTCAAAGAAGAACTGACTGGGCACCTGTATGGTCAAAACCTTCTCTTTCAGCGCAACCGGCCGGATGGGCTCAAACCATGTCTTAAAATGTTGCCACTCCACGATGTCCTTAATGATCTCCAAGCAGTTAGTCCAGACCTTATCGTGAGTTTTCTCCATTCTACCTTAAGCAATTATCAAATTGGTTATCGAAACTAATGATCAGTACGTTTTCAAAGGATGAGCTGAATTACTATTTGTGGTGAGGTCTGTCAGCTACTGAGGTTGCGGTGAGAAACATTTCACTCGTTGTCGCATCGCGCAAATCAAAGTGATATATGCTGTTTGTTTCATCGCTTTCTGAAAGTAGTTTTTTTTCCTGACTTCACTACGCCTTTATGTAGAAATAATTTTTGGTGTATTTCTTTCAAAAAGGGTAGCGAATATATAAAAGCAATTAGTGAAAAAAAATTTTTTATTCTCTAATATTTTTCAATTGCAAGCGGAGCCGCGTCCCCACTCATTCTACCCCTTCCTTTTGTGAAATCAAAGTCGATACGCCCCAGCTGCAACCCACCCCAGCCAACTTGATTCACCAACACCAGTTCACCCGCTGTATTCTTGTACTGGCGCGGCTTTTCAAAGAATTGATGGGTATGGCCGCCAATGATCAGGTCTATGTGCGTGGAACGTTGTGCCAAAAGCTCATCACTGATTTTCTCATCCCTGTACTTATCACCCAAATGAGACAAACATACCACCAGGTCACATCCTTTTTTCTCCTTAAGCATTTTGGATATCTCATTCGCTTTCAACACCGGATCGTTATATTTCGTGGTGCCAAAAAGTCCTTTTCCAACGAGTCCTTCCATTTCAATTCCCACACCTGTAATTCCGATTTTCAAATCACCTTTTTTAACGATCATCCATGGGCGGTTCAATGACTCCATTGGCGTTCCGGAAAAATCATAATTGCAGTTGATCATGGGAAAGCTGGCATGTCTGCTCAACTGTGTTGCCAGGTTCTCAATGCCTGCATCGAAATCATGGTTCCCGATGGTACCTGCATCATATTTCATCATGCTCATCGCCTTCAGTTCCGGCTCTCCTTTATAGAGATTGAAATAGGGCGTCCCTTGAAACATATCGCCGGCATCCAGCAACAATACATGCGCTTCCTCCTGTCTGATTTTTGACACCAGTGCCGCCCTTGCAGCCACCCCACCCTTGCCGGCATTGCTGCCATCAGCAAAAGGATCCAGCCTGCTGTGCACATCGTTCGTGTGTAAAATGGTCAGCTTCCTGCTTTTAGGTTTCTCCGCGGCATACAATACGGGGTGAGAAACTAAAAATGAGGCGCCCGCCATGGCGGTAGACCTGATGAATGATCTTCTACTTGTCATTGATGATCCTGTTTTCGAGTTCCTCGCCAATGGGTTTGCCCTCTTTGCCCATTTTGATGATATAATCTATGATGCAATCCCGCATCAGATAACTGAACTGCTGTTTCTCCCCCGCATTGAAAAACCACGCCATACGGCTGTCGCTGGATGCATAATCCGAAGTAACCAGGGTATAGCTTGCCGTGGGATCAATAGGTTTACCATCGATCCGGATATCACGCACCATCTTCCCATCCATTCTGAAACCAAACCCCGAAACGCCCCCGCCATCAGCCATGGTGCTTTCGATATATTTCACTAAAAGGTCCCCTTTCACCGTCACCACAGTGATCGTATTGTCGAAAGGCATGATCTCAAAAACCATCCCCCTGGTGATGGGTCCGGATTCCACGTAAGGCTTTCGGATACCGCCCATGTTCATCACAGCGAGATCAGCTTTCAGGCCCAGTTTCTCCCTGGTCATGGTCAGGTAGGCATCCGCAAGGAAATTTCCGAGAGTGGTCACCGGCCGCTTGATATCCATCCGCCTGGCGGCTAAACCTACCGTCTCGTTCATCCGTAGTTCCATGCTATCCCGGAATGGTTTCAGATAATTATTATACGATGGGTCCTGGATGGCAATCCCTTCGATGGAATAATCTTTATAAGCCACAGATGAAGGGTGATAACTGGTATGGCAAGACACCAGTACCATCAGGATCAACAGGTGCGTTACTAATCTCCTTTTCATGTTCATTGAAGGTATTCAAATCGCCCGCTAAAAAAGATTTTTTCTATCCCCCCGGCTTCCTAAATTATAGCGGTACCTTTGGCGAAATTATTTACTTATGGGTTTTGACGTCACCGGAAAACTGGTCGCCAAGTTTGACACTGTACAAAGGACAGAGACTTTCCGCACAAGGGAGTTTGTGATAGAGACTACAGAAGATATCGGTGGCCGCACGGTCAACAACTACATCAAGTTCCAGAGCATCCAGGACCGCACATCCCTGGTTGACCGCTTCAATATCGGAGACCAGATCAAGGTGCATTTCAACATCAAAGGCACCAAATGGGAGAAAAACGGCAATACCAACTATATAACCAACCTTGACGCCTGGCGCATTGAGCAAACAAGCATGCAGAGCGCACCGGTTGACATGCCGCCTCCGCCTGCATATAATGATCTGCCACAAGGTGGAGAGGCTGATGACCTTCCTTTCTAAGTTGGAAGGTGGAAGTTTGAAGGTGGAAGCTGGGAGCGCTTACTTCCACCTTCAAACTTCCACCTTCCAACTGGATAAAGTGTGACATGCAAAAAAAAATCGCCCTTCGCCTCAGTCCCGCTGCAGCTGATGACCCTGAAACGGTCAAAGCCGCTATCGCCGCTGCAGAACACCTGCAGCCCGAAGACATCACCGGCTTTTATCCCCTCAAAAGATCCATAGACGCCCGCAGCCGTAACATATATATTAACCTTACGGTGATGGCATCCATTGGCGAAGCTTTCACGCCCAGACATCTTGATCCGCTGCGTTCCCAAAATGTACAGGATGCTAGCCAGCAGGTGCTGATTGTTGGGGCCGGACCCGCCGGGCTATTCGCAGCACTGGAACTACTTGAATTAGGGATCAAACCAATCATCATCGAAAGAGGTAAGGACGTTCGTGAACGCCGCCGGGATCTGGCTGCTTTGAACCGGGAAGGCATCGTTAACCCAGACAGCAATTATTGTTTTGGGGAAGGCGGGGCCGGAACCTACAGTGATGGTAAACTCTATACGCGCAGCAGCAAGAGAGGGGATATCGATAAGGTCCTGAACCTGCTCGTGCAGTTTGGGGCCGATGACAGGATCATTTATGAATCACACCCCCATATCGGCACCAATAAATTACCGCAGATCATCACCGCCATCAGGGAACACATCATTCACTGTGGCGGAGAAGTGATGTTCAATGATCGACTAACGGATATGGATATCCGGGACGGACGGGTTCATTCAGCCCTAACGTCAACGGGCAAACGAATAAAGGCCGATGCTATGATCCTTGCCACGGGCCACTCCGCCAGGGATATCTTTCAAATGCTCCACCAAAAGGACATCCTAATTGAAAGCAAACCCTTTGCGTTGGGCGTGCGAGTGGAACATCCGCAGGCATTGATTGACAGTATTCAATACAAGTGTAACACCAGGGACTTCCACCTTCCACCTTCCTCCTACTCCCTCGTGCAGCAGGTAGATGGCAAAGGTGTATTCTCCTTCTGCATGTGCCCGGGAGGCATCATCGCACCGGCATCAACTACTCAAGGCGCGCTGGTAGTGAATGGATGGAGCCCTTCCAAGCGAAACAACCCGTATGCCAACTCGGGTATGGTGGTGGAAGTGACTGCAAAAGATATTCTGGAAAACGCTACACAAAAGTTCTTTCCAACGTTGAAATCCATCCCTGATGATCCATTGCTGCTGATGGAATTTCAAAACCTTGTTGAAGAGAAAGCCTATGTTTCTGGAGGGGGAAAATTTGTGGCTCCTGCACAAAGGCTTGAAGACTTTACCCGAAACAAATTTTCATCCTCCCTCCCGGACTGTTCATACGTGCCCGGCCTGGCAAGTACGCAACTTGCTGATGTGCTCCCGCCGTTCATCCATAAAAGATTGCAGGAAGGCTTCCGGCATTTCGGTAAACAATTGCGGGGTTATCTTACCAATGATGCTGTGGTGGTTGCCACAGAAAGCAGGACCTCCTCACCCGTACGCATACCCAGAAATGAGCTGCTGCAGCATCCCCAGCTGGAAAATCTATATCCCTGCGGGGAAGGTGCGGGCTATGCAGGCGGCATCGTCAGCGCCGCGATGGACGGGCAAAAAATTGCAAGAGCCATAGCTCTTCTATATAAATAATTTATCATCCGCACGTAACATACGCTAACTTCATGCTACTAACTTAGCGTATGCAGAATCTGTTAGAGGTTAAAAACCTGAAGAAGTATTTCGCCACGCAAAAAGCCGTGGACGATATCAGTTTTTCCATTCAAAAAGGCTCGATCTTCGGTCTGCTGGGACCCAACGGTGCAGGCAAAACCACCCTGCTTCGGATGATAACGGGAATTTTTTATCCGGACGAGGGCCAGATCCTTCTCAACGGACAACCCTACAATCCCGTGGGCCAGGTGGCTGCCATTGGTTATATGCCGGAGGAGCGTGGTTTGTATAAACGCATGAAGATCGGTGAGCAGGCACTCTACCTTGCGCAGCTTAAAGGCCTCAGCAAAGCTGACGCAACCCACAAGATCAAACAATGGTTCATCAAGTTTGGGATGGAAAGCTGGTGGAACAAAAAAGTAGAGGACCTGAGCAAGGGCATGAGCCAGAAACTGCAGTTTGTCACCACGGTATTACATGAACCTGAATTGATCATCCTGGATGAACCCTTCAGTGGATTGGATCCCGTGAACGCCAACCTGATCAAGGATGAGATCTTCCGGATGGCCAAGGACGGACATACCATTATTTTCAGTACCCACCGGATGGAACAGGTTGAAGAGATCTGTGACCATATTGTTCTGGTAAACCGTGGACAGAAAATCCTGGACGGCACCGTGAAGGGAATAAAAAACGATTTTAAGGAAGACCTGTTCCGTGTTGAATTTGAAAACAAGATCCAGGCAGAACACCTTGCCATTCACCTTTTCCAGGTTGTAGATAAAGAAGATCATGAACTGGTCATAAAGAAGACGGAAGGATTCACGACCAACGATATACTCCAGTATTTCATCAACAAGGACTTGAAGATCCATGCATTCAACGAGATTCTCCCTTCCCTCAATGAGATCTTTATCCGTCAGGTAGAATCCACGCCGCTGTCCCGTCAATTTGAAAAAGTCAACGCTTAACCCATTATCATGAGTAAGATCTGGATCATCATACAACGTGAATACCTCACCCGCGTCAGGAATAAGACCTTCCTGCTGTCAACATTTTTACTGCCCCTGGTCATGGTGTTGTTTATTGCAGGCTCCACCTTTTTTGCGATCCAATCAAGGGAGAAACAAAGGATTGCAGTAGTCAATGACCCTGGTTATTTCAAGGCGAATCTGAAGAGCGATTCCAATTCTGTGATCTTCAGTTTTGACGCAGGAGTAGATAGCCTGAACTATGCATCAAAAGGCTACAATGGCATCCTCTACCTCCCCGGCAACGGCACAGAATACAAACTCATCTCCAGCAAACAAGTTGGGTTAGAATCCAAAAGCTATATCAGAAAGCAACTTAACAAAACAGTAGAAAATCATCTTCTGCAGGAAAGAGGTATTCAAAAAACAACCCTAGATTCCATATCAGAGGCCACAGACAATGCAGTTGAGTTAACCAATGTGGTGCTGGAAAAAGACGGCAAAGCCAAACAGGCGAACGCCGGACTGGCTTACGGTATTGGATTTGGCAGTGGCATCCTGATCTATATGACGATGTTCATTTTTGGGGCGATGGTAATGCGTGGTGTTGCTGAAGAGAAAACCAACAGGATTGCTGAAGTGATTGTCTCTTCCTGCAAACCTTTTGAACTAATGTTTGGCAAGATCATTGGTATTGCAGCCGTAGGACTTACCCAATTCCTGCTCTGGATAGGTTTGATCATGCTAATCTTCACCGCAGTGCAGTTGTTTTTACCTGCTGAAACTTTACAGCAGGTTCAGGAGGCACAACAAGCACAACAGAATCTGCCAGGCGAAGCTAATAATACCATGGCACTCAAACTCCTTCAGGCAAAAACAACCATCACAGAAGGCGCTAATTGGTGGGTGATCATTCCATCGTTTTTATTCTATTTCCTCGGCGGTTACCTATTTTATGCTTCCCTGTTTGCAGCCATCGGCTCAGTGATCAACGAAGATCCACAAGAAGCACAATCACTGATGCTGCCCATCACTATGCCGATCATTTTCGGTTTCATCATTCTGACCAGCAGTTTACAAAACCCAAACAGCCCCGTTGCGGTCTGGGGTTCCATCATACCTTTCACCTCACCCATTGTTATGATGGGAAGAATTCCGTTTGGCGTGCCTGATACGGTGCCCTACTGGCAACTTGCCTTGTCAATGCTTTCGCTGATTGGCGGGTTCCTTTTCACCACCTGGTTTGCAGGAAGGGTATACCGAACGGGGATCCTGATGTATGGTAAGAAGCCATCATGGAAAGAAATGATTAAGTGGGCATTTAAGTCATAAGGGATAAAGGCATTTGGCATTGCGCAGGCCGGCAACACACGGCCGCGCTTCCTACATTGTCGCACTGCCGCATTGTCGAATTGCCTCATTGTACTCATGTATTAGCTCAGCAACAATTTCCCCTGCCGGCATGATCTTATCTATTCCCGCTGCCACCTGCCCAATCTCCAGCTCACCCTCAACCATATCACCCTTGAACATTCCTTTTTTGGCACGCCCCCTTCCTAAGAGCTGGATCAATTCTTCCTTACTCGCACAGCGTTGCTCGGCAGCTTTGACATCCTCGTAAAATTTATTCTTCAACAAGCGTACAGGAACCACGTCCTTCATCATCAGATGTGTGTCCCCTTCTTGCGCTTTGATCACTGCCTCCTTAAATGCTAAATGAGAGGATGCTTCGTCAGAAGCTACAAACCTGGATCCGATCTGCACCCCATCGGCACCCAATACCATGGCCGCCAGCATCTGCCGGCCTGTTGCAATACCTCCTGCCGCAATCACCGGAATATCCACCGCTGCCTTCACCAAGGGCACCAGCACCATCGTGGTGGTTTCTTCGCGCCCATTGTGCCCGCCGGCTTCAAATCCTTCCGCCACCACTGCATCGCAACCCGCCTCCTGTGATTTCACGGCAAACTTGCTGCTGCTCACCACATGCACCACCTTGATCCCCGCGTCTTTCAACACCGGTGTCCAGGTCTTGGGGTTACCCGCAGATGTAAACACGATCGGCACTTTCTCTTCGAGAATAATAGCGATGTGCTTTTCAATATCAGCATATAAAATGGGAACGTTCACGCCAAAGGGCTTGTCCGTAGCGGCTTTGCATTTACGGATCTGCTCCCTCAAAACATTGGGATACATCGATCCGGATCCAAGTAAACCAAGTCCACCCGCATTACTAACGGCAGCGGCTAACCGCCAACCAGAGGCCCATACCATCCCGGCCTGGATCAGAGGATACTTAATGCTAAAAAGGTCAGAAATCCGGTTCTCCATAACCAATTGTTAATTGCCAATTGTCAATTGCCAATGCTCACCCCAAATCGATCTCCGTATTATCACCAATATTTAGGGTTCTCGTCTCGCCTTTGATCTCTGTGTCACTTCCAATGATGGAGTCGTGCAGCACTACATCAAACAGTTTAGTGAATGACCCGATGATGGAGTCCTTAACGATAGAATAATTGATGTAGGTCTTTTCGCCAATGGCCACATTGGGGCCGATGATTGAGTTGCGTATTTCACAGCCCGGTGCAATAGACACGGGTGGAATAATAATGATGTTCTCAAAATTGTGCTCCTCGGCCACCACCCCACCAAACTTCTTCAGGAGCGTTGCATTGCTTTCCAGAAGGGTATCTTTCTTTCCACAATCAAACCAGTTCAACACTTTAAAGGGAGAAAATTTTGACCCAGCCTTGATCATACACTCCAACGCATCTGTCAGATTGGTTTCATCCTGGCCGAGGTCATCTTTCTGGATCAGGCCTGATAAACAGTTGAACAGGTTCTCAGTATCGCTGATCTTGTAAAGACCAACGAGTGCCATGTTAGATTTTGGGATATGCGGCTTCTCCACCACGCGGGTGATCACACCTTGTTCATCGATTTCCGCCACACCGAAATTCCGCGGATCGTCTACCTTTTTCACCCCCAGCACGGACCCGGATTGCGAAAGAAAATCCTTGACATCATATTCACAAATGGTATCGCCCAATACAATAAACAGATCATCGTTTCCAACAACCTCCCTGGTCAGGTAGATGGCATGCCCGAGGCCCTTTCTATCATTCTGTGTGATAAAATGAACCTTGATCTGAGGATACTCTTTTTTCACATAATCCTGGATCTTATCCCCAAGGTACCCTGTGATCAGTACATACTCCTGGATTCCTGCGTCCAGCAATTGATCGATGATAATACTGAGGATCGTCTTGCCTGCCAGCGGGATCAGGGCCTTGGGCTGGGTATATGTATGGGGACGCAGTTTGGTACCTGCGCCTGCTACCGGAATGATCGCCTTCATTTGGCAAAGGTAGGAAATCTCCGATTGGTGTTTTTCAGTCGCATTCAGAATGAGGAATTGGCTTATTTTTGCAGCCATGGATAACTTAGTGTTTGATCTCATCGAAAAAGAGCTGGAACGCCAGCGGAACGGTATTGAACTCATCGCTTCAGAAAACTTCACCTCTCTGGATGTTATGAAGGCCATGGGAAGTTCACTGACCAATAAATATGCAGAAGGCTATCCCGGCAGAAGATATTACGGTGGTTGTGAAATTGTGGATCAGGTGGAGCAACTGGCTATCGACAGGATCAAACAAGTCTTCAACTGTGAATACGCAAATGTGCAACCGCACAGTGGTGCACAGGCCAACGCTGCAGTAATGCTGGCGATATTGCAGCCCGGGGATACCATCCTAGGTCTTGATCTCTCGATGGGCGGTCACCTGACCCATGGCTCACCCGTGAATTTCAGCGGTAAAATCTATAACGCAAAATTTTACGGTGTCCGCCGGGAAGATGGATTGGTTGATTATGAGATGCTGGAACAACAGGCCCGTGAACACAAACCCAAACTCATCATCTGCGGCGCATCCGCATATAGCAGGGATTGGGACTATGCCAGGATCCGTGCCGTTGCTGACGAAGTAGGTGCATTTGTGATGGCCGATATTGCGCATCCTGCCGGACTCATTGCAAAAGGTCTTTTGGCATCTCCGTTCAACTACTGTCATTTTGTAACATCCACTACACATAAAACACTTCGTGGACCGCGCGGTGGTATCATACTCCTGGGCAAGGATTTTGAAAACCCATTTGGATTGAAAGACGTGAAAGGCAATATCCGCATGATGAGTAACCTGCTGGATATGGCAGTGTTTCCCGGTACGCAAGGTGGTCCGCTGGAACATGTCATTGCCGGAAAAGCGATTGCGTTTGGCGAAATTTTGAGCGATGACTTTACCCATTATGCCATACAAATCCAGTCCAATGCCCAGGCAATGGCAGCAGCGCTCGTGTCCCGTGGCTACCAGATCATCAGCGGTGGTACGGATAACCACCTTATGCTGATCGATCTAAGAAACAAAAACATCACCGGTAAGAAGGCGCAGGAAACGCTTGACAGGGCGCACATTACCCTGAATAAAAATGCGGTGCCCTTTGACGATAAGAGCCCATTTGTCACTTCAGGTATTCGTGTAGGCGTACCTGCCATCACTACCAGGGGTATGAAAGAAAAGGATATGGAAACCGTGGTGTCACTGATTGATAAAGTCCTGATGAATATCGATAATGAAACAGTGATCACAACAGTTAAGGGGGAAGTAAAAGATTTGATGCAACAATTCCCACTCTATTAGCTAATAGCTAGTAGCTAATGGTTATTTTTATTTCATAAAAATATTGTATGATTCAACGTATTCAAAGTGTATGGCTGCTGCTTGCAGCGGTTGCCGGTGCACTCACGTATAAACTGCCAATCTGGACGGGCATTTTGCAGGATGGAAGCCTGAAGAGTTTCGTGGGCACGGAAAACCTGCTCTATTTCGCTGCAAACATCGCTACTGTTTTGCTGGCCCTGGTTGCCATTTTCATGTTCAAAAACAGGAACCTCCAGAAAAATCTTGCATGGCTGGGATTTCTGTTGTCCATTGTACTGGTTGGTCTTGAAATATATATCGCCAACAATTACGAGACCACACTGAACCTGCAACAGAGTTCATGGAAATTTGGCGCTATCATGCCCATTTTGATGGTTGTCTTTTTCTTCCTCACCATCCTCGGTATCCGTAAAGACGAGAAACTGATCAAAAGTCTGGAGCGGCTGCGTTGATCATGCTTCCACCCAAACGGATACCGATCCCGATGCGCTTATTAACGCACTAAACCTTTTTTCAATGACCACCATATGGTGGTCATTGTTCATTAAGGCAAGCAGTAATTCATTCTACGCCTCGTAAACTAAAGCATCCAATGCAAGCTTTGGAATTCGTCTAATGCTTACCGTTATATATTAGGTAAATAATTATCTGAGGAAAACGCTATTTAAATTATCCCCAAACACACTAAATCAAATACAATCAACGTATTACTAACAGCAATCCGTACCCTATTATTTACACATGTATTTTCAAGAAGATTTATCCTGCGAATGGCCCTGGAGCATAGAATTCCGTCACAAACACGAAGCCAGAAAAGTATTATTTGTGATCCCAGGGGATGAGAATGCCGGCAATGGCCTGCAACTTCTTGAAGAAGCCCTCGGAAACCGCCAGGATTATTTCCCACCCAGGGGCGTTCTTCTCGCCAACGAGTTGTTACTTAATGATGCACAGCTAAGAAACCAATTTGCACAGCTTGTACTGGTATGCCCTGCCGGATGGTACCAACAGATCTGTGGGCAGTATTTTGTTTCTGTAAATATCCAGACATCGTATCTGGCTATCGAAGGTGAAGAACTATCCCATCTAATCAGCTTACTCAAAGGCAAGTATCACATAGAGGCGAATACACCGCACCAAGCTGTTGCCGAGTATTTTGCAATCCTCACCTAAGCATCCTGCCCGTCCAACTGCTCTTTACTTTCGTAATCCCTGAAGGCACTCCTGCATAAACCAGGGTTCCACCTTCGTCACCCGCTTCCGGTCCCAGGTCTATCAGCCAATCTGCACTCCTGATCACGTCTGTATTGTGCTCAATCACAAGAATGGAATGCCCCTGCTCAATTAGTGCATTGAAGGAAGCCAGCAGTTTATGGATATCATGAAAATGCAGTCCCGTGGTAGGTTCGTCAAATATGAAAAGGATATGGCCCTGCGCTTTTCCTTTGCCCAGGAATGAGGCCAGCTTCACCCGCTGCGCCTCCCCACCAGATAGTGTTGCAGAAGATTGACCCAACTTCACATAACCCAACCCTACGTCTTGAAGGGGTTTTATTCGCTTGGCGATATCTGGCTTATCGGCAAAAAAAGCCATCGCTTCATCTACGCTCAATTCGAGAATGTCGTGAATGCTTTTTTCTTTGAAGGTCACTTCCAGCACTTCTTCTTTGAAGCGCTTTCCGCCACAGCTTTCGCAAACCAGGTGCACATCTGCAAGGAACTGCATTTCCACCAATTGCTCGCCCTCGCCCTTACAGGTATCGCACCTGCCGCCATCCACGTTGAAAGAAAAATGCTTCGGCTGGAATCCGCGCATCTTACTCAGTGGTAGTGAAGAAAACAAATCCCGAATTTCGTCATAGGCCTTAATGTAGGTGATAGGATTGCTTCGTGATGATTTACCGATGGGATTCTGGTCAATCATCTCCACCTGTGAAATGAGATCCATGTCACCACTGATGGCTTTATGCGCCCCTACCTTATCACCATACTCTCCCTTCAGTTTACTCAGTGCAGGATAGAGGATCTG
>Ga0207941_1000226_pt1 | contig 18210 bp, 16 predicted proteins | sample LakMenEpi13Sep12_FD_150695 | JGI IMG/M metagenome (GOLD analysis project Ga0207941, IMG submission 150695) | Freshwater microbial communities from Lake Mendota, WI - 13SEP2012 deep hole epilimnion (SPAdes) | ecosystem: Environmental > Aquatic > Freshwater > Lake > Epilimnion/Euphotic zone ...
GACGGTGTTCGATGTGGAGCGCAGACCGTTCTATGTGACCGAAGACGGCAAAGGCCAAGCCCGGATGGATCTCTTCGGGAGCTAAGCGGCGTTTGGCATGAAGGGTTGGCGCAAAAGGATAGGTCCGATGGGAATACGACAGGTTTATGGTTTATTGGCACTTGCCGGATTGATCCTACCGATGGTTTGCTTCGGGCTTCATTTTACAAGGGCCGGTCAGCAAGCTTGGCCTGAGTTCTTTGCAGCCCCTTTTGCGACCTGGGTGATCTCCGGGTTCAGTTGGGATTTGATGCTCACGGCCACGGCCTGCACCATCTGGATGGCCAGAGAGTCCAAGCGGCTCAAGATCCGCGGTTTCGCTTGGCATTTTGCTGCGATTTTCTTGGTCGGAATCTGTTTCGCACTGCCGACGTTTCTCTACCGCAGGGAAGCATTCTTGAATCGCTCGGGCGAGTCGAACGAGTGAGGCTCAAGCTTTGGATTTTCCCGCAAATGAGACCAATCCTAAGAGCATGACCCATTGAAACAAAAAGAGGTTCATCGAAGCCTCGATCCCTAGATGCATCAGGGCAGCAAGGCCGATGGCCAACCAGCGGATCTTGGGGATCCACAAGCCGAATGGCAGGAACGCTTCGACGGCGAGCGTTCCCCAGGTGGCCAAGGGAGTGATCCATGGCAGGTCGAACCATTCGGGCGAGATCCATCGGCCGAAGTTATCGGTCATACGCGAGACAAAGCCCACGGCGGAACCGTTTTGCCAGGTTTCCCCTTCGAGTTTGCACAGGGCCGTCGACGCATAGATGACGGTCATTTGAAACTGGATCAGGCGAAGAGCCCAAGCATCTTTGGATGTCGGAGTGCGGTGGGCGTTTTTCGAATCCCGCAGCGCCATGACGGACCATTTGGCGTCCAGGGGGAGCCAGATCAACAAAAAGGCCAGGATGCGAAAGACGGTGTCTTCGCCGTCGGTGATCAAGGGGTTGCGGTTTTGAAACGAAACCAACCAGACAAAGATCGCAGCGACTTGGAACCGCGAGTAACACCCTAGGAGCATCAGTCCGCTGTGGATCAACAGGCATAGGAGTCCCAGTTGAGCCATCCATGGCTCGGAATCCAAGCCGTGCAAGAGGGACCAAGCTTGGGGGCCAAGGATTTGTTCGGCAGTCTGGCTCTTGAGGACGCCCGAGTCGGAGTACCAATAAGCCGCATCGGGCCAGACACACAAGGTTTGGATCACGATCAGCAGAGCAAAGCCGATGCGCAGGACCGGAGCCAAGAGAGGATCGCACGACTCGAAGAGGAAATGATCCCATCGTCGGAGAGAAGTCCGTGCAAGTCCCATCATGGATTCGATCATGGAATCGCCTCGCGGCGAACGATGAAGCGGATTTGAGTGCTCCATTGGGTTTGGTCCAATCCCGGGAGTCCTTGGCCCTCCTCGATCGCCATGGTGTTGCGGTAGTGGTAGAGTTTGATGTCCCGCATCGGAGGGACAAGCGGCTTGGGGTCGAGCATTTGATTTTCGGGCCCCCAAGCGACGCTGCCTACTGCGGGCTCACGCTCTGGGATCGAAGCCAAGAGGTAGTCGGCAAAATCGTTTGCCGCCAGATGGTTGTAGGGTAGCCGTTGGAGGTAGTTCATGTGCCGAAACCGATGGAACTTGGTCCAGACCGAAGCGGTTTGCCAATCGATGGATGTCCAGGTTCCTGGATTACCTGACTGATCGGTGACTTCTCCGACCAGCACCCCGTTGTTGAGAACTGGATTGGGGGCAAACAAGGGCCAATCACCTTGGGAGAGTCCAAGGGTTCTCAGGGCCGGATGGACCCAAGCTTTCCATTTCGAGGCCCACGCGTAGGATTCGGGAATAGCATCGATTGCCACACCGAGGCAAAACAGCAGAGCCAGAATACGAATCGCGTTTTTTTTCATGATCGAGGGTCCCGAGAGCACCTGAAGGATCGCTTCAGTATAGTGATTCCCGAGCCGTTTTTCCGTTATTCGTAGAGCTTGAACAATCCCGAGTGGTCCAGTTGCCCGAGCCCGAGTTGATCGACAAGCAATTCCCATTGATGGCGGCAATGGTCGAGGGTTTCGGATTTCAGTCCGACGTTTTGAGCCAATTCGCAGATCAGTCGCACATCTTTGAGTTGCAGTTCGGACCTTCCTCCGGGCTGAAAATCCCGTCGAATCATCCGATCGCCGTGGAGTTGAAGTATTCGGCTTTCGGCAAAGCCGCCCAGGAGTGCGTCTCGCAGGAGTTTCGGATCCACGCCGGCCAGTTCGGCCAAGCGGATGGCTTGGGCCACCGCGTCGATGGTTTGGGCGACAATGAGTTGGTTGGCCAGTTTGGCGACTTGGCCGGATCCTGGTGGGCCGAGGTGAGTGATCCGTTTCCCGACGGTCTCAAGGACGGGTAGGGCCTGTTGGAAGTTTTCTGGATCCCCGCCGGCCATGATCGACAAACTGGCGGCTTGGGCGCCGAGTTGTCCTCCACTGACCGGAGCATCGACCCATCGCCTTTGTTTAGCGAACTCTTTGGTGGAAAGAACACTTGAGGTTCCAAAGTCGATAAACAAGGTCTCTGGCGAGCAGAACTGCGCCAGGCCGCCTGGTCCGAAGACGACCGACTCGACGGCTTGGGTGTTGGCAAGGTTCAGGCAAACGATTCCCCCGGTGGCATGTTCGGCGAGTTCTTTGAGAGATTCGGCTCGGGTTAACCCTGCGTTTTGAGCTTCGATCGCAGGGGCGTCGGATCGATTCCAAACCTTAAGATTCGCACCGGCGGAGTACAGGTGCTTTGCTCCGGGCATTCCCATATTTCCCAGCCCGGCGTATCCGATCGTGAGTTGAGCGACCGAGGGCATGGGAGCTATTCCTTGGCGTCTTTCTTGGTGGAATCAGGAGTCTGAGTTTTTGGAGGGGAGATGGCTTGATCCCCTTGAGGGGCATCTTCATCGTCTAGCTCATCATCATCCTCTAGCTCATCTTCATCATCGAGCCCATCTTCATCATCGAGCTCATCTTCGTCTTCGAGCTCATCTTCGTCTTCGAGCTCTACATCGTCATCCTCGAGCTCATCGTCATCCTCGAGATCGATGCCTTCGAAGCCCGATTCGCCGTAGGAGTTCGAGCCGCGTTCTTGGTCGTCGAAGGCACCTTCCCATTGTTCGCCGGGTTTTGCGTTGCGACTTGGACGTTGATTCGTTTGGATGTCATCCCGATCGTCATCTCTCTTGCGTGGTTGCAGGTAGAGCTTGATAGGGATTTCGCCAAACGGAAGGTGATCTCTGAGGAAGTTCAAGAGGTACCTTCGGTATTGGTTCGAGAAGCCTTGGGTGGAATTGCAAACCAGAACGATGGTAGGAGGTTGCGATGCAACTTGGGTCGCGTAGTAGATTCTTGGTCGTTTGAGTTGGTAGAGGGGTGGTTCGTGCCTTTCCAAGGCGGCTTGAACGAGTTTGTTGAGCATGCTCGTCGAGATCCGTTCCTTGGACTGCTTGAAGAGCATTTGCGCGTGGTTCAGGAGCGTTTTGACGTTTTTACCTGTCTGCCCGGTGATGAAAGCGATTGGGCAATAGGCCATGGTCGGAAAGTGTTCGCGGATGTATTCGACCCATCGTTCGGTTGGGATTTGGCCTGTGAGTTTGTCCCATTTGTTGATCACGAAGATGCAGGGTTTGAACTCATCGTGAATGTAGTGAGCGAGTTGTTTGTCGACTTTGCTCATCTGCTCGGTGCAATCGAAGAACAGGAGCACCACATCGGCGCGTCGGATGCTGCGTTGGGCACGGTGGGTTCCATACCAATCGATGTTGGTTTTGACGCTTTTGCTTCGGCGTAGCCCTGGGGTATCGATCGCCATGAACTTGTGGGCGTCGAGTTCGAACATCACATCGACGCTATCGCGAGTGGTGCCTGGGACTTCGCTGACGATGCATCGTTCCTCGTTGACCAGGGTGTTGACGAAGGTGCTTTTGCCCACGTTTCGACGACCGACGATAGCGACCTTCATCGTCGGGGGTTCGATTTCCTCGGCCGACGCGTCGAATTCCGGTAGGTGCTCGATGATCCAGGCGAGCAGATCGGACTTGTATCGATTCTGCAGAACACTCACGCGCATCAGATCGCCGTATCCGAGGCGATGGAATTCGTCGGCGTTGGAGTCTTGGGATTGGCTGTCGGTTTTGTTGGCAACAAGCAGGATCGGTTTGTTGACTTTACGGAGTCGATCGGCCACTTCGGAGTCCAGGGGGACCAATCCGCTGCGCGAGTCGACGACAAAGAGGAGCACATCGGCTTCTTCGATGGCCGTGAGGATCTGCATTTCGACTTGGTCGGTCAGATTATCGACGTCCTCGATTCCGATTCCACCGGTATCGATCAATTCGAAGTGGCGGCCTTCATGTTCGATCAGGGTCGCAAGGCGATCTCGGGTGACCCCGGCAAAGTCTTCGACGATCGCTAGGCGACGACCGTCGAGCCAATTAAAGATCGAACTTTTGCCGACATTGGGTCGGCCTACAATTGCAACGCGCGGAATAGCCATCGAAAGACCATGGATCGTTAAAGGGGATCAGCGGAGGCCGCGACGGCTCACGATTACTTGACCGCATCGGTGCGTAAGTTCCACGCCTCGACCCAATCGGTTTCGATGAGCTCTGCACCAAAGTCCTTGATCAAACGATCGTGCATGTCGGGAAAGTGCCCTGCTCCGTAGAAGACCCCGAGCTTGCGTTTGCCAGCCTTGAGTTGCTCCTCGAGCACCGAAAACGCTTTGGCGTTCCGCTCGGTCAGAAGGGTACTCTTTCCGTCTTTATCTGCAATCCCAACCATCTGATTGTCCAGCGATTCGAATTGATTGGCCATCGCCCGTCGCAATTTCAAGGGGTCTCGGCTGAGCATCGCAGCGGTCATTTCGGCTTGGGCGTCGCTGTTCTTTTTGGAGCTTTGCATGGCGAATCCTGCCCCCATGAGTCGGGCGGCCATGGAGATGATCCCGTCTTTTCGTTTGGCCATATCGTCGCTGAATTCGCTCGGATTCATATCGGCATGGACAAAGTTCTTGGCTCGATAGTCGATTTCTTCGAGCTGGAACGAGAGCTTCAGTGCATCCTTCATCCCTGTTTGGATCGAGCTGATGGGATTTCCACCACGGCGGCGCTCGGATTTATTCGGCTTGTCGGTCGACTCGGCGACCAGCTCGTAAAGGATGGCTTCGTAAGACTTGAACATGCTATTGAGCCGCTGATAGTACGACTTTTCCCCGACATGAACCGCTCCGATCAGGTCGACGACCGCGCCGGCATAGGGTCCTGAGGCGATTTTGTACTTGGCCACGGCGCATTCCAAGGCTTGAGGTTGCCCGGCATCGGTCTGGCTGACCCGCATGAACAAAGGGGATTTCTCTTCGGATTTCGCTTTCTTTGTTTCCTTAGGGACCGTTTCGTTCGAGTCCTGGCCAAGGGCACTATTGGTCCAGGTGCCAGTCGTCCAAGCACCAGTAGTCAAGATGCCTGGGCCGCTTGCCAATACGAACAAGATTACGAACAAGATCGTCGCAAGGAGGGTCGGGGACCATCCAGAAACAGCATGAAATGTCGGACGTTTCATCGCGGAAAACCTCTCTGTGAGTCGGTGGATGCGCAAGGCGGTTGATGTTGAAGCCTAAGGATTTGGAACCCGCAACCGGGGACAAAGTTCCCGATCTGAGGACAAGCCCCCTTTTATAACCTAGAACACCAACGAGGTATTCTCTGATTTTTGGACAATCTTGGCCAAATGGAAACTTGTAAAATCTGACGAGGCGTCAATAATTGACGCAATGGTCGAACTGTCGCGAAAACAACGAGAAATTCAGGAACGGACGCGGGAGATCCTGCGTGTGGCCAAGCCGATTTTGTTGGCCGAGGGCTTCCAAGCCTTGACGATGGATCGCGTCGCCTCGCTGATGGAGTACGCCAAAGGGACCATTTACGGGCATTTCTCCAACAAAGAAGAGATTGTCTTGGCGCTGGCACTCGAGGCGATGCGGCTTAGGCAAAAACTTTTTCAGAAGGCCGCTAGCGGCACGGGACTTGCGCGAAGACGCATCATGGCCATCGGTTTGGCCAGTGAGTTTTACACGCAACGTTGCACCGAGGAGTTTCAGGTCGAGCAGTGGATGCGGCATTCGAACATTTGGGATAAATCTTCGCCCGATCGCCAAACCTTGATCCGCAACTGCGAGGCCGGTTGCATGCAGATCGTCAGCGAGCTGGTGCGTGAGGGCCAAGCCATGGGGGACTTGCCGACCCTTGAGCGGATGTCTCCCGAGGAGATGGTTTTTGGGCTCTGGGCGATCACTTTTGGGTCTCAGATTCTCACGGCCAGCAGCCCCTCACTGACCGCCTTGGGCATCATCGATCCGATTCGCTCGACGAGGATTCATTGCTGTCAATTGCTCAATGGGTTTGGTTGGCAGCCGATTCACAGCGTCGAGGAGTATCTCGGGATGGTCGATGAGCTTTCGGCTGAGTTTCATCCACAATTCGAACAGATTCAGCGAGAGTACCGATGAGCCAACTGCTCCCTTTGAACCAGGACTCCGATTCGATGACCGAGCCAAGAGAGTTGGCGACCAGCGACGTTTACGATTCGAAGAAGTCGACTTTGAAGTCCGGTGGCATCCTCGAGAGTCGATGGATGCGTTGGGGAGCAGCCGCGATGCTTATGGCGTTGCTTGCCGGGTCGATGTTGCTTTCGCACAAGACGGCCGAGCCTCTCGGTTCGCTCAGCCCGGCCTTCACGAGCCTTCAGAACGGGACCGAGCTGTTGGTTCGAGCTTATCAAATTCCCGACCCTAGCTTAACGCTATCGGGTCAACGTTCGTTCTCAGGAACGCTTCAAGCTCGATACCAAAGCCTATTGGGTTTTCGCGTAGCCGGAAAGATCGTCGAGAGGTTCGTCGAGGTAGGGCAGCATGTCAAAAAAGGGCAGGTCCTCTTCAGGCTCGATCCGACGGACTTTGACTTGCAGCTTCAGGTTGCCCAAGCCGACTTGGCCGCGGCCAGATCGCAACTCGTGCAGATCGAGGCCGAGGAGCGGCGCTTGGCGGATTTGATCAAGACCCGATCGACATCTCAATCCGATCATGATCTGGCCGTCGCGGCGAGGGATACCGCGAGGTCTCGGTTGCAGGCGGCCAGCAACCGAGAGACCCTTGCCAAGAACCAGCGCCAATATTCCGAGCTCACGACGGATCAAGACGGGTTGGTCACTCAATTGATGGCTGAGGTAGGTCAGGTCATCACCCCTGGGCAAAGTGTTCTTCAGTGGGTCCATGGCAACGAACTCGAGGCGGCGGTGAGTATTCCCGAATCGATGCAGCCCTCGGTGCATCAGAGCAAGGCTTACGTCGAATTCTGGTCGACTCCCGGCGTCAAAGTCGCCTGCATCCTTCGGGAAATCTCGCCGATTGCCGACCCGGTGTCTAGAACCTACGATGCGAAATTTACCCTGATCGATCCTCCCGTGGATCTGGCCATTGGGATGAGTGCCAACGTGGTGATTGAACGCCGAGAAGACCAAGGTTTATCGATTCCGATGGGAGCGATCTCCCAAGTGGGATCCACACCGATCGTCTGGCGGGTGAGAGATCAAGGCCAGGTCGAGTCGGTCTCGGTGGAGATCCTCAAGTATGGGAGCCAGAGTGCAACGGTGCGAGGAGATTTGCAGCCCGGTGACCTGATCGTCAGCGCCGGGGTTCAGCGGATCGATTCGCAATGCCGCGTGCGGGTATGGAAGGATAACCAGTAGTGGGAACGTACGGCCTATTGCTTCTTGGGATTCACGATGCTTCCAACTGACGACCACGATTCGGATCACGATTCGGATCGCAGACAACTGCTCTCCAGCGATCTTCGTTGGAACCTTTCGCGATGGGCGGTAACGCACCCTGCGTTTGTTTGGTTTCTGATGATCGCAAGCAGCATTGCGGGTTTGGTGGCCTATTGGCAGATGGGGAGAGCCGAAGACCCTACCTTTGCGATCAAGACGATCGTTGTTGGGGCGGTTTGGCCGGGAGCCACCGCCGATGAGATGCAGCGGTACGTCGCTCGTCGCATCGAGGACAAACTCCGGGAGACGCCCAAGCTCGACTTCCTTCTGACCTACTGCATCGCAGACCGGATGATGACGCTTGTTCAGATCAAGGACTCGGTACGAGGCAAGGATGTTACGGATACTTGGTACCAAGTCCGCAAGAAACTCGACGACATTCGAGGGGAGTTGCCATCGAGCTTGATCGGACCGAGCGTCGACGACGAGTACGGGGATGTCTACAGCGCGATTTACGCGTTCACAGGAGACGATTATTCGCTGGCCGAGCTCAAGAGGATGAGCGAGGAGGCTCGCAAGCGACTCTTGAAGGTCAACGACATCGAGAAGGTGGACATTATCGGAAACCAGCAGGAGCAGATCCTTCTGGAGTTCTCCCATCGCAAGCTGGCCACCTTGGGGATCACACCTCAGCAGATCTTCGACAGTGTGGCCCGGCAAAGTGTGATGCTCCGATCCGGATCGGTCGACACCTTGGAGGATCGTATCCATGTCCGCGTCGACCGGAATTTCAGCGGAATTCAACAGATTGAGGCCGTACCGGTAGAAGCCTCCGGCCGCGTATTTCGTTTGGGGGACGTCGCCAAGGTCACTCGAAGCTACGAAACCCCTCCGAGTTTTCTGATGCGATTCAATGGCAAACCGGCCGTTGGAATCGCCGTGGTCATGCGCAAGGGAGGCAATGTTCTGGAGCTTGGCAATTCCTTGATTCGCGAATGGGAAGCGATTCGGCAAGAGGTCCCTTCGGGGGTTCAGATCGACACCATCGCATTTCAGCCTCGCGTGGTTGAAGCGTCGGTTGGGGAGTTTTTAAATACATTTTTCGAAGCCTTGATCATTGTCTTGATCGTTTCGTTTTTAAGCTTGGGGCTTCGGACCGGAATCGTCGTTGCATTGAGTGTGCCGTTGGTGCTTTCGATGTCTCTGGTGATCATGAACAGTATGGGGATGAACCTGGATCGGATCACTCTTGGAGCTTTGATTCTCGCCTTGGGGCTTTTGGTCGATGATGCGATCATCGCCGTCGAGATGATGGCCGTGAAGATGGAGCAGGGGTGGAGTCGGCTCGACGCGGCCACGTTTGCTTGGACCAGCACTGCTTTTCCGATGTTTTCTGGAACTCTGATCACGGTGGCGGGTTTTCTACCGGTGGGCTTCGCCCGCTCGACCTCGGGCGAATACGCGGGAGGGATTTTCTGGGTTGTCGGGATTACGTTGATCTGTTCATGGATTGTCGCTGTCCTTTTCACTCCTTTGTTGGGAATGAAGTTGTTGCCGGACCCAGCGATGCAAGGCTCGGGATCGGGGGGAGGCCATGAGGATCATGATGCGTTCAATACCCCTTTCCACCGCTTGCTGCGTCGGATGGTTCGAGCCGCAGTGGCGAGGCCATGGCTGGTCGTTGCGATGACTTTCGGTCTATTCGTCCTTTCCATTTACGGGATGTCTCAACTGCAACAGCAGTTTTTCCCGCAATCCTCCAGACCTGAACTGCTGGTCGATGTGCGATTGAATGAAGGTTCGCCGATTGGAGCGACATCGCAGATGCTCTCCAAAATCGAAGCGAAACTCGAGCCCTTGCGCGCTCTTCCCGGCAAGTCGCTTGCCCATGCCGAAGCCTCGGTCTCTGCGGGCGATCCCAGTGCGGGCGATGCCAGTGCCCAGGCGGCTCAGCCTGGAGACATTCAGTACTACACGAGCTATGCAGGGGCAGGCTCGGCCCGATTCTTTCTCGCGTTGAATCCGGATCTTCCCAACCCGAGCTTTGGCAAGATCGTGATTCAAACTTCAAGCATCGCAGCCCGCGAGCGACTTCGGCGTTCGCTCAAGGAGACCTTTCGCAACGATCCGGTGTTCAGCTCGGCCAGCATGCGAGTGCTTCGACTGGACTTTGGTCCTCCGGTCGGATTTCCGGTTCAATTTCGTGTGGTCGGTCAGGACCCACAAGTGGTTCGGCAGCTTGCAAACCGTGTTCGGGAGATCATGCGCCAGAATCCATCGACCGTGGACGTCAACTTGGAATGGGAAGAGCCGGCCAAGACCATCCAAGTCAAAATCGATCAGGACCGAGCTCGGCTCCTGGGGCTCTCTCCGCAAGAAATCGAGTTGGGGCTTCAAACGCTCTTGAGCGGATCGACGGTGTCGTTTTATCGCGAAGGGACCGAAACGCTGCCGGTTGTTGCCAGGGCCGTCGACGAGGAGCGATTGGATTTGGACAAGTTCCAGGACATCACTCTTTTTACGCTCGGGGGCAAAAGCGTCCCATTGCAGCAGATTGGGCACTTGGAATACGCTCAGGAAACCCCCATCGTTTGGCAACGCAATCAGGAACAGATCCTTTCGGTCCGTTGCGATATCATCGATGGGGTCCAAGCCCCGGATGTCAGCAAGCAGATCGATCGGGAGCTTGCTGCGATGCGAGCAGAACTGCCACCGGGATATCGCATCGATTTAGGGGGGAGCATCGAGGAGAGCAACAAAGCCAACAGCGCATTGTTCGGAATGTTTCCGATCATGATCCTGGTCATGCTCACGCTATTGATGGCGCAGGTTCAAAACTTTCGCAAGATGCTCCTTATTTTTGGGATCGCTCCTTTGGGGATCATCGGGGCCGTTGCCTCGCTTCATCTATTCCAAGCACCCTTTGGGTTCGTTGCGCTTCTGGGGGTGATCGCCTTGGCCGGAATGGACATGCGTAACTCGGTCATCTTGGTCGACCAAATCGAGCAAGACATCGCTCAAGGGCTCAGTCCCTGGCAAGCGGTCATCGAGTCGTCTGTCCGACGCGCACGGCCGGTGATCCTCACGGCAGCAACGGCGATTCTGGCGATGATCCCCTTGACCCGGAGCGTTTTCTGGGGGCCGATGGCTATGGCGATTATGGGAGGACTTTCGATCGCGACTTTTCTGACGTTGATCAATTTGCCGGCCATTTATGTTCTTTTGTTTCGAATCAAACCCGAGCCTCAACCCGTTGGGGAGTAATGATGGGACTTCCGCGTTTTCTCGTCGATCGGCTTGAGGAGCAGGGGACTCTAAGGCTCTGCGAATCCGAATCGCACCATGCTTCTCGGGTACTTCGCTTGGGGAGCGGCGATCGATGCGTCGTGTTCGATGGCCAAGGGCATGAAGCGGATGGAACGATTCAGTCGGTTGAAAAGAAAAGTGTCGAGGTGAGTTATCGGTCTTGCACTTTTGCGCCACGGGATCATGAGGATCGATTGCACTTTGCCATCGGGATGCCCAAAGGGGATCGGCAAAGGAGTGTCATCGAGAAACTTGTCGAACTTGGAGTCGATCGGCTCACACCGATCGATACGGAGCGAAGTGTATCGAAGTTCGATGCCGATGCGATCGAAAAGCTCAAGCGTTATGCGATCGAGGCCTGCAAGCAGTCCCAGCGCAATCGGCTCATGCATATCGATCCGAGCATTGGGTGGAAGGAATGGCTCGCAAGATCGGTCCAAGGCGAGCCATCGAGTCTATGGATGCTCCATCCTCAGACACTGCACGAGGCAGGGGTATCCGGGGTGCGGTTTGTCCGGTCGGATCGATGGCTGGCCGAGGATCCCCTTGGAGCAGAATCGAGGGTTGGATCCAAAAGCAGGGTTGTTTTCGCAGTCGGGCCTGAGGGGGGCTTTACCGCAGGAGAGGTCGCCCAGGCAATTGAGTACGGAGTTGGGCTTTTGGACCTTGGGGAACGGATCCTTCGCGTCGAGACGGCAGTCAGTGCTGCGGCGGTGTTGGGTAGTTTAAGGATCGGGCTATCGATAAGCGTCCCAGATTCACCGCAAAGGCGCGAAGTTCGCCAAGTTTAAGAACCAGGCAAGAAGCTTCTGGTGCGCATAAGTCTATTGTGAATAGAAAAAAATCGGGGGACCGTCCGTCTCCATCATCGCTTGATGAATAGTATCTAGGCGATTTCGTTTAACCCGTAGCCAACGGCGTAGGATTTAACCAAGCCCCCCAGGACGCTGCGTATGGGCTTTGATTGGATCAGGAGCGCCTCTTGGCCCGTAAAATGGGTCTTCGACCCGTTTCTGGATGAACGTGATCGAATCGTCACGACCACGCACGGCCTCGGAGGGCCATGCTACGGTTGGGAAAAACCGGGGACGCACCTCATTATGCCCCTTGGCGGCGGGGGAATTTGACTAAGCCATCCAGGACGCTGCGTTTGGGCTTTGTTTGGATCAGGAGCGCCACTTGGCCCGTAAAATGGGTCTTCGACCCGTTTCTGGATGAACGTGATCGAATCGTCACGACCACGCACGGCCTCGGAGGGCCATGCTACGGTTGGAAAAAGACCGGGGACGCACCTCATTATGCCCCTTTGCGGCGGGGGAATTTGACTAAGCCATCCAGGACGCTGTATATGGGCTTGAGCAGGTCAACGGATGGGTTCGATGTCGGGGAGCTCCCAAGTTCGATCGAAATAGGCTTGGGTCGGTCCATAAAGCCGAAAGTAGGCGAACCAGCCTTTTCCCGGCAGGGTTTGAATCCAGTTGCTAGACAAACCCCGTCAGCTGCGGGCGATCGCCATGGGCCCCGCACCGAATGGATCGAGATGCCCAGCGGAAATAACTGGCAACAACCTCGGGGACAGCCCCCGATTTTTTCTATCTTGCAAGCCACGCCCAGGGAGCCGGAGGCTCCAGAACGTTGAGAGTAGAGAGAACGGATTGTTTCCAATAGTTGATTGGCTCCCAAGTGCCGGATATGATTCACCTTCGAATTCGACGAAGACGAGCAACGAGCCAACCTTATCCATGAAACGGGGGATTCTTCGTGCCTGCAACACAATTCAATCGAGACTTTATGGCGAGTTGGTACGCCAAGGAACACCTCAAGACGGATCCAGGGATTGTCGCCGTTTACTATCTACCTTGGGATTCTGGCGATCGAGACATTCGGTTTATTGAAGTCAATAACCTCTTAGGAGATCGAAACGACGACATGCTGGAGCCGATTGATTTCGGCATTGATATGGGTTCGGAAAATGAGCATCGACTGTATGTACTGGATGTCACTCCAGAACAATGGAGACGAATCCAAACCCAAAAGCTCGGCCTTCCAGGGAATTGGTCCCTCCAGGATTCGAAGCGCTTCGAAAATGAATAGTTACCAAAAAGTCTGGTGGAAACAGGCTAAATCTGACCACGACGCTTTCTTGCTAATTAGGAGGCAGGGAATCGCCCAGTGTCACTTATTGCACTACCTGCAAATGGTTACTGAAAAGATCGCCAAAGCCTACTTTTGGCGCTCCGGAACTCCGCCACCGCAGAAACATACTGGCTTTCCAACCTTTCTGAGGTTCTTAGGTCAGATTCGAACACAGGATCGAGAGCGAATAGCAGAACTATTCACATTCAGACGATATTCCGATTTTCAAAACTGGATTAGGTCAGTAATTCCAATTGCGCATGACATTGAACATCTTGCACCCGCACTCGCCAGCAATGGGCCGAATCCGGAATATCCCTGGCCGCACGCTCAGCCTCAGATCGCACCTGTAGATCACAACTTTCCTATTTGGCCAATCTTGACGTCTGGTCGTGGTCGTGACCTTATGAGAATCATCCACATTTCAGTCGATCGATTTCCGGACTACGCTGATACCTGAGCCTAGCAGAACCAAATCGAGATCCGTCCCACAACGTATCAGCGTCCATCAGTGGTCAGGGATTTCCGTTCTCAGACAAAAACCTCAGGGACGTTCCCCGCGTTTTTTCCATTCAAAACAGGTTGATCCGCACCAGGAGCTTCTTACCTGGTACTTAGACTTTGCGAACTTCGCGCCTTTGCGGTGAACTTAGGACGCTGATCAGAGACAAAACTCGGGGACTGTCCCCGAGTTTTTTCAAATCGATGAGCCGGATCCTGGCTGTTTGTTCTTCCCCGTAGTGTACGGATATTTCGTATTTGACAATTAACGACGGCCGAATGTCTCGAAACTCATTGATCACCGAACCCCAATTATCGCATATCGTTCACGGGTTGCCATGGCCCAAGGGTCGGCAGGAACCTGGCGTTCGTACGCTTTGAGGAATGCTGATGCGCGTTGCACATCTCGGAGTTGGTTATTCGTTAGCGTACAGCGGCCTGATCGGTTTTTTCTAAGCGCAGGGCCTGCTTGTGGGTAGATTCCAGGTGCGGGCTGATTTCTATCCCAACTCGCTTGAGGAGATCTTACTTATGTCTCGCTTCGCGTCCCCGAGAACTGCCTGGATTTGGGCCGAACGTATCGCCTAGTACGGGCGGTCCAATGCTCCCGTCGCGCGGATCTGCCAGTCGATCGGCTGCTCGCTGACGTCGCACTTGCATTGGAAACGTAAACCAACCTCTGAGTCCCACACCAGCGTCTTTTCGCGTGCGCAGGCCCTCCGAGCCCACCGAGGACTCGATCGAGATCAAACTTCCCGAAGCAGGCGAGAGGCGTCAGGGAACAGCCGCTTACCACTCACCACTTATCTCATATGTCGCCCTCTGGGCGTTTAGAGGTGTTGGGTGTGCGCCTAAGTCCGGCGGCTTACGCACTAATGGCAGATCTTGTGTCGCCCTCCGGGCTAAAGCCAAACAGCCTTACGCGCGGTCGGCCCCCTCAGCCCCCGCCCCTTACTCCCCCCGGCCAAAGCCCCGGTGGAGAAGGGGGGCCAAGCGGTTGTCGAGGTTTGTTATTAGCGAATATCAGTGTGATTTAGCGGTTGTCGGCGTGGATGATGACGATGTCAAACTGCGGTCGATGCACTGAGCGGTGAGCGGCAGAGAGGCGATTGGGACGTCGCCAAGGCATCTACCTTGTCTTGATGTTCGTCTCGACGCGCGATTTTCACGCCAACGGAATTCAATTCAGCGACAATTGTTCCCCCGCAACCGACTCCGTTATTGAGCCCACATTCCGCTGGGTGATGGATCAGCGGCAATAGCGATGGCTTTACGGATTTGACGTCGGTGTGACACTGCGGTGTCATTTGTGTGCAGATGACCGTTGCACCGACCCTCAACGCCTCAAGCAAATGGTCTCGTTTTGGATGATCATGCGTGTTGTCGGTACCTGCGCTTACAATGACATTGTCAGGCTTAACAACATCTTGATACAGCCAGTGGTAACAATTGCGATACCCTTTGACGTCTATCGCTCCCTTGTTGAGCTTTCCGGAATGATGAGGTGCGGCCAAAATGTTACAGGCAATTGGTCCATTTCCTAGGCGTTCAATGAGAGCTTTAAATGCCTTCTTACCCGCATCGCCAGGAAAGAGTATTCTTCCCCGGCCATGCTCTAGAATGAGCACTCCGCTTCCCTGATTGGAATCGCCTTGCGATTGCGCCTCGATGGATTGTTCAAAATCAGGATATATGACAGAAAGTACTGGACCGTCAGATGAGGATGTTGAACCGTATATCCTTCCATGGTCGGAGTTGCGAAATTCAAGCCTGTCCAAAATTAGTTTGCCTTTTCGCTTACCCTTTAGCTCGGTGATTTGGCGGTAGATCCGATTGGCTTTGAGGTCTACGGCCGGTTGATCCTGTGGCAAATGAAACGCATCAATCCTGGAGCCGAAGTTAGCGATAACCGCTGGCGTTCCGTTAACATGATCATCGTGCCAGTGGGAAAGAACTACAGCTCGAATCCTTCCAAACGAAAGGGACTTCAGCAGCATAACAAGGGCATCTGCGGATGCCCCGCAATCGATGATCACCAGACTGCCATCCGCAAACGCGATAACTTGGCTCGTTCCCTGGCCGACATCGAGAAAGTAGACCGTAGCGATTTCATCTGCCGCCAACGTGAAGCTCCTACTCCATCGGATCTAAATCGGCAGCCGGTAAGTCGGAGTAGGAGTCCGCGAGTTCTTCTTCGGAAAGCCCTTTAGGCTCGTCGATTGTTCCGAGAAGCAGAGCTGAGACTACTTCGCCAGTTATCCGGCGTGAAATGGTCGCCTCTATCCACTGACCGACGTTTAATTGATCCCAGTCTCCCTCGGCACAGGACCGGGCAACGGTTAATTTCCCACCACCATCCCAATTGATAACAAAGTGCTTCGACGTTTTCTCAGCGAGTGAGCCTGTTACTGAAAGAATCACACTGCGCGGCGGAGTCTTTTTGCCTTGACCAACCCCTTTCTTAACTGGTTTCGCAACGAGTGCAAGCATCTCGGATTCGTCAATAAATCCAACAACATTGGTAAGGTCGCAGATACCGCCAGATGTCTGTGTTCGCGCAAGTCGCGTGGCTAACCGATCGTAGTGGATGATTCCGTCGTCAGTGCACTTAGCATTAGCAAACGCCATGCGTGGAACCTTTATAATCCCCCTTCCGCCAGTGATGATCTTTGAAGCACTCTCGTAACGCTTGCCATTTAGCTCGACCAATGCTCTTTGCGCTACAAACGATCCGCGATTGGGAACGCCCATTACCTCCAGGTTAACTTGGCTAGATACCTTGGTTCGTGGGACGAAGTTGTAATCGTTTTGACGCTCCGGCTGTTGCGACAGATATTTAGCAACAGTTACCCTAAAGTTGCTGCTCTTAATCCCCTTGACTACGTAGGTCAACCGACGTGCCATAACTATTCACATATCTCGTCTGAGTATTTTTGTTTCAACAAGGCCCACTGGGTCTTAGCATCTTCGAGTGAGCCAATCAACTCGTCCAAAGTCTCTTCGGTTAGGCTAAACGTCTCGGACTGTTCACGATTGTCACGTTCGTACTTCAGCTCCAACGTCATCGCCGGAATCAAGCACTCGATGTCGACGGACTCGCCCTGCTCGTTTCGCTCAAACAGAGGTCGTAACTGAACTAAGGTTCGGATCGATTCGATTGCAGGTTGCGTACCGCTAGCAATATAACGTCGCTCAAGTTCGCGAGCGATCGCGGGCTTTCGTGTCACAACCTTGATCAATGCTTGGTGCTTCAGGATAATCGCATCTAGCAAGCCGTCTTGATCGTCGGGCTTTTCTAATCCAATCAGTTCCTTGAAGTCCTCGACGACCTTGACTGCCTTTTCGACGTCAAGATTTGTCCCTTGCAGGATCAAGCTGATGCGAACAACGGCTTCAGCGGCCTCTGGGGTTACTCGAAGCGCTTCGCGAACATGATCCTCGAACTCTTGATCAACAGGAGGTGCCGCTTCTTTGGTGTCGAGCAAATGAGCAAGAATCGCCAATTGATCAGCACTTAACTGCACCAGAGCCCGAATGTCGGGTAGAGAATCAGATGGAAAGCGAATCAACTGGAACATAGGCAATGAGCAAAACAGGAAAAACGACCCCGAAAAACAAGACGCAACGGAAACGGGACCCATCTCGTCAAGGCGGTTTCCTTGGACCGCAAACTTAGGCGAATTCCGTAAGTCAAGTATAGACCAGTGTTTATGAAGCAACAACGGGACAGTGGCGGATCCCCAAACTTGGACAGTAAAAATAGAAATGGACAGTTGGGATTACGCAAAAAATCCCTGCGTCGTTCAGCCGATCTAACGTTTTCCCCGACCGCGATGACATCGCGAAATTGAGCTGCATCATGCGTAAGACCATGCCTGTAAAGGGCTTAGGGTAACATTCATCTGGTCCTGCCGAGCGAGCTTGGGATGTCCACGTATCGCCCAGTGCGAACGATCCAATGCTCCCGTCGCGCAGTTCTGCCAGTCGATCGGCTGCTCGCCGACCTCCTTCTACCAATGGAAACGTAAACCAGTCGCTAAGCCCCAAACCAGCGTCTTTTTGCGTGTGCTGGCCCTCCGAGCCCACCAAGGATTCGATCGAGATCAAACTCCCCGGAGCAGGCAAGAGGCTTGAGGGAACAGCCTCTTACCACTCACCACTTACCTCATATGTCGCCCTCTGGGCCTTTAGAGGTGTTGGGTGTGCGCCTAGTCCGGCGGCTTGCGCACGCCGGCAGTTCTTGTGTCGCCCTCCGGGCTAAAACCAAACAGCCGGGAGCAGGTGTGAGGCGAGAGGACTGTCCCATGGAAGGACCCAAAAATCTTTGACCGCTGATGGACGCTGATTTTGAGGAAAGAAGGGTTTAGCGCGGGGTGATTGGTGATTGGTGATTGGTGATTGGTGATTGGTGATTGGTGATTGGTGATTGATGATTGATGATTGATGATT